>Ga0115568_10000265_pt1 | contig 38287 bp, 37 predicted proteins | sample COGITO_mtgs_1204_FD_87296 | JGI IMG/M metagenome (GOLD analysis project Ga0115568, IMG submission 87296) | Pelagic marine microbial communities from North Sea - COGITO_mtgs_120426 | ecosystem: Environmental > Aquatic > Marine > Epipelagic | place: Germany:Helgoland, sampling site Kabeltonne...
GCACCCAGCACACCTGGAGCACCCAGCACACCCGGAGCACCCAGCACACCTGGAGCACCCAGCACACCTGGAGCACCTAGCACACCTGGAGCACCTAGCACACCTGGAGCACCTAGCACACCTGGAGCACCTAGCACACCCGGAGCACCTAGCACACCTGGAGCACCTAGCACACCTGGAGCACCTGGACCATCTTCCATGCCTCATGGACCTATATCAGCACCCCCAGCATCAGGTCCTACACTGGGTACAGGTTCGACAGTCACTCCTCCGGGTGCTCCAGGTGCCCCGGTCCCGCCCCGCCGTCCTCCAGTCCCGCCTCCGGCTACACCTCCTCGTCCTCCGGGTGGTCCTCCGGGTGGTCCTCCGGGTGGTCCTCCGGGTGGTCCTCCGGGCGGTCCTCCGGGTGGTCCTCCGGGTGGTCCTAGTGGGGTTCGTCCTCCGGGTGGTCCTCCGGGTGGTCCTCCGGGTGGTCCTCCGGGTGGTCCTCCGGGTGGTCCTCCGGGTGGTCCTCCGGGTGGTCCTAGTGGGGTTCGTCCTCCAGTCACTCCTCCCGGCAGACTACCTGGGGCCCCGAGTCCGCCAGATGATGATGATGATAAAGATGACGATAAAGATGATGATAAAGATGATGAAGATGATAAAGATGATAAAAGCGGCGCAGATGACGCTAATGAACTTGATAAAATTAAAGAAGAGCGTGCACAATTAGCGAAAGAGCGAGAGGAATTTAAATTAGAGAAAGAGGGTAGTGTAAAAGACACTGATGGAGAAGAAGACACTGATGGAGAAGAAGACACTGACGAAGTAGATGATGTACCAAACATTATAAATTCATTAGAAGAAGAAACTAAATTTAGTAAAGATCAAATGAAACAAATAGTGGGCGATATAGACATGGCCCAAATACTAAAGGAGGCCGAAATGGAATATTATAACGAAATGCCCCACCGAACAAAAAAATATAGTGATAATCCTAATGACAATTTAACTTTTAGTGAAAAATTATCATTTAGAGATAGATGTGAAAATTTTAAAAATGAAATATCTAAAACAAATGAGATTAAAGTAAAACCAGATTCTATTCAGTTATTAAATAAATGTCCTGATGAAATTTATGAAGAGATTATACGCAGAGGAATTAGTAATTTAGAATATTAGACTGTAAATCCGAAATTATCATCATTACAATATTCATCAACAAATACATCATTATCATTTAATAATGTATCCATATTTTCTTCTACATCTTCTATATATTCATTTTCTTTATAATCTAATTCTGTTAAACTTTGAATTAGTTTGTCCTCATCTAATAATAATTCTGTTAATCCTGTACCCGACTTAATAGTTTGTCCCATCATGATATTACTAGAAACACCTTTCAGTTTATCTTTTTCTCCAAATATCCCTGCTTTAATAAATCCACCAATAGTGTCTTCAAAAGATGATTTTGCTAATGGACCAACATCACCACGTCCGATACCTTGTCTATTAATTGCTGTCAAATATCCTTTATTAGTCATAACATCTACTAATAATTCAATGTGTCTTAAATTAATATATTCACCGGCATCATCACATACTGAACTGATTTCTTCAATTAATATGTTTCTGGCTGCTTCAATGCCTAATTTTTCATAAACTTCATTAATATCATTTGAATATGTTCTTTTGAAATCTACATATTTTGAATTAAAGATTGCTAATAAATTAACACCATCTGATTGTAATATATATTCTGTTTTATCAATATATTCATTATCTTCTTTTATAGTAATTTTATTTTCAGGGATTACTAAATTTTTAATATTATTAATACCTTTGATTGCTACATTATCGAGTAAATCATTCATAATATTTTTAAATACATTTATAACGTCTGATTGGTCATATAGTCCATTTTCTTGCTGATCTCCCTCCATATCAGCAGTAATTGAAATTCTACCAATTAATTCTTTAGAATTATCATCAGAGAAATAATAATTAATTTTCTTATCAACATTATAAAATTTCATGATTGCCAAATATACATCATCCATAGTAATATTATTTTCCATCATGATTATTTTATCAAATACAAATCTAATTATAAATGGTGCAGTCTTTTCGAATAAATCTACACTATCACCATGTTGTAAACTATTAAATTCATTATATACACTTAACATTTGTTTATCTTCTTCAATAACAGTCTCAAATAAGTGATTATCAGGATCAAAATATATTTGATTATTTTTAATAACGTCTTTCAATCCGACATATTCTAATTTATTTTTAACATATTGAGTTTTGTTCCTATCCGAACTGAAATCATCTTTCAAGAATATTATACTAGAAGGTGATTTAATATTCTTACTCAAATGTAGTAATTCTGTTAATCTGGGGATACCACGTGTTACATTAGATTTAGCAGATACTCCAGCAAAGTGGAAAGTATTCAAAGTCATTTGAGTAGCAGGTTCACCAATACTTTGTGCAGCGATTACCCCGACCATTTCACCAGGAGATATCTTGGATTTCTCAAATAGATATTCAATATCTTGAATAATTTCATCATATTCTTCTTTTAGAATATTAAATTGTGTTATTAATATTTTTGGATTCAAATGTATATCAATTAATATTCCAATTATTTTATTATTTTTAAATGTAACAGATACAAATAATTTATCTTTTAATTTATTATTTTCCTCTAAAATATATAATGGGGATACATTAGATTTACAAGATTCTTTTTGTAAACATTTATTCTTACAAATCCTATTAATATCGATGGGATATAATATATTATTTTCTAATTTATTATTAATATCATATAGATATTGTTTATGTTGTAAAATGACCATAAAACTTTCATTTAATATTTCTTGATATTTTTTTGTTTTTTTCATTTCATCTATAATATTTGATTCTAATAGTTTTTCCCATAATGTATTATTACTACCAGTATCACCAAATAAGAATTTATTACACATTCCATTTGTATCCAATTTATTAATTAATAGACTTTGTGATTCAATATTAATGCCTTCCATACCATCATCACCATAAATGAATTGATAAATACATCCTGTACTATTTCGGACTGATAAGTCATAATTAACATATAAATCCTCCATAGATTTTACTAATTTTCTTTGGATATATCCAGTGGCTGCAGTTTTACATGCTGTATCAATGAGTCCTTCTCTCCCGCCCATGGCATGAAAGAAGAACTCTTGTGGTGATTGACCAGATATAAATGAATTTTCTACAAAACCTCTTGCTTCAGATGAATCATCATATTTATAATAATGAGGTAATGTTCTATCGTTGAAACCATTGGGTATTCTTTTACCGTCTACATTTTGTTGACCCAAACATGCCACCATTTGGGCAATATTAGTGGTCTTGCCCTTTGACCCTGAATTGACCATATTAACTGCTCTATTTTTTTGATCTAATTCTCTTAATCCTGTATTACCAGTTTTATTAAGTAATTCATTTAAAATAGAATTCACTTTAGCTTCAAAATACATATTATTAGATTGTCCTGAATAATTTTCAAAGACATTCAAATGAATTTCTTGCATTAAATCATTAATTTTCTTTTTATTTTCTTTAATTGTATTATTAATTTCATCATTGATAGATTGTTCAGCAATAATATCACCAATACCAACAGAGAAACCTTCTATCAATAGGAAATGTGTAACAATTTTTTGTAAATCATTAATAAATTCACATGCTCTTTCATGACCATGATCATTATAAATAGTATGGATGAGCCCTTTAGAAGTTTTTGTAAATACATTCTTATCAAGACTGCCTTGAATTAGTTGACCATTTTTGATAATGATTTTATTTAATTGTTCATTATGAGGATCATCTACATTATTATCATATGATGAATTATTAAATTCTAAATTTAGATTCTTAGGGAGAATATAAGATAAAATTGATTTACCTGACCATAATTTAATATCAATGCCTTTGACAGATATAGTTTTAGTGGAATCTGGGACGATTCCATTAAATGTAGATAAATTACATATAATGTTCATCATCTGAGTTTTATTAAAATATGTTGATTCATCTATAATTGTATTATTATCACCAGTTTCTTGTACTTGATACATATTTGTATTTTCATTATAATATACACCATCATAAGAATCACCTATATAATTAATCTTTTCTGATTTTGTTAATTTATTAACACCTAATAATGTATCTTGTACAATAGTAATTATAGGTTTGTTTTCTCTGGGAGATATAATCTGATATTTAACAGATACTATATTTTTTAGTTCGCATACAGAAGTGATTGATTGTGGTACGTGCATATTCATTTCATCACCATCAAAATCAGCGTTGTATGGAGGGGTCACGCTTACATTTAATCTAAAAGTATTTCCTTTCATTACTTTCACTCTATGCGCCATCATACTCATTTTATGAAGAGATGGTTGCCTATTAAATAGAACATAATCACCATCCATTAAATTTCTATTAACAATATCACCTATTTCTAATTCAATATTTTTAATATTATTTTCATTTAGTGTGATAATCATTTTACTATTTTTTTTAATAATGCTCTTAATACCAGGCCATACATCATATCCTTTTTCTAATAATTGGGTAATTTTATTAAAATTAATATTATTAAGTTTCTCGGGATAAGTTAAATTATTTGCTATTTTCTCGGGCACACCTAATTCATCTAAATCAATATTTGGATCAGGTGTAATAACACTTCTTGCTGAATAATCTACTCGTTTCCCCATTAAATTATTTCTAATACGCCCTTCTTTTCCTTTTAATCTTTGAGTAATCGCTTTTAGAGGTCTTCCAGAACGATGAGCTGCTTGATTGATACCTCCTGATAATTCATTATTTATTAAAGTTGCTACATGATATTGTAAATTCATAGCATATATATCAACATCTGAATTAGGATCAGAACTTAATTTATCTTTAATAGTATTATTTACTTTTATAATATCAAATAATTTATGTGTCAAATCATCTTCCATTCTTTGTGAATTATCTTGTTTAACAGAGGGACGGACTGCTGGTGGTGGAATAGGTAATACTGAACATATTAACCATTCAGGACGACACCAAGTTCTCAAGAATCCTATATATTCTGAATCTTCATCTGTAATTTTTTCTAAAATAGATTTGACATGTTCTACTTTTAGAAGTTGTGTTTTAATATCAGATGAATTTGTTTCATTTATTTCTAATTTGGTCCATTTTGCTTGAATACCTTCAATATTGGATACTTTATATCTATCCGGTTGTTTATAGCCACAACCATCTATATTATCTTCTCCGCACCTTTTAACTTTAGAACAGATTGCATATATTTCATTAAATCTTATTTTAGGATTCTTCTTTAAAATATTTTTTACTAAATTATCATCTTTATCTATAAGTAATTTGGAACAATTAAAACATACACATTTTAATATTTTAGGGATCTGGTCTATTAAATGGTAATGATATACTGGTTTCGCTAATTCTAAATGACCAAAATGACCAGGACAATCTATATTTTTTTGCCCACACGTTTGACATATTCTACCCATTTCTGTAGAACCCATACGAATATCAAATAACCCCTTAATTACTGGAACATCTTTATCATATGTCTCATATTTAGTTATTTCAACTACAGAACGAGACCTAATTTCATCAGGACTAAATATACTAAATTGAACTGAAGTTATTGTTTTAGTTTCAGGTTGTTGTAATTCCATAATGTATATAATTATATTATATATTATTCTTTTTTTTAAATTAATATTCAAATTTATTTTTTCAAATTTTAATTTAATACTAAATTTTAATATTCAATAAATATTTAAATAAATATTTAAATAAATATTTAAATAAATAATTATTTAGTATATTAAAATTTGATTAAAAAATAATTTATTAAATATAATATGCCAAAACATCAAATGATTACCCGGTCTAAAGGTGTTGTATTTTTAAAAGATAATAATGGACCGCCCATACAAGATAACCCTCCTACTCAAGATGATGATGATGTTGATGAATATGGGAATATTAACGATTTAATTGATTATCGCGGAGATAATATAAAACCTAAAAAAACTAAATTATCTAAAAAATTAAAGAAGAAACAACTTAATATCATGCAACCTGATTTATTATCATTAATGATATCGACATTAATTAATAGTAATAAAAATTTAAGTATTCATATACCAGATACTCCTACATCGAAAAAGAAAATGAGGATTATTGAATCAGAAGAAGAAAATAATGTCACTGATGAAGAGGAAATTAATGGATCGGATGGACGTTTGAGTATTTCAATTCAAAGTAGTGAAGATAATGATTATAATGGACATTTGAAATTAGATGAAGAAGAAGAAGATGAAGATGAAGATGAAGAAGAAGAAGATGAAGAAGAATATGATGAAGATGATGAAGATGATGAAGATGAAGATGATTATGATGAATTAGATGAAAAATTTATGGAAATTGAAGAAAATTTAGAATTAGATGAAGACGAAAACATAAATTATTTCCATAAATTAGAAAAAGATAAAAAAACCAAATATCTTTCTGAAATTAAGAAACTAAATGAAATTAATGAATTAAATATGCCATTGAAATTTAAAATATTAAATTCTGATATGGATTTAAATACTAAAGCAATTGCTATGAGAAATATTGAAAAATTAAATGAAATGGATGTATCTACAGGGGAATATTCTAAAATGGATAAATGGATTAACGGATTAATTTCTATCCCATTCAATAAATTTGTGTCCTTATCGGTAAATAATAATAATACTATTGAGGAAAAACGTGAATTTATTGTAAATACTAAATCTATATTAGATAAATCTATTTATGGTCATAACGATGCCAAAACTCACATATTACAAGTGATTGGTAAATGGATTAAAAATCCTCAGTCTCAAGGAAATGTGTTGGCTTTGCAAGGACCTATGGGTAATGGTAAAACAACTTTAGTAAAAGAAGGCATTGCTAAAGCAATTGGACGTCCATTTTCATTTATTGCACTGGGGGGTCAATCAGATTCATCATTATTTGAGGGCCATTCGTATACATATGAAGGTTCACATTGGGGTAGAATTATTGATATCCTTATTGAAAGTAAATGCATGAATCCAGTCATATATTTTGATGAATTAGATAAAGTAAGCGAAACATTTAAGGGAGAAGAGATTATCCATATGTTAACACATTTGACAGATCCTTCACAGAATTCATTATTTCAAGATAATTATTATCCTGGTATCAATATTGATTTATCTAAAGTATTATTTATATTTTCATTCAATGATGAATCCAAAGTCAATCGTGTTTTGAAAGACAGAATGTATGTTATTAATACTAAAGGATTTAACACAAAAGAAAAAAACAAAATCTGTAGAGATTATGTATTGCCCGAATTATATGATACATATTTATTCAAACATGAAGATATTATCATTAATGATGATATTTTAGAATATGTAATTGACAAATTCACAAATAAAGAAGAAGGTGTTCGTAATCTAAAAAGATGTATTGAAAGTATTATTAGTAAAATCAATATTTATTATTTAACAGGTGATAGTAATAATATTGATCTTAATTTTAAGATTAAAGATTTTAAATTACCATATATAATTAATAGAGAAGATATAGATAATTTCTTAAAACTTAATAATCCGTCGGAACAACCACCACAATATATGTATATGTAATTATATGTAATTTAATTAAAATATAATTTTATTTATATATAATTAAATTATATATAAATAAAATGGGAGGAGGATTATTACAATTAGTAGCTTGTGGTACCCAGGATATTTATTTAACAGGTAATCCACAGCACACTTTTTTTAAAGTTGTTTACAGAAGACACACTAACTTCTCTATGGAGTCTATAAGACAGGACTTTAGTGGAAATGCTGATTTCGGGGGGGGAGTTGTAGCTACAATATCAAGGAATGGTGATTTAGTACATAGAATGTATTTGGAACATGATGCTGTATTTATTAATAGGGAGGGCGAGGGTCATGAAATTGGTTTGTGTGAAAGATATGGTGATTCATTAATTAAAGAATGTGAAATTGAAATAGGTGGACAAAGAATTGATAAACATACATCTATGTGGAACCGGGTTTACTCTGATTTAACTGAATTTAACCCTACAGGATATTTTGGTGCCGAACACCCGTCGACCGTGCCATTATACGCCAGTGGTGATGGAACTTTACATCAATTAATGACTGGTAATGGACATGGTTTACATACGACTAATCACATCGCCGGCGATGGGCATGGCGGTGTGAAGAACGATGACACTGTAAATGGTTTCACATATAGAGGTCACAATAATGCTAACCCGGGTATCACAGTTAATAAAATATTTTTGCCATTAAATTTTTGGTTTTGCCGGGACCCAGGGCAATCTCTCCCTTTGATCGCCCTTCAATACCATGAGGTAAAAATCGCGATGACTTTTGAGAAGATCCAAAATCTTGTCCATAATGTATTGGAAAATGGATTTTTAGGGATATTGGATGAACCGGTTTTATCTTCCCAAACATCCACGGCAAATTTTGATTTATGGTGTGATTATATATATCTTGATACAGATGAACGTCGTAGATTTGCACAAGTATCCCACGAATATTTAATTGAACAATTACAGTATTCAGATCATACGGTTTCTAATGATACCAGTACAATTGAACTTAATTTTAATCACCCAGTTAAAGAATTAATATGGTGTTCTCAAAATGTGGGCCGACAGGGACGCAATGGTCCAGTTACTCAAAATGCTGGTAAAGGTAAATCTCAAAATGACCCAACTGCCTCTCCTGTTACAATAGAAGAGACGCTTGGTGAGTGGCAATTAAAACTTAATGGACATGAACGTATTAGTAAGGATTCAAGAGATATAAAATATTTTACTAGAACCCAAGTATGGCAACACCATACAGGTTATGGTGGGTTACCCACCCATATTATAAGAGGATTAGAAGAGGATGATGGCGTACACGGTGATAATGATGTACCAGACCTGGACGGCGGCGCGCCCGGCACCAGTGGTGAGTTTACCACGTCGTGGCGGATAGGTGGAGGCGATTCTATTGCAGTATATTCATTTGCTCTTAAACCGGAAGATCATCAGCCATCCGGAACTTGTAATTTTTCAAGAATCGATAATGCTCAATTATGTGGGACAAACCTAAAAATTGATTGTTGTATGAATGCCGAAATAGGCCCATTAGAAACTGAGAAACACCCCACATTCGCGACCCCAGATTCGGACCACCGCACTATGAGACTTACTATATTTGCTGTCAATTACAATGTCCTTAGAATTATGAGTGGTATGGGTGGTTTAGCTTACAGTAATTAATTTTATTGTAGTATTTTTTATTAAAATATTTTATATTAATATATAAATGATTATTAATATTGACCAAAACGTATTTATAGTAATTGTAGCACAAATATTGTTGGGTATCACTTTATTTTGTAAAAAACCATCTCAATTATTTAATTCAGATGGTTCCGTAAAATCATATGGAACAGGTAAAGATCAAACATTATATCCTGTATTTTTAGTTATTTTAATTCCATCAATCATTCTATATGTTTTTTTAGTTACTAAAAATAATGAGTTTGTTTAGCTAAAAAATTTCTATTTAATATTTAATTATGAATAAACCAAAATTAACTGATATCAAAACTATAACTTTTTTTAACGATATTAATAAAAATATACACCTGGACAACCTTATAGAAGTTAAACCCAAACCTAAATTTACAGGTAAATTTGATTATCTATTAATACATTTATTAATATTATCTGTATTTATTTTATTTATTTATTTACTTTATAAAAGATATAAATCTAAGGAAATAAATAAATTAATATATAATCACAAAATAAATAAATTATATAATAATATAAATAACCATAATGGATGAATATTTAGATTTATTGAAAGTTTATTATAATGAAAAACAATTATTTTTAACGAAGGGGAAACATAAAAAATGCTCAGAATGTGAACATGATAAACAATTTATTGAAACCGGTGCCGAATTAATATTTAGCTGCGGAGACGTAAAATCTGACAAATCCAAATGTGGCAATAAAATTAGAATTGAGTTACCCATTTATACATCTGAAAAAGATCTAATTTATTTTAAAAATAGTTTACAAAAAACTATTAATTGGGAAGTCATTGATAAATATATAGACGTAAATTCAAAAGGTAAAGATGACAATATTGCTTTAAAAAAAAAGTATGATGATGAATTAAAATCCATAAAAGGTTTATTTAATAAATATAATCTTAAAAATACTGAATTAATAAAAGATAATTATAAAAAAATAACAAAATTAAAAAATGAATCAAAAATAATATTAACTGAAATGAAATTAATTGAAAATGAACCTAAAATACCACTCCTAAAAAAACAATATATTGAAAATTTAAATAATATTCAAACTTTAAATAGTGAAATTAGAGATCTAAATAATAATATTGAATATTATTTCATGACTGATGAACCCAAACTCCCTGCCAAAGGTTATAAACATGATTCACCTTTAAATAAAAAGGATAAAGATAAAGTAGAAGTTATAGATGATACATTCAAAGAAGGTGATGAAGTAAAATGGATGTCAGGGAAAAAAGAATTAACAGGTAAAATAGATAATATAACATCTAAATCATATATGATTTGTTGTAAACCGGATGGTAAAATGTATAGAGTTAAAAAAGAATTAGTCAGTTTGGATAAAGAAGAACCTGTAGAGACCGTAGAAGAACCACAGGCAGATGCACCAGCAGAAAAATCATTAGAACCTATTGTTATTTCAACAGGTTCTAAAGTGAAATGGACAAAAGATGGTAAAGATTTAAATGGTGAAATAGAAAGTATTACTTCTAAATCATATATTATTTGTTGTAAACCAGACGGAAAACTATATAGAATTAAAAAAGAATTAGTTAGTTTAAATGATTTACCTGAATCTGAAGCGCCTGATGTTGAAGATGAACCCGCACCTGATGTTGAAGATGAACCCGCACCTGATGTTGAAGATGAACCCGCACCTGATGTTGAAGATGAACCCGCACCTGATGTTGAAGATGATGTTGAAGATGATGTTGAAGATGAACCCGCACCTGATATTGAAGATGATGCCGCGCCGGATGTTGAAGATGTTGAGGTTGAACAGGACGAACCACCTGTCGAAGACAAGGAGTTAGTCATAGGTTCAAAAGTAAAATGGATAAAAAATAAAAAAACCTTAGAGGGAGTAATTGAAAAAATTACCCAAAAGTCTATTATAGTTTGTTGTAAATCTGCTAAGATTAACTATAGATTACCTATAGATACTAAATTTATTTAAATTAAATTAGATAGTTTCATAGCTCTAATCATTCTAGTCATACCAATACCACCACCTGAACGTTGAAAGAAATCTTTCTTAAGGAAATCTTCGAGTTCCTTTTCTACTCTTTCTTTTCCAAATTGTGCAAATAGAATATTAGCATATCCACCATCAGAGATAGTATTAAACATTTCTTTCATTTGAGATGGATCATTACTTCTTTCAGCAGATCCGATGGTTTCAATTCCATGAATAATAACATCAATCTTATTAGCATGTTCTTTGTCTTCAGTATGTTTCATATTCCAAAATGGAGATGTTCTGCGAGGAAAGTTTTCTAAAAAGAATGCTTTCCCAAAATCTCTCTCAATATATTCCTCATGAATATGATCTAATTCTTCTACATCATATTTCTTGGCAATATTATCATAATCATCTCGTGGATAAGTCATTGTTTCTCCTTCTTTATTAAATCCAAGATAATCTAGTAATTCCATTTCCACTTTTCTAAGTTCATCAATACCTCCCTTAAGTTCAAACTCAAACATTGGGAAAATCTTATCGTGTCTTCCCTCTACTGGATTAGGTTCATTTCTATAGGAAGTTGATAAACAAAAGAACCCATCCTCTTCAGGATGTTCAAGTAGATAATGTTCCAACCACATTTGACCTGTCTGTGGCAGAGGCCATAATTGACCATTATAATTATAAGTTGCAATTGTTGTAGGATCTTCACATGCTGCAAGAATACTCAATTTATTTTGAGTATGTACTTCTTTATATCCTTTTACATCTCTAAAGAAAGTTCTCATTTTACTAACAACTACATCAAAATTCTTATAATCAATTCCTTCCATTCTTTTTAAAATATATAGTAGATATTTTTTTAAGTAATTTAATTTTCTCGATAAATTATTTATTTAAAATAACTAACTCAAATTCAAATGATATTGTTAAATTTTCTAAAGTTAATTCCTTGCCATCCATATATAAATGTATTGTCAAAGTACTTAAATTTAGTGGATAAAATAAATGTTGAAAATTATGATCTATAAAATTTGATTTATAATATACAATCGAAGATCCTGAATCTGATCTAATTGGTAATCTATGAACAATATTAAAACCTTTTGGATTTTGTTTACATGCTTTGTATGGTATTTCGTCGACAACTATATCTATATATGTTCCAATAATTAATGATGGATGAGTGTCTGCTGGTCTATCGGTACCAGCTTCTAACATCCCTAATTTTGTAAACCCGCAGTCTTTCAATAATTGATTTTTGTTTTCGAGCAGATCCACGGTGATATCACTACTACCTGTATTTTTAATGGAATATTTTTGTTGTTGGGCGTTATATTTTAGATCCAAAGTGACGTTGTCGGAGAAGGAATTTATTGCATTTTGTAATGTATATATTGTATAATATCCGACATCTACCGTAATCGTGGAGTCCGAATGAGTGATTTTGTTATTTGCGTTGGTTATATTATAAACAGGAGATGTAAAAATACATTCATTCAATCTAAAACCTATTACGTTTTTTTTATATTGTATTCCCCCTGCTCCATTATTATTTAAATTAAATTTTAATGTTTTACTATCATGAGATATATCCTCTGTATCATTACTTGATAATAAAATATTTTCTCTATGAACATCTTTTAGAATTAATTTATCTATATCATATAAACCTTGTTCATTATTTTCACATTGAACTAAATTATTATCTCTATCTATAATATTATTTTCATTTACATAATTATTTTCATTCATTTCTACATCATCATCTAAAAATATATTATCCATTATTTCTTATATTTAGATTTTATTTCTTTAATTTGATCATTGAATACTTTTTTAATTTCAGGCTCAGTTGAATTTGGCATTTGCTTTCTAATTATTTTATATAATTCTTGTTCATATAATTTTTGGTTTTTTAAATAATCTATATTATCCAATTCGTCTTCATTTAATACGGAACCACTACTACTCAACATAGATGATAAAGGTTTTAAATAGTTGGCGGAGGATATCTTAATAGATTTCTTAGTTTTAGTTTCGGATTTGGATTTGGATTTGGATTTGGATTTGGGGGCGGATTTGGCTGTGGATTTGGATGTGGATTTGGATGTGGATTTGGATGAGGATTTGGATGAGGATTTAGTTTTGAATGTAAAATCAGATGATGATGGAGATGGTGGAGATGATGGAGATGATGAAGATGATGGAGATGATGGAGGTGATGAAGATGATGGAGATGATGAAGATGATGGAGATGATGAAGATGATGGAGATGGTGAACTATCTTTTTCATCTAATCCTAAACAATTTAAGATATTATTATTATAACCTTGAATATCTGTTTTTAGATAAGTAAAATGTACGCCATTATTTACCATAAATATTATATGACCTTTACCAAATTTTTCTTCGTGACCTTCTGATTGTTTTCCTTTGAAATCGGGAGTATTTATAAATCTATCAACTTCATATAAATCATCAATATAATTCATAAATGAATATATTGTAATATCAAATATACTTACAATACTATTTATAACTTCCTCTCTTAACCAATAACTACTAGTAATAGTCCCTGTATCTTTAATACCTCCTTTAATACTATTTACAATGCTTTTATTTTTATTTTGATTTTCTTTTATAAATTCCGCCTTTAGTTTTTTTTTAGTATATTTTTCATTTTTTGTATCCCAAATATATGTTGGCACTTCGTCTTCTCTTTCTATAATATGTATGGGATTACCATTAGGCATAATTTTGCCGGGCGCGGGTACATCTAATATAAATCTTCTAAAATGATTTACAACTTGCCTGGGTATTGTTATTTTATTATTCCTTCTATTATCAGATATAATTTGTTTTGGATCTAAATTTAATTTTTCTTTAATATTTTTAATAAATTGTTTTAAATTATCGTTTGTTTTTTCTCCTAAAATATAATAACTTTCTATTAATCCTTGTATAATACTGTGATATCCACAATTTCCATCATCATCAGTTGTAATTTCTTTAAAATGTTTAGATTTTTTTATAAAGGAATCTTTTTTAATTAATTCTAAATTATCATCTGCAAAATCAATATGACCACAACCTTCTATTGAACTAAATGGTATACCATGTTCGGATGGTTTACTAGAGGATTTAGTAGATGATTTACTAGATGATTTAGTAGATGGTTTAGTAGATGATTTAGTAGATGATTTAGTAGATGATTTAGTAGATGGTTTAGCAGATGATTTAGTAGATGATTTATTATCTATTATTTTTAAAAGTCCCTTATTATAATCATTAACCATATCATTAAAAGATCCTCCTAATTTTATTACATCGCTAATCATAGTAGCAGATTTATAATTTTCATATCGCTGATAAGCTTTAGAAGTTTTCAGTTTAGGATTGACTTGATTGTATTCAATAGTTTTATTTAGATTACTTTTATCTTTTAAAAATAATTTAATATCTTTAATTTTACTATAAGATTTTTTCGCTGTTTTAAGTTTTTTTTTATTTTTTGAATCAGATTTTTCTTTTTTATAAATAGATTTAGATAATGTTGTTTTATCAATATTAGATATTAATTTATCTATTTCATTTGTTTGTTCTGGACAACCTTTTTTAATCTCCACAAGTAATTCATTTACTGTCGACATTATATAAATTATATTATATTTTAATTATAATTTATCTTAAAAAAAAAGTTAAAATAATATTTTATCTTTTTTTGATTCTTTTTCTTTTTTTTGTTTGTTTTTTCCTAAGGATCTTTTTAGAAACGGTATTACTGTTTTTCTTTTTGCGTTGTGATTTTTCATTATTTTTTTTAAGGGATTTCTTTAATGAATTTACATAAAATGCAAATGGTTTAGATTTGGATTTGGGCATTATACATTAGAAAATATTTTTATTCTTTTTAATAATTCTGCTAAATAAGGCATATCATCTACCTTTTCTTTTTCTTTAATAACTGTTTTTTTTAAAATAACGTTTTGTAAATCGTTTGGATTTATTCTTTTGGGAGCATCTTCTAAACGCATTTTTTGTAAAACTGCTTCTTTAGGAATTCCCATTTTTATCATTCTATCATATTTAGAATTAATTGGTGGAGGTGGAGGTGGAGGCGGAGCAGTATCTTTAGATTTGCCCTTACCCTTTCCTTTATTAATAATTGGTTTGACATCATCAATAAAGCTATATTCACTTAAATATATAGGCATGTCTAATTTACATTGTAATAATTCCCAATGAAAATATAATGTATCATTCATTAACCATAATCCTTGTAGATGTATTATAAAACTCCCGTATGTATTATTTATAATTTTATCTATATTTTTTTTATTTTGATCATAAATTAAAATATCTTTTGTAATTTTTAATCTTAATAAATTATTTTTATTATATTTTTTAATAATATCATCAACATCATATTCATAAAAATTATTAATTTTATCATAAATAATATTTAAATTATCAAAAAATATTTTAATATTATCATCATTTTTAATATTTAAAAAAGACATATCAACATATTTTTTATTAATATTGTTATAAACATATTTTTCACCATATGGGATATACATTTTAGGTGTTTGTATAATCAAATCATTATTATTATATTTAATGGGTATTAGAGTGCAATATTCAGAATATTTAAGTTTTTTTTTGATATTTATATTTTTAGGATTAATTGTTTGATTATAAATCATTTAAGTATACAATAATAATAAGTTATATATACTTAAATATTATGTCTTGTATTATTTGTGGTGAATGTTTGAAAGGAAAATGTACTGCAAAATTAGACTGTCTGTGTTCTTATGAATATCATTATGAATGTATTTCCACAAGTTTGAAATATGATAAATATAATAAATGTCCATATTGTGGGGTACCAGAACAACTTCTATTACCAGTGAATGGTCTAAAAAAAATAGATGATAGAATTCATAAAGTAGATGAAAATAATCCATATAAAAATATTATGTGTCAATCTATTCTAAAAACAGGTAAAAATAAAGGTAATGAATGTGGTAAATATTGTAAATTAGGTTATTTTACATGTCAAAGACATACTAAATCGGTCCTTATAACTTAAAACTTTTATAATATTCTTCCATAGTTAAGTTTTTCTTCCAGCGTCTATTAAAATCTTCTACTAAATATTTTGATGAATAATTGTAATTGTCCATATTAATTGGATAATTATTATTCACATATGTTTTTGAATCTTTTTTGTAAGGAAATAAATTGGGTGGTTCCTTTACATATAATGAATTATCGTGTGAATCGATATTATGTTCAGGGATTTCTCTTGTTAATTCATAGAACTTTTTGATAGATTTTACTCGAACAGACTTACCATATGATCTATTTTCTCTATAATTATTTACTTTGGAAATACCTTCATAGTATTTTACGGTTGAAGTATAATTCCTGACGAATAGACGGAACATATTATTTATATTATATTTATAATTCTAAAACAATTTCAAATTTACTTAAATATAAAATTATTAATTATAATGTAAATATGGAGACTTGTTCTGTATGTCTAGAAGAAATTACAGAAAATCAAATTTTAAAAACTTTAAGTTGCAGACATAAATATCATTTTAATTGTTTTAAGAAAATGGTTTATCATAATAATAATTTTTATATTAAATGTCCAATGTGCCGCGAGGTAAATCATAATATTGAAAAACCTTTTATTAATGATAACAAACTAAATATTTTAAGTATGTGTCATATGGGTGTAGGTAAATTAAAATGTAATGGATATACATTAAAAGGAGAACGATGTAAAAATAAATCAACATTAATGAATTATGGTAAATGTCATATTCATAATAAGAATATGTTAAAGAAAGAAGATTATAGATTATTTAGCGATTATTTATATCATATATTATGTTCTAATTATAGATGGAAAACTAAAATTTATTTAATAGATGTGGGTAAAAAAATAATAGATAAATTTTTAAATGACAAAAGTGAAGTTCACGAGATATTACAATATTATTATAGATATTTAAATGATGAAGATTTCCATATTAATGAAGAGTTCTATATGAATGGTATTTATGAATATTATGAATTAGAGAAGGTTACAAAGAGTTGGGTAGATTATTGTATTAATAAAAATGTTATTATATAATATATATATATAATGTCAGCGGTAGTTGATATGATGGTCAAACCTATTTTAATGATGCCTCCTTTTTTTACTTTTCCACCAATAACAACAGCTATATGTGGCCTTGTAGAATTAATAAAAGGCGGTGAAATTGAAAATATACCAGGTATAGGAATACTTCTAAAATATGCACGCGAAAGCATATTAATTTTAGTATTATTAATAATTTTATATGTAAAATCATGGCAATATATTGGTCCTAAATTATGGCATTTTATTGAACAATATTTGAAGAACCGGACACCAAAACCAGGACGCCCTAACACACCAAATGTAAAAGAAAATGAGGGTAATCTGGCTAAATTCGCGAATTTTGTTACAGGGGGAGCTAGTGATGCTGTTAGACAAGGTGCAAACGATATTTCCGCTATACCCGCTTTGATAGCATTTTATGTGAAACTATGTTTGTGGTATATTTATCATAGTCTTTATAACGCGCTTTTGACAGGATTTCTACAAGTGCCTATTGATATAATGTCTTGGGATATGGAATCATTATCATTAGATTTTGATAATTTTTGGGCGTCAGAACATAATAGTTTCAGAGAAGATTGTAGAAGATTTGTAAATGGTAGTTATGCTGGTGATTATAGTTTATATGAAAAAGAAACCAATGCGTCATATACTGGAGATACTTATACAGGAAGTTTTAATGATAAATATGAACATTCACCTGATAAATATCTATGTACGCATGGTAATTATTGTCCAGAAATGTCAGATGTTTTCGGTAGAACTATGATGGGAAAAAATGCCTCTTTAACAAAAGACAAATCGCCCACAAATGGATATGTAAATGGTATAAATATAACAAGTGCCCCCAGAAAATATGCTGTATGTTGTGATAGTATTAAAGGTAGTGGAACATTAACAGATTGTGCGCCCCATTGTAAAGAGTTGCATCCGGATATTAATATAGATCTTATTAGTAATCCTTTCAGTTCTAAATATCCTTGGTCAAAATTGATAGATATAGCCCACCATCCACAAAGAAATATTGAAGAACCAATAAAACAGCTTGAAGTTAATTTTCCAGAGGATCATGCAGATGCTTTATGTCACCTGCACAATTTCTTTTATCATCATTGGCATAGTTTATGTACAGCTAAAGAACATATTCCGACCGGAAATGCTAGTTTCTTTTCGAAGGCGTGGGGTGCGGTAGAAGATGTGGGTGATGCGGCTTTAAGTTCGATGATACCATGTCCAGAAAGTTTTGGTTTCTATGAAATAAAAGATGAAGGAGATCATGGTGGTTGTGCGAAAAGCGTTTCAGAAATTATATCTGATATTGCCAAAGGCATTGACGAACTAAGACAAAATTGCAAAGAAGACTGTGAAAAAGAAAATAACGCACTTTTATTGACAAGAGGTTGTAATAGTAGTGATATGGAAAAGGCTCAAAGGTCTGCTCTAAGAAATAGAAATGATGTATTACTTTCACAATTACCAACTGACTATGAAGATAATAAAATAAAGGATTTGGCAATTAAAAGAACACCATGGAAATTAGGTGAAATACCTAATGAACTTAATCCTAATACTGAATATAACAGAGGACAACAAGTAAAAATATCAGCCAGTTTAACAATGGAAAATGGAACAGATTGTAGCAGACATGACTTAAGCGAAGTAGAATTAGATAATTGTTTTGGTCCTTTTAGACCCATGACACCAGAACAATATCCAGTATTATTTTATAAAATAACTAAAGATTTTATGGGATCTATGTTATGGACTCTATTAGGAATATTTGTATTCTTTATAATGCTTTATATTTTATGTCTCTTTAATTCAATAGGCAGAGCAGCATATAAATTAAATGAAAATGCTGGTATGATTGAAGGAGGTATGGAAAGTACAGGTATGAATATGGATAATATTGTAAAAATGATTAAATAATTAATTACTGGTCACCACCCCTGGATTTCCAAAATGACTAAACAACCATGTATATTCACTAGTATTTTTTCCATCATTTAATACCCCCGGAGCATCATATGGATAATTTAATATTTTTGTTAATGAATTATTATTCGATATACACGCTTCTGGTATATTATTATTTTCTATAGGGTTTCCATTAGAATCCCATTGTTTTTCATTATATTTATTACAAAATGACGATGAATATAAATTTTTAGTATTTTCGGATATATAATATTTACTTAAATTATCTAATTCAAAAAAATTATATGTTTTATTTTTAATATCTTTAAAATCTAATATTTTATTATTTGTTACATATAAATTATTTAAAGTATTCTCTAAATCTTCATTTACCATATCTTGATTTAATAATATGCCTTTGGAATGGTCAACTTGTCTTACATCATATGTATTTAATATATTATTTGTAGCCCGTTCATCTATATTTAAATAATTTAAATAATATTTATTATTTAAATAGACTAAATCCATTACAAATTTAACTGAATAATAATTTTTAACATCATGTAACATAGATATTGTTATTATTCTATAATTATTTTTATCATCTTTGATAATATATAATCCTTCTATATCATTTACATAATATTCATTTTTTTGTAATACATTATTTAATTCAGATATTACTCTTTTTAAAATATTATTTACTTTAGTTTTCAAATCAGTATCTATTGTTTGTCTATTCAGATAGCATTTTGATTGAACATTGTCCAAAACAATTTTGTCAGATGTTTTGATATCATTTAATACATTAAAGAATTTAAATTGAGGATCATTAAAATCCGTTGTATCAAAATTTTCAACTATCTTATTATTCAAAGAACTATTTGTTTTGGATTTCTTAAAAAAATGATAACATACAAATAATGATATTATAACTATTAATGGATAAATATATCTCATATATATATATATAATTTATATTTTATTTATTTTATTGTTATTAAAATACTTCTATTCAATCTTATAGTTATTAATAAAATCTTCAATAAAACCTTTACATCTAATGAGTTGTTCTTGCTTGCGGGCCCCTGTTATTAATATTTTACCTTTTTCAAATGCTGCAATAGTCACTCCTTTGCATTCACCTTCTCCATCGCCTGTCCCTTTACCCTTACATATTTCAGAACATCTGCATATGCCTGAATTACCATTATTTGTATTAAAATAATATTTAATATTAACACCAGGATACCAATCAGGTTCGTAAACTGAATAATATCCTGCATCCACTATTTTATCTTGTAATAAATCTCTATCTATATTTTTCTTAATATCAAAATCACTATTCATCATTACAATTCTGTAATTATTGATTTCGTTGACATCACTATCAAATATCTCTTTGAAAGTATTAAACATAGGAATTAATTTGTCATTTAATAATTTAGAACCTTGTTCTTCATATTTTAAACCAGTCATTTGAATTTTCCCATTATTAAAGAATTTTACATTTATTAATTTATTATCATAATAACAATGTAATGTTAATTGATTAAAGAATGTTCTTTTTGCTTTTTCTTTTCTTTTCTTTTTATCATTCTTTTTAGCATATCCTTTATAATTATTATCACCATGCTCGGTATATTTTATAAAATCATCAATAGATGTTTGTGAATATAAATTTTTTAATTCAATATTACTATTTAGTTGAGTACAAGCAGTCATTGTTGATAAACGGAGTCCTTCCATTCTTTAAGTATTACAATTAATTATATTAATATTTCTTTAAGTATTTTCAAATTTAAAATTTCTATTTAAAAATAATTCCATAAGAATTATAACATGTATAAATTTATCATAAATACAGAAACACCAGATATATATTCATCGATTTTATGGTATATCTCTAAACTTAAAAATGATAATAAAGTCTTTGGTTTTTCTAACGATGGTTTGAATAGAGATAATAATGATGATAAATATATTGATTTTTTAGCATATAGTGATAATATCACATTTACATATAAGGAGTTCCAAATTTCTCTAAAGAAAAAAAGGATTGATAATGCACAATTCTCAATGGGAAGACATGAATTATGTTTTTTTGAAGAAATGAGTTTGACCTTAGAGGACGATACATTATATTCCGAAGCACAAATCAAATTAATTAAAGATTTCATATTAGAATCTAAAGAATTATTTGATAAAAATAAAAGATATACTGATTCATTAGATAAATTAATATTATATTCTTATTCAGATGGTTATTGGGATGATATAAAACGAATTAATAAAAGAAAATTAGATACTATTATTTTAGACCCGGATATAAAAAAAAATATTAAATCAGTGATTGACCGATATAATAATGAAGATCTTAAAAATAAACTTAAGAGTTTTGGTATTAACCACAAGCTAAATTTAGTATTATCTGGATTACCCGGAACTGGAAAATCTAGTTTAATGATATGTATTGCGTCCATATTAGATAAAGATCTAGCAACTGTTGATTTTAATGATAAAATAACTGATGCAGGATTTATAAAAGCATTGAACCGTATGCCGAGCGATTGTTTATTCGCTTTAGAAGATATTGATTCATTATATATAAATAGAGATAAATCCCTCGAAAATAACAAAATTTCTTTTAGTTGTATATTAAATTTCTTAGATGGGATGTATTCTAAAAGTGATCAAGTTACAATCATAACAACCAATCATTTAGATAAATTAGATAAAGCTATCATAAGACCAATGAGAATAGATAAAATATTTAAATTTAGTTATTGTAGTAAATATCAAAGCGAAACTATATTTAATATATTCTTCCCAGAATCAAATATATTTGAAGATATTTTTAAAATAATTAAGAATAAAAAATATACCACCGCCATGCTACAAAAGTGGTTCATAACTTATATTTATGAACCAGATGAATTATTAAACAATATTAAAATATTCGAAGAATTAATCGATGTCAGTTCTGATAAAGATTATAATATGTTCACATAAATTCAAAGAACATATATATTTATTCTTAAATTATAAATTATAAATTTGAAATAGTAATTTCAATACATTTATTATTCAAACAAAAACAAGTTCATTCTTCAAGAACTTAATTCACATCACAGAACATATATTATTCTTAAATTATAAATTATAAATTTGAAATAGTAATTTCAATACATTTATTATTCAAACAAAAACAAGTTCATTCTTTAAGAACTTATTACATACTCATAACTAAACAACAAACACCTATAATATGGTCATAGCACTTCCTATTGTAATGGCTGCAATCTGTGCTAAAAATCCATGTTCCTCATGCACAGATACAATCAATAATACTACACCAGAACAATTACTATCTATTCCCAAATATAGTAAAGGCGAAACCGAATGGACTGATGACGATCTGATTCAATATACTGTACCTTATAGGATTGATAAAGCAGTATCAACCAAAAATATCTCTATTGTAAGAAAACCTGTTACATACCAAACTGTGCCATGTCATAACAAATTTAATAAGAATTCTGCTAAATCCCTGCGTCGCCGAGGTGCACTGTTTCAACCAGGCCGTACCAACTGTAATCAACGCACTCTCCGTTAAACTACATATAATATAATAAAAAGTAATAATAATAATATTTTTTTTATGTTTTTATAAATATTATAAAATATTATTTAATTATAATGGAAAATGAAAATACTGAATATAAAGATGGAGATCACAATTCATTTATAGAATATGTATTCACTGAAGAACCAAAATCCCCTAACACTATTAAATTAGAATTAGGTTCTCCTCTGGGGAGTAATAATATTAATAAACATATATTTGAACAATTATTACAGATATTCACAGATGGCATGAAATATCTATATTCAGATGATAATAAAAAAATTGATATAGCATCTCTAGAAATTGATTCAATTATAAAAATGAAAGATTATTTTACATCCTTCGGAGTTGAATTAATATTTGATATATATAATCAACAAAATTATATTATTAAACCATATATTTATAATAGTCCTGAATTATATAATAAAAGTAAATCTGTTAATGATTTCTATTATGAAATCCCTTTGGAAAAAGACAATAATATGTTAGTTTATAGAATATCTTTTAATTTATAAATTAACTATATAAATGTTTGTAAAATTCAATTATGACGATTTTCCAAATGTCCATGCAACTTTTGGCAAATTGAATTCAAATAATGACTTCAAAATATTAACAAATGAATGGTTAAAATTATATGAACAAAAGAAACCTTTTACATTTATTTTTGATTCAAGTAATTTGGAAGTTTCAAATATAAAATATAGTTTTAAAATGTCTGCATTTATTTATAGATTAAAGAAAATGCCAGTTCAATATTTGCAAAAAAGTATTATAATAGTTAATAATTCATTTATACAATCATTATTAGATTTAATATTTTATATACAATCCCCAGTAGCGCCTGTATATATTATTAAAGATCCTAATAATGTTCAAAAAATACTAGATAATTGTTTTGATGATATTGAATATAAATATATTATCTAGACATTTGTACAATTTTATAATAAATAAATAATCCATAGAAATTCTTTGAAATTATATCTAAAATATTATAAGATATATTTTTTGTTTTAATATCTGTCATTGCTGCTACACCATACAGTCCCCATACAACTAATAGAAATGTAAATAATTTTTTACCTAATATTGATTTGTTAGCATATTCTTTATATATTAAATCAAATGATAAATAGAAGAATATAAATCCAAGGGTAATACCTATTCTTTTATCTATGACACCTGCTTCTCCTAAAAATCCACACAATAACATTAATCCATTATAAATAAATATTTTAAATATATTTGATTTATTGTCTTTTAAGAAATCTATCATTTTGAAGCTGGTATCTAAATTTTTATCTTTTAATTCTTGATATTTCATAAATACAATAGTAGATGTTAACATAATTGGTGTTGAGAAAACCCAATCTATATATCTTCTGGGCGTGACACTTTTCAGATTATGAATAGCGAATATGACCCATATATAAAAACAAGATTCAATTATTTGGACTACACCTTCTAGGAGAAGTATTTCTTTAAGAACATAATCGCTATCTTTAATCTTTACAAATAATCCCCCAAAACTAACTATAGTTGTTATAATTTGGACTACCAAAGAAAAATATATGGTTTTAGAAACTAACGTATTTGTTTCAAGTACCATTATAAAATATTAGATATTTTTATTTATAATAATATCAATATATAAAAAAAATATTTAGCTAAATATGTATTAAATTATATTAAAGATTTCTAAGTTTATCTCCTAATGAAACAGAGGGGTTAGAAACTACTGCTTTTTTAGCTCTATAATTTATTTCATCTTCATTATCACCGTATTTCTCGAATGTATATATTTTGTCGGCATAATTAAATTTATATGCTAATTTAGTGCAAGATTTACAACAGTGTGTTGTTTTTAGATCTCCTGTTTTACCATACCTCCATATATAAATATCATATTTATTTTTCTTATCGTATTTGTTACAATATTTAATTGCTTGTTCTTCAGCATGACAAGTTATTTTAGAAGAATTATTACCATTCGCACGACATGAACCACTTTTAACAATATTCTTTTGTTTTCGGTCGTAAAACGCAATACAGGACACACACACCGCACACAGCGCGACAATAAAGATGACTGATATCTTGATTATTTCGCAAATTCAAAGGGATCTCTGACAAGATAAAGTTAGACATTATTTAATTGAAGTACTTTATATATTTGTTTATTAATAAGTTTGAAGAAGATAAATGTTCAGATATAAGGTTTTTAGATTAGTATTTAATAATACTATTTTAAAATTTCAAATTTATTTGCCGTATATCTCTTTAGATCTTTTATATAAAGGTGTTCCTTTTTTGATTGCTACGAAACCTTTAATACCTAATTCTTTTCTTGCTTTGGCAACGGCACCGAACCATGATACTCCTTTATTAGGTGATAATTTTTTTCTCAAGGTTTTTCTAGGTCCCTTGTTGGCAGTTTTTCTCCGCGATTTCTTCGATAAAGATTTAGGTTTCTTAACACGAACAGAAAATCTGTAAGCAGTAGATCTAGATTTTTTTGAACGAGATTTTTTAGGCGGCATGTTTTTATAATATATAATAGAAAAAAATTTTATCAAAAAGGAACAAAAGAATTAGATAAATCTACAGCCTCTCCCATATTTGGAGAAGGATATCTTTCTGAATTTAAAGAGATAATTCTTTTTTCAAACTTATTATCATTATGAATAATTAATATTTGTGGTTTTCTATATTTATTATATCCACAATCATCTTGTTTACCAAAAGCTCTACTCATACCAACATCAATTCTCCATAGTCTATCATTATACATTGAATTTAAATATTTATCTTCCATAAATTGTGGAGTATGTGAAATAACCATACCTTTTATGGGAATTAGTTTTTTATTTTTTTTATTAATTAATTCTATTAAATTGTTAAACATTTTCAAATTATTATCTGGATTATCATCTTCATCATAATCTTCCCCGTAAATTCTACACCAAAATGGAGACATATCATCATCCTTTCTAAATATTTCATCAAATAATTCAGATTCAACGGAGGTTTCTGTTTTTAATAACCATTTGCTAACAATTTCATTAATTTCAGCAATAGTATATTTATCTATTAATTGTAAACTTAATCCTCCATGAACAAATATATATGAACCAATAATAATTATACTTTTTTTCTTTTCAGCATATAATTTAGAAATATTACTGCCTCTTTCAAACGCTTTAGTTCTATGCCAATAACCTAAGGGATATCCATCATTAGTTAATTTAGAAGTTCTTTGATTTTGAGGAACGAATTCTAAAAATTCCTTTGGTGATACATACCTAAAATCCTTATCCACATTCATTAATTCATGATTACCTAATAATCCTAATACTCTGCCACCAACTAATTTAGCTTCTTCATCTAATCTTAAAAATAACTTTATAATTTCCATATTACTACCTTCATCTTCTAACACGACCTCATTCTCCTTGACACAATTATTATCTGCCCATTCATCTGGTCTGCATCTATCTATTTGATCTCCTAATTGAATAACCCACGAATCATTGCCACACCAATGAACATTATTAATATCGTTTATAGAACTATTTTGAGGTATTAATTCAGCCAATTTTAATACTTTTAAAGTGACCGTCAAATCACCGTGCAAATCACCTATACATACTAATCTATTAACGGGAGGGTATATTCCAATCATATCATAACGAGGATCTAATGATTTTATTTCTTTTTTAACTTGATTAACAGAATTTTGTTGGATGGTATTCATTTCATGTGTTTTGACGGCATTAGTTTTTTCTGCTATAGTAGTTGGTTGTGATAATCTTCTTTTATGAACATTAACTTTAGGGGGACCAGATTTGGATTGATTTGATTGTAAATTACCAGATACTGAATTTCTCCTTTTATAATCTTTATCATTATCTATTGAAAATGACTTAGTATCTGTTGGTTGTTGTTGTTTTTTTTTTAATCTATCTATAATAAAAGATTTTAATAGTATTAATAAATCTTGTCTGTTATATTGTTTTGTTTTATCAATTAATTTATATTTTAAACAAAGATTAATTATTTCATCATTTGATAATTTATCAAAATCAATACCATTAAATATCATATAATATTAAATTAACTTTATCTTAAAATATAAACTAATATATATATTGAATTATGGATGAAATACGCATTAGTTGCTGCAGTATTTATTGCTATTAGAGATGTATTTTCAAGTAAAATAGCAAGAAAATATAACTATATTGATTATATAGTTCATGCAAATATTTTAGTATTTTTAGGAACTATGGTGTATGTTTTATTTACAAAAAAGAAAATTAAAATAATAGATAATTATAGTGATTTATTTACAATAATTCTTAGATTATTCATAGTATATTTAATAGTCGAACCTTGTATATATAATTCATTTAAAAATACAAATAATCCTTCAAAAGCCTCTACTGTGATTAATTTAAACATAGTAGTTTTATTTTTGATAACAATAGTATTTTTAAATAAAAAAATAGATTTTAAACAATTTTTGGGTATAGTATTAATATTAGGTGGATTTTTTTGTATTAGATGAGGATAATATATTTCAACAATTTATTTCTAACCACTTATTTATGTGACCCTTGCTAGGTTTGTTACTTTTATTCCAATCCATTAATATAATGTTTTTTTTTGTACATAATAAATCATATGGAGTAGGTATATAATTAATGAATTTTTTACCGTGTGTGGCGCTCATAATAGACGCCATAATGGATTGAAATGATTCATATTGCGTTTCACCTTCAGTAGGTTGGACACATAATTTAGTAATAGGTTCATTATAGTCAATACTACTATCATTATTATAACTAAAATATATCATATCTCTGTTTTTCTTAGAACCTGTGACTAATGGATTATCAATGACATAATCTTTAATCATATCAATATTTTTATTAATTAACCTAAAATCATTCAAATAATCATTACAGGAAGCGTATTCATTAATACCTTTTTTAATATCTTTTTTTTCTTCTTTAAAATAATAAATAAATAGTTCTAAAATTTCTGGATCAGATTCAATTAAATCTAATGTTTTTTGGGCGCATACTTGTGTGTTATATGCCAATACATTAAATTTATCAATATCAACTTGAGATTTAATAGTTTGAGGTCCCACTTCTTTAAAATCATCGGTATTATTAAGAGTAATAAAATATGCAAACATTTGACAGAACCCTTGAGTATTTACAGATTGATAAAGATTATATGGATCATATATTTTGTCATTCAATAAAGATTTATAATGTGTACAGGACGATGGTTTATAAAATATAACTTTATCCATTATATGAATATATTCATATATTTAAATAAATTTAAATAAATTTTTCAAATTTTTTTTGATGGAGATTTCTTTTTGGATTTCTTTTTGGATTTCTTTTTTGATTTCTTTTTTGATTTGACTGTGGGTTTTGATTTAGGAGTTTTTTTTAAGGGACTAAATTTAGTAATTAAGGAATAATACAATACTAAACATTCTTCCGGTTTTATTCGTTTATTATAATCAGGATCACACATTCTTGAGAATAGGTTAAATAATTCTGTTAAAAATGAACTATTTTTAATAAATTTTGATTGATTATAATCAATAAATAAGTATGGTATCATAATACCTAAACTAAATACATCAATCATAGAGTATAGTTGTTTATAATTACTTTTTGAATCATTTTTTAGAGAATGTTCAGCACAGCCTTTAAAATCATAACCTAATAATTTATATATTTTGGCACCTTTATCGTAATGTTTTCTTTTTATTATTTTTAATAATTCTTCAGGTGATTCATGTTTAGGGGAATGTGAATAAATATATTCAACTGGATACCACAAATAATATCTCCGGTTATTTAATTCAGATAAAGACCTATTCTTAAAATGCGTATAATCATTTAATTCAGATGATAATCCAAAATCTATATATTTGAATACATTTTTATGTAATACAATATTGTTTACTTTAATATCTAAATGACTTATATTATTCTTATATAATTCATTCAACCCAATAAATAATGGTTCCATTTTTAATAATAAAATATACATAGATTTATCGATATTTTTTTTATTATTTAAAACTTTCTGAACAAAATGATCTTCAAATGTATCACCACCATACAATCCGACCATCATATTATTAGTTTCATTAAATTTGTCTTCATAGTATTTTTCCATACATTTTAAAATATCTTTATCATAATTTTTAAGAATATTACCATAGAGGGGTGCCTTACAAAATTTATCATATATTAATGCCCAATCATTATAACCTTTGATTTTTTTTATTAATCCATTTATTTTTCTTTCTTGATTAAGATATTTATCTGATTTTGATCCATAAACTATTTTAGATATTTTAGTATTGTCAACACTATCTTTTGAGTTTGCGCATGGAATATTTGGTTGAAATATACAAGAACTTGACCCGGTTGCTAATATTTTCGCGCCTTTCCCTCTATTATCACTTATAGATGTTTCTATATCCTTATTAATTAATTTACCGCCATACATATATTATATGTAATATTTTTTATTTGTTTATACAGATAAAATAAAATATTATATTGAAATATTATGGATAATAACAATTCTATTTTCGTCCAAGCAAAAATCGAATATACACACCAATTAGTAGATACACTAAAACCAAGTTTGTATGATGGTTTAAAATCTATTTATGATGATGCAAAAGATTTATATAAATCTAATTCTTCAACATCATTATTATTTATTTTTAGAACATTATTAGAAAAAATACCAGAATGGAATAATGAATTAATTATAAATGAAACAGATAGAATTATAGAATGCTCTAAATGTGATTGGTTAGATGAATTAGTAACTGCTGTTTATATTAGTCATACTAAAATTTTAATGTCTATTGGCAACAGTAATTCTAATAAAATAAATTTAACAATACCTAAATTAATAAATTTTGTACACAAATGCTATATAAATATAGCTAGAGAAATATGGAAAAACCCATTATTATTTTCAGAAGATATATCTGGATATGAATATCAAAAAAATATGAATGTTATTGAAAGTATTATTTGTAATTGTATAGAAAATACAATTAGAATATCATTACCTGTTAAAGAAATTCTCAAAGAACATTTAGATATTAATGAAAATAAATCAAATGGAGCATCTAATGAAAGCAAATTATTAAATGAATTAAAAGATTTATTATTAAATAGTAAAAAACAAGATTTAATTGAAAATAATACTGATGATAAAGACACTGATGATAAAGATACTGATGATAAAGATACTGATGATAAAGATACTGATGATAAAGATACTGATGATAAAGATACTGATGATACTAAAATAGATGAAAAAACTGATGGTACTAAAATAGATGATAATGATAATTTGAAACCTAAAAATGTTTATATAAATGATAGTGATTATGAATCACCTGATGAAGATGCTATCAATGAGAAAGTAGAAAACATAGAAATAAATGATATCCCAGATATCTCTAATACTGAAAATGTCGTTGAAACCGTATATGATAACCCAAATATTATAGATAATCCCCAAAAAGAAAATGATGAATTATACCAGAAATTAATAAAAATAAACGAAAATAATATAGATCTGCCTGATTCAGATAACCCCATCAGAGTAGAAAAGGTAGAAAATTTAATTAATAAAGATATATTAGAAGTTAAAAATGAAGACATATCAAAAGAACCAGATATACTATCAGATCCAATATCAATTGAAGATGAACTTAAAAAACAAGAAAGTGTAAGAGGGTATGATAAAATTCAAGATATTACTAAAGAAGAAACTAAATCAAATAAAGATACTGGGGAACAAATTGTAGTCGACCCACAAAAAGTAGATAAACATAATAAAAGAGACTTGACTTATATTGAAGACATTATAGATCCTCAAACTGTATCTAAAGAACAAACTGAAATAGTTTCAGTTGATAAAAGAGATGATGATACAGAAACTATTGATTTATTTTATAATGATTTAAAAGAAATATCTGATAAAAAAGGTTTAACAATGGAAGCTGTTGATGAGGATAAATACACATTATTTGATGATTTATAAATGAATAATAACATTATTTGATGAATTATAAATGAATGATCACATTATTTGATTATTTATAATTGTATATAATTTATTTTTGTATTTTTTATATATTAATATGTTATAAAAAAATGAATAATAGCATTGTTATGGATATTATATTAAGTTTATCATTAATATTTATATATTATATATATACCAAAATCGATAAAGAAGTCAAATTAATTAATACTAGACAAATGATTGCCTTATTTATAATTAATATGGTTATATTAAATATAATTAAATTATTATTTACATGTAATGTTTCATCTGTTAATAATAAATGTTCTATACCATTTCATGACAAGCCTCCATTTTAAATATTAAAATTTATAATAAAATTTCTTAGGAAAATTCTTCTTTTTAGTTCTAAATTCTTTAAATATTTCATTTTGAATAATACTCAATGGTAAACAATTATTAGCGTATTTGGCAATAGATACATACATATCAAAATTATCTTCTAAATAATATAGTTCTAAATTATTTTTACCCAATGTGAATGAATAAATAAAGTCTATAATATATTGTTTGTCTTTATAATCTATATCTTTATCGTAATTTAGTTCATCCAATATAGTAATAGATAATCTAGATAAATCAAAATTATAATTTGGTTTTATATCATATTCATCATTATTTTTTTTATATAAAAATGTATCAATAGGATATTTATATTGTCCATCTGCTTCTCCATATTTACTAAAACAATCACTAAAAAATAATTTATTTTTGAATGTAAATATTGCTCTTCCGAAATCTATAATTTTGAATATATATCCAAATGTAGGTACTTTAAAATATATATTATTAAATTTATAATAAAGATATGTTTTATCTGTGCGCTGATACATAATATTATCAATATGCAAATCATTATGAGTAAATAGAAAATGTTTTTGTAGATATGCCAATCCATATGACACTTGGAACAAACAAGATAAAATTAATTTATCATTAAAATTATCTGTCAATATTTCAGATAATAATCCATCTAATTTTTCTATGAAAAATAGTTGACACGGCATATTTTTGACCACTGAAATATAATCATTATCATCTTCTGAATCAGAGTCCATATAAATATCCATTTTAAATTGATCTCCTAGATTTTTATGAAACCACGCTTCCTCTTTAAATTCATGGTAATCTTCTGAAATATCAAAATTATATTTTTTCATTATACCATTCACAGAACCATAGTATATAGGAAAATTAGGTAAAATATCATTTTCACTTAATTCTGAACATATAAATGAAAAGAAAGTATCTATATATGCTGTATTATTCATACTATTTATTTTTTCAGATGTATTAGCATTATAGTTTGACGGTAATAATGGATTTCTATGAACTAAATTATTATAGTTGTTTTTAATGAAATATAATGGCTCCAATATTGGTATTATTTTACAAAATATTTCTAAATTTAGTAGTTTATGTTCTTTAGAATCATAAACAGTACCGTTTAATAAACAATTAGAATGATAATATTTAAATTTAGTAAAATCTGATAATTTATGAATATAATATCTCCTTTTTAAATCAATATATCTATGTGAATTTTTTGTATTATAGATGTGAAAATATAACGAATACAAAGGATTATATACTTGTAAATTACTCATATTAAATAGTTCAGAGCATGATTTATATAAATTATTTATTAATTTTTTATCCCAAATATATTTATTTACATATAAATCTGACATAGTTATAAAAATTATTTAGAATTATTTTGTTATTTAAACTAATTATCATCTTCATCTTTATTCATACCTAATTTAGAAGCAAATTGTTTTCCAGTTGTATTCATGAATTGTATAGCATCTTTAGTACATTTTTCATTTAAATATACATTTTCAGTTGGATTTATCTGTTTATATAAAATTAAGATATCTAAGATATGTTCAAAATGTTCTTGAGGTAGATTTTCAAACATAATTATATATATATATATTAAAAATATATGTTTTTAAATATTAAATAATTTATATTAAATATTATAATGACTGAAATACAATTAAAGAAGTTTGATATGTCAGATATTAAAGATGATAAAGTTGTAGTATTAATTGGTAAAAGAGACACAGGAAAATCATTTTTATGTAAAGATATATTATATCACCACCAAAATATACCTGTGGGTCAAGTTATTTCAGGAACAGAAGGTGCTAATCAATTTTATAGTAAAATAGTCCCTAAATTATTTATTCATGGAGAGTTCGATACTCAAATAGTTCAAAATATGATTAAAAGACAAAAAATTATGATTGATAAAATCAATGCAGGTGATACTACTATAGATCCGCGTTCATTTCTAATATTGGATGATTGTTTATATGATAATACATGGGCAAAAGACAAGTATATGAGGTCAGTATTTATGAATGGACGTCATTTCAAAATGTTATTTTTATTAACTATGCAGTATGCTTTGGGTATTCCTCCAAATCTAAGAACAAATATTGATTATGTATTTATTCTAAGAGAAAATTATGTTAGTAATAGAAAAAGACTGTATGAACATTATGCTGGCATGTTCCCATCATTTGAAATGTTTTGTCAAATAATGGATCAATGTACTGAAAATTATGAATGTTTAGTAATAAATAATAATGCCAAATCAAATAAATTAACTGATCAAGTATTTTGGTATAAAGCAGTCCCACATGATGATTTTAAAATAGGAGCGCCATCTTTCTGGGAATATTCCGAAAAAAATATATTAAAAGAAGGTGAAAATAGTCAAATAAGTTCTGGATATAAAAATAAAATATTAGTCAAAAAAAATGATTTATATTAAATTTCTTGATATCCCGGTGTTAAATTACCATCACAATGTTTAATGGCCGGAAATCCTTTCACTTCGGGAGGACAAGCTCCTTTATCTTTAGCACAATCTATATAAGTATGTTCAATACCTTTGTCCTCTAAATATTTCTTTTGCTTTTTGGTCCATCCACACCAATCAGCCCCATATACAATAGGTTTACAACTATTATCGCTATTATTACTATTATTATTTGCCGCACTCTTATTAACTATTCCAGCGCCGGCCGCATCATTATTATCCATATTACCTTTACTAAATTGTGAAGGACCTGCCCCGGGGAGATAATTAACAACATCTTTGAGATTAGTTAAACCGAAACTTTTAAGAGTTGAATAATCTCCTTGTAATGTTTTAGGTATTTCTCTTCCATATGGACCTTGAGCACTGACATATAACTGCTCACCTTCTATATTCCCTTTTAATACAGTCTTCTCAGGACCACCCATTGAATTAACTCCTGATAAATCACAATCTCTGCTAGCACTATCATTAGGATTACTTGCCGGTTGTCCAGTCCCGCGACCACATGTATCACCAAGACTGTTTACAGAATTATTATTACCTGACCCGGCATCACACCCTTGACCTTCAATTAATTTACTGAACATTTTAGTATTGCAATCAACAATAACAAACCCAACTAATACTAATAAAAAAATCAACATAAAATCACGTTTTTTACCAATATTTTCGATACTCTTAAAAATATTTACCATTTTATAATATAATATATATATTTTTTTTATCTTAATTATGAAATTTAATAAATCATATCCTCTAATTTCCAATATTCATATTTTCCATTAATAAATCTTTTTAAAATAAATGGAATTTTTTTATCATTTAATTCTTCGAGTGCAATATCATAAATATTATCATATTTACTATAATCCTTAATCAATGGCAAACATCCTGATTCTAATTGTTCACACCTTTTTGACAATATTTTTGTTTTCTCATATTTACTTAATACTTTTGAAGATTTATTATGTTTTTTAAAATTAATATAATTTTTTTTAAAAACATTTATATCTTCCATATTTTCTACAATATGTTCTTCGACACCCATATCAATATCATCATCAGATTCTCCCGGTTCCAATTCAATATCAACCGATTCAATAAAATTTTGAGGATCTATAATATCGTCATCTTCGTCCATTTATTATAATATAAAAAATATATTTAAATAAATTCAAATTTATTAATTTATTTATTAATTAATTTATTAATTTATTTATTCGTCCATTTTTGTCCACAGTAATTACAACTATAAATATATTTCATATTTTCTTTATCATATTTTATATAAATTATATCTGACATTTTTTCTTCAACTATAGATATACATTTAGAATTAGGACATTTAATATTCTTATTATGAATATGGGGTAAAGTCAAATCATAATTAATAAATTTATTATTATTTATACTCTCGCTCAAATCTATGTTAAAATCATTATCATAAATTAGATTTTCCTTATAATCTACTTTATTCGCACATGCTTTACAATATAAATATAATTTAGATGTATCTTTATCCAAATAAATATACATAGAATTATTACAATTATCACAGAATTGATTTTCCATTATATTATTACTATTATAAATTATTTATTAAATATATATTTCAAATTTAAAATTATTATTCTAAACTAATATTAATCTTATTACAAAATTCTTTAAAATTATTTAATAAATTATTATAATTAATTGAATAATTAACTGCATAAATTGAAATTAGTATCTTTTTAGAGTCAATATCCTTATATTTTAAAATATTATTATAAATATCTTTATAATTTTCATTAAAATTTTTACAAATGGCATCTTTAAAAACTATAAATTTCGGTGGGATATCTAAATAATTTTTTATTAATAATGAATTAATATTCTCAAAAAATATTATATCATTATAATTATTAATAATATCAATTTGATGTTTATTTTTCTTATAAAATCCTGGTTCATTTAATAGTGGATCACAATCTAATAATGATTGTATTGATAATAATACAGTAGATACATCCATTATAGTTGTCCATCCTGGTCCCGACCAGGTTCCTAATATTGATAAACATACTTTACCATATCCAGATTTATGTGATTTTACATATAAATTTGGATGTATTCTTACATTACCTCTGGACACATATGAAACATCTGGTGGAGAATATGGATAATTTTTAGGAAAAGTTATATTAAAAAATAAATATCCTCCTTCATATAAGGTGTTTTTAGGACCTATAATCATAGCATGCGCTTCTAACATATTTTCTTCATTAAATTCTATATATATACCATGATCATTTAATTTATAATGTTCGATAGATTTTATATCTTTATTAAGAATTCTTTTAATAGCTTTATTCATAATAATATAATTAATATTACAATATTTATACTTAAATATTTTATAAATTTGATAATTAAATTTATATATCTCAATAAAAAATCTATATTTAAAAATAAATTTGATAAAATTAATATATTTATAGAATTTATTAAATGGATCAATTATCTAATTTCTTATCAAATAAAAGAAAAGGTAATAATCAAGAACCTACACATATTGTATATGATAGTAATTCAAGTCTAAGAGGTTCATACAATATTGAATCATCAGAAATACCTAAACTATTTGATATAGTTGAAAATATAAGAGGTACAGGATTAAATGTGTCGTTGTTAGAAAGATTAGGTGATATATGCCCATTAATTATTGATTTAGATTTCAAATATAAAGATAATATTAATTGCAGACAATATACAACTGAATTTCTCAAACAATTATCTATATATTTATATAAAAAAATTAATGAATTATATAATTTAACTTCTGATAGTCAATCCCATATATGGATTATGGAGAAACCTAATATTTCTGAATGTGATAAACCACAATATTCTAAAAAAGACGGTATTCACTTAATATTCCCTGATATTGTTGCAGAAAAATCGGGTTATATTAAATTGATGGAAACTATAGTATCTGACAAAGATATTGTAGATACATTATTCAAAGATTATAATATTTCTGTACCATCTAATGATATTATAGATATTTTTGATACTCATATATATAAACCGGGAAATTGGTTCATATATGGTTCTGGTAAACCAGGTGATACCACATATGAATTAACTCACATATATAAAATTAATGAAAATAATGTTGAAGAACAATCTATAGATATTTATTTAGAAAATCCTAGAGAAATCATGGATAAATGTAGTGTTCGTATTAATAATAATATTAATGTAATTTATAAAGGTCCTGAAATACTTAAAAAGATAACTCCCATAAGAAGTGTAAATTCACAAATCGATTTAACTGATATTGAAAATATGGCCAATGTCGTTAGAATTAAAAAAGAAGACTTAGACTTTGCTAAAAAACTATCTAATATTCTTTCACAAGAACGCTCGTCTGATAATAAAACATGGATAGATGTGGGTTATTGTTTACATAGCATCTCCCCTAATCATTTACTAAACTCATGGATTAATTTTAGTAAGAAATGGATAGGGTATTGTAATCAAGAGGAATGTGAAAGACAATGGGATTATATGAATAATACTAATACTCCTCAATATACTATGGGTACCCTGATATTCTGGGCAAAACAAGATAATCCTGACGAATTTAGTAAAATTCAAAAAGATTCACTAAGTAAATTAGTTGATAAATCATTAATTGGTGAAAAAACTTGCGGCGCTCATACAGATGTAGCAAATATTGTATATAATTATTATAAAAATTTATTTGTATGTAGTGGATTAAAAGAAAATGCATGGTTCTATTTTAATGAAATCAATGGTCGATGGAAAGAAACAGAACAAGGACATATTTTACGGATGAGACTATCATCTGATATTATAGATATATATCAACATTACAGTGAAATTTATAAAGATAAAAGAGGTCCTGATCCTGAAACAGAAACATATGAAATTTATGATAGAAAACATACAAATTGTATGAAAGTTATGATTAAATTAAAGGATTCTAATTATAAAGATAAAATTATGAAAGAATGTAAAGAAAAATTCTATGATGGTGAATTTATGGATAAATTAAATAGTAATAAAAATTTAGTTGGTTTTGATAATGGAGTCATTGATTTGAAATATGAAACAATTAATTATAACGGTAATCTTAAA
>Ga0115568_10000272_pt1 | contig 38005 bp, 39 predicted proteins | sample COGITO_mtgs_1204_FD_87296 | JGI IMG/M metagenome (GOLD analysis project Ga0115568, IMG submission 87296) | Pelagic marine microbial communities from North Sea - COGITO_mtgs_120426 | ecosystem: Environmental > Aquatic > Marine > Epipelagic | place: Germany:Helgoland, sampling site Kabeltonne...
CATACATTAACTGTTCCGAAGCCTTTAACAGTAATTGCAGGAAAACCGATTGTACAACGTTTGGTAGAAGATATTGCTTCTGTTATTGACGAAGAAATCGATGAGATAGCATTTGTTATTGGAACGACAGCAAAAGGATTTCCGACAGACACAGAAGAACAATTGTTAAAAATTGCTAAAGAATTAGGTGCTAAAGGTTCTGTTTATGTTCAGGAAGAAGCCTTAGGAACTGCACATGCAATATATTGCGCAAAAGAGTCTTTAAGTGGCCCTTGTGTTGTTGCTTATGCAGATACTTTATTTAAAGCAGATTTTAAATTAGATGCAAATGCAGATGGTGCAATTTGGGTAAGTAAAGTAGAAAACCCAAGCGCTTTTGGAGTTGTAAAGTTGCAAGAAGGTTTTATTACTGATTTTATAGAAAAGCCAAAAGATTTTGTTTCTGATTTAGCAATTATTGGGATTTATTATTTTAAAAGTGGAGATAAACTTTTAGAAGAAATTCAATATTTAATCGATAATGATTTAAAAGAGAATAATGAGTATCAATTAACAAATGTACTAGAATCTTTAAAAAAGCAAGGAGCTAAGTTTATTCCAGGAACCGTAAATGCTTGGATGGATTGTGGTAAAAAAGACCCAACAGTAGATACAAATAAACAAGTTTTAGGTTTTGAGCATAAGGCGGAAAACAATTTAGTTTCTAATGATGTAGTTTTAGAGAATTCAGAAATTATTCAACCTTGTTTTGTTGGAGAAAATGTTGTTCTTAAAAACACAAAAATAGGGCCTTATGTTTCTATTGGAGCAAATAGTGTTGTTGAAGATTCTGTGATTGTTAATTCTCTAATTCAATCTAATGTTGAAATTTCGAATGCAAATTTAGACAATGCCATGATTGGGAATCATGCTAAATACAATGGTAAATATACTTCTGTAAGTATTGGTGATTACACAGAGTTAACATAAATGAATATAAGATTAAAGAAAAAAGAGAACCTAAACAAAAGAGCTATTTATTTAAAGTATGCTCTATTCTGTGTTTTCTTTTTTCTTTATTTTTTAGAGGCTCATGCACAAGACAGTATTCTTGTTGCTAAAGATTTAACCGAAGAAAAAGAATTGAAATTTCAAGACTTTTTTTTTAAAGCCTTATCAGAAAAATCAATTGGTAATTATCAAAAAGCTATTGAAAACTTAGAAAGTTGCAATCAGGTTTTAACAAATGATGTTGCCGTTTATTTTGAGTTTTCTAAAAACTACTTATTACTTAATAAGACCTTCCTAGCAAAAGAATACGCAAAGAGAGCCTTAATAAAAGAGCCAAATAATATTTGGATTTTAAAGCACTTGGTTAAAATTCATGCAAAAGATAGAGATCTTTCTGATGCAATTGCCATTCAACAAAAAGTGGTTGCTATTAACCGAGTAGATAGAACGTTTTTATTAGAGCTATATCTTGACAACAGAGAGTACAAAAAAGCAATATCTTTAATGAATGATCTCGAGAAAGAGAATGCACTACCATCTAGTTTTCAAAAAATAAAAGATACTTTAGAAAAAAGAAAAGGAAAAACTGTGGCTAAAGAAAAAACAGATGATGTTGTGGCTTTAACAGCGCAATTTAAGGCTAACAAATCGTATACAATCTTAAAGCAAATTTTAGAAGAGTCTAGCAATAATGTACAATTACTTTTAAATTATAGCGATGAGGGTATTGCTTTGTTTCCCGCACAACCCTTTGTATATTTGGTAAAAGGAAGAGCTTTGAATAATCAGAAAAAATATAAAAAAGCATTATTGATTTTACAAAATGGTATCGATTTTGTTATCGAAGATACTATGGAAGCAGATTTTTATATAGAAATGGCAGCCTCTTATAAGGGGCTAGGTGATTTTTTAGAAGAAAAAAAGTTTATTCAGAAATCAAATAAAATTAAAAGTTAAGAATGAAGTTTATAAAATGTTTTGTGATTTTTGTAGTTGTTCTTACTGCTTGTAAAACAAAAAAGAGTTTAATAGATTCTAGTGTGTTGGCAGAAGAAATGTCGGCTAAAAAAGTAGCTAGAAAGCATGTTGCAGCTAATTTTGATAAAAAAACGGTAGATGCAAAATTGAAAGCAAGTTTTAATAACGGAAAACTAAAACAAAGCTTTTCTGTTAGTTTTAAAATGAAAAAAGATGAAGTTATTTGGTTGAAAGGAACGAAGTTTATTACTCTTTTTAAAGCAAAAATTACACCAACATCTGTTCGGTTTTATTCTTCTTTGAATAAAACATATTTTGACGGGGATTTTTCTATGCTTCAAAAAATATTAGGCACAGATATTAATTTTAATCAACTTCAAAATTTACTGTTGGGTCAATCTTTAATGAATGTTAAGAAGAAAAAACAAGAGGTAATTATACAAAACAATTCTTATGTTTTATCACCAAATGAGCCTGAAAAATTATTTGACATTTTCTTTTCTGTAAACCCATCTCATTTTAAATTGGATAAACAATCTATTGTTAATTCAAGAAAAAATCAAAGATTAGATGTAGTTTACCCTTTATACAATGTCTTTGATGGTGTTGTTTTTCCATCAGAAATTAAAATAAAAGCAAAACAACCAGGTAGTTTTACGAATATAGATTTTAGCTTAAGGTCTGTTGAGTTTAATACCGATGTGAACACCTCTTTTTCGATCCCTAAAGGTTATAAGCAAATTAAGATATAGTGAAAAGTATAAAAATATATTTACCGATTTTAATTTTTTTTCTAAGTGTTTTTTCTGTTTTTGGACAAACAAGAAAACAACTAGAGTTACAGCGTAAAAAACTGAACAAAGAAATAAAACAAGTAAACAGATTACTTTTTAATGAAAAAAAGAAAGGAAAAAACGCTTTAGAGGCTTTAAAGGATATTAATAAAAAAATAGAAGTTAGGTCTGAGCTAATAGCTACGATCAATGCTGAAGCTTCAATTTTATCAAAAGAAATTAGTGTTAACGAGGCTAAGCTTAAAAAGTTAAATGAGAAATTAACTGAATTAAAAAGAGATTATGCTGATATGATTTTTAAGTCATACCAAAGTAAATCTAAACAAAGTAGGGCTATGTTTTTGTTATCATCTCAAAATTTTTATCAAGCTTATAAAAGGCTTGAGTATATGAAACAATATACTTCTTTTAGAAAAAATCAAGGAGAAGAAATTGTTAAAAGAACTGATTTTATTAAGAAAATGAATGACTCTTTATTCTTGCAAAAGAATTTAAAAGACACTTTAATTTTATCTCAAGAGCAACAGAAAAAACAAATTGAAGCAGATAAAAGTAGTCAAGAAAAGTTAATCACAAGCATTAAGAAAAAAGAGGGTAAGTATAAACGTGAGCTTCAGAATAAAATAAAAGAAGAAAAAAGAGTTGTTGCTAAAATTGATAAAATAATTCGTGATGAAATAGCAAAAGCAAATAGAATTGCAGCAGAAAAATTAAAGTTGAAAGATAATTCAAAATCAGTTAAGAAAAATGAGTTTATTTTAACTCCCGAAGCTAAAGCTCTAGCTCTAAATTTCGAATTAAATAAGGGTAAACTACCTTGGCCCGTAACCGAGGGTCTTGTTGTAAGAAAATTTGGTAAACAGCCTCACCCTTCGTTTCCGGGAATTACGATTAACGGAACGGGTTTACATATTGTAACTAAACAAGGAGGAGATGCTAAGTCTATTTTTAATGGCAAAGTTTTAAATGTATTAGTTAATTCCGAAGGAAGAAGAAATGTGTTGGTTCAGCATGGAAATTATATTTCATCTTATAATAATTTAGAGAAAATTTATGTTAAGAAAGGAGATGATTTAAAAACAGGGGAAAAAATTGGTCAAATTTTTACAGACAAAGTCTCTAAAAAGACCAAGCTTGTTTTTGTATTATTTAAAAATACGACTCGTTTAAATCCGTCTTCTTGGATTTTAAGAATTTAATTATTATTTAAGAGAGCGTGATGAATACTTTTTTAAAAGAAATGTGCTTTCACAAAACCATCAACTAATTAAAAGCTATTTTGGGATTATTTAAACATTTCCTTTAGGGCTGTAGCTTCATCAGCTTCTAGTTTCCCAGCTAAGACTAAGCTAAGTTGTTTGCGAACAAGAGCACCATTAAAGCGTTCTTTCTCTAATTCCGTTTCAGGTATTATTTGTGGAATCGTTACGGGTTTACCTACTTCATCTACTGCAACGAAATTGTAAATTCCTTCATTTACTTTGGTTCTAGATCCAGATTGTCTGTCTTCAATCCAAACATCAACATAGGTTTCCATAGAAGATTTAAAAGCCCTAGAAACTTTAGCTTCTAAAGTAACAACGCTTCCAACGGGAATAGGTTTATTAAAAGCAACATGATTTACAGATACAGTAACAACAATTTGTCTTGAATGTCTTCTAGCAGCAATACTGCAGGCTCTGTCCATTCTTGCCAGTAACTCGCCACCAAAAAGGTTGTCTAAATAATTGGTTTCACCTGGTAAAACTAAGTCGGTAAGGATGGTTAAAGATTCTTTGGGTGTTTTTGCCTCCATTAAAAAGTATATGTTAAAAGTTAGTAATCACTTATTTAAAGGTGAGGTCTAAAAGCAGTAAATAAAATTGAATTAGTCTTATTCTTTAATCAACAACCAAGCATCGTTTGATACTGTTTTTCGAATTTCATAAAGGTTATTTGTAGCTTCGTTTCGATTTGAATAGCTATCAAAAGCTACTTGAGTTAATCCCCATTTGTTAACACCAACTACTTTAGCATCAAACCCTTTTTCTTTTAATTGGGCTACTTTTTTTTCTGCATTTTCTTTAAATTGAAAAGCGCCAGCAATAACATGAAATGGTTTCGCTTTTTCTTTGATAACATTTAAGTTAATTGTTGGTAAAGGATTAGAAATTACAAAGGTAGCAGATTGTATCTTTTTTTGAATCGCTTTTTCTTGAACAGCTAAAGCTTCTTTTTGTTTATTTTCTTGATAACCGTTGTATCCAGATAAACTTAATGTTAATAAGATTGCAGCAGTTGCAGCATATTTTATAAATGAAGGAATACTTTTTTTCTCTTCTTCTGCAGTAGAAGGAATTAAAGGTTTTACTTGTTCTGTGATTCTAGAAATTGCAGAAGATACCACCGTTGATAATCCAAAAGATTCTGTTAAATAGTTGACAGAATTAGTAGGCTCAAAAATAATTTGTCTTTCTTCGTTTAGTGACAAAACACCTAATTCATCAATTTCTACTGATTTAGATTGTAATTCATTTTGCCATTTAATTACAGCTAAAGATATAGCTGTAGAAGCCTTTTCAAAAGAAATGTTTTCTGCAGAAGCTATATAGTTTGCTAATAGACCATCGTTATGCTTTAACAATTTGTTAAATGTAATTTGCTTTTTTGGTGGCGTAAAAGTATGTGTATAATTATTTACTTTTGCACCAATTCTATTGGTTACAAACCCTCCAAAATCTGGCACAATTACGCAATCGTATCTATATAATAAATCGTTTATGTAGGTAGCTAATGTCATCCTAACAAATATATACTTTTTGATCTTTTTTAAAGAAAAGTTCTCTAATAATTATCAACAATTTTTTTATATCTTGTTTCTCAAATTGTTATCTATTGAAAGAAGAAGAATTACTTGCAATCTTAAGATTGCAAAAGAGTAAAGCCATAGGAGATATTTTGGCAAAGAAACTCATTGTAAATGTGGGAGATGTCTGTCAAATATTTAAAGAAAAAGCGACAGTCTTATCAAAAATAAACGGTGTAGGAAATTATGCTTTAAAACATCTTTTTGATGAAGAAAATGTCAAATTAGCAGAACAAGAACTGAAATACATTCAGGATAACAACATTTCTTACTCTTATTTTTTAGACGATAATTACCCTGTAAATCTTCAACACTGCATAGATGGCCCAATATTATTATTTAAAGACGGTAATTTAGATTTCTCTAACAAAAAAATCATTTCTATTGTTGGTACAAGAAACATAAGTTCTTACGGTCGCGATTTTTGTAATCAATTTGTTAAGGAAATTTCAGAATACAACCCAATTATTGTAAGTGGTTTTGCTTATGGAGTGGATATTTGTGCACATAAGGCAGCATTAGAAAATAATTTGCAGACTATCGCAGTTTTGGCGCATGGTTTTGAACAAATTTATCCGAAGGTGCATAAGAAATATATAAATCAGGTAAATGAAAACGGAGGTTTCTTAACCGAGTTCTGGAGTGAAGAAGCTCCGTTAAGAGAAAATTTTTTAAAACGAAATAGAATTGTTGCAGGTATTTCTTCTGCAACAATAATTATAGAATCTGCATCAAAAGGAGGTTCGTTGGTAACTGCTGATATTGCAAACTCTTATAACAAAGATGTTTTTTCAGTACCTGGAAGAACATCAGACATTTACAGTAGGGGTTGCAATAATTTAATTAGAAACAACAAAGCGCATTTATTAAATTCGGCAGCAGATGTTGTAAAAATGCTAAATTGGGATGTACAGCAAAAACCAAAATCAATTCAAAAAAAGTTATTTGTAGAATTGAATGAAAGTGAACAAAAAATTCATGATTTATTACATGAAAAAGGACAACAACTTTTAGATGTTATTTCTTTAGAATGCAATATTCCTATTTTTCAATTATCATCCATTTTATTACAAATGGAATTAAAAGGAATCACAAAGCCATTGCCAGGAAAGATGTTTGAAATAGCATAGAGTCTTTTAATATTCCTTATTTTTGTTTAATATCTAAATAAAATAATGGCTGAAAATCAAAAACTGATTTCAAAAAAAAAACCAACCTTTCCGGTAAGTAAATTGTTGGCAGCTTTTTTAAAAAAACATAATAGAAGTACTAAAATAAGTATTTTATATGATGATTTGTTGCGTTTTCAAGGTGCAATTTCTGTATTTGATAAAAATGATGTAGACACGCTTTGGGTAAGAACTTATTACTCGGAATTGGAAAGACAAGAAATAGATTTAAGCTTAAAAAAAATATATACTTTATTGCATTCAGATGGTAACGAAAAAACCCTCCCATATTTAAATATTGACGCTATTGACTTTTGTACGTTTGGTAATTCAAAACCATTTAGAATAAAGGTTAGAAATATTTTGAATGACAATTTCACCTATTTCTATGTAAAAAAAGCAGATGCTTCTCGTGTTTATGGATTAGAGTTAGAGCACATTCTATCTCCATATACAATCAATTATTTGGTATTTAAAGACACTTTAATTGAAGAGCATATTTCAGGAATTCCTGGAGATGATTTTATTGAGAATATTCTACCAAACTGCACAAAATCGCAGAAAGCCCAAATTGCAAAAGAATTTGTAAAATTTAAAGAAAGATGTTTAATACGTCTTTTAGGTGATATGCGTTCTTATAATTATGTGGTAACACCAATTCATGATTTTGATCAAATTATTTATAAAATCAGAGCTATAGATTTTGACCAACAATCTTTTGAAGGTAATCTAAAAGTGTACAACTTGCAGTTTATGAAAGAGAATTTTAATATGATGCAAATGGTTGGCAAAAAGTTAGAAAACAGCTCTGTGAATCAATATAAAATAGAAGAGCGTTCTTATATTGCTAAAAGAATGATTAGTTCTCCTGACAGAATTCAGCACATAATTAGATGTATGAAACAAGACACTATTTCTTTTCCAGAACATGTAGAGCGTTTAAAGCAGGACTTAATAGAGTATGTTGGTGATGTTGAGTTTAAAAAATGTCAAAACATGGGAGAAATTTTAGAAACTATTCTAATTTTCGTGAAACGTAACTATTTAGATATTAGTAGTAAATAGTTTTGTTAGAAACCACTTTGCTATCCCTTTTAAAAATACACATTTAAAGTAAGTAAATTAATAATCTAAAAAGAGTTTACTTTCTACTTCTAATACTTTCAATAACAACCGTTAATAAAATGAGGCTTCCACCAATATAAGTATTAAAACTAGGTATTTCGTTTACAAAGATATAAGCAATTATAATTCCGAAAATTGGTTGAACACTGCTAATAATACTAGCTGTAGAAACAGAAAAGTGTTGTAAAGAATTTACTAACATGGTATGACCAATTGCAGTTGTTAATAAAGCAATTAGTAATAAAAGAGGTAGTTGACTTTCTAAATTAGAGAAATCACTAAAAAATAAAACAGGAAGTAATAATACCGAAACAATAATCATTTGGTGTAGCATTAACATGCTTCCGTTGTAATCTTTCACATGCTTTTTTAAAGTTAGATTTCTAAGGGAGTAGCAAAGGGCAGAAAAAATTCCGAATAAAATTCCTTTTAATTGATCATTTTCTATTGAAAATTCTGGAACTAGCATATACACTCCAATTAAAACCAAAAAAGCTAAAAAAACATGTGCTAGGTTTAATTTTTCTTTGGTAAAAAAAGGTTCTAATAAAGCAGTAATTACAGGAAAAGTAAACATCGATAGCATACCGATTGCCACATTAGATAATTTTAATGCGTAAAAATAAGTAACCCAATGCGCAGCCATAAAAAAACCACTTATCGCAAAAGAATACCCATCTTTTTTAGTTGCGATTTTTAAATTTATTTTCTTTATCCGGCAAAAAATATAAATAAATATACCGGCAAAAATAGCTCTACATAAAATAATTACTTCTGGAGATAAATCAATATATTTCCCTAAAACTCCAGATGTACTTATAAAAATAGTTGATAAAAGTAAAAGAGATAAGTTTTTTCCGTGTGAACTTTCCATTAAATTTTTCTACAATTTTAGAATGTAAATTTGATATTGGCAAAATTGATAAAAAAAACGGAAGACAAAACTTTTGTTTATATACATCTTCTTTTGTCGTTAAAATTAAAATCCTATTGTTTCCATTCTAAAGTTTCTACAAGTTGTAAAATATCTTTTTTGATATAAGCTACAGCCGGTAAAATAGAATCGTAGTTGGGTTTTGCATAAAAATACAAAGAACCTTTTAAAAAGTTATTTGTGCTATCCGTAATATGAAACTGAATTTGAGAAGCGGCGTTTCCTGTAATTTCATATAAACTACCAAAGACTCTTTTTTTGGGGTTTACAAAATCTTTTGGTATTATTTGTTCTGCCTTTAATGTGTGTTTAAAAACTAATTTTTCTGCTTCGGTTAAAAGTTCTTTTAAGTTGTTGTTTATGGGTCTGTAGGTAATATCTATCGATGCTTTTAATTTAGGATATTTAATTTTTAGCCAATTTTTAGCATCGTTAATTACAATGGTATTATTTAAATAATCAAAGGAGTATGGCCTTTTTAACTCTAGTTTTTTGTAAGACTTTTCGGGATACCTTAAACTTAAATACGCTTTAGGTTTTGGTAAAACGTCTTCATTGCAAGATACGAAGATGCTTAATATAGTTAATAAAATTAGGTTACGCATTTCTTGTTGCTTTAACTTGTTTAATACGTTTTTTATCCAAAACTTCTATGGTAAACGTGTAATTTTTAAAATTTATTTTCTCATTTTTTTTAGGGAATTTTCCATAAATTTCTAAAATGAATCCCGCTAAAGTTTCGCTCTCTCCTTTTGCTTGTTCAAAAATGGCTTCATCTTCATCGTCTAAAACTCGGCAAAAATCTTTAATTGAAGTTTTACCTTCAAAAACATAATTGTTTTCATCAATTTTAGAGTAAGACAAATCATCATCATCAAACTCATCATTAATATCTCCTACGATTTCTTCAATAACATCCTCTAAGGTCACTAAGCCACTAGTTCCTCCATACTCATCAACAACGATTGCTAAGTGGTTTTTCTTTTCCCTAAAATCAACTAATAGGTCATCTAGTTTTTTGTTTTCAGGCACAAAAAAGGGTTCTCTTAGTAAAGATTGCCATTTAAAGGTGGTTTTGTCTAAGTGAGCTAGTAGATCTTTTGCGTATAAGACACCAATAATATTATCAACGTTATCTTTATAAATCGGATTTCTAGAATAGCCGTTTATTAGAATTTTACTTAAAACATCTTCATAAGTTTCGTTATCAGAAATTGCAAAAATATCGATACGAGGTTTCATGATTTGTACGGTTTCGGTGTTTCCGAAATTTACAATTCCTTCAAGAATTTTTTGTTCATCTTTTGTTGTTGCTCCTTCGGATGTTAATTCTAGCGCTTGTGATAATGTTTCTACAGAAAAATTAGAGTTTTTACTTCCTAACTTATTTTCAATCCATTTTGTGAGTGTAATTAAAGGTAAACTAAATGGAGTTAATAATTTATTTGTTGTTTGAATAAATTTAGACATTTTTTTAGAAAAACGGAGGGCATTTCTAGAAGCGTAAATTTTTGGTAAAACTTCTCCAAACAATAAAATCAAGAAAGTTACCAGTACAATTTCTAGGAGAAAACGAATTGAAATTTCGAATGAAAGTATTGGTAATTTTAAATCAAAACTGGCGAATAATTTATTTGATAAAGAGGCGAATAGTAGAACAATTAGAATATTTATAAAATTATTTGTAATTAATATTGTTGCCAATAATTTTCTTGGTTTTTCTAATAATTTTACGATATTATTTTCTTCTTTTCCGTTGTTAGAAAGTTCATTTAAATCGGTTGGCGAGAGTGAGAAAAACGCCACCTCTGTGCCAGAAACGAGAGCAGAACTTATTAATAAAACAATAAGAATGATAGTATTAAATGTTGTTAATATATCAACAGATGTAAAAAGTAAAAACAAAATTTCGGGATCTGGATCCAATGGTTACAGTTTTGGTTAATTAAAAAGGTAAATCATCATTTTCATCTATTACTGGAGTTTTTGGAGTACTAGAGGGTTGTTGCTGATTTGGTTGAGTTGTATTTGCTGTAGAGGTATTCTTTTTAGTAGATAACATTGTCATTTCATTTACTTGAATTTCTGTAGAATAACGCTTAACTCCGTCTTGTTCCCATTGACGATTTTTTAATTTACCTTCAATATAGATTTTATCTCCTTTGGTTAAGTATTTTTCACAAACTTTTGCCAATCCATTTCTAACAACAATATTGTGCCAATCAGTTGAAGTAACTTTTTCTCCCGTTTGTTTATTCGTGTAGCTTTCTGAGGTTGCAATTGGAAACCTTCCAACACAATTTTGATCATCAAAATAATGCATTTTAACGTCGTCACCTAAATTACCAATTAAAATTACTTTATTTATTGTTCCCGCCATAGCTTGTTTTTTACTCTATCAAAAGTACTAAAAATATCAGTTACTTTTTATTTTGATATGCTTCTAAAAAATTTGCAATTAAAATAGGTACGGGGTATTTTTCAATTTCACTCCAATTAATATTTATTTCTGGTGAGTTTTTTGTCTCTATAATCCAGAATTGTGTGTGCAAGTGTTGGTGAGATAGTTTGTGTATAATTTCTTTACTATTAAAAAGAGATAGCGTTGTTTTTGAAGGAAATAAATTAGTAAAATCTTCAGATAAAATAAGTTCCTCTTTGTTAATGGTTTTGTCAGATTCTATCAATGGAAATTGAAAAAGACCTTGCCAAATACCTTTTCCTTTTCTTTCTGATAAGATAGTTCTATTGTCTTTAGTTTTTATGACTAAAAAATTAAAGTAACGTTTTCTAACTTTTACTTTTTTTTCTTTGACAGGAAGTTCTTTTGTTAATTTTTTTTCTAAAGCAAAACAGCTATCGGAAAAAGGACAGGTTTCGCATAATGGATTTTGAGGTTTACAATGAAGTGCGCCAAAATCCATAATGGCTTGATTAAAAGTACCAGCTTTATTTTTGTCAATTAATGATTGTGCTAATATTTTAAACTCTTTAATTCCTGCCGATGAATTAATAGGTGTTTTAATTCCGAAATAACGAGAAAGCACTCTGTAAACATTTCCGTCTACCACAGCTGTTGGTTCATCAAAGCAAATTGAAGCAATTGCAGAAGCTGTATAATCCCCAATTCCTTTTAATTTTATAATTTCATTATAAGTTGATGGGAATTCACCATTAAATTCGTTTGCAATTAATTTTGCCGAAAAATGAAGGTTTCTTGCCCTTGAATAATATCCTAAACCTTGCCACATTTTTAAAACGGTGCTTTCATCCGCTTTAGCGAGATCGAAAACAGTTGGGAAAGTGCTGGTAAATTTTAAATAATATGCAATTCCTTGGGCAACTCTTGTTTGCTGTAGCATGATTTCGCTTAGCCAAATAAAGTATGGGTTTTTGGTTTTGCGCCAAGGTAATTCTCGGTTATTTTGTAAATACCAGTAAATTAATGTGTTAGAGAATTTCATTGTTTAAAAATCGATTTGCAATAATACATTATAAAATTCAAATAAAATTAAGTGTTATTATTTTTGGAATTGATTAATTATCATATATTTGCATCCGCATTTTTGAGAGTAATTTAATAAAAAAATAGTAAAAAAAGAGACATGACGAAAGCAGATATCGTATCAAAAATTTCAGATAAATCAGGAATTGAAAAAACAGATGTGTTAGCAACTGTTGAAGCATTCATGACTGAAGTAAAAGACGCATTAGAAAATGGAGATAACGTTTACTTAAGAGGTTTTGGAAGTTTTATTATTAAAACAAGAGCAGAAAAGACTGGTAGAAATATTTCTAAGAATACAACTATTAAGATTCCTGCGCACAACATTCCTGCTTTTAAGCCAGCTAAAACTTTTACTGAAGGAGTAAAAAGTAAAGTAGCAGTTAAGTAACAAAATATTAATCTAAGCCTAAAAAAGGTTTAAAAAACAACAGAACATTATGCCAAGCGGTAAAAAAAGAAAGAGAGCAAAAATCTCGACACACAAAAGAAAGAAAAGAGCAAGAGCAAATAGACACAAGAAAAAGTAAGCATACGCTTACTTTTTCGTTTACAGTTAAGCAAAAAAACAAAAAGTTCATTGACATCAGAGGTTAAACGAACCTCAAACGGTATTTACAGAATACCTGACAATATTAACCCATCTACACAATTAAGTGTAGAGTTAAAACCAGTTCAGTATGAAAACAGAATTAATAATTCGTTCAAATTCATCTGATATTGATTTTGCCTTATTAAGAGATGGAAAACTTATTGAATTAAATAATGAAACTAGTGATAACAAATTTTCTGTTGGCGATATTTTTTTAGCCAAAATAGGAAAGGTGTTGACTGGTTTAAATGCAGCCTTTGTAAATGTAGGTTACCCAAAAGATGGGTTTTTACATTATCATGATTTAGGTGCGCAAGTAAACTCATTAAATTCGTTCATTAAGAAAGTAAGCACAGGTAAGTATAAAGATTTCACTTTAAGTAACTTCCGAAAGGAAGAAGACATTAACAAAGACGGTAGTATTAATCAAGTACTAAAAACAGGGCAAAACCTATTAGTACAGATTGTAAAAGAACCAATTTCTACAAAAGGACCTAGATTAAGTTCTGAGTTGTCTATAGCAGGTAGATTTTTGGTTTTAGTTCCTTTTTCTAACCGAGTTTCTGTTTCTCAAAAAATAGCAGACCCAAAAGAAAAAGAACGTTTAAAAAGATTAGCAAAAAGCATTAAACCTAAGGGTTTTGGTGTTATTTTAAGAACTGTTGCTGAAGGGAAAAAAGTTGCAGAATTAGATAAAGATTTGCAAAACTCATTAAAACGTTGGCAAAAAATGTGTAAAAGTATACCAAATACAAATACACCAACAAAGATTTTAAGCGAGTTAAACAGGGCATCTTCAATTTTAAGAGATGTAATGAATGATTCTTTCACTAGTATTGTAACAAATGATGAAACTTTGGCAGTAGAAATTAAAGAGTATTTGCAAGAAATTTATCCTGAAAAGGAAAAAATTGTAAAATTGCATAAGTCTGAAACTCCTATTTTTGAAAAATATGGAATAGAAAGACAAATTAAAACATCATTTGGTAAAACAGTTTCAATGAGTAGAGGCGCCTATTTAGTTATAGAGCATACCGAAGCTTTGCACGTTATTGATGTTAATAGCGGAAACCGTTCTAACAAAGCAGGTTCTCAAGAAGATACGGCATTAGAAGTAAATCTAATTTCAGCTACAGAAATAGCACGTCAGTTACAACTGCGTGATATGGGCGGAATTATAGTTGTAGATTTTATTGATATGCATAAATCTGAAAACAGAAATAAACTGTATCAGCATTTAAAAGACCAAATGGCTTTAGATAGAACAAAGCACAAAATATTACCTCCAAGTAAATTTGGATTGGTACAAATTACAAGACAAAGAGTAAGACCTGAGTTGAGTATAAAAACTACCGAACCCAACCCAAATAAAAATGGAGAAGTAGAAGCACCAATAGTTTTGTTAGATAAACTTGAGGCAGATTTAGAGAAGTATATGTTAAAATCTAAAAAGAAAAAGATACAATTGCATGTACATCCTTTTATCGCATCATATTTAACAAAAGGGGTGAATTCTATTCGTTTTAAATGGTATTTAAAACACAAAAAGTGGATTACAATTATACCTCGTGATGCTTACACATACTTATATTATAGATTTAAATCGTCAAAAGATTAATTTTTATAAAATAATAAGGCAATAATTTTTTATCAAAAAACCCCGTAACTTTTAAGTTACGGGGTTTTGTTATTTATAAACAGGTCTAATTTATTACTTTTCTCTAATTAAATACATGTAAACAGGGTAATGATCTGAGTAACCACCTGTGTAGTTTCCGTTAGAAAAACTTCTAAAAGGATATCCTTTATATTTTCCTTTTTTTGTGGTTAAGAAACTTTTGTTAAAAACCATTGCTTTAAACATTTTATAAGTAGAAAAATCTTTTTCACCCTTATCTAATAAAGGAGACGTAAAATAAATCATATCAAATAAGTTTATCTTATCTCTATATTTTAAGGTGTTAAACCCTCTTCTAAACATATCTTCATAAGGGTTAAATAAATCCCCTTCAGTTACATTTTTCTTTTTACTTTTTGTTTTTAATACCTTCTTAAAACTAGAGTTTGTAGGGTCATCATTAAAATCTCCCATAACTAATATTTTTGCTTTTGAATCTTGTTTTTTGACTTGTTCTATTATTTTTAAATTTTGATAAGCAGCTTTTTCCCTAGAAGGTCTACTTGCAGCTTCACCGCCTCTTCGAGAAGGCCAATGATTTACAATTAGGTGTATTAATTCATCATCTAAGTAACCGGAAACTAAAAGTTGATCCCTTGTATAAACTTTAAAGTTATCTCTAAAAATATTAGGATTAAATACTTCGTGATGAATTGGTTTAAAGTATTTTTTTTGATACAACAGCGCAACATCAATTCCTCTTTTGTCTGGAGAATCATAATGAACAATTCCGTAGTCTTTTTTTACTAAATGTTTTGAATGTACAAGGTCTTCTAAAACACTAAGGTTTTCAACTTCAGAAACACCAATAATGGCAGGACTTGTATTTGATTTTTCTTTTCCGATTTGAGCAATTGTACTCGCTAGCTTATCAATTTTGTCCCAATATACTTTCGATCTATTAAATTTTAATTCCATCATAGGACTCTTTTCATCTTCCTTAGTAACATCATTAATAGTGTCAAATAAGTTTTCAACATTATAAAAAGCGATGGTTCTAATAGTATATTTTTTTCCGTTTTTCTGAGAAAAAATAGTTGTAATTGATATTGAAAAGATAAGAAGGAAAAATATTTTTTTACTCATTTTTATGGTTTTTTTGCTACTGTAAAAATAATAAAATCAGTCGGTTTTAGGTGTTTCATAATTTACTTTTTACGAATGTTAAAGATTTTTTAACTAACTTGTGAATGCTAGAAAAAGAAAAAAATTTTTATGAAAAAAAATGTTATGGCAACTTGTTTGCTATTAGCCTGTTTTTTTGGGGCTAATGGACAAAACAAATTGAAGGGAATTATTGTAGGTGATGATTCTGAAAAACCACTTCAAGGTGTTTTAATAAAAATAAAAAACACCATTAAAAATGAAACTACAGATTTAAACGGTTACTTTCTTATTAAAGATTTTCAGAATGGAAAATCTATTTTAGAAATAAAATTCTCTGGGTACGAAACTCAAAATATTCCAATAGAGCTTTTTGGTAAAACTATAGATTTAGGAGTTATTACACTTTTTAAAAACCTTTCTGAAGATCAAGATTTAAGTTTAATCACTATAACGGACGACGAGTTAAATAATGATGTAAGTTCTGCTGATAATATATCAGGATTACTGCAATCATCGATGGATATTTTTCTAAGAACAGCCGCTTTTGAGTTTAGTTCCTCATTTTTTAGAGTGAAAGGTTTAGATTCTGGAAATGGAAAAGTGCTAATTAATGGCATTGAAATGAATAAAATTTATGATGGTAGAGCGCAATGGGGTAACTGGGGAGGTTTGAATGATGTGCTCAGAAATCAAGAATTTAGAAGTGGTTTAACACCTTCGGATGTGACTTTTGGAGGTCTTTTGGGTTCCAAAAATATGAATACAAGGGCTTCTGAACAAAGACCTGGAACTCGAGTTTCTTACTCATCATCAAACAGAAGTTATCAGCATAGATTTATGGCTACACATTCTACAGGAACTTTAAAAAATGGTTGGGCATTTACTTTTTCAGGAAGTAGAAGAGCAGGTAACGAGGGGTTTAATGATGCTACATCTTATAATGCGTATTCTTTTTTTACATCCATAGATAAAAAAATATCAGATAATAGTAGCCTTTCTTTTACAGGAATTTTTACACCCAATAGGAGAGGGAAATCATCACCAAATACTCAAGAAGTATATGATTTAAAAGGTATAAAATATAATGATTATTGGGGGTTTTTGAATGGAAAACAAACAAATTCAAGAATTAAAGAAGTAAGTGAACCGATTTTAATGTTGAACCATTATTGGGATATTTCCGAAAAAACATCAATAAATACAAATATTGCATATCAATTTGGTAAAATAGGAAACAGTAGAATTGATTATAATACCGGAGCGAACCCAAGTCCTACATATTACCAAACACTACCAAGTTATTTTTTAAGAAATGAAGATTATAGAAATGCATACGAAACACAGAGAAATTTTCTAAATAAAGGACAAATAGATTGGAATCGAATTTTTGATGCCAATACTACAAATGCAAATACAGGTTTAGAGAATGCTTATGTTTTATATGAAGATAGAAATGATGATAAATTATTCATAGTAAATACTATTTTAAGTAAAGAAATAAATAGTCACATCCTAATAAATGGTAAGGTTGGCTTTAAACGGCTACAATCTCAAAACTTTGCAGAAGTTATAGATTTATTAGGTGGAGACGCTTATTTAGATATTGATCCTTTTGGAGCTACAGAAGATGAAAAACAAAACAATCTTCTAAATCCCAATAGATTGGTTGGTAAAGGAGATAAATTTAAGTATAATTTTAACTTGAATTCTACTATTATTTCATCTTTTGCACAAGCTCAATTTAATTACAATAAAGTAGATTTTTATGGTGCAGTAAGATTTTCTAATACAATGCATCAGAGAGAAGGTTTGTATAAAAATGGTGGATTTTCTGAAACTTCTCTAGGAAAATCAAAAGAACAGAAATTTACAAATTATGGAGTTAAATCTGGTGTGACTTATAAAATTACAGGTCGTCATTTAGTAGATATAAATGCAGCCTATTTAACCACTGCACCAACTATTAGAAATACATTTTCTAATTCAAGAGAGAACAATAATGTTGTGTTTGATTTGAAGAGTGAAAAAACGTTGTCTACAGATATAAGTTATGTTTTTAGAAACCCAATAATTACATCAAAAGTAACTGCTTATTATACATCAATAAAGGATGCTACAGAAATTTCATTCTATTTTGCTGATGGAGTTGGGGGAGATAACACTGCTTTTGTGCAAGAAATTCTTAGCGGAATTAATAAAAAACATTTGGGTTTAGAGTTTGGCATAGAAGCGCAAGTAACATCAACCTTTAAATTAAAAGGAGCAGCCTCTATTGGACAATTTACCTATGACAATAATCCTAATTTAGTTTTAACAACAGAAGCAGATACCGAATCTTTATCGGCAGGTTTTATTGATGGGTATAAGGACTTTGGTGAAGCAAACCTCAAAAACTATAAGCTGGCCGCCGGACCACAAAATGCGTATTCTTTCGGGTTTGAATACAGAGACCCGGATTATTGGTGGTTGGGAGCAACCGTAAATTTTTTCAGCAATACCTTTATAGATATTTCCCCACTAAATAGATCTAAGAATTTTTATTTAGATGATGATGGTTTGCCTTTTTTAGATTATGATAAAACAATCGCAAAAGAACTTTTAACACAAGAAAAATTTAGTGACTATTCTGTTGTAAACCTTGTTGGAGGTAAGTCACTTAAAATTAAAGATTATTATTTAAGTGTATTTGCAACAGTAAACAATTTGTTGAATAAAACTTATAAATCTGGTGGATTTGAACAAGGTAGAAATGCAAATTATAGACAATTAAAAGAAGATAAATCTTTAGATAAACCAATTTTTGGAAGCAAATATTGGTACGGTAGAGGCACAACTTATTTTTTGAATGTGAGTATTAGTTTTTAATAAAAATTTTAAAAAAAGAGAAAATGAAAATAAATAAAATAACCAATGTACTATTTTTTGTAATAATTAATATTTTTTTTATGACCTGTGTAGAAGATAATGATTTTACAATTCCAGAAAGTTTAGGTATTGAAGAAAATGAGGGTGTCGCAAAAATTTTAGATAGTATTAATGAAGGAACACTTCAGTTGAAAACAATACAGCAAGTAAAAGAATTATACATAATAGGCAATGACCCTTTAGAGGTTACATCTAACATTGTAGTTAAAGGATATGTTATTTCTTCGGACAAATCTGGGAATTTCTATAAAGAGTTTTATATGCAAGATGCTCCAGAAAATCCAACTGCTGGAATAAAAATTGCTTTAAATTTAAGTAATAGTTATAATAAATTTAATGTCGGTAGAGAGATATATATTCGTTTAAAAGGATTATATATTGGTGAAACAAATTCAGGAAATGGAATAATTACAATTGGAGGAAAAGTAAAAAATACAGATATTACAGAAATTGAAAACGTTACGGTAAACCAAATTCCTAATCATATTTATCGATCAGAAACTACAAAAGAAATAATTCCTAAAGTGATAGATTTTGCTCAGATAAATGAAACTAATATTGGAACTTTTATTTCACTAGAAAATGTATTTTTTGATGCTCAATTATCAGGTAAATCCTATGTAGATCCAAAAGAAGATTTTGATACACAACGTAAAATTCAAACTTGTTTAGGTTTAGGTTATGATGAGTTGTTATTAGAAACGAGTTCTTTTTCACGTTTTTCAAATGAAACGTTGCCAGAAAAAGCAGGAAGCATAAACGCGGTCGTATCGAAAGATTTTGGAGGAAATTTTATCGTATTGAATTTAAATAACACCAATGATGTTGTTATGGATGAAGAAAGATGTTCACCGCTACCAGTAGCAGATTTTACAACAATCTTATTGGATGAAAATTTTGATGAACAATCTGGTGATATAGATGTTTTAAATTGGATTAATTATCGTGAAAAAGGCACAAAATCTTGGAGATCTTATAAAGATTCATATGCGCAAAGTAAAGCTGCTAGAGTGGGCTCTAAAAATTCTGGAGATTTAAGTACAATCTCTTGGTTAATTACAAAAGAAATTAATTTAGACACAACATCACAAGAGTTTTTGTCTTTTGAAACTTCAAATAGTTTTGCAAATGGTAGTGATTTAGAAGTGTTAATTTCTACAGATTTTAATGGAGAAGAAGACAATATAACAGCCGCTAATTGGACTATTTTACCTGCAAAAATAGTTTCTGATGGCGAGGGTTATAAAAATTGGGTTCATTCCACATATATTGATTTATCATCCTATTCGGGGACTGCTTACATTGCTTTTAAGTATTTAGGAAACAGTAATGTGAATTTTGATGGAACTTATGAGTTAGATAATATTGTTATTAATGCCAAGTAATAAATAAAATTTAATGTATAGTAATTAGGTTTTCTAATCTTTTACGAACTTGTTTCAAGACGGGTTTTTCTTATTTTTGTATTATGGAAAAAATTGAACACATTGGCATTGCTGTTAGGGATTTAGATAAATCGAATCAACTGTTTGCTTCACTTCTAGGGAAATCTCATTACAAAACGGAAGAAGTTGCTTCCGAAGGAGTAAAAACATCGTTTTTTCAATCAGGTCCGAATAAAATAGAATTATTAGAAGCAACAAGTCCAGAAAGTCCTATTGCTAAGTTTATAGAAAAAAAAGGAGAGGGCGTTCATCATATTGCATTTGCTGTTAATGATATAGAGTCAGAAATAAAAAGGCTTCAAAAAGAAGGTTTTGTTGTTTTAAATAAAACACCCAAAAAAGGTGCAGATAACAAATTAGTAGCATTTTTACATCCAAAATCTACAAATGGTGTTCTTATTGAGTTATGCCAAGAAATAGATTAGTTAAATTACTGCCAACTCTTACTGTCAAATGCATTCTAATTATTATCTTGCGAGCTAATAAAAACCAAACTATAGATGTCTTCTAAATTTGATTCTTATCAAAAACGACGACTGCAATCTTCTTACTTTTCAGTGGTAATAAGTATTGCTTTAGTTCTTTTTATGGTTGGTGTTTTAGGGTTGGTTTTATTAAAATCAACTTTAGTTGCAAACCGTGTAAAAGAAAAAGTAGCAATAACTTTATTTTTAAAGGACGATGTTACTACTAAAAATAGAAACGATTTAAAAGCATCTTTGCAGAAGGAGGAATTCACCAAAACAATTATTTACACAAGTAAAGAAAAGGCAGCAAAAATTTATAGCAAAGAAATTGGTGAAGATTTTCTAAAGTTTTTAGGAAAAAATCCATTAAAAAACGGAATAGATATTTACCTTAAAGCAGATTTTGTTACTCCTGAGAAAGTACAAGAAATAGAAGAACGTTTTCTTAAAAACGCTTTTGTAGCCAATGTTTCTTATGATAAAACTTTAATTAATCTACTAGTTAAAAATATTAAAAGAATTAGTTTTTGGCTTTTGGTTTTTAACGTATTTTTTGGTCTTGTATCTATGATATTAATTAATAGTTCAATTAGACTTTCTATTTATTCTAAACGTTTTAATATTAAAACCATGCAAATGGTTGGCGCGACTAAGGGTTTTATTAGAAAACCTTTTATTTGGAGAGGTATAAAATTAGGAATGATTGGAGCAATTATAGCCTTAATTGGTTTGACTTTTGTTATTTATTATATAGATAAATATGTACCAAGTTTAGAACTAATTGAAGATTATATTACTTTAGGATATTTAATAGGAGGCGTTTTAGTTTCAGCTTTTTTCATTACTTGGATAAGTACTTTTTTTGCAACACAACGGTTCTTAAACTTACAAACAGAAGAACTTTACTATTAATAATATGGAAAACGAAAATATACAAAAACCAACATTTTTATTTGGTAAAAGAAATTATAAAATAATGATAGTTGGTATCATATTTATTACTCTTGGCTTTATATTTATGTCAGGTGGAGGAAGTGATAATCCGGAAGTTTTTAATAATGAAATATACAACTGGCAACGTATTCGTTTAGCGCCAACTTTAGTAATTATAGGTTTAGCAATTGAAATTTATGCAATTTTAGCAAACCCTAAAAAATAAGAATGGATATTATAGAAGCGATTATTTTAGGAATCATTCAAGGTTTAACAGAGTTTTTACCGGTTTCTTCAAGTGGACATTTAGAGCTTGCCAAAGCAATTTTAGGAGATACTTCTGTGCCAGAAGAAAGTTTAACTTTTACAGTAGTTTTGCACTTTGCAACAGCATTAAGCACTTTAGTTATATTCAGAAAAGAGGTAGCAGAAATTATTAAAGGATTATTTCAGTTTAAATGGAATGACGAATTTAAGTTTTCCGTGAAAATTATTCTTTCTATGATTCCAGCAGTTTTTGTTGGTTTGTTGTTTGAGGAAGAATTAGAGTCTTTTTTTGGCGGAAAAATATTACTAGTTGGAGTAATGTTATTAATAACAGCTCTTCTTTTATTATTGGCTGATAAAGCAAAAAACACAAATAAAGAAGTAACATTTTCTAATTCGGTAATTATTGGAATCTCTCAAGCAATTGCAATGTTGCCTGGAATTTCGCGATCTGGTGCAACAATTTCTACCTCAGTTTTATTGGGTATTGATAGAACAAGAGCAGCAAAATTCTCGTTTTTAATGGTAGTTCCTCTAATTTTTGGAAAAATTGGAAAAGATTTATTAGGAGGAGATCTAAGTTTTCATTCTTCAGACATTATTCCTATTTCAGCAGGTTTTATAGCTGCTTTTTTTGCGGGATTATTAGCTTGCAAATGGATGATAGCTTTAGTTAAAAAAAGTAAATTGTCCTACTTTTCACTATACTGTGCAATAGTTGGTTTTATTGCCATTGTTTATGCTCTTTTAAATTAGTTTAAAAATTGCGAAGCAATACATTAAAATTTGCAAGCTAAACTATTACCTTGTTTTTATCAAAGCCTTAAAGAAAACTTAGCTTCATAATAAATTTAGAACCTATAATGACAGAAGAAGACTTTAAAAATGGTCAGGTATTATTGATTGATAAACCTTTAAATTGGACATCATTTCAAGTAGTAAATAAACTTCGTTGGGAGATAAAACAACGCTTTAATATAAAGAAAATTAAAGTAGGGCACGCAGGTACATTAGACCCTTTAGCAACTGGTTTATTAGTTATTTGTACAGGTAAGCAAACCAAAGAAATTCATACTTACCAGGGTCAAATAAAGGAATATACAGGTACATTTACAATTGGTGGAACAACGCCTAGTTACGATTTAGAGACTGATGTTGATAAAAAATACCCAATAGAACATATTACTGAAGAGTTATTGATCGATACAACAAAACAGTTTGTTGGTGAAATTCAACAAAAACCACCTATTTTTTCTGCGATAAAAAAAGATGGTAAGCGTTTATATGAATTAGCTAGAAAAGGAGAAACTACTGAGATTAAGTCAAGAATAGTAACTATTTCAGAATTCGAAATAACAAAAACAAATTTACCTGAAGTTGAGTTTAGAGTTGTTTGCAGTAAAGGAACTTATATTCGATCTTTAGCGTATGATTTTGGTTTAGCTTTAAATTCTGGGGCACATTTATCCTCATTAAGAAGAACTAAAATTGGAGATTTTTCTGTTGATAATGCTCTTTCTGTAGATCGTTTTATTGAGAGCTTAAAATAGGTTTAAAAATTTTAATTTATTAGGATAAAAATATAGATTAAAAAAACATCCAAGAATTAGCCTAGGTATTTTTTTAAAAACAAAATCCCCAAAGACTAATTTAACGATTACTTTAATATTTTATGAACACGATGAGATATTTGGGTTAAGGTTTCATATGTTATTGTTTCTGAAGTATCGGAAATATTTTGTATCATTTCTTGATTGTTAAAGATAATTACTTCATCACCTTCCACACATTCAATTTTGGTAATATCTACCATTATCATATCCATACAAACATTGCCAATAATTGTTGCTTTTTGATTTTTGATTAAAACAATACCTTTTTTATTCCCTAACTTTCTTGATAAACCATCTGCATGACCAATAGGAATTGTCGCTGTCTTTGTTTGTTGTTTTGCAACAAAAGCTCTGTTATAGCCAACCGTCTCTCCTGGGTTAATTGAGTGAATTTGAGAAATTATTGACTTTAAATTATGTGTGTTTTTGAGCTGATTCGTCTCTTCTTCATCATTTCCAAAACCATAGAGACCAATTCCAATTCTTACCATATTAAACTGAGCTTGTGGGTAGTTCACAACACCAGAAGTATTTAAAAGATGAAGCATTGGTTCGTAGTCTAAATACTTGTAGAACTGCTGTGCTGCTTGTTTAAAATTACTAATTTGATTGATTGTGAAATCTTTTTCTTTTAGGTCTTCGCTCGCTGCTAAATGAGAAAATAAAGATTGCACTTTTATCTGAGTCGTTTCTTTTAAAGTTGTAATTATTTTAGGGATATCTTTATGTGAAAAACCCAATCTATTTAAACCAGTGTTAAATTTTATGTGAATTGGGTAATTTTTTAAAGTAATATTGTCTGCTAATTTTAAAAAAGCTTTAAATAGTTTAAAACTGTATAAGTTTGGTTCTAATTTATAGTCTAAGATAGATTGTAGGTTTTGTATTTGTGGATGTAAAACTAAAATAGGAGTTTTGATATCTGCTTCACGCAAAGCAATTCCTTCATTTGTATAAGCTACCGCAAAATAATCTACCTTGTTTTTCAGGAGTTTAGCAATTTGTACTGCATCACTCCCATATCCAAAAGCTTTAACAACTGCTAAAATTTTTGTTTCTGGGTTTAATTTTTTTTTGAAATAATTTAGGTTATGCAAAATAGCATTTCCATCAATTTCTAAAACAGTAACGTGATTATTCATCCGTTTAATCCTTTTCTTTAGAAGTGTTTTCTTCTTGTTTATTCCTTAAAGCTTTATAATAAGCAGCTCTACTTAAAGGCTCGTATTCTTGAGTTTCTCCCAACATCACTATGTCGTCATTCTGCGCTTTTCGAAAACTGTAATGAGCTAAATTACCCGTATGAGTGCAAACCGCGTGAACTTTTGTAACATATTCTGCAGTAGCCATTAAGGCCGGCATTGGCCCAAAAGGATTCCCTTTAAAGTCCATATCTAAACCAGCAACGATCACTCGTACTCCTCTATTTGCTAAATCGTTACAAACAGCAACAATTTCATTATCAAAAAACTGAGCTTCATCAATGCCAACAACATCAACATCACTTGCTAATAATCGAATGTTTGAGGCAACAGGAACAGGGGTAGAACGAATTCTGTTATCATTATGTGAAACAACCTCTTCTTCATCATAACGGGTGTCTAAAGCGGGTTTAAAAATCTCTACATTTTGTTTAGCAAATTGAGCACGTTTTAATCTTCTAATCAATTCTTCTGTTTTTCCAGAAAACATTGAACCGCAAATTACCTCAATCCAACCAAATTGTTCTGTATGATTTACTGTATTTTCGAGAAACATTTTGTAATTTTAGGGATTAGAATATTAAATTTGATGTTACTTTGACTTTTCACAAATTTAGGAATATTTACGGGTAAAAAATAAATTCAACATACAACTTATGCACAAAAAACTAGAATCGGATTTAATAAGTTTAGCACACAGTATTTTACAAATGAAAAGTAAAGACAATGTGTTTTTATTAAAGGAGAAATCAAAAGAAATATATGAAAAGCTATCCGTTTTAGCATTTGTGGAGGAATATGTTAATTCTGGACCCAACCTAAATCATACAAAAGAAGAGGTGTTTTCTCAGGTAGAAAATGCTTTTCAGCTAGAAGCTTCTAAAGAACAGAATTTAGAAAATTTAGATACTAGCGAGTCAGTAACTCATGAAGAAGAAGAGAGTAAAGAGAGCATTGAGAAAATAATAGAAGAGGTGAAGGCTGAGGAAATAAAAGAAGAAATTATTGAACAACCTTTTGATGAGTTAGAGGAGTTGATGCTTTCTGAAGAGAAGCCAGTAAATGATTTTGTGAAGGTTGAAGAAAATAAAACTTCTTCTTTAGAAGAAGAGTTACAAGACACCATTTCTGTAGATCAATTAGCTACATTGTTCGATACTCCTGCAATAAAATCTTTAAATGATAGATTGGCTGTGAATATTCAAATAGGCTTAAATGATAGAATTGCTTTTGTTAAGAGTTTGTTTGATGGAAGTCAAGAAGATTTTAACAGAGTTGTTTCTCAACTCAATACTTATGCAACAGAAAAAGAAGCGAAAAAGTTTATTCATAAAATGGTGAAGCCAGATTACGATTGGTCTCAGCAAGAGGAATTAGAAGCCCGATTCATAGAAATTGTAGAACGTAAATTTGCTTAAAAACATAATCTTGAAACCAATTTTAATTCACACACACTTTCATAAACGAAAAACTGGCGTTACGAGGAGTATAGAAAATGTATTGCCTTTTTTTAGTGAAAAATTCGAGACTTATATTTATGGTTATAACGTTGAAGGAACTAAAATTTCTTCAGCAAAATTAAAATCCTTGTCGTTTTCTAATAGGGAAGTTGTTGTTCATTGTCACAGAAACAACGAAATTATTAGAATGCTTTTGTATAGAGTTTTTGGTGCAAAATTTAAATTGGTTGCAACTCGTCATGCAGAAACGAAGCCTTCAAAACTTACTTTAAAACTATTAAAAAGTGCTGATAATGTTGTAACACTTATTAAAAGCATGAGTAAAAAACTAGGTATAAAAAATACAATTGTTGGTCATGGAGTAAATGTTGATTTATTTAAGCCAGATAACAACAAAAAGATTTCTAATATCCAGCAAGAAAATATTATTTTATGTGCAGGAAGAGTGCGTAAAGCAAAGGGACAAGCTATTTTACTGGAAGCTGCAACGATTTTAAAAGACCAGGATAATTGGGCATTAGTAATTGTTGGTAAAATAGATAAACCTGCTTTTTTAGAAGAGCTAAAAGTAATTGTAAAAAAGCACGAGATAGAAAGTAAAGTTTATTTTGTAGATGAAACTCCAGATATTATTCCTTATTATCAAGCGTCAAAAATTGTGGTTGTTCCAAGTTTTTCAGAAGGATTTTCTTTAGTAACAGCAGAAGCAATGTCTTGTGGTTGTTCGGTAATTGCTACTAAAAATGTTGGTGTGCACTCATCGTTAATAACGCATTCTAAAAACAGTTATTTATTTGAAGCGGGTAATGTTTCTGAGTTAGAAATTCTTTTATCTAAATCTATAAAAAATGAAATTCCGCACCTCGGAAGGCAAGCTAGAGAGGAAATATTAAAAAATTGGAGTGCAAAAAAGGAAGCAGAAAATTTAATGAAGGTATATCAGAAAAGTTAGTTTTTTTGTGAAACAATAATTATTAAAATTGAATTAGCTATGATTTTTTTTAAAGCTACAAATACACTATCAGAAATAATTAAAAGATAAGATTTAACCGATTTTTTCTTTTAAGTTGTCAATTACCTTTTTACTATTTCCTATAAAAATTTCTTTTTCAACAATAAAAACCGGACGTTTTAAAAACGTGTATTCATTTAAAAGAAACTGTCTGTAATCGGTTTCAGATAAAATCTGGTTTTTTAAATCCATTGACTTGTAAAGCTTTGCACGTTTGTTAAAAAGTGCTTCGTAACTTCCGGAAATCGCATGCATTTCTTCTAATTGCGTAGTTGTAATATTATTTTTTTTAATTTCTTGACGTTCAAAATCTTCCGTATTTACTTCCTTTAAAATTCTACGGCATGTATCACAAGTTTGTAAAAAATATACTTTCTTCATTTTTATGGTTTATATTTACAACTCAAAATTACACATAATAATGAACATACAATTTGATGTTTTAAAAAAATCTAGAGAACTTCTTTTAAGAGAATTAGAAGGTTTAACGCTAGAGCAAATTCATACAACCCCTGCAGGGTTTAAAAATAATATTGCTTGGAATGTGGCGCATTTAGTGGTTACCCAACAATTATTACATTATAAGTTATCAGGTTTAAACTGTTTGTGTTCAGATGATTTAATTGATGCACATAAAAAAGGAACTTCGCCAACTAAAACTTTTACAGAAGAGGAGTTTGACGAAGTGAAAGAATTGTTAATAGGTTTGCCAGATACTTTACAAGAAGATTTTGAAGCAGGAATTTTTGAGAAGTTTAATGAATACCCGACAAGTGCAGGTTTTGTGCTAACAACAATTGAAAATGCTATTGTATTTAATAATTTTCATGAGGGAATTCATTATGGCATTATCAGATCGATTAAGAAATTTTTATAGAATTTATTTCCAATTCAAAAGAGCTTAAACAAAAACTTCAGTCTGTTCTAACTTTAATAGTTCAATGGTAATTTATAAAAGGAATATGATAATATTTCACAAAAAATAGAGCTATAAAGATCTTTCTTTGTAGATATAATTAATGGAATAACGGTTTTTCATAGTTTAGATGAAAAACCATACCAAACTCAATATTGAATGACCAATCATTATTTTGGTCGAGGTTAGCAGACGTTTGTAAACCATCAATAGTGTCAGAGAAGAAATGTTGATATCTAGATTGTGCCACTAAATCTATTTTCGGTGATAATTTAAATCTTGTTCCTATACCAAAACTTAATGCAACTGCTTGACCATCTCCAATATCTAAAGCATTATCAAGTTGATATTTTGTTGGTAAAACACTAATATCTTGTCGCCAATCACCTAAGTCAGAAGTTAAGGTATTTGTGAAAAAGGAATATTTTAAACCAAGTGTAAAAAATGGATTAAATAAAAGGTAACTGTGAGGATAGATAAATTCTTCTAACGGAAACAAAAAGTATTCTACGTTTACGCCAAGGTCTAAAGAGCGTATTGAGCCTTTCATTGCTCTTAGTTGTTCACCTGCATAAGAGTTCCCTTTCGCCCATTTACCATGATGCTTATAATCTGCATTGTTAAGGTACTGAATTTCTGTTTTAACCATTAAGTGGTTGTGAAGAACATCATGTGGATCCCACCTTATCGTATTGTTGTAAAAGCTAAGGTAATGCGCAACAGAAAATGTTTTGGCATTGTTGTTCCATTGTGTGGCAAAATTCCCTTTTTGCCCGTAATCTGTTTGTAAACTAGTAGAACCAAAAAACGCTCCAATTTCGTGCGTTAAGTGTTGTGCCTTAAATTCTATAATAGAAATGAGTACAAAAAAAATAATTGCTATGTGTTTTCTCAAGATTTCTAAGGGGGTTCTGAAATTTTCTTTCTTTATTATTAATCTGTCAGGTCTTAAGATCTACAAAACAATCATTTAGAGAAAATAAAACTGGCACCAAAGGTAGAGTAATTTTTTTATATCAACAAAGTCTATTTTGTGCTTTTAATCGTGAATACATTTCCATCTAAATAATAATTAGCTCTTACCTCTAAATCTTCAGAAAAATAAATGATTTTTTCCGGTTGCTGTTTTAATAAGTAATTTCCAGTATCCCATTTTTTATTCTTGTTTTTATCTATAATTGCTCTCACAAAATATGTTTTAGGTTCAAGAAGATTAAATTGAATTTCTTTAGAGTTGGATATAAATCGCCTTTCAACAAGTTTGTCTTTGTTTTTTCCTTCTAAAAGTTCAATAATTAAACTTTGAGAACTTTGATTGTCAATATTCATTGTAATTCTTCCATAATCTTCAATTTCAGATGTAATAAAGTTGAATTTTAAAGTATCATTTTTTTGTTCAAAAACATCAAAAATAGCAGAGGGCATTATTTTTAATGAATACGTTTGTTGAGGTTTTTTCTTAAAAATTAAAGCAATTTTATTTTCTGTTTTAGAAATAAAACTAGAAAATGAAACAGCTAATGTATCCTTATCTGTTAAGGTAATTTTATTAGTATCAATTTTTACAAGTGGGTTGTTTCCTTTAATAAATAAAGTGTCTCTAAAATGAAATGTTCTTCCTATTGATGAACTTAAAAGAAGTGAATCTATCTTTTTCTTGCGAAGTTTCACTGTAATTGTATCTATGAATTTTTTGTTGGTAACTATAAAGTTTAACGAATCTGCCTCAACAGGCGTAAACCAATAGTTAAGTGTGTCTTTACCGATCTCAAATTTTGATATACTTTTAAAATCTTTAGGGGTTTTAGAGATAATTTTAACTCGCAAGTCTGTTGCTTCTCCTTCATAGCCAAAAGCAATTTTACCTTTTGTAATTTCTTTACCGCGTTTAAATTTGTAAGGTTGTGTTTCTTTAAAAAGTAAAAGAGGTTTTTTAATAATGCTATCTCGAGGTAATACTATTGTATCTGAAGAAAAGCCTATTTGATCTTGTTTAGGATTAAAAATATAATCATTTGTGGATTCTTTTAAAGCAATCATTAAATACTTTCCTTCCTTAAGATTTGATAAATTGAAAGAGGAAGTATCTAAGGTGTTTGTAATGTAATTAGGTTTTCTTTTAAAGATTATAGAATCAGTAAAAGAAGTATCTATTTTGTACAACAACACATTCGTGTTTTTAGGTCTAATGTCAAGGTATGAGTCTTTGATTTCGCCCGAAGTTTTAAGTGAATCTAAAAAGTTTCCTGTAGAGAAAACATATTTAAAACTTTCTAGTTTATTACTTTCATTGTTATCCTCAATAGCATTGCCAAAATTTATAATATAAGTGGTGTTTTTATTTAAGGTATCAAGAATTTTTAACGTTAAGGTTTTGCTTGCAGTTCCTTGAGGGGTAACTAATAAAGGGTTCTTTAGCGGAGGGGAAACAAAAAGTTGCTTATTTAAGTCTCTCAGTTTTATAAATTCATTAAACTCTAATTCTATTTCTTTTTCATCAAAATTAATAGTTTCATAAGGAGGATTAGAGGTCACAAACAAAGGTGCATCTTCATCTTTTGGGCCACCTTCTGGTCTTCCTGTTCTTGCACAGTTTACTAAGGTAATAATTGAAAAGCTGAAAAAAATAAATCTAAAAAAAGGTTTCACGAAAGTAAATTTTCTACAAATTAACAATATATTTTTCATTTAAAAATCAAAAATATTACTCTGTATATGCCATTGTTAAAATACTAATTTTTACACCTTCAGTTTTTTGCAATTCTTTAGCACAAGATTCTATAGTTGCACCAGTAGTAATTACATCATCAATTAACAAAATATGCTTGTTTTTAAAGCTAGATGTATTATTTGATTGAAATTTAGTATCATTATTATTGAACCTTTCAAAACGAGCCTTAAATGTTTGCGTTTTTGACGTTGAAGTTCTTAATAAAACGTTTTCTAAAAATGGTTTTTTTAAGTGATAACTTAATTTTTCTCCAAATTTTGAAACTTGATTATAGCCTCGTTGTTTACGTTTTTTTGGATGTAAAGGAACTGGAACTATCAAATTAATATCCGAAAATTCATTGTTTTGTTTTAAAATTTCGCCTAACCAATTACCAAAAAAGGAGCCTATTTCTTCATTTCCTTTATATTTAAGTTCGTGAATTAGCTTTTTTGTAATTCCTTTTTTTCTATAAAAAAGCAATGTATTTGCCTTTTCAATAATTATTCTACCGTAAAAAGTTTGGGCTATTTTGTTTTCAGAATAGTTTGTAAAGTTAGTTAAAGGTAGGTCGTGTCTACAAAAAGTGCAGATAGTATTCTCGTTTTTCTCTAATTGATTTTCACAATTAACACATAGGTCAGGATAAAATATCCTAAAGAAATCTTTTAAAATTTTCATAATTTTCTTCGCAATTCAATTTAAAGGTAAGTAAAAATATCAATATTAAATAGTTGAGTCTGTATCTTAAAAATCTTAAAAGGTTTTTCTTGAAAAATTTCTGTAAACGTGTATCTTTGCGCTCATTATGGCAAAACAAGAAGATAAATTTAAAAAAGTTTTATCGCACGCTAAAGAATATGGTTATGTTTTTCAGTCTTCTGAAATTTATGACGGTTTAAGTGCGGTTTACGATTATGCTCAAAATGGAGTTGAGCTCAAGAAAAATATTCGAGATTATTGGTGGAAAGCAATGGTGCAAATGCATGAAAACATTGTAGGTATAGATGCTTCAATTTTAATGCATCCAACGACTTGGAAAGCTTCTGGTCATGTTGATGCTTTTAATGACCCTTTAATCGATAATAAAGATTCTAAAAAACGTTATAGAGCAGATGTCTTAATTGAAGACTACTGCGCTAAAATAGAAGGAAAAATAAATAAAGAAGTTGCAAAAGCCGAAAAACGTTTTGGTGATGCTTTTAATAAAGAGGAATTTATTGCAACCAACGGACGGGTTGTTGGGTATCAAGAAAAAATAAATTCAATATTAGCAAGAATGGGTAAATCTTTAGAGAATGAGGATTTAGCTGATGTTAAGTTATTAATTGAAGAATTAGAAATTGCAGATCCTGCAACAGGTTCTAAAAATTGGACGGATGTAAAACAATTTAATCTAATGTTTGGCACTAAATTAGGTGCTTCGGCAGAAACTGCAATGGATTTATATTTACGTCCAGAAACAGCTCAAGGGATTTTTGTAAATTTCTTAAACGTGCAAAAAACGGGTAGGATGAAAATTCCTTTCGGAATTGCACAAACAGGTAAAGCTTTTAGAAATGAAATTGTTGCAAGACAGTTTATTTTTAGAATGCGTGAGTTTGAACAAATGGAAATGCAATTTTTTGTAAAGCCAGGAACTCAAAAAGAATGGTATGATGCTTGGAAAGAAACGCGTTTAAAATGGCATTTATCTTTAGGAATGGGAGCAGAGAATTATCGTTTTCATGATCATGATAAATTAGCACATTATGCTGATGCCGCTGCAGATATAGAGTTTAAATTTCCTTTCGGATTTAAAGAGTTAGAAGGAATTCATTCTCGTACAGATTTTGATTTAAAAGCACATGAAGAATTTTCTGGTAAGAAATTACAGTATTTCGACCATGAAGATAATAAAAGTTATACACCTTATGTTGTTGAAACTTCTATCGGTTTGGATAGAATGTTTTTAGCAGTTTTCTCTAATTCTTTGCAAGAAGAAGATTTAGGAAACGGAACATCAAGAACTGTTTTAAAATTACCAGCAGTTTTAGCTCCGTTTAAAGCAGCAATTTTTCCATTAGTTAAAAAGGATGGTTTGCCAGAATTAGCTCGCGAAATTATGGATGATTTACGATGGGATTTCAATGTTTTTTACGATGAAAAAGATGCTGTTGGTAAACGTTATAGACGTCAAGATGCAGCAGGAACGCCATTTTGTATTACAGTAGACCATGACACCTTAGAGGATAAATGTGTTACCATAAGACATAGAGATACGATGGAACAAAAAAGAGTTGCAATTGCTGATTTAAAAGAAATTATAAAAGCAGAAGTTGCTGTAAAAACTTGGTTACAGAAAATGTAACTAAATTTTAATTATAATAAAAAAGGGTTGATTCTTAATTAAGAACCAACCCTTTTTTATTTGAGAGTGTTTGCTATTTTGTTTTGTTTGCACAACATGCTTTGTTTTTTCCTTCGCAGCTTTTTAAATTCTCGGAAGCTTTGTATAATTCTCCTCCTGCAATTCCACCTACAAAAGCAATTAAATCTTTCTTAGATGTTTTATTTGTGTCAAACTCAATAGTTGCTATACTGTCTTTAAAAATAACATTTGCATTTAAAACACCCTCTTTTTTAGATAATTTAGATTGAATTGTCTTAGCACAACCAATTTCACAAGTCATTCCAGAAATGGCTAAAGAAATATTTTGTTTATTCACAGCTAGTGTTTCTTTTTTTGCTTCATTTTTACATCCTAGTATGATAAAAAAAGCAAAAGCGACAGAAAATAATATTTTTTTTGATTTCATGTAAATAGATTTAATTTTGAAAAAATACCCTTTATGTAATAAATATGTTACAAATTTATTAATAAAAGAGCTGAATTTTAAAGTTTTATCGGACTTTTACAAAATATTTTTTCAAAAATGAATAATCAACAACAAAAGTGGTTTTATCTTATCATTCTATCGATAGTTTGGGGTAGTTCTTTTATTTTAATGAAGAAAGCTCTTTTGGGTATAACTCCGGTTCAGTTAGGTGCCTTGAGAATGATTTTTACTGCTATTTTCTTACTTTCTATAGCCTTTTCATCAATTAAAAAAATTAAAAAAAGACATTGGAAATATATTATTTATACTGCCTTAGCAGGTACATTTATACCTGGTTTTCTGTTTGCTTTTGCAATTACCACTATAGATAGTTCTATTGTATCTATTTTAAATTCTTTTACACCTTTTAATACTTTAATTTTAGGTTCAATTTTCTTTGGTTTTGCTTTTAAGAAAGCCCAATTGTTTGGTGTCTTAATAGGTTTAGTTGGTACTTCAGTTTTAATATTGAAAGGAGCTGATTTACATCCGAATCAAAATTATTGGTATGCTCTATTAATTATTATTGCCTCTGTAGGTTATGCTTTTAATGCTAATATGTTAAAAAAATATTTGCATGATTTGGATGCTTTTGCAATTACAACAGGTAATTTTTTATTGTTGATAATACCAGCGACGATTGTATTATGTTGTACCAACTTCTTTGAAGATTTTGATTCTAGAAATGAGGTTTTAATGCAGTCTATTGGTTATTTAGCTGTTTTATCAGTCGTAGGCACTGGTATTGCGAAAACTATTTATAATAAATTAGTTCATATTTCAGATCCAGTATTCTCATCTTCTGTAACTTATTTAATTCCTTTAGTCGCAATTTTTTGGGGAGTTTTAGATGGCGAAAAATTGAGTTTAATTCAAGTTTTTAGTGGAGTTATTATTTTAGTTGGAGTTTATTTAGTGAACAGGGCTAAGTAGTTTTTTATAAGTTTCGGTATTGTCTTGGTTTTGATAGAATTATTTATAAAAACTATATTGGTAAGTTATAAAAAAGGTGTATATTTGCACCCGCATTTTCATTAGGATAATGCACTAATTAGTATTAATTACGCAAAACAAATAGTATGTACGCAATCGTAGAGATGGCAGGGCAGCAGTTTAAAGTTGCAAAAGACCAAAAAGTTTACGTTCACCGTTTACAAGGAGAAGTAGGATCAAAAGTAACTTTTGATAATGTACTTTTAATTGATAATAAAGGTAACGTTACAATTGGCGCCCCAGCTATAGAAGGAGCTTCAGTAACAGCTCAAATTTTAAGTCACTTAAAAGGTGATAAAGTAATCGTTTTCAAGAAGAAAAGAAGAAAAGGTTACATTAAGAAAAATGGACACAGACAGTATTTAAGTGAGATTCAAATTGAATCTATCGCTGCCACTGGTGGAAAAAAATCAGCAAAAAAAGCATCTGCTCCTAAAAAAGAAGCTGCTCCTAAAGCTGAAGTAAAAGAAGCTACAACAGATTATAGTTCTATGACTGTTGCAGAATTAAAAGCAGCTGCAAAAGAAGCAGGTATCAAAGGATATACTTCTTTAAAGAAAGCTGAATTAATTGAAGCTTTAACTAAATAAGAATTTCAATTTTAAAACCATAAGATCATGGCACATAAAAAAGGAGTAGGTAGTTCGAAGAATGGTAGAGAATCAGAATCGAAAAGACTAGGTGTAAAAATATTTGGAGGACAAGCTGCAATTGCAGGAAACATTATTGTTCGTCAAAGAGGAACAACTCACAATCCAGGAGAAAACGTTTACATGGGTAAAGATCATACTTTACATGCAAAAGTTGACGGTGTTGTAGAATTCCGTAAGAAAAGAAATAATAGATCTTATGTATCTGTTACTCCATTTGAAGCTTAAGAAATTTAGCTTTTAATAAATAAAAAATCGCTTAGACAATTAGTTGTTTAAGCGATTTTTTATTTTTACTATTATTTTAGCGAATCTAAATTTATCCATTCAGTAGCGATTTATATTTAAATTAATTTTAGGCTTAATTTATTGGTATTAGAGATTCATGTTTGTTTTTATCTCTTCAATTTGTTCAACGATACTTAGTTGTATTTTGTATTTTTGCAATTATGAAATTTTTATATAATTGTATTGTTTTTATATCTGCACTTTTACTACCAATAATTGGGGTGTTTCATAAAAAAATAAAACTATTTATTCATGGAAGAAGTAAAACGTTTTCTGAGATTTCTAAATTGAAGAATTTTAAAACTATTTGGCTTCATGCTGCTTCTTTAGGTGAGTTTGAGCAAGCCAGACCTATTATTGAAGATATAAAGAAAAACTATCCTGATTATAAAATATTAGTTACCTTTTTTTCGCCTTCGGGCTATGAAATTAGAAAGAATTACAATTTAGCAGATGTAATTTGTTATTTGCCTTTAGATTCTAAATCCAATGCAAGAAAATTTGTAAAAGAGGTAAATCCTACTTTGGCAATTTTTATAAAGTATGAGTTCTGGCCAAATTTATTAAACGAATTAAAACTAAAAGAAGTTCCAACAATTTTAGTTTCAGGTATTTTAAGAAAAAAGCAACTTTTCTTTAAAAGTTATGGTGGTTTTATGAGGGATTCGTTAAAAGCTTTTCATCACTTTTTTGTACAAGACGAAAACTCTAAGAGCTTATTAAGCTCAATTAATTTTGATAATGTTACTGTTGCTGGAGATACACGTTTCGACAGGGTCTCTAAGATTTTAGAGCAAAATAATTCTCTCGATTTTATTAATGAATTTAAAAACGACAACTATACAATTGTTGCAGGAAGCACTTGGCAGGAAGACGAGGAGCTTTTGGTAGATTATATTAATAATAAAGCTTCAGAAGACGAGAAGTTTATTATTGCACCTCATAATATAAAGCAAGAACCTATTTTAGAATTACAGAAGTCTATTAAAAAGAAAACTGTTTTGTACTCTCAACTAAGGCATGATTTGAATTTAAAAGAATATCAAGTTTTCATTGTCGATACAATCGGAATTTTAACTAAAATTTATGCAACAGCAGATGTTGCTTATGTTGGTGGGGGGTTAAAAACGGGTTTGCATAATATTTTAGAGCCAGCAACTTTCGGAATTCCTGTGGTGATTGGAAATAAATACAACAAATTTAAAGAAGCCGTAGATTTGGTTAAAATAGGAGGTTGTATTTCTATTAAAAACAAAGAAGAGTTTTCTCAGACTTTTATAAACTTTAAAGAGGAGGAAAATTTCAGAAAACTAACAGGAGTAATCAACAAAAGATACATTAAAGACAATCTTGGAGCAACAAAATTAATTATGAATTATTTAAAAACTCAATTATAGTTATGGATTTTATACTACAACCTTGGGCTTGGTATGTTGGGGGTCCTTTAATATCAATTTCATTGTTATTATATTTTTACTTTGGTAAAAACTTTGGAGCCTCAACAAATTTTGAAACTCTTTGCACCATGGCTGGAGCAGGAAATTTTTCTGACTATTTTAAGAAAGATTGGAAACAAAGAGATTTTGCTTTACTATTTGTCGTTGGCTTAATTATAGGAGGTTTTATTTCATCAAATTTTTTAATTCCAGAACAAATTATTGATTTAAACCCAACAACAGTTCAAGAACTCACAGACTTAGGTTTTGCAAATGCTGGAAATCAATATTTTCCAGATGAAATTTTTGGGAGTGAGATTTATACATCTTTAAAAGGTTTTCTAATTCTGATTATTTCTGGTGTTTTGATTGGATTTGGAACTCGTTACGCAGGAGGGTGTACTTCTGGTCATGCAATTACAGGTTTAAGTAGTTTACAATTTCCATCTTTATTGGCTGTAATTGGCTTTTTTATTGGTGGTATTATTGCTACATGGTTTATAATTCCAATTATATTTTAGATATGAAAAATATTAAATTTTTATTTTTAGGAATCTTTTTTGCAATTGTTTTAAGTAAAACTGAAGCCATTTCTTGGTATCGTTTTTATGAAATGTTTAAGTTTCAATCTTTTCATATGTTCGGAATTATAGGTGGAGCTGTGGTAATTTCCATGATTTTTATGCAATTGTTCAAAAAGGGAATTATAAAAGATATTAATGGTAATAAAATTATTCCAAAACCAAAGAAAAAAGGATTTATAAGCACCATTTTAGGTGGAACTTTATTTGGCTTAGGTTGGGGGATTTCCGGGGCTTGTGCTGCTCCAATTTTTGTAATTTTAGGATTTAAATTAATACCCGCTTTAATTATTTTATTTGGCGCACTTTTAGGTGCATTTTTATATGGTTTAGTAAGCAAAAAATTGCCAAATTAGATGAGTAAACTTGTAGACAATTTTGGTAGACAAATGGAGTATGTGCGTCTGGCAGTAACAGACCGCTGTAATTTGCGTTGCCAATATTGTATGCCTGCTCAAGGAATAGATATTGTTCCAAGACAAGAGTTGCTTTCGTACAAAGAAATGTATCGTTTAATTCGTGTACTTACAGA
>Ga0115568_10000277_pt1 | contig 37608 bp, 37 predicted proteins | sample COGITO_mtgs_1204_FD_87296 | JGI IMG/M metagenome (GOLD analysis project Ga0115568, IMG submission 87296) | Pelagic marine microbial communities from North Sea - COGITO_mtgs_120426 | ecosystem: Environmental > Aquatic > Marine > Epipelagic | place: Germany:Helgoland, sampling site Kabeltonne...
AGCATCTTCTGGCGTTCGAGTTCGGTTGCTTCACTTGCTTTGCGGATGATCGCTTCAGCCTGTGCTGCAGCTTCTTGTGTCTTCTGCTCAATCATTTCCTTCGACTGTTCGCGCGACTCAGTCAGAATCTTTTGAGCATCCACCGCAGCTTGCTTGATTTTCTCAGCGCGCTCACGCTCAGCAGCAGCAAGTTGCGCTTTCATTTCTTCAGCATACTGAAGCCCGTCAGCAATTTTCTGTTGGCGCTCATCCAGCGTCGCAACGATTGGCTTAACGGCGAATTTGTAGAGGACTAGAGCGACTAGGCAGAAGTTAATCATCTGCGCGATCAAGGTCGGCAGTTTCACACCGAACTTATCGGTGATCATAGTCAGCTTGTCCACTTCGGCGGACGTTGCCGCTTCACCGTGGTCGGCCACACCGCTAATTGCATCGTGAGCGACTGCGTGCGCGTCTTCAGCGGCGATGAGACCGAACGGCACAGAAAGTGCGAATAGCAGAGTGATGAAAATGGCCTTCATTATGAGGAAAGTATATTAAGTAGAGTCGGAAAAAGCCGGCGATCCGGAGATCGCCGGCAAAGACTTATTTTGCCAGACTAGACAAGGAAGATTGCGAAGAAGACAATCGCTTCGGCGAAAGCCATGGCGATAATCGACTGAACCAACACTTTAGTGGCGGCTTCTGGATTACGGCCGACGCCCTCACAAGCTTTGAAACCAATAAGGCCAATGCCGAGAGGTACCCCAAGGGCTGCCGCTGCTACGTGAATTTTACCTTCAACTGCTGCTAGAATTAGATCGTACATATTATTTGTATTTAGGTTGTTTAGTTTGCTTCTGCGTCGTCCACGGTTTGCTACATGGTCCCGAACACGGAAAGGGTTGATTAAATTAGTGTGCCTCTTCGTCGTGATTGGTCATCAAACCGATGTAAATAGCGACGAGTAGCGTGAAGATCAGTGCTTGAACCACACCAACGAGCACTTCGTAAAAGTAGAATGGAATCGGCACGATGTAAGGTGCCATCCCTGTCATGCTAGTCAGCAGGTTTTCGCCACCGAAAACGTTACCAAACAAGCGGAAGGACAAAGAAACTGGGCGGAATGCAATCGAGACGATTTCAATAATGCCGACCATAAAGAAGATCGGCGCCAACAGTACATAAATTACCTTCGGTGTTTCTTTTTTATCGGCCTTGTTGCCAAAGAGCTCCCAGGCAAAGAATTTCGGACCCGCCACTTTGAGACTGATCACCAACCATGCGATCATCGACACTAGCGCCATACCCAGGGTTGCATTTAAGTCGGCACTGGCAGGACGCATCCAATAAGTAAAGTGACCGTGCTCAATATGCCCAAAGACCCCGACGCCTGGAATCAAACCACTCCAGTTATGAATAACAATAAATAGGAAGAGGCCGATCAGCAGTGGAAATGCCAGCGGAAATGCTTTTTTTCCAACAATCGGCACCAGCAAATCGCGCAGTCCATCAATTAAACTTTCAATCACTGCTTGCCCTTTGCTCGGGATCAACTGAGGCGTCCCGACCGAAAGACGGATGGCCAAAATCAGCACAATTGAAATCACCCAGGTGGTTAGAATCGAGTTCGTGATAGGGAGGCCGAAAAGCTCCGTCAAGTGATACGGCGACGGGCTCACACCATCCGCAGCATGCAGCGCGGATGCCGTTCCAGAGAGGAGAAGGACTGTTGGTAGTAGTTTGTTCACGAAGAACTAAAAAGAAAGTTGTTTGTTGCGGCGAGGAACCACTGGAAAGGCGAACTTCATGTAGCCGCAAACTTGTTGCGTCAACACCTAATGATTTTTTTAATCTTAGCATTAGTTGCACTTATGGTTCCTATCAATTCCACGCGCTATATCTAAACTTGCGCCGCAGTGCACATCGCTTAATTCTTACTTCTATTGCAATATTTAGCCATGAGTAGTCCGACCAATTTAACCGACAGTATTGCCCGCCTTCGCGACCGCAAAGGTGGCTCTAAGATCGTTAGCGGACAGCGCCCAGCAGTCAAACCTCCTGCACCGCGCAACAAATTCAGCAGCGAACGACGGTTTGCCACGGATATGTTCATGTTGTTTGCCTATACACTGCTAGGCATCGCGACCATCTGCCAGCTGATCCTCATCGTCTGGCTGGATATTATTTAACTGCTGCTTGGTCAATAATCCAGCTGTTGTGATCACAGCTTGCCGTCTGGAGGGAAACGCTCTGTCGTTTCCGCCGAACGAATGGCCTAAACAACTACATGGAAATGACGGAGCATTGGCTCGGGGAGTGTCGCTGCGCTCGGAACCCACCAACAGTTACATGCGTATAATTGGCCCTTGCCCGCTCAAACTAAACCCGACCGCACCGACTCAAACTAAACCCGACGCGCGATTACCGAGTGGTAGCCGTCCATCAATTCCTGGAAATAGGTCTCCATTTCGTGCGGCCATTCTGCCGCCGTGTCGATCTGCCACTCGGGGTGTGCCTGCAAATGCTCCACTGTCCACTCGTAGTACGGCAAATCGTCTGATCGGAAGCAGAACCGCCCGCCTGATTCCGTTCGCCGCGCCACTTCATCCAGAAATGCTGCCTGCACCATACGGCGACGATGGTGCCTCGCTTTCGGCCACGGATCCGGAAAAAGCAGCACCGTCATCTCAAACCGTAGTCGCTGCGGCAGCACTTCTAGAAATTCACCCAACTCCGCTTTAAAAAAGTGCAGATTCTGTAGCTGGCGCTTATCCCGCTTATCAAGACCCTTGCGAATCCGCCATGAGATCAGATCAATCCCCACACAAGTTTGCTCGAGGTTTTCTTCCGCGTAACTCGTGAGCCAATGGCCATGGCCACAACCAGCCTCAAACAAAATACGATCCACTCCTGCAAAGGCAGCGTCACATTCAACCTTCAATGCGGCTTTACGCGCTGTTTGTTTTTCCAATTCACGGGCATGCGCTGCTGAAATTTCCATAATGCCCGTTTATGCACTGCCACACTCGACAAGGTCAAGGCAGTTGAGACCCACTGATCCCCGGTCTCACGACGGAGGCCACGAAACAGTCTAGCCTCGATCTGTTAGGCGGAGAACATCTGAGTCCGCGACCGAGCACAGACACCGCGGGATCAATTTCACGCCCTGCCTTTATCACATCATCGCGGGGCAAACTCGCTCGCTAAGACTCAGGAATCGCTGCATTACGCACTTGCAGGCACAAGCCGATTTACTTGCCCTGCAAACATGCAACCATTTTCAGCAATCGGAGTCGACGGATGTCGCGATGGATGGATTGCGGCGATCTCTGCCCCGGGGCAGGCCATTCGCTGGCAATTTCATGCGTCCATACAAGAGCTCATCAACGCATCGCCCACCAATGCGGTTATACTCGTGGACATGATCATCGGCCTCCCGGACCAATCGAACCCAACGCGGACCTGCGACCAACTCGCGCGTCAAATCCTACGTCCACACGGGTCCAGAGTATTTCCAGCGCCACCACAGGAAGCACTCGATGCCCCAAATTACAAGGCAGCCTGTGCTGCTGCCCGTGCAGCCACAGGCAAAGCGATTTCCAAACAATGCTGGTATCTATTTCCGAAAATTCGCGAACTGGAATCCATTACCGATCCACGCATGCGTGAATCGCACCCGGAAGTTGTCTTCACCAGAATGAATCAGGGCACTGCCGTCGCCGCTTCAAAAAAGACCCTCACCGGGCAAAACACTCGGCTGCGACTACTGCGAGACGCCCTCCCCGGCAGCATCCAAGCCTTCCTACAAGCGGACCTACAACTCCCAGCGGTGCAATACCTTGCAGACGATTGTATAGACGCGCTAGCTTTATGTGCCGCTGCTCGGGCCCCCCACGAACTGCGGCGTCTCCCAGAGGATCCACAACAAAAAGCAATCTGGTATTAGCAGAACAGCGAGCGCAGAGTCTCATCGGCGACGCTGTGCGACTGACTTTACGCCAGAAAACAATCCTTGGACGATGCCTTCATCCGAATCGCGGGGTCAACCCGCTCGCGACGTCTAATCCTCTGGCGATCGCACATAGGGCAGGCTAAAATGAAACGCGGCCCCCTGCCCCGCTTCGCTCTCAACCGAGACGCTGCCTCCGTGCTGCTGCACAATATGTTTGATGATGCTCAAGCCTAAGCCCGTGCCGCCACTGTCACGCGAACGCCCTTTGTCGACACGATAAAAGCGCTCAAAAATATGCGGGATGTCCTTCTGTGGAATGCCAGGTCCGTCATCCGCAACCGTACATTGGATCAGATCATTCGCATCATCATACCGAACACTCACGGCCAACAGAGTAAAGTCAGGCGCATAGCTAAATACATTTTCAATTAGATTATCAAACACCTGCTGAATGCGAAAACGATCAAAGGCAAACTCCCCCACCCGCTCGTCGCAATCTAGTTTCAACGCCTGCCTCTTAGGATTTAGGCGCAAGCGATACGGCTCTAACATCTCTTCTAGCAGTTGTTGCAACGACTGCACCACAGGCTGAATCTGCTCAGACTGTGACTCCAACCGCGACAACTCCAGCAAGTCCTCAACTAACACATGCAGACGCTGTGCATTATTTACAATCTTATCCAAAAAACGCGCCCGCGTCTCGACTGGTAAGCTCGCATGATCTTCCACCAGAGTTTCCGCAAAGCCCTTAATAATCGTTAAAGGCGTGCGCAACTCATGCGATACATTGGCCACAAAATCGCGCCGCATCACCTCCAGACTCTTCAACCGCGTGATATCATGCAGCACCAACAGGGTCGATTTTGCATCCTGCCCAGATACCCCACGCACCGCCACACATGACACCTCAAACCAGAGGACCTCGCCGAGGCGCTCGACACTCACCTCCTGCTGCTTGGGGCTGCGATCGCCACGGTACGCATTTAAAAACTCCAGCAGACTGGGCGAACGCAGCGCAGTCTCCAAGCGCGCTCCCTTCAATGTTCGCGCACGCTGAAATAGGCGCTGAGCCGAATCATTCACAAACTCGATTACATGCTGATCATCAAAGATAATTACCGCCTCTTGGATCGACCCCAACATCGCCTCCAACTGATTCGAAAGCCCTGACTCGACGTCGAGGTAACCGCGATAGCGATCGATTAAGTGATTGGTTTCCCGAATCAGCCCAGACAGCCCCAGCCGCTTCATCGAAGCCGAGCTCTCATTTAACAACATGCATCGACTTAGGCGCACCGACTCTTGCAGCTCACCGACTGTGCGACGCGTCTTCAGGGCCGAGATCCAACAAGTGATCAACAACACGCACACCAAGACACTCAGAAAAATAACCATTAGATATCGACGGCACGGTAGCCGACCCCGCGAACGGTCTCAATCAAATGTGCATACGGGCCCAACTTTTCTCGCACACGCCGTACGTGCGTGTCGACCGTGCGCGTTTCGATGTCCGTGTCGTAATTCCAAACAGCCACCAATAAATGCTCCCGCGACTGCACCCGCCCCTTGCGCTCCATCAGTAGTTGTAACAACCGAAACTCGGTCGCAGTCAAGATCACCTCTACCCCATCGATGCTCAACTGATGTAACTCTGCATCAATCACCACCCCGCTGATTTCGATACGCGCAGACTTGCTAGCCTGAGTCACTGTCGCGCTACGCGCTAGAAGCTTACCGACTCGAATCGATAACTCCTTTATATTAAATGGCTTAGGTAAATAATCATCCGCGCCTAGCTCCAAGCCCTGAATGCGATCGTCCGTTTCAGCGCGCGCCGTCAGAAAAATAATAGGGACATGCTTCAGTAATGGATCGGCGCGCACCATGCGGCACAGCTGCAAACCACTCAGCTCGGGCATCATGATATCAAAAATCATGATATCAGGCTCAAAGTCACGCGCAGTACTGGCAAATAACAAAGGATCATTCAATACCTGGCAGCGATAGCCCTCCTGCTCGAATTTATACTTCAACAACTCTGTGACATCAGGCTCATCATCGACGACTAGGATACGCTGGGCTTTAAGAGTATGCATACTATGGAATTAAGAGTAATGTATAACAAGCGTTCACCATCGAGAAGCAACGACCGATCTTTAGGCACTTACACATTTCGCTAAAACGAAAATAAGTCGCTCTACGTCAACGCATAAACACTGAGGCAGAAGAGACTCAAGCGATTTTACCCAGCCGTCACACGATTGTCACCGCCACGACACAAAGGCGCGCTCGGTCCGTACGCGCCGCACGGCACAACCTCGTGCGCTGTTTAGGGATAGGCGACTGAAATGAAGGAGTGTGGGCGACCCGCCCACATTGATCCTGTGTGGCTGCAACAGAGGGCGAGTCGCCCTCCCTCCTTTAAAAAACCATGGACCGCAAAAAGGAGTGTGGGCGACCCGCCCACATTGATCCTGCGTGGCTACAACGGAGGGCGAGTCGCCCTCCCTCCTTTAATAAACCCTGGACCGCAAAAGGAGTGTGGGCGACTCGCCCACATTGATCCTGCATAGCTACAACGGAGGGCGAGTCGCCCTCCCTCCTTTAAAAAACCATGGACTGCAAAAGGAGTGTGGGCGACCCGCCCACATTGATCCTGCACGGCTGCAACAGAGGGCGAGTCGCCCTCCCTCCGTTAAAAAACCATGGTCCGCGAAAGGAGCGTGGGCGACCCGCCCACATTGATCCTGCACGGCTGCAACAGAGGGCGAGTCGCCCTCCCTCCTCCGGGCTTGCCCTCGCGAAAAAAATAGCCGCGGTCCGCTACGCTTTTTTCTTGTTCGCGCGACGCGCCTCCAGATGCACCATTAGGATACTGATATCCGCAGGATTCACGCCACTGATACGATTGGCCTGTCCCAGTGTGCGCGGCATAATTTCGATCAACTTTTGCGCACTTTCACTGCGCAGGCCTTTGACATTGGCGTAGGTGAAGTCGTCTGGAATACGGATGTGGTCGATGTGCTTCATCTTCTCAATCTGCTTCCTTTCACGTTCCAGATAACCCTTGAACACGACGCGGTAGTGCACCTCTGCACGCACTTCTTTAGATTCCGCTTTCAACGCTTGCGGAAAGTCGTCCTGCGAATGAGAACGACGCAGATGAAGCGCATAGCTCTCCCCTGCCCTGAGTTCGTCTTCCAGTCGCTGCGTCCACTCAGCGACCTTAGCGGCCTTCCCCTGAATTCTCTTTAGTCTCTGACCATCAACGAGTTGCATCCTTGAAGAATGCTCCCGCAAGCGTATCTCAGCACTCGGATGATTAAATAATAGTCGGTGTTCGGCACGACTGGAAAACATCCGATATGGCTCTTTGGTTCCCTTGGTAACTAGATCGTCGATCAGTACGCCCAAATACGCCTCGTGGCGCTTGAGCACTAATGGCTCACTGCCGCGCAACTTCTGCACTGCATTCACGCCGGCAATGAGGCCCTGGCCTGCCGCCTCTTCATAGCCAGACGTCCCGTTAATCTGGCCCGCGAAGAATAAATTCTCCACCTTCTTTGACTCAAGCGTCGGCAAGAGTTGTGTCGGTGGCGCAAAGTCATACTCGACCGCATACGCCGGGCGGAGCATGTGAACTTTCTCCAGGCCGTCAATACTGCGCAGCATGTCCAGCTGCACGCTAAAAGGTAAGCTAGTTGAGAGCCCATTGATATACCATTCGTTGGTATTGCGCCCTTCTGGCTCAAGAAAGAGCATATGCCGTTCCTTGTCAGCAAAGCGCACGAACTTATCTTCAATACTTGGGCAGTAGCGCGGGCCGGTGCCCTCGATCTGCCCCGAGTACATCGGCGACAAGTGCAGATTATCGGTCACCACTTGCCGCGTCTCCGCCCCGGTGTAAGTCATCCAGCAAGATACCTGATCTTTCCCCGGTAACCACCCCAGCTTGCGTTGGCCCGGATGTTCCACATGGAACAATTCATGTTCCGACCCACGGGCGTTCGGCGCCGATTGTTCCACGTGGAACACATTCTCCACCCCACGGGTGTCGTAAAACGCAAACAGGGTCGGCTCAGGATCGCCCTGCTGCTCTTCCAGTTGGCTAAAATCGATACTGCTACCCAAAATGCGCGCGGGCGTGCCAGTCTTAAGACGCTCCAACTGGATGCCCGCCTCTAAAAAAGATCCAGACAGGCCCTCGGCAGAGAAATCGCCCATCCGTCCGCCCTTGTTGGTGTTCTTGCCGACGTGCATCAAGCCGCGCAAGAAGGTGCCCGTGGTGACAATCACGGTCTTGGCATGGAAATCAACATCGAGGTTAGTGCGCACGCCCACCGCGCGCCCATCCTTATAGATCAGCCCCTGCACCATCGCCTGGAACAAGTCGAGGTTGGCCTGCAACTCCAGCACGTGCTTCATCCGGTACTGATACGCCTTCTTATCGCACTGCGCCCGTGGCGCCTGCACCGCAGGGCCCTTAGAGGCATTCAACAAACGAAACTGAATCGCCGTAGTGTCCGTATTAATCGCCATCTCACCCCCCAGGGCATCGATCTCACGCACCATGTGACCCTTCGCTTGGCCGCCAATCGCAGGATTGCAGCTCATTTGAGCGATGGTATCCAGATTGCCAGTCAACATCAAGACATCGGCACCGAGACGCGCAGCGGCAAGGGCGGCCTCACAGCCCGCATGACCCGCGCCACAAACAATCACATCGTAGGGCTGGTTCGGCCCAAATTTTAATCCACCACTCATTTTCCAATACAAAACTGTTTAAACAGGCTGTCGAGCATGCGCTCGTTATCGACCTTGCCGACCACCTTACCGATCGACTCCACCGCAGCACGCAGATCCGAAGCGATCAACTCAGACAAATCATCCTGCTTCATTTTCTGCGCAGCTAACTCCAGCGAGTCACAAGCCTCACTCAGCGCGCTGGCATGCCGCGCATTCACAACCACACCATCGGTCGCATTCGGCTGCTGCACTGCAGACTCGATCGAATGCGTCCACAGCTCCCGAAACGCCTGCAGTCCAACATGCTCTTGCAGCGAGATTCGCGCATGCTTAAATTCGGCCATAAAATCGTGATGTTCGGACGCATTTGGCAGATCAATTTTATTTTCCACCACAATAGTATTCTTAGGCGTCATACGAGCCAACAGAGATTCAGGCAGGGCAGGGGAGGGCAATGCGGCATCCAGCATCAACAAAAAGAAATCTGCAGTTTCAGCCTGCTCCATCGTATGATTAATGCCAATCTGCTCAATCGCATCACTGGCCTCATGTAGGCCGGCTGTATCCAGAATCTCAATACGCCAAGGTTCCACCATCAAAAACGCAGAGATGTAGTCACGAGTCGTGCCTGGCATATCACTCACAATCGACCGATCCGATCCAGTCAGCGCATTAATCAAACTACTCTTACCGACATTCGGCTCACCAATAATTAGGGTCTTAACGCCCTCATGCAATAATGCTGTATAGCGCTGCGTATCAATCAGTTCGGTTACTTCTACAATCAATTTACGCAACTCTGAAGCTGGCCCCTGCTGAGCCTCATTCGGCAAATCTTCTTCAGGGAAATCGATGTATGCTTCAAGGTGTGCCATCACGCTGAGCAGGCGCTCGGTTAGCTCGCTCATTTTACGCCCAATTGAACCATGCAACTGGCGCTGCGCCACCTCGATACTGCGATCCGAGCGCGCTCGAATTAGATCCGAGACTGCCTCGGCCTGACTCAAATCCATTTTACCATTCAGGAAGGCTGTGCGGGTAAACTCACCTGGCTCAGCTGCGCGGCAACCACGCGCAAAGAGATCAGCAAGGATCTTCTGCACGATTAACGGGTTCCCATGTGGTGCGATTTCAAGCATCGCTTCGCCCGTGAACGATTTACCCGTCTCGAAATACGTAAAGACGCAGTCATCAATGCTCAAACCAGCGGTATCCTTATAGCTGCCAAAATGAGCATAGCGTGGCGCGAGTGCTTGCTCACGCCCGAGAATTTGCGCCGAGAGGGTCGAACAGGCGGGACCACTCAAGCGAATCACCGCGATGGCTGATTCGCCAGCCGGAGTTGAAAGAGCAACGATTGTATCAGTGGCGGGCATAGTGCCGCAAAGTTCGTCACATATGCCGTGGCGTCAAGTACACATCTAAAGCGCTCTATTTAACGATAAATGAGCGACCATCTGAAGTAGGGTGCGTAGAGTGAAAAATAGACCCGCCCCTGATGCCTTAAAAGCATAAAAATATACCTCTCGTGACTGATGAATGCTGACATTCGCTGATATTTTTTAAGAGCACGGTTTGAATACAGTGAAAGGCGTTGCAGGCAGGCCTAAAAATCACTGTTAGGCATTATAAAACAGTCACTTACGGTATTGTTAGATTCATTTCGCGGATTAGAAATAACTGCCACCCAAAAAGAGTCCCGCTGGGTCTAAAATTTTTAGCTGAGCGACTGACCAAACACGCGTGCAGTTTGCCAATTTTGATCAGAACCAAGCCGCTTGGATTGAAACATATAAAATAGTTCAAACGTAGTTTGCCGGTTAATACTGAAAAATAGCTTCACTGGCTTGAACCGATTTTCAATTAAGCGCTCTGTGCTGTAATTATAGAACACTTCAGTATCCAACCCGACAGCAGTCAATACCCACATATCGGCCATTTTATAACTGCATCTAACACGATGGCGACTGACCCATTGATTGCCCCTGCACTCAATCGCCCGCAGTGCGAGTAGATGACGATAGGCGTAAGCAAGCCATTCAACGACCGACCACGGCACGTTGAACACGATGTGCGACCTCCAAACCCAAGTAGAGGAGGAGGGTGCTGCAACTCGACATCCTTAACTAGATTACGCGCATCATGCTGGCAGGATCTGACTTATGCGAAACCAGACGATCGGTTCGCACCTTCGGGTCTACTCCGATTGCGCCGTCTCACCAGTCAGTGACTCCCCGCCGCGAACGTGGACTTTGGACATAATCAATTCTGTCAATTCCGCAGCTAGTTCAGGATTATCTTTAATATGTTGCTTCGCAGCTTCACGGCCTTGGCCAATCATCTCGCCTTTGTAAGAAATCCATGAGCCCTTCTTCTCCAACATCTTATGCTCGACACCTAGATCGACTAAAGAACCCGAATGTGAAATACCTTCGTTATACATAATATCGAATTCGGTCTCCGTGAATGGGGGAGCGACCTTATTTTTGACCATCTTAATGCGCGTCCGGTTACCGACCACTTTACCCGCCGATTCCTTAATCTGACCGATTCGGCGAATGTCCATACGTACCGAGGAAAAGAACTTTAACGCACGCCCACCCGGCTGGGTTTCAGGGCTGCCGAACATCACACCAATCTTTTCGCGAATCTGATTGGTAAACAGAACCACACATTGTGATTTGCTGATACACGCGGTAAGACGGCGCATCGCTTGACTCATCATACGTGCTTGAAGGCCGACCGTTGTGTCTCCCATCTGGCCATCCAGCTCGTGTTTCGAAACTAGGGCGGCGACCGAATCGACCACGATAATATCGACCGCACCCGAACGAATCAGGGTTTCAGTAATATTTAGTGCGTCTTCGCCACTTTCTGGCTGCGACACCATTAAATTTTCAAGATCGACACCCACCACCTTTGCATAACGTGGGTCAAGCGCGTGTTCCACGTCGATAAACACGGCGTTGCCGCCTTGCTTCTGGGCTTGTGCGATGATGCTCAAGCAAAATGTCGTCTTACCAGAACTCTCCGGCCCATAGATTTCGCAGACCCGTCCACGGGGGAGACCGCCAATCCCTGTGGCCAGGTCAATCGCGATCGAACCAGTGGAAATGACATCAATCTCCATTTTTGTCGCATCGCCCAGTCGCATAATCGCGCCAATGCCGAATTGCTTATTGATGCCCGAAAAGGCTAGATCTAAGTTTTTGCGATCAGCTTCGGGGTTGCGTGCGATTTTTTTAATTTGTGCTTTTGCGGCCATATCAGTAGTGAGTTTATTGTTAGTGTTGATTTATAAATTAGATTGAGCACGACTTTGACTATGGCAAGTTTAAATGATAATTTGTTCACTACATTAGTGAACCACTCAATTCAGCAAGAATTCGGCTGCTACCTACACACACCATGGGGCGCATTGAAAATCGGGATCACTAGCAGCGGCTTGGTAGCCTTAGTTTTCGAGGATGGCGCACGCGCTAAGACCGGCGACGACAGTGTTTTCCGGGCGCCGTTTATGCAGTGGTTGCATGCCTTTCAAAACAGGTCGCTTACAGAGAAATGGTCGCAGCTAGCGCCACAAGGCACTAAATTCCAACAATCGGTTTGGCGCGCGCTGCTCGAAATTCCACTTGGACAGCGAGTGACCTACAAAGAAATCGCCACGCGGATTGGGCAATCTAAAGCGAGTCGCGCAGTCGGCTCAGCAATTGCAGCAAATCCCATTGCATTACTTATTCCATGTCATCGCGTAGTGCCTGCAGTGGGTGGTACTGGAAACTATCGCTGGGGCGCTCAGCGTAAACTTGCACTACTGGAGGCTGAGCAGTTAGAAAGGCCCGACCTGCATCAACTATTTCAATAAAACTATGCCGACTAACGAACCAAAACCTCCAGTGCCCGATGGGGTACGCTATGCTCGTTGGGCAGGGCATGCCCTGGGATGCATTCTAATCTGCGCAGCAATTGTCTCTGCGATCCGAGGTCTAGAGGGGACTTTCACTAGTATTAAAGCCAGCTACTTCATCTTATATGGTATCGTACTAAATCTTCCATTTATACGGATCTCAGATGCTCGGTGGAAATTAAGTTACGGGCTGTTGGTTTTTTGTTCGGTCGCCTTCGTGTTCGTGATGGTAGTCTCGGTGATGTTTAACTACATGGATGCGGCAGATCGCGGCGAACGCCTCGGGGTGCCAGGGCTTGAGGGCACTTTAATCTTTCTAGCGCTCATGCAAGTACCCGCGGTCCTGTTTCAACGTAGGCCTGACTTAATCGACTAAATGGACGCACAGTACAAACACGTTATCTGGGACTGGAACGGCACGCTACTCAACGACACAGAGCTATGTGTCGATGTGCTCAACGCACTACTTGCCAGGCGGGGCAGGGCGCCGCTCTCAGAGGAAGACTATCGCAACAATTTCGGGTTCCCCGTGGTTAACTTTTACGACTACCTCGGCTTCGATACCGATACAGATAGCTTTGAGCGAGTCAGCCGTGAATTCATTGACGACTACCAGGCGCGCTGTTTTGAGGAATGTAAATTACATCCCGAAGCAGCCCAAGTGCTCACGGATCTTGCGCAACTCGGCATCAGCCACTCGGTGCTTTCGGCCGCAAAACAAGAAGCGCTCAACGAAGGCATACACCATTTCGGTATCGGCGCTCACTTTATGGGCCTAATGGGCACTGATAATATTTATGCCAAAGGAAAGATTGCGCAAGGCCATCATTGGATTGAACAACTCCACTGGCAGCCAGATGAGATCGTCTTGATCGGAGATACCTTGCACGACTTTGAGGTCGCCGAAGCCATTGGTACGCATTGTATCCTGATGGCACATGGGCACCACAGCTCCGAACGTCTAGACAAGGCCGGCGCGCCAGTAGTGCATTCGTTGCGGGAGCTAGTCCAGCTGCTACGATCGCCTTAGTGCCTTCGCAGTTAGAGCGTTGTCCGCTACCCAGCGCTCCACCGACGGTCATCAACAATCCAGGCAGGCATTAAAAAATACAATTGCCAGGAATCCGTTTAGGAAGTGAGTTAACCGACATATTGAAATTGGGCAGCCCACCGGCGCCAAAGCAATCGACACACTCCAACGCGTCTTTGATGAACCCCACTCAGGGTGTTCTCCGCGAACAGAGCCACTTTCATCATTTTATGGACATTGCAATTGTCACTGGGGCTGAAACTCCACTCGGACTTCGCTTGATCGAAGACCTTATTCGCCAAGGGTGCCGCGTGCACGGGATCGGCAACAACTTTTCACACGTCACTTTCGTAGATAAGCATTTCATTGCGCATGCGATTGACCTGAGCGATCTCGAAGCAGTCGCCCACACGGCTGCAGCCATTATCGAACAGGAACAGGCGATCCACATCCTGATCCATGCAATCGATGTGACCCCAGGTGCTACCTTTGAGCAACTACCCGTCGGTAACCTCGAAGCCATCCTAAAGGTCGGCCTACTCGGGCCTGTCATGCTCACACGCATGGCTTTGCCTAACCTCCTACGCTTTCGCGGCCAACTAATTAACATTATTCCAGCCAACAAGAGCGGCCACATCGCCAGCGCAGTCAACGCCCTCATCGAAGGCGGCCTGCGTGAGATGAACAATGCATTATTTGATCAGGCGCGCGACGCTGGTCTGCGAGTAACAAACCTCATCCTTCGCCAAAATACAGTGTCGGATGATACGACCTTCACTGACAAGCATTTGCAGACCCGCATCGATGCCGAGCATGTCGCCCGCACCGTCGAGCAGTTGCTCAACCCGAACGAACCAAACGTCCCCAACGAAATTACGCTGTATCCGCGGCTCAGCGGCGCCGCTGAGGAAATTCTGCCTGAAACCGGCTTACCCATCGACCCATACAATTCCGTGGTCCTCCCTCCGCAGAAATACTGCCCACCAGAGCAGGAAGCCATTCTGACCAGAGAACCAGACCAAATCGAGCGCACCATCCCTTACACGGATGAGGAAATAGAGGAGAAAATCGCGTCTGCGATCGAGGACTACGAATCTCAGCCTGAGCGCCACGAAGAACCTAAGCGGAATAAAAAGAAACCACGTAAAGATAGTGACCGTGAGCCAAAATCGCCTCGCGCCGAATCAAGGGAACAGTCCGACCAGCCCAAACAAGACACTTCGACAGGAGACGAACATTCGGACCAACCGAAATCGCGTCGTGGCCGTCGCCGTGGCGGACGCAACCGTAATAAGCATCGTGAACAACAAGAAGATGACACTTCAACACGCAACCATGAGCGCAACCAGTCAGCCGCCAAGGAAAATACATCTCTAGTCGGTGACAAAAATACATCCGTAGAATCTACAAAGAACAAAAAGCTAGAAAATACGCCACGGCCTGGGCGAAATCGCAACCGCAAACCAGTTGCTAGGCCTGATGAAAAATACGCAGCCTACGAGCCATCTAGTACTCCGGCAACTAAACCCTCCAAGGCTAGGCCTAAACAGGCCAAACAAGATTCATTCCAACCCCGAGAAGTCGTACTTGAAGCACCAAACTCTAAAAAACAGGCGGCTAAGCCGAAGAAAACACCAGCGGCCAAACCACCCCAGCAACTCGAATTAGTCTCAAACACGCCCGCCGTGAAGAAGACAGCAGCCAAGAAGGCGGCTAAAAAAGCGACCAAGAAAATCGCAGCGAAAAAGGTGGCAGTAAAAAAAGTGGCAGTAAAAAAAGTGGCGGCAAAAAAGACGGCTACTAAGAAAATAACCAAAAAGACTCCTGCAAAAAAAGCGATCAAGAAGGCCGTGAAGAAAGCAGCGAAAAAAGCCAAATAGAGGAGGGGACATGCTGGTTACCACTGAAAGCCAACTGCGTCGAGAAACGCACTGGCAATAATATTATGCCCGACGGCATTGGGGTGCACGCGGTCTTCACAAAGCAGCGATGTATGATTGTGCGCCAGCCAGTCATTAAATGCAGCCTGCAGATCGACAAATCGCAACTCATTGCGCTTAGCAATTACCCGAGCCGCGTCTCCATAGCGATCCATCAACTCGCGCATCGGCTCTTTTGCATTAGTCTCCAAGAAGAACGGTGACATCACGACCATGCCTTGCACCTGAGGCAATGTGCGCTCGACCAAACCCTGTAACTTCTGACTGTAAGCTGGCAACGACACTTGCTCCACGAGTGGAGTATCAAACTGCCGCCAAACATCATTGATCCCGATCATTACCGACACCCAATCTGGTTGATGCGCTAACACATCCACATCCCAACGCGTTTCTAAATCCGTCACACGGTTACCTGAGATGCCCGTATTCAAATAACGAACCTTTGCCTCAGGATGATGCGCGTCCAATAAAGCCTGCACTTGAGCCACGTAACCAGCGCCAAGGTCGGTGCCGCCTGATTCACGGTCGCGGCCACAATCGGTAATTGAGTCGCCAACAAAAAGTAGGGTGGTTGGTTTAGTAAACAGCATATAATTTTAAAAGTTGTATTTTGCCAGCAACATAAGGCCTTAGCTCGGCCAGTTTCCGCTCTCAATAAGTGTTGCAGAGAAGCGCTCGAAGGTCGCTTGCGTCATTTCATAAGCCCACACCTCGCCGAGACTCACGTCGTCCTCGTTGAAGCAATCGACGCGCACGCGCACATACTCATTATGCTCATTGGGTCGATTGGGTTTAAATCCCTCCAGCACATCGAGTTGAAAAAAGTCTGCTGGACGCAGGAATGATAGCACATAGCCCTGCACCCACTGGTCGCCACGTAGGAAAACTCCTGGGTAGCCAACATGCAGATCGTAGAGCTCACCCCGGATCTTGGCTGGAATCGCCGAGCTAACCTTACCCTCACAGAACTGAGGCCAATAATGGCCGCCAGGCTTGAGAGTGCCATATACAAAGACTTTTTGCGTACTATTCTCCATAACTTCTACCGGTGTCACTTGAGCCCCCACTTACAGGTAAGCATACCTGAGCTAATCTGTGTGACAGATCGATCTCAAACTAGTTTTCCAGCTTTGACCAGAATGAGTTGCCGAGGCGATAATTTAGCCATGTGCTAATTTCATTCGGCACCCTTAGTGGGTCAAATTGTCAGCACTTTTCAAGCCACTCTTAGCCGCTCCCAACCAAGCGGCTACAATTGTCTGCATATTCTAGGTTTACAATCTGCTCTAGCTCAACATTCTCCGCACTCCTCATGAACCGGGTCTATATCAAAACCTACGGGTGCCAAATGAATGAACGGGATTCCGAAGCGGTCGCTGCGATGCTTCGGGGGAAGGGCTATGCCTTGGTCGACAACGAAAAGGAGGCCGACGTCGTGCTACTCAATACTTGTAGCGTGCGCGATCAAGCCGAGCAAAAAGCGATTGGCAAAGCTGGCCACCTCGCAAAGCGTAAGCGTAAAGACCCCAACTTCATTATCGGTGTAATGGGTTGCATGGCTCAAAATCGTGGCGGCGCGCTACTGGATAGCTTGCCAGATCTAGATCTCATTATTGGCACTCAGAAATTTCACCGCGTGCCCGATCATTTGACGAATATGATCGCGACAATGCAGGGACAAGGGCCACGCCCCGCCTCTATTATTGACCTTGAAGAAGAGGCAGACTCACAAAATACAATCAAATCGCACACCAGTGAGACGCGCCAAGTCACAGCTTTTGTCAGCATCATGCAGGGCTGTAACATGAAGTGCTCGTATTGCATCGTGCCCAAAACGCGTGGCGTTGAACGCGGTCGGCCAATGGACGAAATCATTGATGAGATCGAGCAACTGGCTGCCAACGGCACGCGTGAAGTAACACTGCTCGGCCAAATCGTGAACCAATACGGGATTCGAGAATTTCCATTCGTAGACAAGAAAAGCCCTTTCGTGCAATTACTAGAACGCGTTCATGAAATCGAAGGGATTGATCGCATCCGTTTTACGAGCCCACACCCAGTCGGCTTTAAGCAAGATCTAATCGACTGTTACGCGCGTCTACCAAAACTCGTTGAATATATCCACTTCCCCATGCAAAGCGGGAGCAATCGTATTCTCAAAGCGATGCGTCGGCCGTACACCATCGAGAAATTTAAAAGCATCATCGCCGAGCTGCGAAAAGTACGCCCAGATATGTATATTTCGACGGACATCATTGTCGGCTTCCCTGGTGAAACTGACGAAGACTTTGAGCTGACTCGGCAAGCTTTTGAAGAGGTTGGTTTCGATATGGCCTATCTATTTAAATACAGTGTTCGTCCAGGCACCACCGCCGAACCACTCGGTGATCCAATCAGCAAAGAGCAAAAGGAACAGCGCAATCAGATCCTGCTCGAAATTCTCAGAAAAAGTTCACTCGCCCGCAATGAAGCGCTGATTGGTAAAAACGAGGATGTTCTGTTCGAAGGCCCCGCTAAAAAGGGCGACCATATGTTTGTTGGCCGCACTGCGGGTAATCGGGTTGTTATCGTCAAGGCCAGCCCGCGCCTAATCGGCCAAATCGTACCAGTTCGTTTCACACGGGTCACAGCAAGCACTTTATTTGGTGAACTTGTGCTTGAAGGGGTGGAAGCAGATGTGAACGAAACAACGGCAGTAGCGGTTTAGGCGGAGAAACTCTCCGATTACCTTACTGGGCAACGTCGTTACCTGCTTTGAGCTTTGAGAACAGGCTGCGAGGCTGAGGGTGATCGATCGATTACCGATTCGCACCGAGCTTAAAATTGACTTAAGAAGCGCGATTACCTTCAAGCTCCGAAATCACCATCAGTGTCGCTTAGAGCTTAATCGGATCTGTGTGTTGATCACTCTCTGCCTCAAACGTTTCGAGAATGGATTCGATCGATCGAATTGATTGCGGCGGGAAAAAGCTGTTAATCTTATGGATCACTTGTTGAATCAACCCGTCTGGGCAGGATGCTCCGCCTGTTAACAGAATGCGCTTTGGTTCAGACAATGTATCTAGAAAAGGCCGGACCGCATCGCTTTCATTAGGGATATCAGTTAAATCGCATGGGAAAATATAGTGGCGGATTTTATCCGATGTTAAAATATTCGCCTCGGATTGAATATAATGGGCTTTTTCACCAAAACGCGCCTCACACACACGGTAGAGCTGAAAGGTGTTTGAGCTGTTTTTGCCACCCACAACCAGCGCAGCATCGATCGGTTGCTCAACCGCTTTGTGCAGCGCATCCTGATTCACTTGGGTCGCATAGCAGAGCGTATCGCCTTTACCCTTGGACCATAAATGTTCCGCCACCTGCGCTTCACCATAGCACTGTAACATGAACACCCGCAAAAATTCGATAATAGCCAGCGTCTCATTGCGAAGTAGGGTGGTTTGATTGACCACCGCCAACTTCTGCAGGTCTTGTTCCGGATCGAACCCTTTTGAGTACAGGCCCTTAAAAGATTCTTCAAACAGGCGCTTTTTTTCAACGCCTTGTGCCTGAATGACTTCAGTTAAAAGCCTAGCATGCTCCATATTGCGAATCATTAAGGCCGGACCATGACTGGCACTATTCGAAAAAGTAGCTTTAGTCTCTTCATGTTCCGACTTACCGTGAATGATTACCGTAAATCCTTCCCTAGCATAACGTCGCGCCGCTTTCCAAACCTTCTCAACCAGCATACAGGTCGCGTCATTTTCTCGAATGCTTAGTCCGCGGCGTAACAAACGGACTTTATCCTCATTGGTCGCACCAAATGCAGGAATGATGACAATATCATCCGCAGTTAACTGATTCCACAGCGCATTCGGATTCGTTGGATCTGACGTTATACTTCCATCGACACAGAAAGGTAAGCCCTTGTCTGTCTGCAAGTAACGAATCCCGCGTGCTAATAAATCCTCATTCACAAAGGGATTATGAATCAATTCACTGAGCATAAAAATGCGCTTCGTCGGATTGGTTGCCACGGTTTCGTAGGCACGCTCAATCGCGTTTTGAACACCGAGACAAAATCCGAAATGGCTCGGAATTACATAACTCACCGCTCCAAAATCGAGTACTGCTGGCGCGCCGGAAGTTTTTTCCTTGGTACGTCGCGCTGCTTTAATCGCACGGCACAGCTCACTTTGGTATAATTCTTCTGATTGCTGATCGATGTAGATCCCCCGATTGCGCTCTTTCATGGTTCGAAACCGATAGATGTATTCGGTTTCGGTAGTATCTAGATAAGGTATTCGAACTAAATCAGGCTCTATAATCTGTAGCACTTCCGTAAGTAGTGGCGAAACATTCAGCTGACCATTTGCCGATGCTGCTTGGATCTCATCCAAACTGCAATAACGCCCACCTTGAATGACCACATCACTTTGCAGTGCGCAATAAATCAATAATGAGTGATCTACCGTAATCTGCTGACTCAACAAATACGCTTTACCAGCGACACCAGTGACCGCTGCCACACTGTCCTCTGAAAACTCACACGCTTCCCCCGCGTTACTTGTATATGTCGGTTCAGCGCGCTGCTCGGCGTTCATCTGCACCAACAAACGATTGCGCCGATCAAATACGAGTAAGACTAGAAGTGATTCTACTGGAGTTTTCATACAACCAAGCTGTTGAATAACAGTTACTTCCAATTAAAAATTATTGGTTTTTCGATTTCTGGATTTAGACTGTGGTGCACTGGGCAATTTTTTGCTGCAATTTCGACTTGCCACATTTGATCATCATTCAACGCAATTGGTAGCCAAATCTCGGTGGTTAATTTCGAAATCCGGCGGGGTAAATCAGCCGACATCTCTTTTTGCACTTCAATCCGCATGCCTGTTAAATCCAAACCCAACGCCTCCATTTGCATGCCAATAATTGTCGCCATGCAGGAACCTAAAGCCGAGGCACATAAATCGGTTGGCGAGAAACTCTCTCCCTTACCATTATTATCGACTGGGGCATCGGTTTTAAACGCCTTGCCTGATAACTCGTGGACTAACTGACAGCGCAATTCGCCTTCATATTTAATTTTTATTTTCACCATTTCCGCAGCACTGTGCGCCAACACCACGTTCAGGTCAACTTTACGTAGTGACTCGGCGAATGTATTCTGCGATTGCACAGCGAGTGATCCATTCTAACCTATAGTTCTTTTACAAATGCTCAGCAGCCCATATTTATTATGTTTCAGGTAAATTTTAGCGAACAAAGTATGCACGAGCTTAATCAGCTCGATACACGCTCACAGATGCTCCTCGTTGAGGTCGTCAGTAGTTTAACACAAAAACAGCTAGACCATCCCAATGATGAGCTCGGCCGCTTTAATCGGAATGGTAAAACCTATTATCGGGTGCGGGCTGGTGAATTCCGCATCTATTTTGAACAAGATAAGGATGGTTTATTTGCTCACTACATTCTTCACAAAAACACCCTGTCGGACTTCATCTTTCGATTTAAAATGCCTGTGTCAGAAGAGTTTCTGGTCGAACAGCACGATTCTTTTTGGAAGTATCTAGAGTCGATTCGCCACAAAGATGAAATATCCGAATAGACGCTCACGACTTAATGAAAGATTCTGAAAAACCGCCCATTCACCAATATGCTGACTCTGGTGAGGCCAGTCATATCTACCTACTGCCCAACAGCTTAACAGCTGGAAATCTTTTTTTTGGATTTTTGGCTATTATGCGCTGCATTGAGGCGAATTACGCCACTGATCCAGCGATCATCAATGGCCATTTTACCCAAGCGGTGTGGTTTATCTTCTTTGGTGTGGTCTGTGATGCATTTGATGGCCGTGTCGCGCGCATGGGAGGTCGCGAGTCACTATTTGGTATCGAGTTCGATTCCATTGCCGATGTTATTTCGTTTGGAGTCGCACCAGCGATGATGATGATCTTTTTGATTCTAAAACCAACAGAGCAATACGACGGTGTTTTACCTGTTAGCCAATTAATTGGGTTTATTTATCTTCTTTGTGCGGCTGTGCGCCTAGCACGCTTCAATGTTTTAACTCATCCGATGCTTACGCCATCAGAACGCTTAAAAAATACCAAAGACTTCATCGGTTTACCTGTTCCAGCCGCAGCTGCGATGGTAGCTTCGCTGGTGTTGGTCTACACCAGTTTTGAAAAGTCTGGCTACGAAATGCATGGCTTTGAGCTGTTAATGCCACCCTTAATGCTCGCGGTCGCTTTTCTGATGATCAGTAATATTCCCTATCCAAGCTTCAAGGAAATCGATTGGCAGACTAGCACGCGTTTGCAGACCTTCATTTTATTTATCTTTAGCTTGGGAATAGCCTTCGTCTTTAAAGAACTTTTCTTCGCAGTCTTTTTCTTTACTTACATCATCTTTGGTCCGGTTCGATATTTATTCCGCCTTTACCGGTCTAAAAAGCAGCTAAAGGAGATAAAATCGCCGTGCAGTGAATAACTCGTTAATTACTGTGAAATAAGTGTGGAATTAAAATAAAGCCAACTATTCATTCACCTTAGTACCGAACACTTCGCCGTTGTATTCACAGCAAAAATTACCCTTAAAGGCTTACTTAATAAATACTTGTTGAGTTATTATAGCTCATCCACACACATATTAAGAAGAAGAGATTTATATATTAAGAAAGAGACTAATATATAAGCATTGCCAGTAACTCCAAAATCCCAAAATTTTATACCATGAAGTTTAAGATCAATCAGGATCATTTTAGCAACGGCCTCCAACAGGTACTCAATGTTGTCGGTGCGCGTGCCACCATGCCCATTCTCAGCAATGTGCTGATCGAAGCAGAGGAGGGACATATTTCGTTGACGACGACTAACCTCGATCTCGGGATCCGCTGCCGAATTAAAGCAGATGTTTCTGAGCCAGGTGGTCTCACTTTGCCTGTACGTAAATTGGCAACCATCATTCGCGAATTGCCTCAAAACGAAATTTTCATCGAGACCAGTGATAACAACCAAGCGAAAATCACTTCCGGTGGCTCGAATTTTAAAATTATGGGTATCAGCACGGAAGAATTTCCACCGCTACCATCATTTGAAAACCGACACGTTTTCGAGCTCTCTCAGACTGAAATCGTAAGCATGCTCAAAAGTGTTTCTTATGGACAATCTAGTGACGAAAACCGTTACATCTTGAACGGTGTGTATTTCAATTTTGCAGAAGAAAAACTGACCCTCGTTGCAACAGACGGCCGACGTCTCGCGTTAACCGCGCTGGACACTGAGATAAGCGAAGACAACGCCGGTAGTCTTATTCTTCCAGCCAAAACAGTTGCTGAGCTGGAGCGCTTGATGGGCAAGGGCGATAAGGTTAAAATAGCTTTCAACGACCGCCAAGCGGCATTTGAAATCAGCATCGAAGATTCGAGTGATACTGGCTTGGTTGATCACCTGTATCTTGTTTCGAAAATAGTTGAAGGGAACTACCCGAACTACCGACAAGTTATTCCCAAAGAGACAGAGCATCGCGTTAAAATCGAACGTGAACTCATGCTCGAGTGCGTGCACCGCGCAGCCCTAGTCACATCAGACAAGAGCAACTCTGTGAAGCTTAAGGTCAGCAAGAACCTACTTGAAATCTCAGGTTCAAGTACTGAATACGGGGAATCACATGAGTCGATGGCGATCGCTTACGATGGTCCCGAAGTTCAAGTCGCATTTAACCCTCAGTTTCTGATCGAGCCCCTGAAGGCGTTGACCAAGGATGAAGTGTTCTTTGAATTTAAAGATGAGCTCAGTCCTGGCCTGTTTAAAACACTCGATAACTTTATCTGTGTGGTCATGCCTTTGCGCTTAAATTAATTCTAAGGCCAACAGTCCCGCGCTGTTATATCATTTATCGCCGAGCGAGTGAGCTACTGTCTCGCTCGCTCGTTTGCGTTTAAAGTACTAATAAAGATAAAAATGGAACCCGCGCGGTCATTTTTGATCAAACGATCATAAACGGATCAATTTATTAAATTTAATATGTTTGGTATCACACAACCGACCTTTCAGGCGATTCTTTTTGGAGTCGCTATTTTCGCAGTTTTATCGTCTCACATCGGTCTACGCAAAGGGATTCCCATCCTCACGGTTTTGGGGCGTTGGTTACGTTGGCTCCTGTTTGCTGGTTTATTTTCGTATTTTCTCAAAACCCTGGAGATCTCATTCCGCCCGGATTGGGTACATTTCATCACCGGACTAACGCTCTGGTTTATATTGGAAACAGGCTATTATTGGATCGCGATTAAAGCGCTAAGCCGCAGCGATATGCCTTTATTCCCTAGTTTTAAAATCAATACCGATGGTGATGAATGGCCGGCTGATCCATTATTAATCCAAGTTAGAGAATGGCTTCGATCTGTTGAGTTTAACCGACTCAGTGCATTAAAAGCAGAGCTTTTTGAAGACACATTTCTGCGTGCGTCGATCTACGAAAGTGCTGATAAGCTAACCCGGTTACAAATTTTATTTATCCCGAAACGCAAGGGTGGGGCGACCGCCTGCTATACCTTAAGCACGAACGGCGAAAACGAACGCAGGCTCGTAACGGATAATTTATTTCTGCCCTTTGGTGGTTATTATCCGGAAGCTTGGGATATTGTGCGTAAGCCATTAATCGGTTCTCTGAAGCGATTACTTAAACTACACCGACTGCGCTTAATTAAGAGTACCCTGAAACCGATTCCCTTCGATGATGCACCACTAGAGGAGTTAAATGATCAACAGCGCACATTAGAACGCTTCAACCTAGAAAATGGTTTTTTAAATCCGCGCCAATTCCAAGCAGAGGTGGGCAAAATATCGTATGATGGCCGCTATCGCTTATGGAAAGAAATGTGGCTGCTCGCTTATTTGGGCAGATCAGTATCTTAATTTTACTAAGTGTAGCAACCCCCACTATTTATAATAATGGCTGTTGCTGAATAAGAGGGACAACACACAACAGCGCCTAAAAACTGACGCCATGAAAAAGACATTTCCGATAAACGATCCTAAAAATACGCCCGCGCGCGCGATTGAAGCAATTAAATCAGAGCTGCGGAAATATGTGAAACGTGAGCGTAAAAAGAAATTACCTGAGGGTGTGGATTTCTGGGATTTTGACTGCAAGGTGGGTGAATCTGCGGACAAAGCGCTGCCACTGCACGTGGCCGAGATCAATCAAGCGCTTGATCATGCGCAGGCAGATGGCTGGCAAGCGGTGTATTTTGAGATCCTCGCAAAACCAGGCATACGCACCCACAAAGCCAAACAGTCTACCAGCGAGCTGTAATCCGGAAAGGCACCCGGGGGAATCAACAAAGCAGCAAAAAAGGCCCCCCACAACTGGGAGGCCTTATCGTTATAAAAAGTACTAGGTTCTCTACATCTCCAGTTGAGGACGGTCTGCCTTGGGCCAGTCGATGTGATAAAACTTGCCACGCGGCTCATCAGTGCGCTCGTAAGTGTGTGCGCCAAAGAAGTCGCGTTGTGCTTGCAGTAAATTTTGCGGCAAGCGAGCGGTGCGGTAGCCATCGTAGTAAGACAATGCAGAGCTGAAAGTTGGAATCGCGACACCATGCTGCGCAGCGAGTGCCACTACCTTGCGCCAGCTGGCTTGGGCTTTGTTGATCGCGCCCGTAAAGTAGGGATCCAGCAGTAAGTTAGCTAGTTCAGGATCGCGGGCGAAGGCTTCAGTGATCTTTTGCAGAAAGGCCGCACGAATGATGCAACCGCCGCGAAAAATCTGGGCGATCTCAGCAAAGTTCAGCTCCCAGTTGTATTCCCGTTGCGCTTCACGCATCAGCTGAAAGCCTTGAGCGTAAGAGCAAATCTTCGACGCGTACAGGGCCTCACGGATCGCTTCGACTATCTCGGCTTTATCTCCTGTGAACGCTGCGGCTTCTGGCCCACTCAGGATCTTAGATGCGGCAACCCGTTCATCCTTCACTGCCGAAATACAACGTGCAAAGACCGCTTCGGCTACCGTTGGTGCCGGCGTGCCCATGTCGAGTGCATTGACTGAGGTCCACTTGCCCGTGCCCTTTTGGCCAGCGGTATCCAGCACGATGTCGACGAACGGCTTGCCCGTCACAGGGTCGGTTTGTTTGAGAATATCGGCGGTAATTTCGATCAGGAACGAGTCGAGCTCGCCCTTGTTCCACTCACTGAATATATCGCCCATCTCAGCTGGGTTGAGTCCGAGCACATTTTGCATCAGATCGTAGGCTTCGCAGATCATCTGCATATCGCCATATTCAATACCGTTGTGCACCATCTTCACATAGTGACCGGCGCCATCTGGACCGATATACGCGGTGCAACTGAAACCACCTTTGACTGGCTTGCCAGCTTCAGCGCCTTCGATGGGCTTGCCTGTGTCGGGGTCAACCTTCGCCGCGATTGCCTTCCAGATTGGCTCGAGGTGCGACCACGCTTCTTTAGAACCACCTGGCATCAACGAGGGACCGAAACGTGCACCTTCTTCACCTCCAGAAACACCCGATCCGATGAAACGTAGACCCTTAGCGGTGAGCTCTTTCTCGCGGCGAATGGTGTCGTCCCACTTGGCGTTGCCACCATCAATGATGATGTCGCCTTCTTCCATCAGTTCCGCGAGGCCTTCGATCACCTTGTCAGTGGCCCAACCAGCTTGCACCAGAATGATGACCTTGCGTGGGCGTTTGAGCGATGCGACGAAATCTTCGAGCGTTTCACAACCTTGAAGACCGCCCGGTGTGTCTGGGTGAGCCGCAACAAACTCAGCCATTTTGGAAGTCGTCCGGTTGTACACGGAAATTTTGAAGCCATGGTCGGCGACGTTGAGAGCCAAATTTTGGCCCATGACTGCGAGGCCAATAAGGCCGATTTCGGATGTAGCTTCTGACATAATTGTTTCTGGGTTTAAAATAGGGAGGAAATTTACTCGGCGCGCTGAGGCAAGGTTAGACTCTGATATCCCTTCGAATAATAGTCATGTGAGCAATGAGGCGATTAGAAACAGCTATGGTACTGAAGTCCGCTACGTAACTAAAATTGTAAACTAAGGAAACTATTTACAAACATGCGCATCATCGGCCGGGTTATTTTTTTAATGCATCGTCATTTACCTAAAAAGGAGGGTGTGCGACTCGCGCACGGGAATCATAATGAGGGCGGGCTAGTTATTGTGCCCTCGGATTCCGCGTCTCCGTGTGAAAAATGGCGTCGTGTTGGTCTGTGAGCACCGAGCCAATAGGAGCAGGGTTTCACACGGAGTCACGGAGGCACGGAGCTTGGGTTCTGTGTGGTGGATAAGCCTCCGTGGCTTCGTGTTCTCCGTGTGAGAAATTGCGTCGTACTGGCCATTAATGCCTTCCCCGCGAATCGACGATAAACCCCATTCTTTAATGCATCGCCATTTACCCAAAAAGGAGCGTGTGCGACTCGCGCACGGTATCTATGCGAATCATAATGAGGGCGGGTCGCCCTCACTCCTTTTAAGTAGTCGCACGGCACGGTTAAATCAGTCGCAGTAGCATTAATCCTTTCCCCGCGAATCGACCAACAACCTTATTTCTTCGAACAATTAGCGTCTAGCCACTGAGTCAGCTGCTCATCGCTGAGTCGACAGTCGGCGAGAGCGATGATCTGCAGTGCGGCTTCTTCTTCGCTGGCTTCGAAACGATAACCATTAATTCCAAGGAAAGTGTAGGCCGCCATAAATCCAGTGCGCTTGTTGCCATCGATGAATGGGTGACTTTTGACAATTCCGGAGCAATAGATCGCCGCGAGTTCGAAGACGCTAGGTGGAGGATCTCCGTAGCTGAAATGCTGTAATGGCCGATTGAGCGATGCTTTTAACGCACTTTCGTCACGTAAGCCATCTCCACCACTGAAGCGAGCGATGGACAAACTGTGAATGGTATGGATCGACTCGTGGCTGAGCCAGTTCGGTGTGCTCATTTGGCGAGTTCTCGCATCGTATTGCGATACTGTTGCATACCTTCTTCAGCGACACGCATGATTTCATCAAACCCAGGTTTTTCGGGATTCATATTCAGCGTGTTGTTGGGTGCTTCAGTCAAATAAACGGTGGCACCTTCTTCAACTTTGAGGGCTTGAAGGGCTTCTTTAGGTAGCACAATGCCGTAGGAGTTACCGATTTTGCGAATTTTGGTTTTAATAGGCATGGTTATAACATGTGTTATAATTTTTGTTTTGCAAGAACGCAAAACCCCGCCAGATCGCTCCGACCGCGCTTGGCATGGTAAACCACAAGAGGGCTCTCAGCACTTAAAGGCCGAGTACGAGCAGCCCGCCGATGAATCCCGCGACCCCGCCAAAGATCATATGGCCGACTAAGTGGAGCAGCCCTTGCTCTAGGGTGGCTTTGCGATATGCCTCAATGGGGTGGCGCTCGCTGGCGATGAACATCAGGCAGTAGCTCATGATGAGTCCGTGAAAGAATCCGAATCCGAGGCCCAGAAAGACCGCAGACGGAAAGCTTAATGAGTGCATCGCGTTCATTAGGAGGAAATACAAAATCCCAAATACAATACCAGCGATACTGTGAATAAGCGTGCCAAGTATTGCCGCGCGATCGACCGTGCCGGTAAAAAAACTACCCAGTGCAATGACCATATCCACTCGTTGACTGTAAGCGTGACTGACAGTGCGCATGAACAAGTTCATCGCAAAAGAGCCAATCAAGCCACAGATGGCGCCTAAAATGATAACAGTCATATAACTCATAATATTTTAATATACTTTAGCACAGCTTATCGAAGAGTAAAGTAGGTGAAATTAAAAATTATTCAGCCCCTTGAATACTAGTTAATTCAAACTTTAAACATGGCGACCAGCACACTCGAGCCTTTTTACGGAATTCGCAATACACCTGAGTGTCGTCGACGGCGTTGCTGCCTGCCACTATCTGCGTGTCTTACCCAGAGCCCCTATTGGGGCTGAAGCGCAAAGGATCCTGACCCTGGCAGGGCGAGATTTAATCCCTCGCCAGCCCTCCGTGGTTGACCTTGCGGCGACTTTCGCGAATTGATTGATACACTCGCTACATTTTGCGGGCTTACACACAACAACATGGCAAAAATTCCTGATATCGCTCCATTCCGCGCTAAGCTTGCCTCCTTGGACGCGCAAATTGCTGAGCCCAACTTCTATTCTGACCAACGGCGTGCGGCTGAAGTGGGCCGCGAACATCAGCGTGTCAGTAGCTTGATCGAAAAATTCGAAGCCTTCAATGCGGCTCATAAAGCGATCGCAGAAAATGAGGCGATGATTGCGGACAAGGAGACCGAGGAAGAGCTTCGCGAAATGGCTGAAGAAGAACTGGTCGAGCTTCGCGCGCAGATCGAGACCTTGGAAAATGATGTGTTGCGCGCGATGATTCCGCCAGATCCGACTGACAGCCGCAACTCGGTGATGGAAATCCGTGGTGGCGCGGGCGGCGATGAAGCCAATATTTTTGCCGGCGATCTGTTCCGGATGTATAGCCGTTATGCCGAGCGGCGTGGCTGGAAGGTGGATGTAATGAGCACCAGCTTGGCAGATACCGGTGGCTATCGTGAAATTATCTTCAATATGACCGGCGAAGATGCCTACAAGTATTTGAAATTTGAAAGTGGTGTGCACCGTGTGCAGCGTGTGCCCGTGACTGAGACGCAAGGCCGCATCCATACTTCGACTGCCACGGTGGCCGTACTGCCTGAGGCCGAAGAGGTGGATATCGAGATTCGCACCCAAGATTTGGACATCGCGACGATGCGCGCTTCGGGCGCAGGTGGTCAGCACGTCAATACCACTGACTCTGCGGTAATGATGACGCACATTCCGACCGGAGTGACGGTGTATTGCGCTGACGAACGTTCGCAGATCAAGAATCGTGCCAAGGCGTTAACCGTGATGCGCTCGCGCTTACTCAAGGCGAAAGAGGACGAGGAACATGCAAAATATGCCGCCGAACGTAAGGGCCAGATAGGCACTGGCGACCGCTCCGAGCGCATTCGTACTTACAACTATCCGCAAGGGCGCCTCACTGATCACCGAATTGGCCTGAGTCTGTCATTGCCGTCCGTGATTGATGGAGATCTTGAAGATCTGATTGATGGTCTGCAGAATTTTGATTACGATGCCCGAATTCAAAATCTGTTGAAACAGCAGGAAGTTTAAAAGAGCTGAGGCTTGAGAAAGCTGAGATTTGAGAGACCTGAGGGCTGAAACCTGAGACTTGAGATTTGAAACTTGAGACCTGAAGATTAACAAAATGACTTCGAAACATTCTGCCTGTAATATGCGAAATCGTTTGTTTATGGCGTCATTACTACAGTTTAATGTAAGTCTACTTTTTTGTAAAAACGTATTATGGCACTGTTAACGATTCGCGAAATTAAGGAGCGTACGGAGGCTTTCTTCGAGTCCAAGGGCGTGCCGAATGCGCGACTGGATACGGATACGCTGATTGCATACTCGCTCGGGGTGAAGCGGTTGGAGTTGTATCTCGATCTCGATCGTCCGCTCACTGCAGCGCTGCTCGCCGAATTGCGCCCACTAGTCAAGCGCCGTGCCGAGCGTGAGCCGCTACAATACATCGTCGGCACGGTGGATTTCTGTGATATGGAGCTCAAGGTGGATCGGCGGGCATTGATCCCACGCTTCGAGACCGAAGAGTTGGTTGAACTCGCTGGTGAGGCTTTATCTGCCAGCCCGAAGACGATTTTGGATTTGGGCACGGGATCTGGTGCGTTAGCCCTCGCGTTGGCAAAGAAGTATCCAGAGGCGTCGGTCGATGCGGTCGATGTGAGTGCTGCAGCGCTGTCGCTGGCACAGGAGAACGCGCTCGCACTTGGGCTAGACAGTCGAGTCACGTTTCATGAGGGGAGTTGGTGGCGCCCTTTGGGACTAAGAGAGCAACGTTATGATCTAATCGTCTCAAATCCGCCGTATTTAACCGACGCAGAGATGACCACCGCCGAGCCTGAAGTGGTCGACCACGAGCCACACAGTGCACTGGTTTCGGGTGTGGATGGGCTCGATGACCTACGCCTCATTTTTAAGGACGCCGCGAGTTACTTGAAATCTGGCGGCTTGCTGGCGCTGGAGACCGGGATCGCACAGGCCGAGGCCTTGGATGCGCTGGCTACGACGGCTGGGCTGCAAGGTGAGTGCATGGAGGATTTATCTGGGCGTCCGCGATTCTATTTCGCGCGGAAATAGGGAGGACGAACTCCTGGCGTAAAGCCAGTCGCTACGAGGGAATGGTTGCATTTCTAGATGTAGCGAGCGGGTTTACCCCGCGATTTTTCATTACGGACAAAGAATTAGCCGTAGCGAGCGGGTTTACCCCGCGATTTTGTGGTTTGCGTGGCGTAAATCAATGCGACTCCTGGCATAAAGCCAGTCGCTACAGGGGCGCGAGTCGCCATCGACGAAGATTTAGTCGTAGCGAGCGGGTTTACCCCTCGATTTTGTGGTTTGCGTCGTTTTCCCATGGGGCTTGCAATGCGAGCCACTCAGGTTCGGGGCGTTGTTTGGGGAATTTGTCTACGAACCACTGTGCATCATTACTCAAAATTTCCAATACGGCCAAACTTCATTAGTTGCTAAGAGTTGTGCTCGATAGGGATTGCATAGCATGTAGCGCAAATAGGGATCGGTCGTTTCGTTTTCTCGTAATCGATGTTCAAAGAAATTCTTCTGCCAGTGTAAATTTCGTTTTCGAATGGGAGGTGTCAGCGGCCCTTTGAGTGTGCGGACGATTGAACCTGGCTTCGTATTTCGCGGTAACACGAACAACGCATGGAAGTGGTCAGGCATGCATACGACTGCATGAAAGTCGGCTTCGCTCAGTCGGCAATGGTGTAATAATTTCGACCAAATGAGAGGAGTCGTTAGGCCTGAATGCCGATCTTTTGTAACGCAAGTGATGAAGTATCGAGCACCTGGAATACTAATGCGATGCATTCGCAGCTGGGAGATTCCATCAGTCCTAAGCGGCATGTTGATTATGCTAGCCTAGATTTGTGTTTCTTCAAATGTGAGAGCGGAAAAGCAGCGCGACTCCTGACGTAAAGCCAGTCGCTACAGGGGCGCGAGTCGCAACCGACCGAGAATCAACCGTAGCGAGCGGGTTTATCCCGCAATTTTGTGGTTTGCGTGGCGTGAACTGATGCGCCTCCTGGCGTAAAGCCAGTCGCTACAGGGGCGCGAGTCGCCACCGACCAAGAATCAGCCGTCGCGAGCGGGTTTATCCCGCGATTTTGTGGTTTGCGTGGCGTGAACTGATGCGCCTCCTGGCGTAAAGCCAGTCGCTACAGAGGCGCGAGTCGCCACCGACCAAGAATCAGCCGTAGCGAGCGGGTTTATCCCGCGATTTTGTGGTTTGCGTGGCGTGAACTCATGCGACTCCTGGCGTAAAGCCAGTCGCTACGTGTGAATCATCCGATTACGTGAATTGTAGCGAGCGGGTTCCGATCCTATTGGATGCCTTACACCTGCCGCCCAAACGCGACCGCTAAGCCCATCAGGGTGAGATCTTCCACGAAGTGGCTCTTGTCGGCCCAGTCCTTAGTGAGGTTGGCGATGCTACCGCCAGTGGAAAGCACCACCGGCTCGGCTTCACCGCGCGTTTTGAGTTCTGTTAGGACGCGGGCAAGGAGGGCGTCGATCATCCCAGAAAAGCCGACCGCGACACCGAGCCTCATCGCGTGTACGGTGGATTTACCAATCGCACCCTCGACGTTGAGTAGATCAGCTTCGCTGAGCTCAGGCAGCAGGGCGGTTTGCTCGTGTAGGTAGCGGGTCATCACCGCGAGGCCGGGGGCAATGATCCCGCCTTCGTAGCCTGCGCTGGTAATAATGTCGAAGGTCACAGCGGTACCCATGTCGAGAATGATGGCAGGTACGCCGTAGTATTGCTGCACGGCGATGGCATTGGCAAGACGGTCTTGGCCGATTTCTTCGGGGTGGGGATAGGCGAGGTCGAGTCCGTGGCAGCTCTTATACGTGAGGTGAAAAATGGGCAGATTGAATCGACGAACACTGGCTTCTAAGTGCGCATTGATAGCTGGCACCACGGAGCAAAACGAGATGCCGCTGACGCCGTTAAGCAACGGTTCGATCAGCGCTGCAAAGGCTTTGGATTCACCGCCGCGAAAGCCGTCGGTCGGGAAATGCCCGGTGTCGGTGACGGTTTCACCGGCTACAATTCCGTAGTGGGAGCTGGTGTTGCCGACGTCGATAGTTAAAATTTTCATTGTTCTATGCGTAGTGTGCGCGCGTAATCGCGCCCGATTATTGTTTGGCTTCTGCAGGCGCGAGCAAGCTCGCACGCCACGTAGGCGGTGATTTACTTCTTCATCGTAACATCACCGGCTCGTACAGGAATCGTGCTGCCGTCGGGTTGTGTGAGGAGTAGTGCGCCAGATGCGTCGATGCCGCTGGCGATACCAGAGATCGCTGTGCCACCTTGGAGTGCGGTGACTGCTTTACCGTTGAGTGAGCTGAGGGGTGCCCACGCATCGGCAAGTGTTTCGGTGGTTTTATTATGGATGCAGACCGCGTAGGCGTGGTTGATCGCTTGCAGCACGCGGGCGGCGACTTGGTTGATCGGCACTTCTTCGCCGTTGATGGCGTAGAGGCTGGTGGCGACCTTGCGTAGCTCTTTCGGGTAGCTCGACGGGTTGCTGTTTAGGTTAATGCCAATGCCAAAGACGATGCTGCGCAGGCTGTCGGAATCCATTTTCGCCTCTGTGAGCATACCGGCGAATTTTCGGCCGTCGCAGTGTAGATCGTTGGGCCATTTGATCTGCAGCTTGGCTTTAGGAGTGAAGGGCTGCAGTGCGCGGCAAATGGTGATGCCAGCCCACAGGGTAAAGTGCTGGAGTTGTTGCGGCGGGATATTGGGCTCAAATAACACGGACAAATACAAGTTGTCGGCCGAGGCGCTATACCAGTCGCGGCCGAGGCGTCCACGGCCTTTGGTTTGACAACTAGAAGCGATGGCGAACGGGCTGTTGCGGCCGTAGCTAATTTGCCGCTCTGCTTCGCTATTGGTACTGTCAATCACTGGGAAATAAAGCACGTCAAGTTCTGCCGCGGCGTCTTGCAAATAGTAGCGCAGCAACGCGGGGTGCAACACTTCGGGCTCCTGCGTGAGTCGGTAGCCGCGGTTACGCACCGCTTCGAAGGCGAAGCCTTGCTCGCGGAGTTTTTCTAGTTTGCCGTGAATGGCAGGCCGGGAAATGCCCAGCTGCTCGGCGAGCAGGCTGCCGGAAACAAACTCACCGGACGCATCGAGAAGTGCTTTGAGGATGACGAACTCATCCTCGGAACAAGACACTTGGTTGTATTCGGTTTCAGTTGTCATTGGTGTAAGGGCGAGTGGCCTGGAAGCTATCTTAAACCTAATAATTAATACAAATTAGTTTTCTTCGGTGGAAGCGACACTCTTGTCGCTTTAGTTTTCCCGATATTTCCCGGTCCCAAGCGACAAGAGTGTCGCTTCTACGTTCTTAAGGATGGTTGACAGTGAGGAGTGATAGTTGCGAACAGTCTTTGTCTACTTAATCTTAATCATACGCTTAATCCTAATCATCACTTTCACTGCTATAGCCAGTCGAGGCCGATATCTTTCCATTGGCTTTGATGCACCGGAGCTCCAGTGGAAATAAAATCGAGTCCGAGCCTACCGAGGCTAGCTAAGGTGTCGAGTTGGATGCCGCCACTAGCTTCGCTACAGGCGCGGTCGCCGATCAGTTCGATGGCGGCTGTCAGGTCATCCTCGGAGAAGTTATCGAGCAGGATGATGTCGGCGCCGGCCTCAAGCACGGCTGGGATTTGCGCAAGTGTATCGACTTCAACTTCGATCGCGAGGCCTGCGCAGGCGCTGCGGGCCAGGCTGACCGTTTCGGTGAGTCGGTCGCCACTGGTCGCTCCGGCCACGGCAAGGTGGTTGTCCTTGAGCATCACGCGGTCGAACAAACCGATGCGGTGGTTGTAGCCGCCACCACATGCGAAGGCGTATTTTTGCAGGACACGATAGCCAGGCAGGGTCTTGCGCGTATCGAGTAGCACGGTGTCGCTCTGGCTGAGGGCATCGGCGTAGGCACGTGTTTCGGTGGCGATGCCGGCCAAGTGCTGCAGAAAGTTGAGAATGATGCGCTCGGCTTGCAGTAGCGGCCCGGAGGGGCCGGTGAGTGTGCCGAGTGAATCACCGGCGACGACTTGACCGCCATCCTGCACGTGTGCTTCGAAGCTGCAACCTTCGCCATACGAGTTCAGTGCGAGTGGCACCAGACCGAGTCCGCAGACCACCATCGGCTCGCGGGCGGTGAGTTGGGCGGTGCCGATTGTGCCTTCGGGCATCAGGGCGGTGGTCACATCGCCGAGTCGCTCGGGCCGCTCAGCCAGCCCCGCACCAGCGAGGTCTTCGATCTTTGCCAGGCCTACAAGTTGGCGCAGATAGTCCTGGTCAAGGTCGGACCAGCTAAGTTGAGTGCGAAAGTCGGCTTGGGTGTATCTACGTGCGGAGGACATGTCTGATTTATTCGAAAGATTGAAACTCGGAGACTCTTTGGTTACTGCGCTCAAACACAATACGCTTTGTTAATTTACTACGAGTGGGGGTGCCGCCGATCCCGATGCCTGCGCCGACACCGCCGCCGCGAGTGCTGATGCCGATGGAGTTGAAAATATTATAATCCGGCTTCAGTTTGTGGTATTCCCAAATGTAGCGCGTGCCACTGGAGAGGGTGTCGGACTTGATGTGACTAGGGTCGCCGAGCGCCATGCGCACTTGATCCTCATCAAAGCCGACTGCGATCTGACCGCTACGAATGAGTCGTTGTTCGGCGGCGGAGTAGCGGTTAAACTGTGCCCCACTCGCATCGATACGTTGGCTGGTCGTCGAGCAGCCGCAGATAAGGAGGATAGAAAGCACGCAGAGCAGTTGGGAGATTTTCATAATAAGTGACTTTTGAGGCATGTGAGGGCGAACTCGACTTAGCTGCTATCTTAGGATATTAATGGATTCGCTCCAGTCTAATGTTTTTGGTGAGAACACACTCGCACTTCGACCTGCTTTGACTATCTCAGTAATTATGCTTCTGGAAATCTGTTTTATAGTAGTGCTCGCAATTGGAGTGGCGGCCTTGTTTTGGTTCATGGTGCGTCAATCATCAGAAAAGATCGTGCGTCAATATCGGCAGATCGCACAGCAACTGCAGGTTGAATTGACAGAGCCCACGCCACAGCTCGCCGGGTTTATTCGCGCGGAGCCATTTGTGCATGGCGAATATCGTCTACGGGAGATCTCGATCTCGGTGCCGGGGAAGGGGCTCCAAAATACGCGTCAGATTGAGACGGTCATAAAGGTCAAGGTCGACGACGAGTCATTTACATGGCAAATCACCGCGGCGGGTTTGCTGGGTGGCTTGCGGCAACGCGACAGTGGTTCGAAGCAACGTTGGCTGAGCGGCGACTCAGTATTTGATGCCGCGATCGACGTGCGCACCAATGATGATGTTCAGCTTGCACGTATTTTCCACAGTGATCGCCGTGCACTGATTGCCAAGGCCTTGAAAGGCTCAAAAGCCACAATTGCTCTGCGCGGCGGGGTCTTATCCTTCGCGGAATTCGGCCTAATCGCCGAGGATGCCAAGCGTGAGCGCTTTCTGGAGATGGCTGAACTAATCTGCGATTTGGCTGAGGCAATTGAAGACCGATAAGCTCTAACAAACTTGAATCTCGGGCTGATTCGATTAGAATGTGTAGTTTAATCAAATGAATCAGAGAGTCAGGATGCTTGATTCATTCGGTTTTAGCTAAAATAATCTAATAAACTACAGCGCGTGCGCGTCCATGCTATGATGAAATCGATACGACTCCAATTCTCGACTATTTGTCTCGCGACGCTGGTGTCCGCGCAACCAGCGATCACGGTTTATAATGAAAACTTCGGCGTGGTGCGCGATACTGTGTCGCTCGATCTGAACGCGGGCCTGACTGATGTCAGCTACAGCGGCGTGACTGCGCAACTCGAGCCCGAATCGGTGATTCTGCGCGATCCGAGTGGCGCGGTGGCGCTCAGTGTCGTTGAGCAAAGCTATCGCGGCGATCCAGTCGATCAGCAACGGTTGCTGCAAATGTTCGAGGGGCAAACAATTCGGTTTCTCAAGGTCGTGGACGGCAAAGAGGTGATTGAGTCGGGTAAAATTATCCGTGCGCCTTCGATGGTTACTACCAAGAATCAATATGGTAATCCGCTGCCGAAGCACTTGGAGCCGATCATTGAAGTCGATGGCGAGCTGCAGACGCGATTGCCGGGTGTGCCACTCTTCCCCAGTCTGGGTGACGATTCGGTGCTACAGCCAACGCTGTCATGTAAACTGTTCTCCAATAAAAAAGCCGCCTTCGATGCCCAGCTCAGCTACTTGACCAATGGCATGTCGTGGAAGTCGGACTACAATCTGGTGCTACCGGAACAGGGCGACGCGGTGACGCTCACTGGCTGGGTTTCGATTGAAAACAACACGGGCAAGACCTTTGAAGGGGCGAAAATCAAGCTGATCGCGGGCGACGTCAACAAGGTGGAGCCGCCACAAAATGTGCGCCGCGAGAAGGTCTACGCAATGGCGATGGCAGACCTATCGGCAGCTCCCCAAGTCGAAGAAAAGAAGTTCGATGAGTTTCACATGTATTCACTGCCACTGGCGACGACGCTGCGCGATCGTGAAACCAAGCAGGTCGAGTTCGTCCGCGCTGAGAATGTGCAAACCACCAAGCTTTACGTCTATACGGGATTGAAAGCGAGTTACCGCGGCGGGATGAATCTCAATCAAAACTATGGCCAAAACGGGCAGCCCGACGTCGCCATTTACCGCGAGCTTGAGAACCAAGAAGAGAACGGCCTGGGCGTGCCACTACCGGCGGGGCGCATGCGCTTTTACCGTATGGATGACGACGGACAGCTTGAGTTTACCGGTGAGAACACCATCGATCACACGCCGAAAAACGAGACCATCCGCGTCTATCTTGGCAATGCC
>Ga0115568_10000282_pt1 | contig 37270 bp, 39 predicted proteins | sample COGITO_mtgs_1204_FD_87296 | JGI IMG/M metagenome (GOLD analysis project Ga0115568, IMG submission 87296) | Pelagic marine microbial communities from North Sea - COGITO_mtgs_120426 | ecosystem: Environmental > Aquatic > Marine > Epipelagic | place: Germany:Helgoland, sampling site Kabeltonne...
AACGTCCTATAGCAATTCTCCCCGTAAATGATGAAAAATCTAAAGAAGTAATTAACATTTGTGTAGTTCCTTCTTCAATTTTCGGAGCAGGAATATGCTCAATAACCATATCTAATAAAGGCTCTATATTTTCAGTTTCATCTTTCCAATCATCACTCATCCAATTGTTCTTTGCAGAACCATAAACCGTTGGAAAATCTAATTGCCACTCTTCTGCACCTAGTTCAAACATCAAATCAAAGACTTTCTCATGAACTTCATCGGGTGTACAGTTTTCTTTATCCACTTTGTTTATTACCACACACGGTTTTAAACCTAAATCAATCGCTTTCTGCAATACAAAACGCGTTTGTGGCATTGGGCCTTCAAAAGCATCCACTAACAATAACACACCATCAGCCATATTTAGAACACGCTCTACTTCTCCACCAAAATCGGCGTGACCAGGCGTATCTATAATATTTATTTTTGTGTCTTTGTAAACTACAGAAACATTTTTAGATGTAATTGTAATTCCTCTTTCACGTTCTAAATCGTTGTTATCTAGAATCAAATCACCAGTATTCTGATTGTCTCTAAACAGTTGACAATGATACATGATCTTATCAACCAACGTTGTTTTACCGTGATCTACGTGTGCAATAATTGCAATGTTTTTAATATTAGCCATAATGATGCCTTATTTTAAGCGTGCAAAGGTACGTGTTATTTAATTAATAGCATGTTATAAATAATTAGTATTATACTTTTTAGATATTGTCCGCGTTAATTTTAAACAACCACCCAATTCAAATTTATCAAAAAATCATGTTATGCCCCTAATTATTAGATTCACAAAGCTTATACCTTATCTTTATTTTATAACTATTACCGCCTATTGGTTTACTATTTTTAATCGAAGTGAAGGTGTTTCCGCATACCCTATTTTATTATTTGGCATCCCCTTTTTATGGCAAATTATTAAACCCAATACAAAACTCAATTTCACTTTAGGCATTACCTTTGTATGCATTTCATCTTTCTTGATACTCGCTTTTTTATCTGATATACTGCAAATTGCATCACTTTCAGAGCCTATCAAACAACTTATGGTTCATGGTGGCTTATTTGTTTTTGGTACTTTTATAATGGCCTTATGGATTATAAAAAAACAGTTTAAATAAAAGTTCTTAAAACACAATTTTGGCGTTCCCCTTCGGGTCTGGCTTTCGGCAGTCGCTCTCTTCGAGGAGCTCCAACAATACCTCAATCCATAACGCGAGCATATAGGCCAACGGTAATTCAATTACAATAAGGTATGGTAAATATTATAAACCTTATTTACAAAGCCATTAAAACTCCTTTTTGTAACTTTGCAGCTTAAATTTTTAAGCAAATGCATCTTAGCGACATTCCTAAATTAAAACATACCAATTCTAATAATTTCTTTTTATTATGCGGACCATGTGCCATTGAAGGTGAAGATATGGCCCTACGTATTGCAGAAAAAGTGTTAACCATTACTAATAAATTAGAAATACCTTATATTTTTAAAGGAAGTTTCAAAAAAGCAAACCGCAGTAGAATTGATAGTTTCACAGGAATAGGAGACGAAAAAGCCTTGAAAATTCTTAAAAAAGTATCTGAAACTTTTGATGTTCCAACAGTAACAGATATTCATGAAATTTCAGATGCTCATTTAGCAGCTCAGTATGTTGATGTTTTGCAAATTCCAGCTTTTTTAGTACGTCAAACCGATTTAGTTGTTGCAGCAGCTAAAACAGGCAAAGTGGTTAATTTGAAAAAAGGACAATTTATGAGTCCTGAAGCTATGAAGCACGCTGTACAAAAAGTAAAGGATGCAGGAAATGATAAAGCGTGGATTACAGATAGAGGAACCATGTTTGGATATCAAGATATGATTGTAGATTTTCGTGGTATTCCTACCATGCGACAATATGCACCAACTGTTTTGGATGTTACACATTCTTTACAGCAGCCAAATCAGTCGGCAGGAGTTACCGGAGGCCGGCCAGATATGATTGAAACCATTGCCAGAGCTGGTGTAGTTAATAATGTTGATGGCTTATTTATTGAAACTCATTTTAATCCTGCTAATGCAAAAAGTGATGGCGCCAATATGCTTCATTTAGATAATTTAGAAAAGCTCCTAACAAACTTAGTAGCCATCAGAAAAGTGATAACTACTCTTTAATCTTTTTAACTTAAATTAAATACTCACCTCTTAAGTCTATTTTTGATGAAACATTCCTGTTGCTTAAATTTCATCTACTTGCTCAAAATCTAGAGCCCGTTAAATATACGGTGTCAAACAAAGGTTAATGTTTGGAAGTATTATTTAGTTATAAACCAAGCTTTATTACTTCAGAAATTAGGCTTCTACAGGTTTCACTTTTATTTGAGATTTTACACCACTTTGCTTAATGTTTTTAAAGATAAAAAAGAGCATTAGTCATTAAAAAACCACCTAATAAAAAATATTAGATGGTTTTTTGTGATTTTATTTTGTGAATAGCACTTGAGCACATTGTATTTATTTGCATATAAGGTGATTACAAATCTACTTTATTCAATTCCATCCAAATAATCCTGCAAATACGAAAAGCGTTCAGTGAGTTTTCCGTTTTCTGTTATTTTGGCGCGTTGTAAAATTCCATTGGCATCATTATTAAAAAATGCTGGAATAACATGTTGCAAAAACTGTTCACCAAAGCCCTCGCTAGCATCTTGTGGAAGTTCGCACGGCAAATTATCTACTGCCATAACAGTTATGGCTTTTTCATTTTTAAAATCTATTTCTTTTTCTGATTCTGGATCGTAACCATAAATAGGATCTGCAATAGTTGATGCACGAAGTGTTGTAGCTACAGGACCATCAACATCGCAACTTATATCTGCCACTACTTTAATATTAAAGTCTTTAGACTTCACATCATCTCTAGTATATAAATAAGGAGCGCCATCACCATAGAAATGCCCAGCAATATAATAATCGGTTACTTTGGCAAATCGCATAAAGTTAGAGTCGTAATCTTGTGGGTTGTTGAAGAAATCGAAAATATCAATCACGCTACCATCTTTGCGTTTGTTATAATCTAACACATCAATTTTACAGTAAACAGGTTCATTAAACGTATTATTTAAATAATCATCAACTGAAACTGATTTTATACGCATAGCATCTAGCATTTCTTTAGCACCCTTGGCCACTTTTCCGCTACCGGTAAGTAATATTTTTATATTGGGCAATTCAAGGCTGTTTAATTCTTTAATTAGAGCGGCTTGATTTGGTAACGGTCCTGCTTTTGGTAAATTCCATGAATTGTGTTTTAATCCCCAAGCGCGAAAACCATTATAAGCACCTACAATACCTGCGTATCTTCCAAAACCTATTAATCGAAACCCTTTTTCATTAACTATAGTTTCATGATCGTACAACTCAATATTTTTTTCTAAAACAGCTTTTAATAGTTTTCTATTGTATGGCTGTTTTTTAATAGTATGTGAAAAGAAAAAATATTTTTTATTTGAAATTAAAGCGTCAATAGGAACTTCCTTAACCCCTACCATCACATCGCAATCTGATACATCATTTGCAACTTCAAACCCTGCCTTTTTGTATTCTTGATCTGAAAACACTCTAATATCTGATGATTCTACTTTAAAAATGGCTTCAGGAAATTGTTTTTTAGCTTCTACTAATTTTGATGGTGAAAATACTACTCGACGGTCTGGTGGGTTTTTGCGTTCTTTTATAATGGCGAATTTGATACTCATATGTTGATTGTTTACTGACAGGTATTGGTTTGGTATAAATTTTGCTCTAAAATAGTTGGATTTGCAAGGGTATACAAACTTTTTTGATAACTTTGCAGCTCGCGTTAAGGATTGAAGCGGCATCCTTTTGCTTTTTAGCAAAAGATATAGCGGAAAGCCTGACGCATCCCGATAGTAATCGGGATGGGTAACGCCCAAATAAAATTTACTATTTCATTAATAATGGGGTCGACTGGTTTTGACAGCGAGATTAATTGAACGGTAAGCACGTCGTGTAATGGCATTGAAACACGTAAAAGGCTAGACCAAATTTTAAACGGCGAGAATAACTACGCTTTAGCTGCATAATCCGAATTATAGTAGGATTGGCCTAGGTACACCAGGTGTACAAGCTTTATGTCTCCGGAAAGCCTTGATTGACGGCGTTCCATTTTAAGACATCGTAAATGTCAAAATAGATTAGGTAGCGCTTTGATACCTTTTTGAAACTAAAGAAGATAAGTTATAAGTGGGTTGTCTTTAACCAGCTTATAATCGAAAACCCAAGAAAAGAATAAACGTGTAGAAAACCCTTTGGTTACTTGTTTGGACGAGAGTTCGATTCTCTCCGACTCCACTTTGAAGCATAGCAAAGCTGTGAATAAAATCATAAAAAGCCATGCAAATTTATTTGTAAGGGCTTTGTTGGTTTAAGACACCTGGGCTGAAAGCACAGTTTGCTGTATTTTCTAAAAGAGACTCAAGAGAAAAACCGAAGGTTAATCTCGGCGAGTTATAGCATCTTTAAGGTTTTGTAAATAATGGAGTGAAGTTTCTTTAAGAGAGTTCATACTACTTTGTACTTTTATTAAAGTATATTAGTTAATCTTTATCAAAAGTCCAAGCGAAATATCTAAACCCTAGTGGGAGTAAAAAGATTAATAAATCTTCTTCCTCAAATAAACGATCCTCAATAATAATCCTTACAAACATAAAGTAAAATAGGAGAAAAGTACAACCCAAACTAAAAACCCAAAATCTGTTAGATGAAGGTTTTTTGTATGGCCAAAAAATAAATCTCATTACCTTTTTAAACTTTGTCTCGTTGTCCCTTTTCTTCTTTACCTGATATGCTCTTTTTTGTTGAAGCTTCAATTTTTCTTTTTCTTTTTCTTCTTCTTTTTCTTTTTCGGTTATTAAAGGATTTGGTACAAATTGGTGCTTTGCCCATTCTTTATTATTCCATTTAGAATGCTTTTTATCTTTTTTTGTTTGTTGTTTAATAGGAAGTGAATTGAATTTTTCTACTAATTCATTATATAATTCAGGAGTGATTCTTTTATATTCAAGACGATAATTTAAACATAACAAGTAAGAGCCTTTATAAAGATTTAAATCACGTAGCCCAGCAGCTATACCGTTTTCGTTTTCTAAAACTTGTTTTACTAAGTCATCCTGATTCATAAAATATAATTTAAAATTTTCTAAATATACAAAAAAAAGAGTTTTAATATATGACTACTTAATCGGCCTATTTTCTAAATTTAGTTAGTGCTAATAAAAAGAAAATTAAAACTAGGTACCAAAGCTTGAGTGAAAAACTTAACTACTTCTATTTCTTAGAAGATTTTTTACTTAAGTATTTTGATTAAATCCTCCCCAAAATAGTTCGACTTCACTCCCCTTGACTCCAAATTATCCTAGAAGTATAAATTCTGTTCTCATCTTGCTTTGATTTTATCGTTAAATAAAAATACCAGAATTAATAATCCACTTAATGAAATTGCAAAGAAATAAGGTTTTGATTTATAATATTTGGTATAATAAGATTTGAGTGTTGGATTAAGTCTTGAAAAATAAAAGAATTCTCCATCCTTATTCTTAAATAATTCATCACCGTTTTTGTTAAAAAGCCCATCTCTGTAGTAATTCTTTGCATCCTCAGATTGCTCATCTTCAACAAATTCTACTCCCATAAGTTTGGCATCTTCCTTTTTATAATAATTATCCCAAAATCTTTTTTCTGACAAGTATTGGCTATCGTAGTCATAGCCTTTGTAAAGTTCTCCGTTACTAGATTTAAAATAAAGTTTTTTCGTAATTCCAAGATTTACAACATTTTCTGAAACTTCTCCCTTCTCTTCAACAAACACATAATGAAATATTGGTTTAACTAGCATCACTAAAAAAATAAATGTTAGTATATTTTTTTTTCTACTTGAGATATAATTGAATTTACTTTGTTTTATATTTTCTTCAAAAGCTCCCTCAAATTTCTCAGTACCTTTTTCTGTTATATCTTTTTTCTTAATACCTCTTAATATAAAATCAACAATTAAAACAATTGATATAACACCAAATAATATTAATTCTATTTTCATCTTGACTTAATTAAAAAATTCATCTGCATTAATTTTTTTAGACTCTACATCTCCTCCAGCGACACTGTAAAGAGTAATTGTCCATTGTTTATGGCCATCTACCATCATCCAATCACTTCTGTCTCTTGTTTTAGTAAAACTTGCATCAGTTTGAAAGCCTCCTTTAAACCTTGCACCCACTTTTAACTCTGGAGACCAATCTGTTCCAGAAAACCATTCTAGATAATAAGTACCATTTGGTACACCAGTCATTTTAAAATTACTTCCTTTAGAAATAAACTCATTTCTTACTTTTCTACCAGTGTATGCATTAACTAACAAAACAATAGCGTCTGTTTGATTTGAGTTTTTAATTATAAATTCATTTCCGCTATTATTATTATAAATTCCTTTTCCAAAATACTGATTGTAAGGAGAAAAACCGTTTTTAGGAGTTGGAAACCATCCTGATGTCTTTTTACGTTTTGGCTTGTATTTCTTTGGTTTAGTTTTAGTTAATCTAGGTTCATTAGTGGTGCTATTATCATTAGTTTGTTTTTTATAAATTGAAAACAATAATATGATTGAGAAAATTATGATTTTGGCTTGTCTAGACATAGTGCTTATTTAAATATTCATAAGAATCTTGAATTAGCTGAAATTTCTCTTTAGCTAAATTTATGATACCATCACTCATCCCAGATAGTTTGTCTGGATGAAATTCTTTGGCTAAATTTCTGTAGGATTTTTTTACCTCTGAAGAAGTTACTCCTGCCTTTAAACCTAAAACTGCTAACGAATCTATAATCTTTTGACTGTATTTTTCCGATTGAGTTTTTCGTTTACTTTTTACAAATTGATTTTTAATATTGTTTAGTCTATCTACACTATAACCTAAAGAATTTCCTACATTAAAAATAAAGTCTTCTTCAGATTTACTTATTGCTCCATCTACAGCACTTAGTGAAAATAAGAATTGTATAACTGAATATTGCTTGGATGGATCTAATTTCTTTTTTAGAATATCTGTCAATGAAGCTACGTCAGAGGGTATACTTATATTGTTCTTTAAATCGTTAAAGAGTTTTTTTGATTTTGAACTTCCAAAAGTATTTTTAAAAAACCTTTGTACTAATGCTATTTCTTGTTTATCAATTTTCCCATCAGATTTAATGAGCAAAGATGATAATTTAAGAAGGGCTAATTCGTAACCAACCTCATTTTCTCTATTAGACATTATTTCCCTTACTAAAAGAAATGATGCGATTGCCCCAATCCAACCTCCTAATGTCCAGCCAGGAATTAATGCAAACCATTTATAATATTTATAATCGAGTAAGTACATATTAACTATTTTATTTCTTTAAACTTGATTACTACAATATCTTATTTGAAAATCGTTGAACAATATATAAAGAAAGTTTATGGTAATCGATAAAAAACTGAACCCTGTTCTCCTCCCCTTCTTAGTTTACCTATTTCTTACATTAAAATAAAAAGAAGTGAAGCCATAAAGAAGCCGCTAAGCTTCGTATAATGCCATTTACAGTCGCTTCATGAGGTGGAAGCAGTGGTTGGTTAGGGATGGCAATAAAGTGTTTTAAATCCGAGCCCTAGTTAGTAACAATAAATTAATTTCGAGCTAATTCTACTAAATCCTCTCCAAAATAGTTCGACTTTGCTCCCTTTGGCTCCACTTTAATAAGCCGTAATTCATTTATAAACAATGATTTACGGTTTTTTATTTATATTTTAGACTACATTTAATCAACTAATTTAAAATTCAGTAATCTTTCGAATGATGTTTTGTACGTTTTTCAAACTCTTAACGAAAATTAAACTTTAGGATATTATCTATTAAACAAAAAGAGCTCCTACGAATCTAATCGTAGGAGCTCTTTATCCAAATGCAAAAAAACTTAACTAGCTTTTTGCTTTTCTTTCATCTTTTCTAACAACATTAATTCATGCTGTATTTCTTCTTTTCTTTCGGCAAACTTTCTAACTCGCTCATCAATTAACTCTTGATTTTTAATACGAGCTTGACGCCTTGACTCTGCCTTATCCAATTCCTTTTGTTGAATCTTTTTCTGATTGATTTTCTCTCTTGCGACTGAAAAGTATGAAAAGCCATACATACTCAAAAATAGAAGAGCAATAATTCCTAATATGATGAAACCGTTATCCATTACATAAATAATTTAAAAATGCTATTAGACTATAAATCCTTAAAAAGAAACCATTAAATTAAGATTTTCATAACATAATGATAAACTTTACATCAAAATACGTAAAACTTATGCGCTATTAAAAATAAAAAAGGTGAAGTACTAAAAAAATAGTTGAATGAGCAAAACGTCGACAAACTACAACTTTATTTCACTATAAATATGACAATTAAATTAATTGGATATAGATTTTAAACTTTCTTTTTTCCAGTTTAAAAAACCACCTTCTAATTCATATACATACTTAAAACCAGCTTTTTTAAACATCGGAATACTGTTAGTACTCCGTTTTCCAGAGCGGCAATAAATAAAAACAGGTTTCTTAGTGTTTAATAGACTAATACTATCCGTGAAATTTTCTGAAAAATAATCAATGTTCACTGCATTCTCAATACGATCTATATGAAACTCTTTTGGCGTTCTTACATCAACCACTTGCGCACCATTGCTAATTATTGAATCTTTAAATATTTTTGGGCTTAATTTTATCGCACCTTTAACAGAATCGGATTGACAATTGAGCATAAAAATGGTTAGCATCAAACAGAAGGAAATGTGAAATCGTTTCATATAAAATTAAGATTACAAATCAATAATATCGCCTGTCCATTGTAACATCCCACCCTCAAGGTTATAAGCATTTTCAAAACCTAGTTGTTCCATAATTTTGCAGGCTTGACCACTTCTGTTTCCTGAGCGACAATACACATAATAGCTTTTACTTTTATCAAGATCTTCAATTTCATTAATAAATTCCTGACCTTTATATATATCAATATGAATGGCATTTACTATTACCCCATCTGCAACCTCAGCTTCTGTTCTTACATCCATGACTACTGCATTATCATCTTTGGCTAATTGCTCTGCCCATTCTTCCTGTGTTAAATGTTCCATGTTTATTTTTAAAATATTTGTTTTTACAAAAATAATATATCTAAAATGATAGACGAAAAAAAATCCGAAGTATTACACTTCGGATTCATATTAAAATCACTAATGATTACACCTTTATGGAACAACCAATAGCTTTTGTTTCCTTTTGCATAACTTCTTCGCCTTTTAACAAAGCATCAACTGCGTTTTCAACAAACTTTATTTTTACTGCTGAAGCATCTTCATGATTATCGTCAATAGCCCCAATATACTTTACAACATTGCCCTTTTTAGTTTTTTCAAGTACATAAATATGAGGGGTTTTAGTAGCTCCAAATTTCGGGTACACCTTTTGTCGTTTATCTATTAAATATGGAAAAGTAAAACCTTTCTCTTGAGCTCTTTGCTTCATGGCTTGCATATTATCTCCAGGTTTAACATCTGTATTATTTGGCATAATAGCAATTACAGGATAGCCTTGAGACCCATACTTTTCGTTTAGTGCTTGTATTCTGTCTTCATACAGGACTGCAAAAGGGCAAGTATTGCATGTAAATGTTACTATAAATCCTTTGGCATCTTTATAATCTGCCAAAGAAACCATACTATTATCAATATTTTTTAATGAAAAATCATCGGCAAGATCACCAATTCCATATCCCTTTTGAGTCATATTGTTTAGAGCAAAAGCACTTATAAATAGCACAAGAAGTGCAGCAGAAATTATTTTAATCGCCTTTTTCATATAAATTTAATTTAAAAATTGTTTTACTTCTTTTTCTAATTCTTCATAAGTAAAAGATTGTTCGTAAAACTTACTATTATCATTCTTAAAAATTATGGTTGCTGGTATTGATCCAGACCAACTTTTATCAACTTTCGGTATCCAAGAATTCATATCAACATCATCCAAAGCAATTACTTTTGATGCTAACTTTTTCTCTTTTACAAACGGTTTTAGCTTTTTATCATATAAATGCGGAAAGTCTAAACTTACTAATATGACCTCAACATTTTTATTTATATATTCAGAATTCAGCTTTTCAAAATATGGTAATTCTTTAACACAAGGGGCACACCAAGTTGCCCAAAAATTAATTACATAAACTTTATCGTCTTTCCTGTTCAAAAATGTCTCAAAACCTGCATAATCATACACTTCAAGTTCTATATCCCCTTTCTTTATTTCGCTTTCAACGGCTTCTTCAGTGACTTCTTTAAATACCTCAGCAGTTTTGTTGTTTTTTCCGCAACTTACCATTAAAAGAATGACAATAATTAGTATGTTTAGTTTCATAACTATAAAATTAATTAATAGTTCTTTGCATTTCTTATAGTTTAACAAACTTTTATACAAATAATGTTTCAAAGTTTTGTGTATAACTATTTTCATTTCTATATTTGAACAAATTAAGAACTAAAAATGAACACATTTTTAAATAATACTTGGTGGTGGTGCTTTCGAAATTAATCTTCGTGAAGTAAAACCCTAGTATATTTAAACTTAAAATATTCAAAAGGCTTGTCATTCACGACAAGCCTTTTTCTTTGTTCTGAAGTTATTTCAGAATAAAACAAAACTCATAAGATGAAAAAATTTAGTCTTTACACACATCATAAAAAAATCTTAACAGATACTATTACACCGGTTACTGTGTATTATAAAATACGCGATAAGTACCCAAATAGTATTTTGCTAGAAAGTGGTGATTATCATAAGAGTCATAAAAATTTCTCATATATCTGCTTTAACCCAATTGCATCTATCAAAGTTGAAAATGAGATTATTTCACAAACATTTCCTGATGGCAGTGCAACATCTTTGGAAATAACAAATGATGTTAATGTAGTTGACGAAATCTACAATTTCACCAAGAAATTTGATACTAAATCTGAAGAAAATTTCAAATTCATCAATAATGGTATTTTTGGTTATACAGCTTACGATGCTGTAAGATATTTTGAAGATGTAGAAATTAGTAAAAAAGATGATTCTGTAGTTATTCCAGATATGTACTATGCGGTTTATCAAAACATCATAGCTATCAACCATTTTAAAAATGAAGCTTATATTTTCGCACATTGTTATGAAGACACACCGAATAACACTGATGCTATTGATAAATTAATTAATGTTCAAAATTTCGCATCTTATAATTTCAATTCTAAAGGAGATATTAAATCTAATCTGACAGATGATGAGTTTAGAGAAAATGTTGAAGTAGCCAGAAAACACTGCCAAAGAGGAGATGTGTTTCAGTTGGTATTATCTAGGCGTTTTTCACAAGAATTCACAGGAGATGATTTTAATATTTACCGTGCTTTAAGAAGCATCAATCCTTCACCATATTTATTTTATTTTGATTATGGCGATTTTAAAATTTTTGGAAGTTCACCAGAAGCACAACTTATTGTAACAGATGGTTTAGCTGAAATACACCCCATTGCAGGCACTTTTAAACGTACTGGTGAGGAACAACAAGATGAAATTTTAGCGGAAGAACTCAAAAAAGACGACAAAGAAAATGCAGAACATGTCATGCTAGTTGATTTAGCTAGAAATGATTTGAGCCGTCATGGAAGTCAAGTAAACGTTGAGACCTATAGAGAAGTTCAGTTTTTCTCTCATGTTATTCATTTAGTGAGTAAGGTTGTTGGACAGAAACACGACAAAACATCAACAATGCAAGTGGTGGCAGACACTTTTCCTGCGGGAACTTTAAGTGGTGCACCAAAACACAGAGCCATGCAACTCATTGAGAAGTATGAAAAAACAAGTCGTGGTTATTACGGCGGTGCCATAGGATTTATGGATTTTGACGGTAACTTTAATCACGCTATTATGATTCGTACCTTTTTAAGTAAAGACTACAAATTAAATTGGCAAGCAGGCGCGGGATTGGTTTCAAAATCTGATGCAGAAAGTGAATTGCAAGAAGTATACATTAAGTTAGGAGCATTAACTAAAGCTATTAAATTAGCAGAAGATATTTAAAAGATGAAAAAGGTATTAGTTATAGATAATTACGACAGTTTTACTTACAATTTGGTTCATTATTTAGAAGACTTAAATTGTGATGTGACGGTTGTAAGAAATGATAAATTAGCTTTAGAAGATGTGGCTCCTTTTGATAAAATTGTATTATCTCCTGGTCCTGGAATTCCTGATGAAGCCGGATTATTAAAACCTATTATTAAAAAATACGCGTCTACAAAAAGCATTTTAGGAGTATGCTTAGGACAGCAAGCTATTGGTGAAGTTTTTGGTGGATCACTAATAAATTTAGATGAGGTTTATCATGGTGTGGCCACTAGTGTAAAGCTATGCGTGGATGATGAATATATATTTAAGAGTTTAGATAAAAACATTGAAGTAGGACGGTATCATTCATGGGTTGTCAATCCAGATTTACCTGATAGTTTAGAAGCGACCTCTTTTGATGCAAACGGACAAGTTATGTCTTTAAGGCATAAAATTTATGATGTAAGAGGCGTACAATACCATCCAGAATCGGTTTTAACGCCGGATGGCAAAAAGATATTAGAAAATTGGGTAAATAATTAACACACAATTTCTGTTTGAAAGGACTTTAATAATATGAAAGACATACTCAATAGACTTATAAATCACGAAACCATTTCAAGCGAAGAGGCTAAACAGGTTATTGTTAATATATCAAATGATATCTATAACCCAAGTCAGATAACATGCTTCCTATCTGTTTTCATGATGCGAAGTATCACCTTAGAAGAATTAAAAGGCTTTAGAGATGCTCTTTTAGAACTTTGTGTATCAATAAACCTCAACGATTTTAATGCAATAGATATAGTTGGAACTGGAGGTGATGGTAAAAATACTTTCAACATCTCTACTCTATCATCTTTTATTACGGCAGGTGCTGGAGTTAAAGTTTCCAAACATGGTAACTATGGTGTATCATCAACTTCTGGTTCATCTAATGTTATGGAATATTTAGGTGTGAAATTTTCCAACAATGAAGATTTTTTAAGAGGATGCATAGATAAAGCTGGAATATGCATATTACACGCACCATTATTTCATCCAGCTATGAAGAACGTTGCTCCCATTCGTCGAGAGTTAGGAGTTAAAACCTTTTTCAACATGTTGGGCCCTTTGGTTAATCCTTCATTTCCAAAAAACCAAATGCTAGGAGTTTTTAGTTTAGAGCTTTTACGCCTTTATAGTTTTATATATCAAAACACGGAAACAAACTACAATATTGTTTATGCCCTAGATGGCTATGATGAAATTTCATTAACAGGAAAAGCAAAAATTGTTTCCAACCATACTGAAAAACTTTTTTCACCAGAAGACTTGGGGATTAGTAAAATTAGACAAGACGCTATTTTTGGAGGAAATACAATTAAAGATGCTGCCAAAATATTTATGGATGTTATAAGTGGAAACGGAACAGAAGCCCAAAACAATGTGGTTTGTGCAAATGCTGGATTGGCTATTGCAACAACAAAACAAATTTCGCATCAAGTTGGTTTCGAAATGGCTAAAGAATCTTTATTTTCAGGAAATGCAAAAGCAAGTTTAGACAAATTGATTGAGTTAAGTAGATAATGAATATACTAGATAAAATAACATTAGATAAAAGAAATGAAGTTGCACTGAGAAAGCAACTCATTCCAACATTTCAATTAGAGCAATCTGTTTTATTTGAAAGACAAACAGTTTCTCTTGCTACTAATTTACGGAACAGTAAATCTGGTATAATTGCTGAACACAAACGTAGATCTCCATCTAAATCTGTAATTAATAATACGCTAAACGTTCAAGATGTTGCAAAGGGTTATCAAGACGCAGGTGTTTGCGGAATATCAGTTTTAACAGATGGTAAATATTTCGGAGGTTCTCTTGATGATCTACTGACTGCTAGAGCTAGTTGTAATCTACCTTTATTGCGTAAAGAATTCATTATAGATGAATACCAAGTATTAGAGGCAAAAGCTTATGGTGCTGATGTAATTTTATTAATTGCGGCTATACTAACTAGAAATGAAATTAAACAGTTTTCAGAATTTGCAAAAAGCTTAAATTTAGATGTGCTTTTAGAGGTTCATAACGAGGAAGAATTACATAAATCTATCATGCCAAGTTTAGACATGCTTGGAGTAAATAATAGAAATTTAAAAACCTTTGATGTTAGTTTAGATGTAAGTAAAAATTTAAGCAACCTTATTCCAAATGATTTTGTAAAAATATCAGAAAGTGGTATGAGTAATATAGAAGCTATTAAAGAACTACAGCCTTATGGCTACCAAGGTTTTTTAATTGGAGAAAACTTTATGAAAACTGACAATCCAGGTGAAAGTGCAACCGAATTTATTAAAAGTTTAGTAGGATGAAACATTCATAACTAAATTTTTATATGAATCAATAACTATTATATGAATGTCACATGTGACAAATAAAAAATAATAAAAAACGAACACATGAAACTAAAAGTTTGCGGTATGAAATACCAAGATAATATTCAGGAAGTTGCAACATTGCAACCTGACTATCTTGGGTTTATTTTTTATGAACAATCTGCGCGACACTTTGATGCACACCGTATACCAGAAATATCAAACACCATAAAAAAAACAGGTGTTTTTGTTGATGCAGATTTAGACTTTGTTATTAAAAAGATCAGCAAACATAATTTAAAAGCTGTTCAATTACATGGCAACGAAGCTCCTGAATATTGTAAGCAACTTCGAGGGAAAAATATCGAAATTATAAAAGTGTTTTCAATTAAAAATGAATTCGATTTCAGTATTTTAAAATCGTATGACGATATTGTTAATTACTTCCTTTTTGACACCAAGGGCAAACTCCCTGGAGGCAACGGATACGTATTTGATTGGACAATTTTAAACAATTATCCATCTACTACCCCTTTCTTTTTAAGCGGAGGAATAGGGTTGAGCCAAATTGATGATATCAATAAATTTCAGAAAAGCGAAGCTTCAAAGTATTGTTATGCTCTAGATGTGAATAGCAAATTTGAAATAGAACCTGGATTAAAAAACATAGAAGACTTAAAAAAATTTAAAAATAACCTGACTTCCAAAATAATGAATTACAACGTAAACGAAAAAGGCTATTATGGCGAATTTGGAGGGGCATTCATTCCTGAAATGCTCTATCCTAATGTAGAAGAATTGCGTCAAAATTACTTAAAAATAATGGCTGAACCTGATTTTAAAAAGGAGTTCAATCAACTACTTAAAGATTATGTGGGTCGCCCTTCTCCCCTGTATTTTGCCAAACGTCTTTCAGAAAAATACAACACCAAAATTTATTTAAAACGCGAAGATTTAAACCATACTGGCGCACATAAAATCAATAATACCATTGGTCAAATTTTAATGGCTCAACGTTTAGGTAAAACAAGAATTATTGCTGAAACTGGTGCTGGTCAACATGGGGTTGCTACGGCAACCGTTTGTGCTTTAATGGGACTTGAATGTATTGTTTATATGGGTGAAATTGATATTGCACGTCAAGCACCAAACGTTGCCAGAATGAAAATGCTAGGTGCAAGAGTAGTCCCTGCCCTATCAGGAAGTCGTACTTTAAAAGATGCCACTAATGAAGCTATTAGAGACTGGATTAACAACCCCGTAGATACACACTATATTATTGGTTCAGCCATTGGTCCTCATCCCTATCCAGATATGGTAACTCGTTTTCAAGCTATTGTTTCAGAAGAAATAAAATGGCAACTAAAAGAACACGAAGGACGAGAAAACCCTGACTATGTTGTGGCGTGTATTGGTGGCGGTAGTAATGCTGCCGGAACTTATTACCACTATTTACACGAACCTGATGTTGGTATTATTGCTGTAGAAGCTGCTGGCTTAGGTATTGAATCTGGCGAAAGTGCAGCAACGTCAGTTTTAGGAAAGGAAGGCATTATTCACGGATGTAAAACCCTGTTAATGCAAACTAACGACGGACAAATTACTGAACCTTACTCTATTTCGGCAGGATTAGATTACCCTGGTGTTGGCCCAATGCACGCACATTTAGCTAAAACAGGTCGCGCAGAATTCATGTCGATTACCGATAACGACGCTATGGATGCTGGTTTAGAGCTTTCAAAATTAGAAGGTATCATTCCCGCCATAGAGACGTCTCACGCCTTAGCTATTTTTAAGTATAAAACATTTAGACCTGAAGATGTTGTTGTTTTGAATTTATCTGGTCGTGGAGATAAAGATTTACAGAATTATATAGATTATTTTAAAATATAAATTATGAGCGTTACCGCAAGGGTCGGGCTTTACGCTATATCTTTTTTGCTTTTAAAAACAAAAAAGGATGCCGCTTCAATCCCTAACGCAAAAAACATTTCTCAATGAACAGAATTAATCAAAAATTAAAAGAAGACAAAAAGTTATTGTCTATATACTTTACTGCAGGTTACCCTAATATTGATGATACAACTTCAATCATCCAAGACTTAGAAAAAAATGGAGTTGACATGATTGAAATAGGGTTACCCTTTAGTGATCCATTAGCCGATGGACCAACCATTCAAGATAGCTCAACAAAAGCTTTAAAAAATGGCATGACTACTGATGTACTTTTTACTCAATTAAAAGACATTCGTAAAACCGTTAATATTCCTTTAATAATCATGGGGTATTTTAATCCTATGTTTCAATATGGAATAGAAGCATTTTGCAAAAAATGTCAAGAAATTGGTATTGATGGTTTAATTATACCAGATTTGCCTGTTGATGTTTACCACGAAGAATATCAAGCCATTTTTGAAAAGTATGGGCTCATTAATGTGTTCTTAATTACACCGCAAACAAGTGATGATCGCATTAGGTATATTGATTCTATTTCAAACGGATTCATTTATATGGTGAGTAGCGCAAGTACTACCGGTACACAATCAGGCTTTGGTAATGAACAAACTAGTTATTTTAAACGTATCGGTAAAATGAACTTAAACAATCCACAAATCATCGGTTTTGGCATCAGTAATAATCAAACCTTTACTCAAGCTACACAATATGCAAAAGGCGCCATTATTGGAAGTGCTTTTGTAAAACATGTTACTAATGAAGGCATCGATACTATTGGGAAATTTGTAGATTCTATTTTAAATTAAAAAGATTGAAAATTTTTAAAAATTTTAAAATTGCACTATTACTCTGTCTAACATTAGGACTTGCTCCTTTTTTTCCAGAACCTCATATTTGGGGCAAATTGAAATGGCTATTTGGAGGCGCAAAAGGCATGCAACTAATAGATTGGTTTGATATCTTTTTACACGGCTCCCCATTTGTGTTATTAATTTGGCTAATTGCATTAAAAATCATCAAAAAATAATGGCGCTTAATATAGTTTTAATAGAACCGGAAATACCAAATAATACAGGAAACATTGGGCGCTTAGCTTTAGCTTCAGGTTCACATTTACATCTTGTGAAACCTTTCGGTTTTAAAATTGATGACACCCGATTAAAACGAGCTGGTTTAGATTACTGGCAACATCTATCAGTGAATTACTACGAAAGTATAGATGAGTTTTTTGACGTCAATAAGGATAAAAATATGGCATTTCTTTCTAGCCATGGTTCGAAAAGTCATTGGAATATTCCTTTTGAAGATGGTATGTTCTTAGTCTTTGGAAAAGAGTCCGTGGGCTTGCCTAAAGCTATCGTTGAAAAACACTCTAACAAACTTTTTAAAATCCCTGTATATAGTGAACATGTTAGAAGTTTAAATTTAGCAAATGCAGTAAGCATTGTGGTTTATGAGGGTTTAAAACACATGACTTAGGATTTTTCTTGATGCTATCAATAAAAAGAAATAACGCAACTTACTAACAGAGAGCGTTAGTCATATCAAAATATAATAAAAAACAAAGAGCTGTTAAACCCTTCATATCAGTAAGAATTTAACAGCTCTTAAATAATTTAACTTTATTATTTAATAAAGTTAATATTTTAAATTTTCATTTTTATCCCATAAACCCCAATAAGCGCCTACATCACCTTCATCTCCAATTTTCCATGATTCGTCAAAAGAAGAAAAATAAAACATTTCAATATCATCTTCTTCAGACCAGACTTGAGAATTAATAAAATACTTTATAGCATTTTCATACGATGGTTCCGCACCATGAAAAACCTCTCCTTCACTAGGCCAACCAGTTTCAGTTATGATAACTTTTTTTCCGTTACCTGCTCGTACTGCTTGGTTATACATATCTTTCATATACAATAAAGAATACTCTAAACTACAACCTTCCCAATAAGGGTAACAGTTTGCTAAAATAACATCACAAGCTTCAGTAATTTTAGGACGTTGAGCAAACTCGTAGTAGGCATCAACATAACCCATAGGAATATTAGGGATCGCTTCTTTAACTTGATACATAAAGGTTAACAATTCTGCTTCCGTTAAATCACCACGATACATCACCTCGTTACCAACTGCAGCAATATCAACGAAACCTTCTTTACCTAACTTAATAAGACCTTCTATTTCACGTTTATTAATTTCTGCATCATCACCTAACCAAGCACCGACCATAGTTTTAATTCCGTATTCTTTTGCTATAATAGGTATTAATTCATTACCATCGGTACATGAGAAAGAACGAATCCATTTTGTATACGGCTTTATAATTTCCATACGTGTTCTTATCTGAGCTTCAGTAATTTGTTCACCAGGTTCTTGACCTTCTAAATACGGACTAAATCCTAACCCATGCATTCCGTTATTTAAGACTTTATTGAATATCGCCTCTAATTCGTTATTTGTTTTATTAGCATGTTCTAATCCTGCTAATGCCATAACTTTCCCTGCTCTAACTGACATAATTTTTTGGTTTTTTTGGTTTGATTTTTGCTTAATTATTTTAAAATACACCAATGAAATAAGTGCACAAATTTATATCTAAAAAATCAACTTAAAAGAAAAATTAAGATAAAAAACTATACAAAAACTATACAACTAAGTCAATCAAATATTAGTATTATAAATAAAACTGAAATCAATCAAACATACCGTTATAGCGCTACTTTGAAGAAACTATTATTAGTATAGATATTTTTAGATGTATTTTGATAAAAAAAAAACACATATTTACTATAACGTTTACGTTGTGGTAATGTTTGGACATTAACTATCTTTTGTATCCTCTGTTTTCCTTAAAAAGATGCTAAAGAGTACCTTATCTACGCTGCAAATAATTTTAACAAAAGTAATCTCTTAAGATTGTCCCTTTTGACTTTCCAACATTTTTAAATACATATTCTCCACTTTGGTTCTAGCCCAAGGCATTCTTCTTAAAAATTTTAAACTTGATTTTACTGAAGGCTTATCTGTAAAACATTTTATTTTAATAGTATACCCCATGTATTCCCAACCATAATGTGCTACCAAATCGTTAATGATTTGTTCTAGCTTTATGCCGTGTAACGGATTATTGGGTTGCGATTCCATTATAAATTTTCAACTAAACATTTAATTTTTACAGCCTTTATAAAATGATCTAACTTATGGGTTTGAATCCACCAAGTTGCAGCTTCCATAAGTAATTCTGGGGTATCATTTTTATTCTTAAAAGACGCATAAAAAAAACCGATATTTTCACCTTTGGCAGCGATTTTTTTATTGCGCACTTCTATTATTTTAGCTTTTAGAATCTTTTGCACAGATTCTAATTACGCCTATCATTACTTCGTTTAGGACGTCTTGAATTAGTATTCCCTTTTGAGTTTCTGTTTGAATTACCAGAATTTCTAGAGTTTCTATTTTGCCTACCTTGACCTTGTTTTATTGGCGCTGTGGATGCATTAGGATCAGGCTCAAAACCTTCTATAATTTGAACAGGAAGTTTCATTTCAATTAACTTTTCAATGCCTCTTAAAAAAGAGGTTTCATCAGCACTTACTAAAGATAAGGCTTCTCCACTCGCTCCTGCCCTACCTGTCCTTCCTATTCTATGTACATAATCTTCAGGAATATTAGGCAACTCAAAATTAATAACATGTGGTAATAATGGAATATCTAATCCACGAGCAGCAATATCTGTAGCTACTAAAACACGAACACGCCCACTTTTAAAACCAGCTAATGCTTTTGTTCTTGCTCCTTGACTTTTATTACCATGAATGGCTGCTGCAGTTATTCCTGCTTTAACCATTTTTTCACAAAGCTTGTTAGCACCGTGTTTAGTTCTTCCAAATACCAAAACTTGTTTCCAATTACCATCAGAAATCAACTTAATAATTAAACCTGTTTTTAGGCCTTTGGCTACTCTATAAACCTTCTGCGATATAGCTTCAACCGTTGTATTCTCTGGAGTTGCTTCAACATGCACAGGATGATTTAAAATACCATGTGCTAACTTTTTAATATCTTTTGAAAACGTAGCTGAAAACATCAAATTTTGACGTTTCTCTGGCATAGATTTAATAATACGTTCAATATCTCTTAAAAAGCCCATATCAAGCATTCTATCAGCTTCATCTAAAACAAAAATTTCAACACGCTTAAGTGATAATAAACCTTGGTTTTGTAAATCTAATAAACGCCCAGGGGTAGCGACTAAAATATCAATACCTTGACGAATAGCTGCTGCTTGCGGTTTTTGGTTGACACCTCCAAATATAACGGCACTCCGTAAATTTAAAAACTCGCTATATTCTCTAACGTTGGCATAAACTTGAGCCGCCAATTCTCGTGTTGGTGTTAAAATTAAAGCACGAACTGGTCTAAATTTTTCTTTCGGATTTTCAGAAAGTATGTGTAAAAGCGGTAGTGTAAAACCTGCTGTTTTACCCGTCCCTGTTTGCGCCGAAGCTAAAACATCTTTACCGGCTAAAACTGGCGGTATTGCTTTTTGTTGAATAGGACTTGGGGTTGTATATCCTTTTTTACTAACTGCTTTTAGCAAGGCTTCAGATAAGCCTAAAGATTGAAATGACATATATTGTGTTTATGAAGACCCTTAGTGGGCGTTTGAGATAACAAAACATAATGCATTCTACCTCCTTCTAATTAAAGAGGCAAATGTACATTTAATTTTTTAGCTAATTTTCAATTAATCTATCAAAAAAACTCCCGATACTGCATCACTCTGTAATCAAACGTATTGAACTTTGGATTTTCAGCTTTTAGCTGTTTGTAAAGTGGTATTCTACTAATTGAGATATTCGCTGCTCCAGATCCTGACGTTAAAGAAACGGTTTTGATTATTCGGTTTGATGAAGCTGATTCCTGTGCTTCACTTGGAATGATGAATTGATGAATTCTAGGTGTTTCATTATTAACCAACTCCAACTTTAAACTATAATCTTTTAAGTGTCTTCTAAAAAAATATTCTGGCCCATTTTTACTATTTCCACCTGTAAACAAAAGCGTATCAATATTTGGAAATTTTTCCAAATAACCAATGATATCTCGAAGTTCAATATTTTTCATACCTATGTCTGACGCATCAATTTTATCGCGTTCTGCACTGTCAACAATATCACAAACGCCTATTTTATTTTCAATAAGAAATGCTTTTCGTTCTTCAATAGCTTCATTTGAGTTGTCGTAGCGTAAATTCAAACCATGAATTTTATCTATGAATAGCCAAAGTGAGTTGTAATAACTTCCATAGCAAAAATTCACATCCTTTTCCAAAAGTTTGCCCGTGGAAAATCTTGGTGGTGGTAAGGTCCCAACAATCAATTTTGTGGTATCGTTTTTAATAAATGGTTTATACGGATGAGTATGTTTAAACATCGATTTAGCTTGATTTTATACTTTAAAATCATTATTTTACTTTTTACTAAAAGTAAAGTAAATTATGGGAAAAGGCGATAAAAAAAACAAAACGAGGTAAAATTAATGGAGGAACTTTTGGAGCTAGAAGACCTAGAGTTATAAAAAAAGAATTTCCATTGAAACTAAAATTGGCATTGGCAACAAGGCTGCGCCCCAATAGTATTAACCAATCTCTTTTAAAAGCGTCTCAACTTCTTTAATAGTTGTTCTATAAATATGTTTGTTTGTTTTAGTCATATGGCTTGACTCTGTAAACACATCATTTAAAATTTCTTTAGCATCGGCCTCCTTTTTTATGCTTAGTAGAAATTTGGCTAATATGAGGCGCTCTTCATAAAATGAATATCTTACATCAATTTGTCTTAAATTATTTTCTGCCTCCTCCATTTTACCAAAACGTTTCAAGGCTAATCCATATAAAAACTGTGTTCTGGATTTTTTATATTCTGGGTGATTATTAATTTTATCAGCATAAAAAATAACCTTATCATAATCTTCAGTTTTAAAATAGGCTTCAATGAGCTGCCTAGTGGCATAAAAGTCATTTTGAGATTGATCTTCTAAAGCTTCGATATAATGCGTTATGGCATTGTTATAATCTTTAATTTCTAAATATGCATCAGCCAGATTTATACGATTTTGATAGGACTCTGAGAATTCTAACCGCTTTTCTAAATCTCTAACTTTTTTTGTTGGATTAATAACATGTGCTATTTCGTCTGTTATTTTTTCAGCATCTTGCTTATTATAAACTTGTGTGATTAAATAAATAATGCAACCAATTGCTGGGAGGAACAGAATTAAAAACCACCAATAGTAGGCGTTTCTATGGGTATATAAATGATATAAACAATAGATTTGTAGCGCAATAATTAAGTAATAGTACATATCTATAAATCTATCTAATAAAAATCAATTCTTTTTCGCTGCTCATCGGTTCGCTAAAATTATAACCCTCATAATTAAAACCTTTTAAATCGTCTATGGTTTTTGCATTAGTATCAACAATATAACGCGCCATCATACCACGAGCTGCCTTTGCAAAAAACGAAATCATTTTATATTGCCCGTTTTTAAACTCTTTAAAATTAGCAGTAATTACAGGTACTTTTAAGGCTTTAGTATCAATAGCTTTGAAATATTCATTACTAGCTAAATTTAAGAAAAGCTCATCATCTTCAAGTTCTTCATTAAGGGCATTGGTAATATCCTTTTTCCAGAATTCATATAAATTTTTATTTGCGCCAATTGGAAATTTAGTTCCCATTTCTAAACGATAGGGTTGCATTAAATCGGTTGGTTTTAATAAACCATACAAACCTGAAAGAATACGAACTGTATTTTGGAGTACTTCTATTTTACCCTCTGGAATGGTGTAAGCATCTAGGCCTCTATACACATCGCCATTGAAGGCATACACTGCTGGTCTCGCATTATCAGTTGTAAAAGGTAATTGCCAATCTTGATTGCGCTGATGGTTTAATGCTCCTAACGCATCAGAAATACTCATAAGTTTTGATAAACCTTTTGCCGATTTACTTTTAAGCAGTTTATTAATACGTTCTGACTTTGACAAAAAACCAGATTCGGTATATTGCGTTGTTGGCAGTGGGCTTTCAAAATTGAGTGATTTTGCTGGTGACAATACTAGTTTCATAGATGGGATAATTTTTTTATTTCAGCGAAGGCGGAAATCTCAAATTTCTTTCATTTCAAATTTACAATTACTATTTTACTTTAAAAATTTAAGATTAGAATTATTTGTGATGCCGTTATAAATGGAATTGATGTTATTGATTTTATCTGAAAAATTAACTAATTTCGTTTAACGACCTATAAAGTTCATCTGTGCAGCATTGGTTTCAATATTGAAACGGAACTTTATTTTTGCATTAGCCAACATATATGAAAAACAAATAGATGAAAAAACTAATTCTAATTATTTCTACACTCTTGTTAACTCTAACAAATTATGGGCAAGACATAACTGGACAATGGAATGGTGTTTTAAAGGTGCAAGGAATTCAGTTGAGGGTAGTGTTTAATATAAACTCTATTGATAACAACTTCGTATCGACAATGGACAGCCCTGACCAGAATGCAAAAGGAATACCTGTTACGACTACAAGTTTTGAAAGTCCTGCATTAAAACTTACTATTTCCAACTTAGGGGTTGAATATAAAGGTGTTTTGGGTGATAATAACATTATTGTCGGGACTTTCAAACAAGCTGGACAATCTTTTCCAATGGATCTATCTAAAGAAAAAATTAAAAAAAAGGAGCTTATTAGACCACAAGAACCCAAAAAACCTTACTCATATTACACTGAAGAGGTTTCTTTTACAAACTCCATTGATTCAATCACACTTTCAGGAACACTAACATTACCATCGACCACAGGAAAGTTTCCTGTCGTTGTTATGATTTCAGGCAGTGGTCCTCAAAATAGAGATGAAGAATTACTAGGGCATAAACCGTTTTTAGTTGTTGCAGACCACTTAACAAAAAAAGGTATTGGAGTTTTAAGATTTGATGATAGAGGGACTGCCAAATCTACAGGTGATTTTAAATCAGCAACTTCGACAGATTTCGCTAATGATGTTCTAAGTGCAGTTACATATCTTAAAACACGCAATGATATAGATTATAAGAATATTGGATTAGTTGGGCACAGTGAAGGTGGGCTAATTGCTCCAATGGTAGCCTCTGAATCTAAAGATATAGATTTTATTGTTCTATTGGCAGGTCCTGGAATTTCGGGTTACGATATACTTTTACTACAAAATGAATTAATTTCAAAAGCAAATGGAACAGATGAATCAAAATTACAAACGGAATTAGCCTTGCTTAAAGGTGGATTGGATATTATAATCAAAGGCGATGATCTAGATGAAATAAAATCAGTTTTAAGAGATTATTTTCAAAAAGAGCTAAATAAAAATGCTGAACTTCTACCGGAAGGAATTAAAAAGAATCAATTTATAGAAGGCACTGTTGACCAATTGGCAACCTCTTGGTTTCAGTTCTTTTTGAAATATGACCCAGCCTCTAGTTTAGTTAAAGTTAAGTGTCCAGTCCTCGCCATTAATGGAGAGAAAGATTTACAAGTCCCTTCAAAAGTAAATTTAGATGCCATTGAAAAGTATTTAAAAGAAGGTGAAAACAATAATTTCGTTGTCAAAGAGCTACCTCATTTAAATCATCTTTTTCAAGAATGTTCTACAGGTTCTCCCAATGAATATGGTGAAATTGAGCAGACATTTGCACCAAAAGCATTATTAGAAATATCAAACTGGATATTAAAACAAGTAAACTAATTACGTTGGCTAACAAAGAACTGAGTTGAAATCAAGTAAAGGGAAACTAACCACCTCACTTTAACCTTCTCATTTCCATACTTCCTTTTTTCTGTAACATGTTACCATAACTATCCTGAGTAATTTTTATCCAAGAATCTCCTAATAAACATAATTACACATATAACAGATTTCTTTAAATTTGATAAAAAAAGCAGACTAGTTAACCCAACTAATTAGTTCAGATATTTTCTTACATTTGAAAGAAATAAACATACTAATATGTTTATTCACTTGTTGTACACAAGTGGAATAAAAATAAAAATTAACAAACTATAAAATGAAAAGAATTATTCTAGTATTATTAGTGATAACAACATTATCAGCAACAGCGCAAGAATCTGTTTTATTACGTCTTAATTATAACGAAGGTGATAATTATCTTCTAACGGTAGATGCAAAGCAAAATATGGGATTACAAGGTGGAATGAATATGAATATGACAATGGGGGTTATTATCACCGAAGTTGGTGCCAAAAATATTAAGACGGAATCTAAGATTACATCTGTTGTTATGGATATGATGCAAGGAGAAATGTCCATGAGTTATGATTCTAATAAGAAAGAAGCAGAACTTGATCAGATGGGGCAAATGATGAAGTCACAATTTGATCCAATGATGAAAGCAACTATCCATACTTCTTTAGATAATTTGGGAAATATGATTGAAACTAAAATAGAACCTGCCATTCCTGGAATGGAGCAATTAACAGGTAGTGCAAGTACTATTAATTATCCCGAAGAAAAAGTTTCTGTTGGCTCTTCATGGACCTCTGAAGATGAAAATCAAGGGGTTAAAATGAGTACCACATACACTATAAGCAGTATCGCTAATGGTATTGTTTCTTTAGATGTTTCAGGAGATGTAGCTGGCACAGGAACTGGCACTATCAAAGGAAAAACAACAGTTGATATTAGCAGTGGGGTTCCAACTAGCGCAGCTATTGAGGTTACCATGTCTGCTCAAGGAGTAAACATGAGTATAATTACTAACACAACGATGACAAAAATCTAAATTGTCAAGTTTGAAATAAAAAACCAATGTACAACTATGTATAAAATGCATTTTATACTTAAACTTAAACAAACTTCTCCAAAAATAAAATAGCTTTTGGTTTAAAAATATAAGTTTGAAAATACCTGCGTTAGCGATAGCAACAACATCCTTTTAAAAACTAAAGGAACAATAACGCTTGTTGGCACTATAATTAGACAGATAACAACGACTATAGTGCTCACTATGAGACATATTTTAAAAAAATATAGCCTTAGACTTTACTCAAGATAAACTTCAAGCCCACCCCTTTCGGTAACGTCCAAATAATAAGATTACTGCTATGATTTATGAGGGTCCTGTCTTCGCAGGGATTTATAACTCTTGATGCTTAGAATACGATTTCCATTTTTCAATACATTGCTGCATGTCGTCTGGGATTTCGGTATCAAACTGCATAAATTTACCTGTTGTTGGATGCTCGAAACCCAATGTTTTAGCATGCAATGCTTGCCTAGGCAATACTTTAAAACAATTATCTACAAACTGTTTGTACTTAGTAAAGGTTGTCCCTTTTAATATCTTTTCTCCACCGTATCGTGCGTCATTAAACAGCGTGTGCCCAATGTGTTTCATGTGTACACGTATTTGATGCGTACGACCTGTTTCTAGCTTACAAGACACCAAAGTAACATAGCCCAAACGCTCCAAAACCTTGTAATGGGTAACAGCGGGTTTGCCTTTTCCTTCATCATCGTCAAGAAACACGGTGTTTTGTAGTCGGTTTTTAGGGTGACGCCCAATATTGCCTTCTATAGTACCTTCTTCTTCTTTCATATTCCCCCAAACAATAGCGACGTATTCGCGTTCGCTCGTTTTATTTGCAAACTGTGCAGACAAATGCGCCATGGCTATTTCAGTTTTAGCAACCACTAAAAGACCACTGGTATCTTTATCAATTCTATGCACTAGTCCTGGACGTTCACTAGAATTATTTGGCAGATTATCAAACCTATGGATTAATGCATTTATTAAGGTTCCTGAATAATTTCCATGACCTGGATGCACGACCATTCCTGGAGATTTATTGACAACCAAAAGATCGTCGTCTTCATAAACCACATCAATATCTATATCCTCGCCTACCAATAAATTTTCAAAAGGCGGATGAGACAATAGCACACGAATGCTATCATAAGGTTTTACTTTGTAGTTCGATTTTATAGCAACATCGTTTACAAAAATGCTTCCCTCTTTTGCTGCGGCTTGAATTTTGTTTCGTGTAGCGTTCTCAACAAAATTCATTAAATATTTATCGATACGTAAAGGCGCTTGCCCTTTGTCTACAGTAAATGCATGATGTTCGTAAAGATTGTTTTCGTCTGGTAATATCGGTGTGTAGTCGTCCATTATTTAAGGTCTCTTACCATTACCAAGAACCAAATCTATAACAGAGGTTCTGGCTAACTTATCACCTGCTTTAAGTGCTTTTCCTTTATGCGTTAATTTTAATACCATGTCTTTTCCAATATTATCGGCATAAGTGACTTTGCCTACTTTAAAACCTAGAGCTTCTAGGTTTGGTTTTACTTGTCTATATGTTTGGTCTATTAAGCCTTCAGGAATATTCATCTTTCTATAACCTGAGGGATTAAGTGTGATGTATATTTTTCTATCTTCCTTAACTTTAGAACCCGCCAAAGGTTCCTGTTCTATAACTGAAAACTTGGGATAATCTGGGTTGTAATTTGCTGAATCCTGAATTTTCATAACCAATTTATTATCTTTTAACTCTAACTCTGCAACACTTATAGATTTACCTTTAAGCTCAGGAACCGTTTCAAAATCGCCATGATTTGTCGACATATTTAACCATTTTAACATGATAAAACACAATACAATTATAGCTACAACTGCCAATAAAAGCTGTTTAAAAAAGGTTTTACTGGTTAGAAATTTTATGATACTCATGGACAAGTTTTTCTATTAGGCAAATATATAAAAACAGAACTGTTTTTTCTTTTGCAATATATATGATATTTTAGCTTAACTAACATTAACTATCATAACATACGTTTTATTGTTGGTTTCAGACGAGTTTAGAGTTTAATTTAATTGATTTCGACTTTTTTGTGAAATTTTGAAAAGATTCCTACCTTCAAGGGAATGACAAAAATAATGTTAATGAAAAAAAATATTGCTATTATTATGGGTGGGTATTCTAGCGAATACAAAATCTCTTTAACAAGCGGAAATGTTGTTTATGAAACGCTTGATACTTCAAAATACACGCCTTACCGCATTCATGTTTTTAAAGGTAAATGGGTTTATGTTGATAATGAAGACATGGAATTTCCAATCGATAAAAATGATTTCTCAATAAATATAGACGGTTACAAAGTTACTTTTGATTGTGTTTTTAACGCTATTCATGGTTCTCCTGGAGAGGATGGGTTTATGCAAGGGTATTTTGAGTTGTTGAAAATCCCACATACTAGTTGCGATATGTACCAGGCGAGTTTAACCTTTAATAAGCGTGATTGTTTAAGTGTTTTAAAACCTTACGGGATAAAAACTGCGGAATCGTTTTACTTAAACCTTGGTGATATCATTAATGAAGATGCTATTATTGATAAAGTAGGTTTACCTTGTTTTGTAAAAGCAAACAAAGCCGGAAGTAGTTTTGGCATAAGTAAAGTCCATAAAAAAGAAGGCTTACATAAAGCTATTGATTTAGCCTTTAAAGAGGATGACGAAATTATAATTGAATCGTTTTTAGATGGTACTGAAGTTTCTGTTGGTGTGATAACATATAAAGGTGAAACCAAAGTTCTACCAATTACTGAAATTGTTTCTGAAAATGACTTTTTTGATTATGAAGCTAAATACCTTGGGAAATCTCAAGAGATAACACCTGCTAGAATAACTAAAGATCAAGAAAACAAAGTTATAGCCGAAGCAAAAAAGGTTTACGAAGTTTTAAAAATGAAAGGCTTTAGTAGAAGTGAATTTATTTTTAAAGATGGTGAACCGCATTTATTAGAAATGAATACTGTTCCTGGGTTAACTAGAGAGAGCATTTTACCGCAACAGGCTGCTGCTGCAAATATTTCTTTGACTGAATTGTTTGATAATGCTATTGAAGAAGCTTTGAAATAAATATTGTAATTTTAAACCATGAAACGAGCTTTATTCCCTGGGTCTTTTGACCCATTAACATTAGGACATTACGATATTATAAAGCGTGGCGTTACTTTATTTGATGAAATTATAGTCGCCATTGGCGTAAATGCTGATAAAAAATATATGTTCTCTCTTGAAGAACGGAAAAAATTTATTGAAGATGCTTTTGCTGATGAACCCAAAGTAAAAGTGGTTATATACAAAGGACTTACTGTTAATTTTTGTAAAGAAATTGGCGTAGAATTTATTTTACGAGGACTTAGAAACCCTGCTGATTTTGAATTTGAAAAGGCTATTGCTCATACCAACAGAGACCTCGCTCCTATTGAAACTGTGTTTCTTTTAACCTCGGCGGGCACGTCTTACATAGCCTCTTCTATTGTGCGCGATGTGATTAGAAATAATGGAGACTATACCAAGTTGGTTCCGAATAATGTTAGGGTAAAATAATCAATTTATCCTTTGGATACGACTTGCCCAGTGATGAACTTATTAAAACCATTTTGAAAAATCGTTTGATAGCTTTAAAGACTAAGCGGTAAATCAGTTGCAGTTTTCATTCTGAATATGTTAAAGTGAATGTTCTTAAATAAACTTAAAATATTATGAGTTTATAAATCTGTATTCTGGCTTGCGTTAGGGATTGAAGCGGCATCCTTTTTGTGCGAAAAACAAATTTTGTCTGGAACCGTAAAACATCCTCTTATCAGAAAGTTTAATGAGATACTGAAATAAGTCCAGCACAAGAAAGATACAGCGGAAAGCCGGACCCTTGTGGTAACGCCCAAAATATTGAATTAAAACTTATACTCTGAAAGCCCTTTGGTGAATGCCTCTGGGTTTTCGGCTAAGTGATAACGAGGATCGTCGATATCTTCTACTATAACTTCTCTGAATTTCGGATTTGATTTATATAGAAGTATTTTACAATCTTCGCTTAAGTGTTTAAGCTTAATTTTCTTGCCAGCTTCTTCATATTTACTTACCAAATTGGAAATAGCTTCTATAGCTGAATGATCGCTTATACGTGATTCTACAAAATCGACTTCAACATATTCTGGATCGTCTTTAATATCAAATTTCTCATTAAAGGCGATAATAGAACCGAAAAATAAAGGTCCCCAAATTTCATAAACTTTGACACCATCTTCTCGTAAACGTTTGCGCGCGCGAATACGTTTTGCATTTTCCCAAGAAAACACTAAGGCGCTAATAATTACACCTGCAATTACAGCGATAGCCAAATCGAAGATAACGGTTAACGCTGAAACCGCAATTAGAACAATAACGTCACTTAATGGGATTTTATTAAGAATCCTGAAACTACTCCAAGCAAACGTACCGATAACTACCATAAACATAACACCTACCAGAGCGGCTATAGGCACTTGCTCTATAAGTCCCGATGCAAAAAGAATAAATATTAATAGTAACACTGCGGCTACAATACCTGAGAGCCTGCCTCTACCTCCTCCTTTTATATTTATAAGTGATTGGCCTATCATGGCGCAACCTCCCATACCTCCAAAAAATCCGGTAACAATATTGGCACCTCCTTGCGCTAAACATTCCCTGTTTGCGTTCCCTCTAGTTTCGGTTAACTCGTCGACTAAATTTAGTGTCATTAAAGATTCAATTAATCCAATGGCTGCAAGAATTAAAGCATAAGGAAATATGAACTTCAGTGTTTGAAGATTAAAAGGAACTTTACTAAAAATATCTGCTTGAAATTGAGGTAATCCACCTTTTAAACCTTCTCCGCCTCCATCACGAATAAAAGTACCTACAGTAGCTACATCTAAATTTCCAAAAATCACAATTCCTGATACTACCAAAATAGCAATTAAAGCTTCGGGTAATTTTTTAGTAAGCTTAGGCAAACCAAACATGATCCCCATGGTAAGTCCAACTAAACCCAGCATAACCCATAGTTTATCCCCTACAAACCAATCGCCATTAACATCTTTAAACATACCTAATTGTGATAAAAATATCACGATAGCTAATCCATTAACAAATCCCATCATTACTGGGTGCGGAATTAATCTAACAAATTTTCCTAATTTTAAAACACCAGCTAACATTTGTATAACCCCCATTAAAATAACGGTAGCAAATAAATAGTATAAACCTAATTGTTCGCTTGCCTCGCCCATAGCGTTTCCTTCTGCAACCAAACTTACCATAACGACTGCCAAAGCACCAGTTGCCCCACTAATCATACCTGGACGTCCACCAAAAATAGAGGTTATTAAACCAACCATAAATGCTGCATACAACCCAACTAAAGGATCTACACCGGCCACAAATGCGAATGCTACAGCTTCTGGAACTAAGGCTAAAGAAACAGTTATTCCACTTAAAATATCATTTTTGGCATTAGCTGCACGCTTTCTAATAAATTCAGTCATAGTTGTTTTTTCAAAGCGCAAATTTACGCTTAATATGTTGTGGTGCAAGTTAGAAGTATTATAATTTGTCTATTAGAAAAACTATAACGTTTTAGGGTCTTATCTAGATAATTCTTTTTATAACTAGGTTACAATCAATTCTTTTTCTTGAAATAATTTAATATAGCAGTTACTCTTAACATTAATATTAATTAGAGTTTCTGCAAATAGTACTGCTACACATGTTTGAGCAATTACTGCCATAAAATTTATTGTATTAAAATGTTCAATGTTTTTTTAAGCGCCAAACGAATAGCTATAAGAATCCATTTCATTTATTATCCATAACAACACCTTAATTCAAAATAACTTCAGCTAAATAATTCTGAAGACTATTTATAATCTAAAATGATAGTTTATTGTGACTCACAGTCTTGTTTTACGAGAGTATTAAAACAATACTTCAATCTAATTAATACTTTATACTAGCAGGCACAATTAAATCGAGTGATTTTTAACACTTAGCTAGTTAAAGGTATATTAATAAAGAAATTGTAGTTTTATAAAAATATCCATGTATATATGAGAAAAGTATTAAGCATCCTTGTTTTAATTGTTTGCTGGAATCATTCAGCAGGTCAAACATCTAAAGATTTTGAAACTCATTTTGAAAAATCAAACGGTTTGGAAACCGCTACCTACCTGCAAACTATAAAATTTTATTATAATTTAGCTGAAGTTTATCCTGAAATTTCAATTAAAGCTATAGGTGAAACTGATTCTGGTGAGCCTTTACATCTTGTAACGTTGAATTTGGATGCTGTATTTGATTTTTCCAAAATTAAAGAACATGATAAACGAATTTTACTAATAAACAACGGCATTCATCCTGGAGAATCTGACGGTATTGATGCTACCATGATGCTTATTAGGGATATAGTTCAGGGTAAGATTGAAGCTCCTAAAAAAACAGTTTTGGCAACTATCCCTATTTACAATATTGGCGGGAGCTTAAATAGAAACTCTACAACGCGAACCAATCAAAATGGACCAAAAGAATATGGATTTAGAGGTAATGCTAGAAATTATGATTTAAATAGAGACTTTATAAAATGTGATACTAAAAACACAAGAACTTTTGCTCGAATTTTTCATTTAGTAAAGCCTGATGTTTTTATAGACAATCATGTAAGCAATGGTGCCGATTATCAATACACGCTCACCCATGTATTCACACAACATAATAAAATGGGTAATGACTTAGGCGATTATATCCATACCGAAATGATGCCCACACTAGAACAAAAGCTTTTAGAAAAAAATTGGGATATTACGCCTTATGTAAACGTTTTTAATCAAGTTCCAGAAGAAGGGTTTTCTCAATTTATGGATTACCCCAGATATTCAACAGGTTATGCAACTTTATTTAATTGCTTGGGTGTTATGGTAGAAACACACATGTTAAAACCTTACAAACAGCGTGTTGAGGGCACTTACGAACTCATGAAAAGTATGATTGATATTACTGAAGAACAAGGTGATAAAATATCTGAATTAAGAAACAGTGCTTTAGCTAATTTTCAATCTAAAAAAACGTATCCATTAGATTGGATCATAGACACCACAAAAACAACAACTTTAAATTTTAAAGGATTTGAAGGTCATTTCATTGAAAGTAAAATAACTGGTGCAAACCGCTTAAAATATGATAGAACGAAACCTTTTACAAAAAAAATTAGCTATCAAAATTATTTTAAACCAAGTTTAGAAGTTAAAATACCCGATGCATACATAATCCCTCAAGGTTGGCACAATGTAATAGATTTATTAAAACTGAATGCTGTTAAAATGCATGTTTTAGAGCGAGATTCTACAATAACCGTTGAAAGCTATAAAATTGAAGATTATAAGACCAGAGAAATGCCTTTCGAAGGTCATTATTTACATTACAAGGTAACTGTTTCTAAAAACAATCAGAATATTACTTTTAAAAAAGGCGATGTTATCATTAAAACCGCTCAACCATCTTTTAGATATATTATAGAAACTTTAGAACCACAAGCACCAGATTCGTTTTTTAATTGGAATTTTTTCGATACTATTTTACAACAAAAGGAATGGGTTTCACCGTATGTTTGGGAAGATTTAGCTTTAAAAATACTTGATAAAAATCCTAAATTAAAAGTTGAATTTGAAGAGAAAAAGAAAAACGAGAAAGCCTTTGCAGATCAATGGTATTCTCAATTAGATTGGATACACAAACAGAGTAAGTATTATGAAAAAGCTCATTTGCAATACCCTATTTATAGGCTAAATTAGTTTACACCAATAACTTAATATTAGCATAAGAATTTTCAAGTGCCTTTTCAGTTTCTTTTTTATTTAACCAAGCTACTTTTGTTATGCCTTCATTTTGTTGAGGATGTAAATTACCGGAGTAACTGGTTTTCATTTCAAACCAATACGTGATTTTTATTTTGTACCGTCCGTTACGTTTAAATATATGATATGTAGTATCTAATAGTTTTTTAATTTCTAAGCCTTTAACACCAGTCTCTTCCTCCACTTCTCGTATTGAAGTCTCCTCAATAGTTTCTTTCCGCTCCGCTTTCCCTTTAGGTAAATCCCATTTATCATTTCTATAAATAAATAGTATTTCACCGTTGTCATTAAAAACTTTACCTCCACCAGCAATAACGTTTGGGAGTTTCTTCAAAAACTTTTTTAAAACTTTATCAGGATTTTTATGAATTAGGCGGACCTCACTTAAAGATGTATTATTAAGACGTCTTATAACTTTTGCCATATTTACTGTGCTTAGTAAATAATTCTTAAAGTTAGTTTCTTTCTCAACTACTGAAGTTAAAATTATTGGCTTATCACCAACAAAAACTTTATACATGGTTCGTTATAATTAACAATTTCAATGTCGTAAAAATATCATTTTTACTAACACCTTATACAATGTTGAAAAAAATATTTTTATTAGTCACCAACCTTCAATATAGAATTAAATTTATGTGTAATTTTGCTACATGATTTTTAACAAAGACACCGCCAAAAAAACCGCTGAAGTTTTATTACAAATTAATGCTATAAAACTTAAACCTAACGACCCTTTTACTTGGGCTTCTGGATGGAAATCACCTATATATTGTGATAATCGAATCATACTATCATTTCCGCCCATTCGTAATTACATTCGTGAAACTATGGGAAAATATATTGAAAAGCAATATGGAAAACCCGATGTTATTGCTGGTGTTGCTACAGGTGCAATTGGTATTGGAATGTTAGTGGCTGAATATTTAGGCTTACCTTTTATATATGTGAGACCAGACGCCAAAGGACATGGACGAAAAAACCAAATTGAAGGCTTTGTGGAAAGTGGACAAAACGTGGTGGTAGTTGAAGATTTAATAAGCACAGGAAAAAGTAGTTTAAACGCTGTTAGAGCCTTAAAAGAAGCTGGAATTAATGTAAAAGGTATGGTTGCCATTTTTACGTATGGTTTTGATATAGCTACAAAAAATTTCGAAAAAGAAAACATTTATTTAAACACCTTGAGCAACTATGAAAATTTGCTTGAACAGGCCTTAGAAACAAACTATATTTCTGAAAAAGAATTAAAAACCTTATCGGAGTGGAATACCAATCCTAGTGAATGGAACGCTAATTAATATATAAATTACGTTAATTAAATGTAAAGTCTTTCAGAATCAAAACTTAACGACTTTATAAAAACAAATTACAAAAAAATGAATTTAGAATCCCCAACAATTAGTGTAAGTAAATCTCCAGAGGATGTATTTAATTTTTTAGCTGACATAAAGAACTTTAAATCTTTAATGCCTGAAAACATTAGTAAATTTGAAGTTTTAGACGAAGACAAATTTCTTTTCGCATTAAAAGGTATGCCAGAAATTATTCTAAAAAAGAAAGAAGTTATTCCTCCAAACAAAATTGTGTTGGGTGCTGCTGGTGGAAAATTAGATTTTTCGCTGATTGCAAATATTACTGAAGTGAATGCTACGACTAGTGAGGTAAAATTAGATTTTACAGGGGATTTCAATCCTATGATGGCCATGATGATTAAAGGCCCAATCAGTAAATTTATTGAAACACTGGCCACAAGTATTCCTAAGTCCATCTAATACAAAAGAGTAATCTCTTTTAAATTGAATTCTTTTAAAATATTATCTTCTAATAACACTTGAAGATATCCTATATCGGAAACACTTTTTATAAAACCAGAAAACATGACGCCTTCAACATCTTTGAATGTTGAAGGTTTGTTTTTTCTAAAAAGATGTGTTTCATATTCTTTTTTTAACTCGATATACTTTTTACCCTTCAACAATAAAAAATAATCTTTCAAATTATTTATAATAGCAATAGTTAATTCATTTAAGTCATATTCCTTTCCCGAAATCACTTTTAACGAAGATGCTTGGGGTAAATTTTCGAAAGTAATTTGGTTCACATTTATACCAATACCAATAATAGATGCCTTAATAGCATTTTGTTTTATGACATTTTCAATCAAAACACCACATATTTTTTTATCTGCTGACAAAATGTCGTTTGGCCATTTTACACTTAATCGAGGTATTGAAAGAGCGTCTATAGTTTTTAAAAGTGATAAAGCCACTACCATACTTATATAAAAAGGTGCTTCAAACTGAAAGTCAGATAGTTCCTTGAAGACACTAAACGTGAGGTTTTTAGACGACTCTGAATTCCAAATAGTTCCCATTTGCCCTCTACCTTGTGTTTGATTTTCTGCAATTACAGCGGTGTAATCACTAACAGGTTCAGTTGTACATAGCTTTTTTAAATAGCTATTTGTAGAGTCGATGGCATTAAGTTTGATTATACGCATATATAAGTTATCAAAATACTCTGAAATCTTATGATTATTTTAAAGTATAAAGAACTAAAAAAATAATAACTTTGCATAAATTTAATTATAATTAATGGCGAAACAAAAAATAAGCGCAGACCAATTAATATCAGTAATAATCAGTGGGATTGAAGATGTTAAAGGTAAGGAAATAAACATTTTAGATCTAAGAGAAATTGAAAACACGGTTTGTGATTACTTTATTATTTGCGAAGGAACTTCAAATACGCAAGTAAACGCTATAGTCAATTCCATACAGAAAAAGGTAAGTAAAGAGCTTAAAGACAACCCCTGGCATACTGAAGGGGCAGATAATGCTGAATGGGTGTTAATTGATTACGTAGATGTTGTAGTACATGTGTTTCACACACATATTAGAGAATATTATGATATTGACAGCCTCT
>Ga0115568_10000290_pt1 | contig 36727 bp, 34 predicted proteins | sample COGITO_mtgs_1204_FD_87296 | JGI IMG/M metagenome (GOLD analysis project Ga0115568, IMG submission 87296) | Pelagic marine microbial communities from North Sea - COGITO_mtgs_120426 | ecosystem: Environmental > Aquatic > Marine > Epipelagic | place: Germany:Helgoland, sampling site Kabeltonne...
AAGGGGTTTATTCAGGCGCGTCGAACATTTTCGCAGAGGACTTCTGTCCTCAAGGCATTGCCTGTGGCAATGGTTGTCGTCGCTGCACTCCTCGGAACTAACCACTGAGCTACAGGCCCGCTTGGAAAGTTTTGAACAAAAAGGGGTTTATCTCGGCGCGTCGAACTTTTTCGCAGAGGACTTCACTCCTCAAGGCATTCCCTGCGGCAATGGCTGAACATACCCGCTACGAAGAAACCTGCCTCAAGCCGGGCACAAGAGGATTGGCCGACTTTAATTTAACAAATTCGACTGCAGTCAAACCGAGCGCAACCCAGGCACTCGGCTAGAGTAATGCCGCAAGCGCTACTGCCGCTGCCTGATAGACCGAGCTGCCTGCTTGCGGCGTGATCGTGCTGCCTTCTTCAGGTTGGCAAAAGCGGTGCTCGAGGGTGCCGAGGTCACAGCCCAGACTGTTCGAAGCCGCGCGCATCGCTGCTCCCAGACCAACGGAACCGCTGACTGCGAGACGCTGCACCTTGGCTTGAAAAATATCGGCAATGACTTGCGCAATCGCATCATTTTTCGATGCACCACCGGTGAGGTAAATGACTTCAGGCTGTAACTGCATCCAGTCCGTGCGCTGTTTCATGTTGAGAAACTGCCCTTCAACGCAGGCACGTATCGATGCGTCGGCATCGGCCCAGTTTTCGAATGCTGCGCTACCTTTTAAAATCGGCGCAGGGAGATCCACCCGTGGACTGGTTTCGGGGCGAAAGAACGGCAGCATGTAATTGCCACCATTGCCGCTTGGCGTATTGCCAAAGGCTTGCGTGAACTGATCCCAGTCGTAGTCGAATTTATCTTTCACTGCTTCACGGGCAAGTGAGCCGTTCACAAAGCATTGCAGCGACATCGAGCCACCGCTGGGGTTGCCAAACACATGGCCGCAGCCAGCTGGATCGGCGACGACGCTTGGCATCGCGGCAAAAAACGTATCCGAGGTGCCGAGCGAAACGACCAACTTACCAGGGCGACTCGCGCCCATACCGACAAGGCTACTGGGATTATCACCGGTGAAGATCGTCACTGGTACATCGGCAGCAAAGCCGTATTTCTGAGTAAAGTAGCCGCAGAGGCTACCAGCGATGGTGCTGCCAGGTTGAACCGCAGGCATCTTTGCAAGCAGATCGGGCGCAGTGGCGTCGAGTAACTCTGGGTCCCAATCCCACGTGTCGATATTGACGAGGTTCATGCCTGCCCCGTCGCCGGTATCGATCGGTGCGTCGGCGCCAATCAAGACACTACAGAGGAATGAACTGACCAAATGAATACGCGCCGTCTGCTCATACGCAGCTGGATCATTTTTATAGAAGCGGCGTATTTGCGGGCCGGTGAAGCGCTCGATCGCAATCGAGCCGGACTTGGCACAAACAACCTCCTCGCCGCCAACGGCAGCAGTCATTTCGTGACATTCCTCACTCGTAGAGCTGTCCATCCAAATGGGCGACGTCGCCCGCGACAGAGTCGGCGCGAGTTGCTCGGTGAGTGTCTGATTCTCGGTGAGTGTATCAATCGCAGTGAACCACTGCTCGTTCAGATACACGGAGCCGTGTTGCTGACCAGCACCAGAGATAGCACGCACCTCGGATAAATCGCACTGTCCCTGCAGCTCTTTGAGCAGCAGCTCGAGCGCGTCGAGCCACATCCGCGGATCCGAGTGCACCTCGCCATGTTCGCCACCGGGGATAAATCCAGAGGGTGCGTTATATTGAGGCAACTGCTCGCCGAAGTTGACGGATGCTTCGGCGACAATCGTGCCGCTATCAACGTCAATAATTAGTGCAGAACAGCTTTGCGTAGAAGAATCGAGACCGAGTGCGTACATGTTATAGTGAACGCACTTCGTGCGCAGTGAGAGTGATGCCGCGCTATGCGCGGAGTGAAAGTGAGAGGTGATAATGCTGAGTGATTAAATGCACTAAAGCTATTTATCCGATTAGCTGAATAATGGAGGGTAATGCTCTGTCATTGCCGCACGTAAGTGTCGTTGATATCAGTGTTTCTGTAATTTTTTCTAGCTTAGGCGGAAACGACGGGGCGTTTCCCTCCAACAAAGACCGTGCTGCGCGCGGAGTGAAAGTGATAACATCAGAGCCGTACTCTTCACTAACACTCTCACTACGCACAACATGCATTCACTCTAAAAATTCGCTCAGCCCATTTTTAGATGAATTCGTTCAACAAGTTCTCCATGCGCTCCTGACGGCCACTACCTAGGATCGGCTCTGGATTGGAGAGTGCATATTTCTCAAGCTCTTCGAAGCCGACTTCACCCGCTTCAACTTTCGCACCGATGTCTTTATCGAAGGTGCTGTAGCGTGCTTGGACGAAGTCACTCATACGACCATCCCTGCGGATTGCTGCCGCGACTTTGAGTCCACGAGCGAATGCATCCATACCACCAATGTGCGCGTGCATGAGATCGATCGGCTCGTGTGATTCGCGACGACGCTTGGCATCGAAGTTAAGTCCACCGGTGGTGAGACCGCCCATTTCAAGGATGCAGAGCATCACTTGTGTGGTCAGGTAGATGTCTGTTGGGAACTGATCCGTATCCCAGCCGATGAGTTCGTCACCACGGTTGGCGTCAACGCTACCGAGCATGTTCGCATTATTACAAACAGTCAGCTCGTGCTCCATCGTGTGACCCGCAAGTGTCGCGTGGTTGGTCTCGATGTTGAGCTTGAAGTGATCCATCAAGCCGTATTCGCGCAAGAAGTTCAGGCAAGCAGCTGAATCCGAATCATACTGGTGAGTGGATGGCTCGCGTGGTTTTGGCTCGATGTAGAATGGCCCTTTAAAACCGATCTTCTTCGCATGATCGACTGCCATGTGCAGGAACGCGCCGAGGTGGTCGAGTTCGCGCTTCATGTTGGTGTTGAGCAATGTGGAGTAGCCTTCGCGTCCACCCCAGAAGGTGTAACCGAGGCCATCGAGTTCGTTGGTGCATTCGAGTGCCTTCTTCACCTGCGCCGCAGCGTAAGCATAGACCTGAGCGTTCGGTGAGGTCGCACCACCTTGCGAGTAGCGAGGATGTGAGAAAAGACATGCTGTCCCCCAGAGGAGTTGCACGCCTGTTTCTTTTTGCTTCACCTTTAGTTTGGCAACCACTGCGTCGAGCGCAGCATTCGAAGCAGCCAGATCGTTCAGTTCCGGTGCGATGTCGCGATCGTGCCAGCAGTAGTAATCGATGCCGATCTTATCCAAGAATTCAAAGAAAACATCGACGCGTGCAAGGGCGTTATCCACCGAATTGCTGCCGTCATCCCAAGGCATTTGTGCAGTGCCACCACCGAAGGGGTCGGCCAACTCATTACGCATCACGTGCCAATATGGAGCCGCGAAGCGCAAGTGGTCCTTCATCGACTTGCCGTCAACGAGTTCGCTCGGGTTATAATGTTTAAACGCCAAGGGGTTCTTAGAAGATGTGCCCTCAAATTGAATTTTGTCGCAGTCGAAATAGTGCATGGTTTTGTCGGTGTTTACTTTGAATGTTTAATAATACAGCGCGCAGTATAGCGAAAAAGATGGACCGCTTAAACCGTATATTGCGTATATATTCTGTTGATATGCGCGATGTGCTGGTATTTAAGCAAACCCATGGCAAAACAAATAGCGATTGTGATGACGGAGGTATTTCTGCGGCGCTTAACGCCGTCGTTGATCCCATTTGTTCGTCGCCAGCATGACTTTCGGATTGTTAGTATTCACCGCCCGATTGATGAACTGCGCGATCTGTTAACTGAACTAAAGCCCAGCGCACTGATCACCGAATGGCTACCTGAGGTAACCGAGTCACTGCTGGAACTAGGACTACCCACCGTCATTGCCGATACCGACCAGCACTACCCAGGAGTCACCAGTATCGATGTCGACGATTGGCAGGTCGGTGCTGAGGTGGCGCGTGCATTTGCGCAGGCGGGCTACCGAAGCTTCGCTTGCCTCGGCAATTTGACCCCCTATTCCGATCAACGCATCGAAGGATTTCGTCGCGAACTGGGCGATCAGGTGGCATTGTCGATCCATCAAGAAGCTACATTCAGAGAGGCACGTTACAGTGAAGACTTTGCACAGCCCCACCCCGCACTAAGTGCATGGCTGGAATCCCTACCGAAGCCGGTTGGCATCTTTGCCGTGCATGATCCACTCGGACGCTTCCTGTGCGGTGTCTGTCGAAGAATAGGGATTCGGGTGCCGCAAGAAGTCGCCGTGATCGGGGCCAACAATGATGCACTGGTGTGCGGATTAAGCTATCCGATGCTTTCCAGTGTGTCGATTCCATGGGACACGATCGGCGAAGCGGTCGGCGAGGCCCTGCGCGCTTTACTCGCAGGTGAGGCGCCTCCGACTGAACCCGTTCGGGTGCCATCGGGGGGAGTCGTATTGCGCCATTCCGCGAATCACCTCGCGGTTGAAGATCCGCTGTTGCGGCGCGTTATGTCTTATCTTTCTGAACGTATCCAAGATCCCATTACAGTCGCCAGCCTATGCGCAGAATTGCGGATCGCTCGCCGTGGGCTAGAGAAGAAATTTCGAGAATACTATCACTGCACTCCCTGGGAAATGCTTTGTCAGCTCAGAATCACCCGCGCAAAACAGCTGCTATCGGATACCAACCATCCCATCTCGATGATTTCCGAACTCTGCGGCTTTAACGATCCCGAGCGCATGGCAGTAGTGTTTAAGCGCATCGAGGGTATGGCGCCGTCATTATTCCGCAAAGGATCCATGCCACAGTCATCCAAACGACAACGTTTGTAGAACAAAGGTGCTGAGAATTCCGCATCTAACTGGTCGGCATGATGCACTGCATCGATTGCCGCCAATAAAAACACCCGCAGTGTCATAGCGTACTTTTGACAAATCTTCAAATACCCCCACAGTGTAAGTATTATGCCCGATACATCTGATCAAAAATCGCTCGACTCATTTCGCTCTTCGCTGGATGCCAGCTACGAATGGCCCTGCCTTTATCCGTTTAAATTTATCGTTCCCAAAGCACACACGGAGACCGTGCTCGCACTGTTTGCGGATGACCCAGTCCGCGCCAAACAGTCTTCCAGCGGGCGCTTCACTGCTTATACCATGGAGATGCAGATGAACTCCAGCAATGAAGTGATCGCGATCTATCAGCGCGTCACGCAGATCCCAGATGTGATCTCACTGTAAGTTTAAAACCATCTGGAATAGATCTCAAGCGACGCCGCTCTCAATCTTATGCGCCAAAAATCACTCTCTCACCTCGCCCGTGCAAGTTGCTTGTGCCTCGCCAGCCTGTTCGGCTTGGTCGCTTGCGCCGAAGACAGCTCAACTCGGATAAAAACCACCATGCCAGACTCTGATCAAACTTCTCTCGAAATCGCCAGCTTTGGCGCCGGTTGCTTCTGGTGTGTCGAAGCTGTCTTTGAAAATCTGGACGGCGTGCATGCGGTCGAGTCCGGCTATATGGGTGGCGCAGTCAAAGATCCTACCTATCGCGAAGTGTGCACTGGCACCACTGGCCACGCCGAGATCACGCAAATCAGTTTCGATCCTGCCGTGATTACGTATGAAACACTACTCGATTGGCTGTGGCGCTCACACAATCCCACCACATTAAATCGCCAAGGTGCGGATAGCGGCACCCAATATCGCTCGGTGATCTTTTATCACAGCGATTCCCAGCGTGCCAGCGCCGAAGCGTCCAAAGCTGCCGCGCAAAAAGATTTCGATGCTCCAATCGTGACTGAGATAACCGCCGCCGAGACCTATTACCCGGCAGAGGACATCCATCAGGATTACTACCGATTGAATCAATCAGCACCGTATTGCCAGATGGTGATCCGCCCAAAGTTAAAGAAGCTCGACCTTGAATAATCGCGGCCGAGTGCTTTTACTCTCAACTGAATGGCAGCAAACAAACGCGCAAAGAAGAATTCTAGCTCAGCTCGCAAGCCGATTCTGTCGAAGCTGCGTAGTCTGCTAGTGCTTGGTGCGGTCGCACTCATTGCGAGCTACTATTTTGGCTCGTTTGCCTTACGCGTGCAAATAGAGCGTGCGGCGATTCAAACCATCAACGCGGTGCGCTCGCCAGAATGGCTACCGCGCCCCATCACCAGCCTACTGAACTTGGCCTACGATACCATCCCTGGGAGTCAGGGACTGGTGGTCGAAGGCGGCGAACTCGGGCACGATGAAACTCCGCTAATTGCCGGTCTACCAGGATCAAACTCGCCCGTTCGCGTGCTGCGCAATAAAAGCTACATCAACCTGTTTAACGAAAAAGCCCGGCAAACGACCTGCATCGCTTTCAAGCTCAGTGGTCGTGATCGCCAAGACGCACCGATTCCTGACGATTTTTTTGAAGACCCGCGCATTAAGCAACTGCGCGCTCGCGACCTGCGCTTAGGATACTGGCAGCCTCAGACAATTGCACCAGCGCAAGCGCTGGCAGCCGAGTTTGGCACACTCGGTGCCAACGAAGCCTGCTTAGTGACCAACCTTGCGCCGATGTCGGCGGCATTCAGTTCAGGCTTATGGCAGCGCCTCATGTACGAAATAACGGTCAGCTATCCGCGACGTTTTGGCGAAACATGGATTTACCTCGGCCCGGTGATGCGCACGCAAAGCTCCAAGCTCGATTCAGGCGTGCCAATTCCCGATGGTTTTTTCGCGATCGTATTTGACCAAACCGAGGCCGGCGGTCTGCGGGCGATCGCCTTTCTGGTGCCTCAAGACGCCACAGATACGAAACTGCGCAACTACATCACCTCGATTGCCCAAATCGAAACACACACGGGCTTAAAATTCCTACCCGAGGTCGATTACCATGCCCAAGAAGTGCTCGGCTTGGCAGTCAGTCCACAACTTTGGTAGCTCCAAAGCGACAGCTCTGTAAGTAAAGGAGCGTGGGCGACCCGCCCACGACACAATGAGAAAGGTGGGCGGGTCGCCCACACTCCTTTAAAACACTCCAGCCACCTTCCTTTCAGCAATACGACTTTGAAAAAATAACAGTCCTCCATAGCGTTACTCTCATGCCACACGAGTTTTTGAATCCTGGGTGAGAAGTCGAGATGCATGGCACGGACTTGCCGCACTGGCAACAAGGTGAAGCACTTCAATTCGTGACCTTTCGTCTTAAGGATTCACTGCCGCAGGCGAAGCTGCGCGAGTGGAAAAACCGCCGTGAGGCTTGGATACGACACCATCCAGAGCCACGAGATGCGGCGACGCAAGCGAGCTACCACCGAGAATTCACGAGTCAATTCGAGCACTGGTTGGATCAAGGTTATGGCAAGTGCTTGTTGAAAGGAGGCGTACAACGACAGATCCTGGAGGCGGTGTTGCAACATGACCACGGCACGCGTGCCGAATTTATTAGTTGGGTCATTATGCCGAACCATGTGCACCTGTTGTTCCGACCGATGTATCCGATCAAAGAGCTGCTCCGAAACTGGAAGAGCATTAGCGCAAAGCAAATAGGCAGCGGCTCGGTCTGGCAGCGAAACTACCGCGATACGATCCTGCGTAACAGTCGACACTTTGAAGCCGTGGTTCGTTATATTCGAAGCAACCCCGCGAAGCTCGCAACTGGCGCGTTCACCCTCTGGGAGAGTGACCGTGCCAAGTCAGTATAGGAGCGTGGGCGACCCGCCCACGGCACAATCGAAAAGGTGGGCGGGTCGCCCACACTCCTTTGCCAAACCGACGTAGGTGGGCGGGTCGCCCACCCTCCTTTGCTAATACGACTTCGCGAAAATCACACGTTTACCGGGCTTGCCAGTAAACACGCAGGCCACTTCTTCCTTCAGCGACGCATTCGGAATGCAGCGCACCGTGACTTTGTATTGCTTGGCGATTTGGTCTTCGAGTTCAGGTTCGCAGCAGAAGCCCATCGAGGCAAAGCCACCGTGAATCTCTGGCTCTTTTTCATTCTTCGGCGTGAAGAATTCGACAAACTCTGCCTCTGTTGTGATGTCGCGGGTGTGCTCGTTACGGAACTTCTTGGCCTTGGCCAGCATCCCGTCTTGCATCTCATCCAGCAGGCTCGCGATGTTGCCGACAAATTTATCTTTGCCAAGCGCTTGCTTATCCTTGGGCGCACGGTCGCGGCGACCAACCATCACATTGCCAGCCTCGATATCTCGCGGTCCAACTTCAACACGAACGGGAATGCCCTTCTTAATCCAATCCCAAGCCTTCTCGCCGCCGCGCATATCACGGTCGTCAAACTCCACCTTCACAGGCGCACCCATGTAACTCTGGCCTTCGAGCGCTTGCTTCAAGTCGAGGCAGTAATCGATTACTTCGGCGCGGGTCTCTTCCTTCGGAGTGAATGGAATGATAACCACATGTGCGGGCGCAATGCGCGGCGGCAGCACTAGGCCATCGTCATCGGAGTGCGTCATAATCAAGCCACCCACCAGACGGGTCGATACGCCCCATGAAGTCGTCCAGGCAAATTCCTCTTTGCCTTCGGCGCTCAGGTATTTGATGCCACTGGACTTGGAAAAATTCTGCCCAAGGAAGTGCGAGGTGCCAGCTTGCAGGGCCTTACGGTCCTGCATCATCGCCTCAATCGCATACGTTGCATCGGCACCGGGAAAACGTTCCGCGGCAGTCTTCTCACCAGTAATGACCGGCATCGCCATGAAATTTTCCGCAAAGTCGGCATAAATGTCGAGCATTTGGCGTGTTTCGCCGAGCGCCTCTTCAGCGGTGGCATGCGCGGTGTGCCCTTCCTGCCAGAGGAACTCAGCAGTGCGTAAGAATAAACGGGTGCGCATTTCCCAACGCACGACATTGGCCCACTGATTGATCAGCAGCGGCAGGTCGCGGTACGACTTGACCCATTTAGCAAACAGCTCGCCAATGATGGTCTCAGAGGTCGGCCGCACGATCAGCGGCTCTTCGAGCTTACCCGCTGGCTGCAGCTTACCATCGGCATCGGCCTCGAGGCGCGAGTGTGTAACCACGGCGCATTCTTTAGCGAAGCCATCGACGTGCTCGGCCTCCTTCTGCAGGTAGCTCACGGGAATGAAGAGCGGGAAGTACGCGTTCTTGTGCCCGGTCTCTTTAAAACGTCGATCGAGATCGGCTTGGATATTTTCCCAGATCGCGTAGCCCCACGGCTTGATCACCATACAACCGCGCACCGGCGAGTTCTCGGCGAGATCGGCGGCCTTAATGACCTGTTGATACCATTCCGGATAGTCTTCGTCGCGGGTGGGTGTAATTGCGGTTTTTGCCTGTTGTGCCATGAGGCAAAGAAGCAAATCGCTCGAGCCCTGCGCTGCAATGCCAAACTGCTACCAGCCTTCTGTTGGTCGTTGGTCGCCAAGCCAACCGCCTTTGACAAAATCAACCAGTGGTGCGACCGCCTCAGGAAAGAACTTCGCTAGGATAAAACTGAGAATCACGATTCCGATGAAAATCACCAGGCCTTTACCGGCGCTCTTGAGCAGCTTCAAACACAGCACAAACAACACCAGCACAATCACCCAAGCGATGATGTTACGCGACAGTAGAGCGTCTTTTAGCATTTCCATGACTAGAATCGTTACGATTGATTATAACCGAGGCAAGCCTTCACCGCGACAGAATGAACCAAAGCCCAGTGACTACTTCGCGACGCCGATAAATTCCTGCTGCATCCAGTGCTGCAGGCAACTCGGCACCTTCACGCGGCCATCGGCTTGCAGATTATTTTCAAGGATCGCAGCCAGCACACGCGGCACCGCCAGCGCAGAACCATTCAAGGTGTGAGCCGTCACGGGCTTACCATCTGGCCCGCGATAGCGAATCGCAGCACGCCGCGCTTGAAAATCGGTAAAGTTACTACAGCTCGACACTTCCAACCAACGCTGCTGCCCGGCGGCAAACACTTCGAGGTCGTATTGCTTGGCATGTGGAAAACCAATATCGCCGGTGCACATGCGCAGCACACGATACGGCAGCTCAAGTTTCTGTAAGAGTTGCTCGACGTCGCCACGCAATTTTTCGAGCTCTGCCATGCTGCTTTCGGCATCGGTCCACTTTACCAGCTCGACCTTATCGAACTGGTGCAAGCGATTCAGACCACGCACATGCGCGCCCCAGCTGCCCGCCTCACGGCGAAAGCACGGCGAGTATGCGCAACGGCGCACTGGTAATTGATCCGCATCGAGAATCTCGTCGCGATAAAAGTTAGTTACTGGCACCTCCGCAGTCGGGATCAGATAGAGCCCCTCTTTGGGGTCGACGTACATCTGACCTTCTTTGTCCGGTAATTGACCGGTCGCAGTGGCGCTCGCCTCATTCACCACGATCGGCGGCAAGACCTCTTCGTAGCCAGACAGGCGCGCTTCCTCCAAGAAAAAGTTCACCAACGCCCGCACCATGCGTGACATCTCACCCACATAGAAAGGGAAACCGGCACCAGTCACTTTGACGCCGCGCGCAAAATCGACCCGCGACTCAAACCAAGGAATATCGAAGTGCGGTAAGGCATGTGGGAACGCCGCGTCGGCATCGCCCCAGGTCGCAGCCACTTCGTTCTCGTCCTCGCCCTTACCGATCGGCGTCGACGGGTCTGCGAGATTGGGGATCGATAGAAATGCTTGCTGGAAAGCATCGTCCGCCTGTTTGGCAACGACTTCCAACTCTTTCGCCTTACCAGCGATCGCCTTCATCTCTTGCACCTTCGCAATAAACTCGGGCGTGCCCTTCGGCAATGCAGCCATCGCTTGATTGGCCGCCTTCTGCGCCGAACGCGCCTGCTCGGCTTCGGTGATCTTGGCACGGCGGGTCGTATCCAACGCCAGGATGGCGTCGATATCGCAGGTGAATTTCTTATGGGCAATGGCAGCGCGGACAAAATCCGGCTGCTCGCGGAGGAGCTTAATATCAATCATGACTGAGTCGGTGGAAAGCAAGCAGAAGTAGCTGACTGTCAGCTTTCGTCAAAACGATAATCCCAAAAAGAGCGCACCGCCGAGCATTCCAGTCCTCTGCGGCTACGCATTCAACAGCGAAATGACGGCCTCACCCACCTCTGCCAAGGTGATCGAGCTCATATCGCCATCGGCGCGCCGGATCACACGTTGCCTCCCGGCAACTGGCGGATACGGGCCAAAGCGTTCCGGCGCAGTCGGCCCGAACAAAGTCACCAGCGGTCGCCCGAGCGCAGCAGCGAGATGCATCGGCCCACTATCGTTACTCACCACACAGTCGGCGGCGTTGAGTAACTCGGGCAGCTGCGCAATGCCCGTCTGCCCCGTCAGGTTAATCAGACGGTCGTCCACAATCGGTTCAGCCGCCTTAAACGGCACATGCCCACACCAGACAACTTGGCCGACGGTCGGTTGCTGCAACAACCAACGCGTGAGCGATTCATAGCCCAGCCAATTCTTCTCAGCGCGGCGACTCTCCGGAAAGACCACCACCCGCTGACCACCGTCGGCCAGCTCTGGCAAGGCAATGGGCGTGTCTGGCGTCTTAAATGATAGCGAGCGCGGCAGCTCCTCTTGCAAGCCAAGCACTGGCAAAAATGCCGACAGTATCTTGACCGCATGCGGCGGCTGCCCAGCAGGTAAAGCCGGCGTCTTTTGGTTGTAACCGATCCAAGCACACTCGCGCGCATCGGAACGCCCCAGCTTACGTTTTGCATGTGCGGCCAGTGTCAAAATCCCGGTGCGCGCCAGGCCCTGCAGGTCCAGCACCGCATCATAACGCTGCGTGCGCACCTCACAAATCAGGCGCACAAAACCGCCCACGCCCGCAGAGCGCTCAAAAATATAGGTGTGATCAATCACCGCCGACGCTTGCACCAGTGCCGCAAACTCGCCCCGTACCACCCAATCAATCGAAACCTTCGGCAGTTGCGTCTTAATCGCCTCTGCGATCAGCAACCCGTGAATAATGTCCCCCATCGACGAGGGCTTAATGATTAAAATACGCTGCATAGTCTGCTTCATGTTACTCACTGACCTCCCGCAGCTTTGCCTCAAACAGCTCGGTTAACTCCGGGCGGCCTGCCCAATTCTGCATAAAACGCCGCAAATCCTTGGCCCGTCCACGCTCAAAGGCACTGGCCTTCAAACCAAAGCGAAAAGCATCCAGATCAAATAAATGCAAGCGCCCATCCGGCCCGACGATCAAATTGGTCGCCTTCAAATCACCATGCGCCGCGCGCAGACGTCCCAGCGACTCCCATATCTGCGTAAACGCCTCAGCCACCGCCTCAATCTGCGCTAGATCAGCGCCGCAGGACTCGACATAATCCGGTAAAATTCGCCCCTCGATCTGCTCCATCAATAAATAGCGCAGCCCGGGCAAACGCTCGCGTGTGTCTTCATACACTGCCACCGCGCGGGCCGTCGGAATAAACGCCATGTCCAGCACCCAGGCAGATGACCAGCTCTTCAACGCCCGCGAACCCGAAAACAGATGCCGTATACGATTCAACAACGGCTTCTTGTTATAACGCTTCAGCACATACGCTTTTCCAGCATACTCAAATCCCTGCACGGTGCTGGTATTGCCCGACTTCAAACGCCGACCTTGCAGCATTAACGCTTCTGGATCGGAAAGAAAGGCCTCGATTAGCTCAGGAGCCGCCTGACGCAAATGCAGCGCATGATACGTTTCCGCCTCCGTCTCGACGAACTCAGTGCAGGTGCGCCGAGTTTTCTTAAAGTAGCGCTGCGTACGCTCGGCCTGTAGCGCGACAATCGCCCCATCGAGTTCATCCAGCAGTCGCTCCTTCAGCGTCTGGTCGTCGACCAAATACTTCGAGCGGATCGCGCTACGAAACGCGCGCTCGGCTGCGGGCGCCAAAGTCACACAAATACCAGCTAAATCCTGTAACCGTGCTCGCTCACTTAGTGCATACTTCGAAAATTCCATCGAGCCAGCGTCCAACAAATACAAACGTGCGCCATCCCACGCCCAATTATCCACATGCTGGTCCCCTTGACGAACGCCGGCACGATGCGCGGCATCTACCAGTTTTGCCAGTTGCTGCGCCAACTCTGTGCGCTCATCAGAGTCGCCCTCAAGAAAAGCATCTTGCACTGACACAGCACCCTCAATCCGCGCCATAATCACCCAGATCGCCGAACCATCGACTTCCTCAGCCACGTACAGGGGCCTCGGTGCTGACAAATTCAGCGCATTTAACTTAACCAAACCATCCCACTCGCGCCGCCAATCCCGCGCCTGCTTCGGATGCTCTAGAAAACGCTTGGCGACCACCGCCTGTTGATTTGAGCACAACTGCCCGGCATACACCTCACGCCGATCTGGCAAGAGGCGCAGCGCCTCTCGCACTTCGAGCTGCAACTCGGCGGCCGCGGCATTTAATTGATCGGTCGATTCCACCACCCGCAGCGTGATCGGCCCGCTTGACTCTTCGACCAGACTCATGACTGCGCGCCCTCCACATACCGACGCACCGCGGCAAGCACGCGCTCTGCCGAGACACCCTCGATCGGCATGCCACCCGTCGCAGGGCAGCCTACGGGTTGCAGAATATGCGTCGGCGCATCAAAAATTGGCCCGGTGCGCACCGGATTGGTCGGGCCAAACACCACCACCACTGGTGTGCCCAGCATATTGGCCAAATGCATGCCGCCGGTGTCATTACACACCACCACGTTACACTGCTTCAGCCCATCGCAAAATGCAGCGAGGTCGGTCTTACCTGCCAAATTTTGAATCGCTCCGCGGGGAAAGCCATCTGCCACTTGATCCGTAATCACACGATCGGCAGACGTGCCAAATAAAACGATTTCGACCTCAGGCACTGTCGCGAGCAACTGGCCAACCAATGCACGCCAATGACTAATCGGCCAGCGTTTCTCCGGCGCATTTTCGGTGCCGCAAATCATCGCCACCTGCGGGCGCGCACGAACAGATTCCTCACGCGGCAACGGGCTAGTGTCCAATGATTCAACCAAACCATAGCGCTGCAACATCAGCTCCCACACCTGAGTCTGGTGGGTCGTCGTCTCATCCACATCTGTCGACAATTCATAAGGATCCGTCAGTAACTGCCGCTTATTACCAGGCCGAACCATACCCATACGTTGCGAACAGCGCGTCAGAAAGGCTTCCAAATCACTGCGCGTCGAATTGGTAAACAGCAAATACGTATCCGGATAGTCCCGACGCAGTTGGTAGAAAGTGCGAAAGTAGCCACGCCCTTGCTGCGGCAGTGGAATAAAACGCTCGCCGACATCCAAGCGATCAAACAATGGCTCAAACGCAGCCTTACCAATCAGTGTGATTTCAAAATCAGGGCGCGCCTGACGAATCGCTCGAAGCAGCGGCAAAGCCATCACCACATCGCCGAGCCAGTTCGGCATTCGCACCCATAGGCGTGTCTTGCGTGGCGTCTCGGCATTGCCATTGATCGCGTTGGTCTGCTCCAGCTCGATACGTTTGGTGGCTAACGTAAAGCGTTTATGGGAACTCGACTGATGCCCCCAGCGTCGATGCAACCACAGCCAATCGGGCGCCGAATGTGAATCACGCTTCAAATAGGCCTCCAATAAATTATGCGCCCGCACCGACACCTCTATTGAAGTCTCACACTTTGGCAATTGCTGCAGGCTCAACTTGGCTTGCCAAAATTGAGTGCGCTCCAGCAATAGCAAATGAATATCTGCATCAAAGCGCAGCGCCATCAAACCCGGTAAATTCGTCATCGATACGAGTCGCCCCATAAACAGTGAGGTGGTTCCGCGATGCGATGCATCCTGATCAAATAACACTGCCACGCCCTCGCTGCGACGCAGCGCCGCCATCGCATCATTGTATCCTGAGCGGCGCGACAGCTGGCGAAAGCCAAAGCGCGACCGCGCCTCCTCGACCCATTTATTCAGTGCAGGCTGATTCAATGGCCGGAACACCACATTGACCTGCGGCAACCCGGGGAAAACCCGTGGCAGCAACGAGGCCGCTTCCGACATCGTCATATGCGGCAGCATCACCACAAACGGCTTTCCTTGCTGATCTCCCGAAATATAGCGTTCGACCTTGGCTCGCAGCTCATCATCGACCTCCAACACTGCATCGAGCCGCGACTCCGAGAAATACCGCGAAGCAGGCATAAACAGCGCCATCTCGACAACCCGTGCGCAGGCCTCGTAATACACCTTTCGACGCCACTGCTCACTCTGCCTAGGAAATGCATGGTGCAAGTTATTCAGCGTCATGTGGCGACGCGCCCCAGCGCACAGCCCAATCACACGGCCCAACAGCACGCAAATACCACGTATCAGCCACACCGGTGCCGCCGCGCTCAAACGCCCAATCAGTTTAATAAAAAATAGTGTCACAACAAAAATTAGAAATCGTCACTTATGAGAACGAGGCATGCCCCGCAAACGCAACGCCGAAATCAGCGGAAGACTCCGAAGCCTGTCATTGTCAAAGCTATCAGAACCGTTCTCGAAGATCCTAAATCCGTGGCGTCTGCCCTTGCGCAGGCCAATTGGAGCACTCCTTTGACCTCTGGCCGTCGCAAGCGACGACGCCACGTGACACCTTTAGCAATTACACCCCCTCCGAAGCCATCCCAGCAAGCCCTGCCTTTTGGCTTGTTAAGTTCTTAGATCCTTTCAGTTTCATTTTTTAAAATGGCTGTAAACTTCGACGAACTCTCTGCTCAAACCGACGCACTACGAAAGGATTATACTTTTTTAGAGAGCTTTGGCGTCGATGCCGCGAAAGTGCATGAGCGTTCCAAGGTATTAGAGCTCTCGTTTACCGAGAACGGCGCAACAGTGCAGACCTTCGTCAAAGTCTACAGCTACCGAACATCGCCGTTCCAGCGCCTCTGGCGGCGAGGCACCGCCCGCATCGAAGCACGCAACCTACTCTTTTTCAAATCAGTCGGAATCCCCACCCCACGCGTCGTCGCCTGGGGCCAGCGTAGAAACGCCATCGGTACAATCGTCGACGACTACATCATTACCGAGGCCATCCCCGAGACTCAGACGCTCGACGAATTCATCACAAGTGCATGTCCGGATCGCAGCCAGCCGCTCTACCGCAGTCGTCGCGACAGCATCATCGACCAGCTAAGTCACACCACCCGCGCAATCCACGCACACAATTTCTATCACCAAGACCTCAAGTGGCGCAACATCCTCGCCCGCATCAACGGCGATCAAACTGAACTGTTCTGGATTGACTGCCCGAAAGGCGACTTTACGAGATCGGCGGCTCACCAATCACGCCGCGCACTGAAGGACTGCGCCACCCTCGATAAACTAGGCCGTCTACACTGCACCAAGGAAGAACGCCTGCGCTTCGTCGCTGGGTACCTGGATCAACCCGTCGATGCGCCCGAAGTCGCCACCTTCGCCCAAGCCATCGCGGATTATCGTCGCAAACGCTTCGACGCCGAAGACCTCCGACAGGAACAAGAAGCCATCGAAAAACGCCAAGCCAAAGCCAATGCTGCCCAATCTAAGTAATCACCAATTCGAAGCACTGACCCAAGGCGCACGCATCTTGGAAAAAGACGGCTTTGGACTCAAAGTCCTGCGCCTGCCCGATGCCCGTATCCTCAAGCTTTTTCGGCGCAAACACTGGCTCTCCTCACAACTATGGGCACCGCACGCGCAACGCTTTGATCGCAACGCCAAGACCCTACTCAAACGTGGCATCCCGACCATCTCAGTCGAGCAAATTTTTGCACTCCCGGCAATGCAGCGCCAGGCGGTGCTCTACCACGAATTGCCCGGCATCACTTTACGGCAGTGGCTACAGGAGCACGAAGGCGACGAAGCCCAAGTAATGATCGAGCAATTCGGCCGCTTTGTAGCAAAACTCCATACCGAAGGCGTGCTGTTTCGCTCGCTGCATTTCGGCAATGTGCTGGTCACCCCCGAACAGAATCTCGCCCTGATCGACATCGTCGATATGAGCTTCCGTCGCAACGGCTGCCTCTCGACACATCAGAGAATCCGTAATTTCGCGCATATCGATCGCTACGTCGAGGATCGCACACTCTTCACGCAAACTGGCGAACAGACTTTTATTGAAGCTTACCTTGAAGCTGCGCAGCTTAGCTCTGAGATACAGACCACGCTTCGCCAAGCTTTCCTAGAAGGGCTACAGGCCTAGCCCTCTTTCCTTGCCATGTTTAAAATCAAACAACAATGGATCGCCTCAGAATGGGAGTCCACCCTAAGAGACGCCGACTAACTCGACATCGAATCCGTCTCAAAGCGTGAATTCGACTGGTTTGAAGCGCCCAATCGCCGCCGCGGCGGCTGGAGCGGCGTCACGCGCATCGTGCTCAACCCCGACGCCGTGCCAAAAGATCAGAAAGCCGTCTTTCTGAAAATTCAGCAGAACCACTTCTACCGAGCGCCTTCGACATTTTTCCTCAAGCGCCTGTCGTTTGCTCGGGAATTCGACGCCCTTCAAGCCCTCGCCCCAGTGGTTAGTTGCATGCCAAACTTACTGCAATTTGCCCAATGGGAGCAGGATGGCAACCAAGGCTCGTTGATCATTACTGAGGCACTCGAAGGGTTGCAGCCCTTTGACACATGGCTCAAAGAACAGAAAGATTCAGCCGATACTAATCAATCAGAACCAATCCTGAAGGCACTTCAATCAGTCGCAAGCGCCGCACGCGAAGTTCATCATGCTGGATGGGCACACTTCGGATTTTACCCGAAACATGCCTTTATCCGCCAAGACGAGAATGGGGATTTTAGCACATGCCTGATCGACCTTGAGAAAGCGCGACAACCACTCCGTTCAACTCAATCCACGATTGAAGATGTCTCTCGCTTCCTGCGGCACTCGACCGAATTGAATAATGAAGAGAAAGTGGCATATCTACGTGCCTACTTCCAAACGGACACTTTTTCCGATGCCCAGAAACGCATGATCGGTAAAATGCACGGTGGCCCGAGTGTATAACCACGCATATCTAGGAAAACAAGCATTGACAGCAATGCTAGCAACGCAAACAATTTGATAATGGCTACCCTCACAATACGCAATCTAGACGATGCCACTAAACGAAAGATTCGAATAGTCGCCGCGCAACACGGGCATTCGATGGAAGCCGAGGCCCGTAATATACTCACTCAAGCCGTCTCTCCGAATGCCCAAAACTCCAACGCAAGTGAATCCCTAAAGCAAATTACAGGCATCTGGAAAACACGCGGCACTACAGAACAGCTAATGCAAACCACCCGAGGCATACGCTAGCGGATGACAGTACTCATCGACACGAACGTCATTTCAGACGTGCTATTCGAAGATCCGGACTGGTTGCAATGGTCAATCGACCGCCTGATGGAATATGAGGGACAATTACAAATCAACCCAGCCATCTACGCTGAACTCTGCTACCCCGCCGAATCCTCCGAAGAAATCGATATCATCCTAGGCAAATTATCATTAACCTACGTTGAGACTCCACGCCAAGGGCTCTATCTCGCCGCTCAAGCCTATAAAACCTACCGCTCCCGCGGCGGCACGAAATCCGCCCCCCTTCCGGATTTCTTTATAGGAGGACATGCAGCCGCATTAATGGTGCCATTAATCACAAGAGATGTCTCACGCTACCAAACTTATTTCCCTCAGGTTAAATTGATCCATCCCTGATCACCACTTTATTCCTGGCACTTGCCCCTGCGGGGCTAGCTCGACAGACTCCACTAATTATCTCCACGCTTATCGCGCTCCTTCCCACCTTCCGACTTTAACACGTTTACACTCTTACACTTTTACACAAGACCATGAATATTTCAGGACTCGGAGGTGCCGTAGGGCACGACGTCTGCTTGAATTCTCCCCTCATCCGCCGCGGCGAGCTAATGGTCTGCTCGCCGACCGATGCGTTGAACATGCTCTAGGTCTCCGACCTACAGTTCCTCATCATGACAAACGTGCTGGCCTAGAAGCCGGATACGCCGAAGTATCAACACTAAGAAAATAACACAAAATGCCTAAATGCACTTTAATTGTTAACGTCTACAATCAAGCCAAACAGCTGGATGTATTACTTGAGAGCGCCCTAAAGCAGACGAATCAGGATTTTGAAATCGTCGTGGCAGACGACGGCTCTGCGGATGAAACCGAAGCAATCGTTAAAAAATGGGAATCACAATTAGAGATCCGGCGCGTCTGGCACGAAGACCGCGGCTTCTACCGAACCATCATCCTCAACAGCGCTGCCAAGTTGGCCACCAGCGAGTATCTCATCTTTGTCGACGGCGACATGATCCTCCACCACCGCTTTATCGAAATGCACCTCAAATACGCACACCCACAACGCGTGATGTGCGGCTGGCGCGGCAGCAAGATCCGGCAAGACATAGCGGAACGCATCATTCGCAAAGAAATCGAATTCCCCACAGATACCGCTGCCGTCCTGTGGCGAGGACTGAAGGGGCAGGTAATTAAACCCTTCCGAACAACGATCATCGAGAACAAGTTCCTTCGAAAAATCATGTGCAGAGAGCGGCATCACGTGGGTGGCTGCAATTTCGCCATGCACAAGAAGAACTACGAGCTTTGCAACGGCATGGACGAAACTATCCTACAGTATGGCTACGAGGACCACGAAATCGGCGCGCGCCTAAAGAACAACGGCATCGAAGCCGTGGGCATCCGCAACTGCGCGAACACTTATCACTTGGAACATGGAAAATCCGACAATCCTGGCATCAAAGACATCCTGCCTCGCATACACTCCCATAAGTATAAACAGTGTAAATACGGTCTAAAGCAACTAGACGAGGGTAGTACCAACGACATGTTTATTCAGGGCTAAATCACACGTGAAAAAGCGCCTAATCCAGATCACTCAACCGCTATTAAAGCGACTTGGGCTTCGCCTCCTTCGCGACAAAGTCCACCAGTGCCTACAACAGAACCAGACACTCTTGACAGAACTGGTGCACCAAGCGCGTCAAACAAACGAGAATGCCGCATCGGCAGAAGGCATCTCATTCATCATTTTCTCAAAGGACCGCGCACTGCAATTGGACGGATTACTCCGGAGCATGCTGCACCATGTGACGGGCGCTTACTCCATCCATGTGTTATACTGCGCGTCAAATGCAGCGCATGCCCACGCCTACGGAGAACTCACCGACGGCATTCAGAATACAGATCGTATTCAATGGACCAAGGAAGCCGATTTCAGAAAAGATCTAGTACACACCTTACAGGGCACTCAAACAGCGTCCGTTTGCTTTCTAGTCGATGATATCGTCTTCATACGCCCGATGAATTTGGACGCATTGAATCGAGATGCTATCCACGGCGGCATTGTATCCCTACGCCTTGGGAGCAATATCACGTTCTGCTACACGAAGCAAAAGACGATGCACTGCCCATCCTTAAATCCAACCAAGGGGCAGGACGGGCTGCTGGAGTTCTCATGGGAAGATGGCTCCTATGACTGGGCCTACCCCCTTTCAGTCGATGGTCACATATTTCCGACATCTGAAATTTTGATCGCCGCGAGGCTGCTCGACTACCGCGCCCCCAATACTTTTGAACGAGCGCTTCAAACCCTCACGCCGTTGTATCAAAAACGTCCTGGCTATTGCTTCAAGTCTCCAAGAATGTTCAATATTCCGCTCAATCGAGTGCAAAATGAAAATGATAACATCAGCGGTGAGATTAGTGCCGAAGACTTACTCGAAAAATGGCAAGAAGGTCTGACCTTGAATTTCAAGACGCTATCCGATACTGCCACAACAAGTGTCCACGAAGAACGATCCATCAGCTTTTGTGAACGAAAGAAGAACGAACCGCAGTGACATCTCAAATACCAGATAGCTCGATTACCGAGCCTCCTCATAAGTTCTTAATAATCCCATGCAACGCGGCGGGCATGGGCAGCATCCTGCGAGGCGCCATTTCAGGACTTTTATTTGCGGAATTCACTGGACGAATTCCTCTCATTTATTGGCATCAAAACTGTAACTACCTCAAACCCGCAGCTTCCCCCTTCCACAACGCCTTTCACGATTATTATCAGCGCACATGTCCATTTAGCCTAGAGGATGCGTTTAAGCAAAGCACAAGCACTTACCCTCAAGGCACTCGGATCGATAACTTACACGCCCTGCTGGACGAACTGCATAGAACGCTCAGTGATAGCGAAGAATATTTTAGAAACATCTGCTCGAATTCGGCGAGTCAGGAAGACCTAGTCGTCTTCCCCACCTATATATCGATGCCCCGAATGCTAGAGCTCATCCCAGTGGAACATCGATTCCACAAAATGGGAGACGACGCGCTCACACAATGGGCCGCTACAAAATTCCTCACCGTGAGCAAAGGGATCACCAATCAGGTCAATGACTTCTGGGCTCAACACTTCGCTAATACAGAGCAAATAGTCACAGTCCACATACGAGTCGGAGATAAATACCGAGAGTCAATCCTTCCGAGTTTTTCAAGATATAAACATCAAGTGGATGCCTTTCTGCGAAAAAATCCACAAGGAAAAATCTATTTAGCCACCGACTCCAGCCATGCGGTGAATTTCTTTCATAAACGCTATGCAGATAGAGTTGTCACATCTCCCGCCCTGCGATCATCCGGTCGAAAGGGAGTGCATAAAACAGGCGCGGATGGCCTACAAATCGGCAACGAAATCCTATTTGACGTCGAATGCCTCTCTCGTGGAAATCACTTTATCGGCTTTGATGAATCGAACGTATTCTTCTGGGTGCAGCACCTAACCAAAGCCGGAATCAATCAATCCTTTAGTCACATAAGCGTCCGCTCTGGATTGAAGGAAATCCTATTCAACCGACAAAGTCTCAAACGTGCAGCAAAGAGAACGTGGAGACGCCTGTTCTCTTCCACTGATCAAGGTGCATAATCCATTTTTCAATATTATGCTCAATAAATTGAAACGAAGAATCAACCGCTGGCGGTTTAAGTCATCAGTCAGGAGGCTACGAAATACAGAGTTTTGTCTCATCTCAAACAACTGCTTCGGCAGCAGAATCTACAAGACATTGGGGAGGGAATACAACACACCCTTCGCTGGCCTGTTCCTAATGCCAGAATGCTTTGCCAAGCTGGTGGCCAATTTCGATGAATACATGGATAAAGATATCAGCTTCATAGAGAAGTCTAAGTATCCACCTCACGATGAACCAGGGAGAGGTGCGGATCAGTATCCGCTAGGACTGCTAGGGGACCTAGAACTCCATTTCGTGCACTACAAAAGCGAGCAGAATGCCCTAGAGGCATGGGAACGCCGAAAAGCCCGAATCGATCGTAAACACCTCTACTTCATTCTGATTGCCAACGGACCGTGTGACGAGAAGGTGATGGCGACATTTGCAGGTAAAGACTCCAGAAACAAAGTATGCTTTCACCGACAAAAGAATCTAAAAATGCCCGGCTGCGTCTATATTCCATCAGAGATTGAAGACATGGGAAACCTATACTCCCAATACCATAGATTCGTCGGACGCTTTGATTTTGCCGATTGGGTTCTAAAAGACACAGCCCAAAACAGATAAAAACATACACCTTCAGCCATTCGATCTAGCCTAGTCAAAATACTGCCCCCTAATTCCTTCAAGTATCCCATCAAAAATGCACACCAATAAAGATACATCATAAAGCCCAGAACGTAACATTAGATTCTGTCACAAAAAAACAGAAGTAATACTTTCCCAAGATCCTATTCACCGCGTGCAAGATTAGGTTGATAACTAAATCGGTAACATTGACCCCCTAAAACTTCTAGAGTGCCGGCAGGAAAGTCTTAAACTGAATTTGAAAGCACTTTCAAACATTAAAACTGATCATGTGCATCAGGCACTTCCTATAAAATCATCCTATACTAACGCATCCTTAACTCAAATTAAATAAAAACTTATATGTCTTTTTTCAAAAAAGTATGGAGCCAATTAAAAACAAGGAGGAGCGCGCCTGTCAGCGACTTAATCCTCGTATCTGGAAGCGACAGTTCTCACGCAAAAAGCCTATTGCAATGGTTCAAAAGCGCTATAGAGCATGAACCAGATTCGGACATAGTAATATACGACTTGGGTCTCACTCCAGAACAAAAAAAACAATTTCAGACACTCCAAGAACGTCACCTTCGACTGGATCTCCGAACCTTTCATTTCGAAAATTATCCGTCATACTTTGATATAAAAATTTCTGCCGGAGAATACGCATGGAAACCAACAATCATCAATGAGCTCACAATGGAGTTCAACCGCCCCATATGTTGGATGGACGCGGGGAACTTAATCAAAGAGCCACTAACGTTTATCAAAAGAATGATGAACCAAACAGGCTTCTACTCCCCAAGCTCCAAAGGAACTATAGAAGACTGGACCCACCCCATGACCCTACAGGCACTAAATTATCCAAATGAACACCTCAAAGAAACCAATTTGAACGGTGCATGCATTGCGTTTAACCCGCTCAATCCAGAAGCAAAATCGCTACTCGACAGATGGGCTCATGCAGCAATGGATAAAGATATCATCGCGCCCCGAGGATCAAACCGCAACAACCACAGACAAGACCAAGCAACCCTATCCGCGCTCTACTACCTTTCTTCACTCAGTCATAGCGCAATCCCACCAAAACTACTTAGGCAGAAAGCTGGGTTTATCACACATCAAGATATCGACACTCAATCTTAATGAATTCCATCCGACTTTACTTGAGCTGCAAGCCTGAGAACGCATCCAATATCCTACGTCAAACACCCGAAGGAAAAGGGATCTGGAATGGACACCAATTCTACATCAACGATGGCCACGAGCCTAGCGACACCTTAGTTGTATTTGCCAACTCTTCGAAAATCATCCGAACCACCGTCCCAAAAGAACGCCGTATATTTATCGCAGGCGAACCACCAGAGATGAAGTTCTACTCTGACAGATTCTTAGCACAATTCGGCACGATAATCAGTTCTCACGAGTCAATCAATCACCCAAACGCATGCCTAAAGCAACAAGGCTACCCATGGTTTTCAGGCATTCGGTTTGAAGGCAACAAGAAGCAAGTTGTCACCCGCATCTACGATGACTACAAGAACGAAGCCCCCATTGAAAAAACAAAGGTACTCTCGGTCGTCTGCTCGAATAAGAGCTCTAAGCCCGGACACAAGAAACGCTTCGAATTTGTTACAAAATTAAAGGAAGCACTAGGCGATGAAGTGGACCTATATGGCACAGGGCAAAACCCCATCGCCAACAAGAGTGACGCAATTCGCCCCTACCAATATCACATCGCGATCGAGAATAGCAGTGCCCCACATTACTGGAGCGAAAAACTCGCCGATTGCTACCTAGATGAAGCCTACCCTTTTTACGCAGGTTGCCCAGAGATTGGAGAGTATTTCCCAGAAGATGCCTTCACCTTGATCAATCTCGACAACATCGAAGGCACGATCAAAAAGATCCGTCAGGCAATCAAAGAAGACAGGCACCTCCAGATGCTCTCGTCGATCAGAGAATCCAAGCGGCGTGTGCTCGAAGAATACAACATGTTTAATGTAATCGTTCAGCACATCGAACAGCTCGAAGCCACAGTTCCTGTGGCAACCAAGACCAAACATAAGATCTACCCAAGAAAATGGTTCCACAAAGGCTTAAGGACTCGGCTGCAGCTGATTATATCAGATTTTAGATCTCAACGATCTCGTTGCTAAGTCAAGACAAACGAACTCAATACAATCAAACGGAATAAGGCCCAAGCACCGATAAAAAGAACATTTGAGAACAGAAAAACCAATGCCTGAAAACACAAAGCTACTACATCGAACAAATACTCAGTTCTTAACAGGAATCCGTGGATTTGCGGCCCTCGGAGTTTTGATAGTTCACTGCACAGGCGCATTCAAAGGTCACAACGAATATGTCGATAATCTGCTGAATTTCGGAAAATATGGCGTCGTCGTCTTCTTTGTGCTGTCCACATTTTCGCTCTCGATCTCAATGCACAACAACCCTCCAAGCAATCGGCGTAACTTGGCACACTACTGGAATCGAAGATTTTGGAGGATCTTCCCACTGTATGCCATCATCTGCACTGCCGTCTGGATTTTAATTAATAATACAAGAATCATACTTTCAGCAGATGGAAACAGTTGGAGTTCGCTAACGGACTTGCTGATGCACCTCACTTTCATAAATGCCTTCAACCACGAATATGCAGGATCCATTTTAGGCGTCGAATGGACCATTCAACTCGAAATGCTTGCATACGCATTTCTCCCAATACTTTACTATGCGACGAAAAAGCATAGCTGGAAAATGGGCCTATTTATTACCATAGCCTTATTCGCCGTGGGAAAACAAGAATCACTATCCGAGTTAATCCTCCCCGAAGGCCAAACATTCTTTAACCATGATTGGTCTTTGTGGAAATACTTCTTTGCGTTTTACTTCGGCGCACTCGCGTTCAATAGAATCGTGGCGACTCCAGCCTGTCTTACCAAAAAGCAGTCCACTCTCATCGCTTATGGTTTAATCATTTTCCTACCCATCTACGCGACGTTTTTTCCATCCAGTGAAAATCTGATTGTTACGCTATGGGTTATCGGTCTCATCTATGCTTTACTCGGTGTAAAAAAAGGCCCTCGCACAATCTTAGAAAACAAACTGATCCTGCACATCGGGAAAATTAGTTTCTCCGTCTATTTGCTTCATATGCCACTTTATTATGTAACCATGCCAGCGTTGGAAGCTCACTTGCACCCAGTCCCTGCCTTTATCGTCTTCCTCACAATCGTCCTAGCAACCTCCACACTGACATACAAAGTCATTGAAGAGACATTCATGGGAGTCGGCGAAGCCCTGTTTCGAGCATCGCAAAAAAGACAGCCCTTAACCACGGATTAAATCCGGAGCTAATGCTCTGCGAAGAATCGCCGACTAAAGAAGGGAAGCTTGCGGAACCAGCGAACCCAGCGCACTTTACGGGTATAATTCGCAGGCCACAGATGTGGATAAGATTTCGCCTCGCACGAGGTCCGGTCCCACTTTTTCAACTGACTAAATTCTTCTCGTTTTGACAATTGAGCGGGATGCGTGGTGTAAAGGTATAAGATCTTAGAAAGCACGCCTACATTTAGACCTTGCGCGGCAACTCTCGACCAAAAGTCCTTATCCCCAACAAGCACCAGCGATTCGTCAAACATCCCTATGCTATCCTTCAGCTCAGTCCTCCAAGCGAAAAAAGGCCCGGGCCGTGTGCTTAACTCTAATCGTCGCAAGCGTTGCTGATCCCATGAATTCATATCTTCATCGATAACTTGCTTCGCAATCAACACGGTAGCCACATCCCAAGCATTCCGAGCCATGCCCTCAATCACTCGCTCCAGCAACTCGGGGTGCATCGCGTCATCCATATTCGAAATACAGACAATCGGTGCCGAAGCATCCTCCCAGCCAAGATTCCATGCCTGATACAGAGTGATTTGCTGATCCAGTTTAATCAATCTGCAGTTAGCATGCTTCTCACAGAAAGGCTCAAGCAGATCACGTTCACTGCCAGGAGAATTTGGCTCAATGAAGATGAATTCCACCCGTTCGAAAGCAACCTGAGCCTCAACCTCCAGCAGCTTCTTCTCCACTAAATCACGATCATTGAAGGTGCTGATCAACACGGATATTTTATAGAGCTGCGACGACATAACGCAGAATAGTGAGCGCCAGCAGAACAAAAACAAGGCTCATATCAATCCTTGGTGTAACTTAGACGCAGATATTCTTTATTTCCATACTTGTAAATACGATACGTTAGCTAAATCCTTGATTTTATCGTACCTCATGCCGCTCTCAGTAGAAATCAGCTCTATCGCATAAACTCACAAATGACAGCCCCAACTACAGACTTTCCGAAACCAAGCTTCGAGTCGATTAGACGAGGGCAATCACTGTAAATCGATAAGCGACAAACATGAAGATTATACATTTATGCGGAGGGGGGCTTGAGTCAGGAGCCACACTCGGCGCCCTCTCCTTACATCAGGCTCTTATAGATCAAGGAGTTGAATCTTCTTTAATATTCTCGAAAGGCGACAATCACTCAAACACCCCAGATGTCTCCCCTTTCTTCAACTCGAAACTTGCTAGAAAGTTGTTCGACAGCAGCTCAAAGTGGATAGAACCTCAGCTCCTCAGAACCGAAACCAAACGAAAAATAAAAGATATATCATTGGGCATCGTTGGCCACCCCTTCTTCCTTAAAAAACGCGAGATTGAAGCAGCGGACATCATTCATTTGCACTGGATTAACTCTAGGTTTATCCGAACCAAAGCGATTCAACATTTCAAAAAGCCCATCGTATGGACCCTACGGGATGCGTGGCCCTACACAGGCGGGTGCCACTACACCACTGACTGCGAAGGCTACAAAACAGGCTGCGGACAATGCCCGCTGCTCGATTCATCAAATCCCAATGACCGCTCGCGACAGGTATTAGACAGTAAGCAAAAACACCTCCCCGAGGGGATTCAATATGTCGCACTCAGCAACTGGACTGCCGAGCAGGCACGAGCCTCCAGCTTACTTAAAAATAAATCCATCGACATCATTCTAAACTCCATTGGATCGTGCTACTTCAAGCCAAGCGATCTGACCAAAGAGCAAGCACGCTCAAAATTTAACCTACCGACGAAAAAGACTATCATATTAGCAGGGGCCGCTCGCCTAGATTCACAATTCAAAGGCTATAAAGATCTTCTCCCAGAATTCCCCGACAATCCGGACTCGGATCTCCACCTAGTCACCTTCGGACGTATCTCCGAGGAATTAAAATCAAGAATCAAGGCACCTTGCACCCACCTCGATTCAATCGCATCGGGTGAAGAACTACAGGCTCTTTATCACGCCGCAGACATATTCATTGCGCCATCCACTCAAGAGGCATTTGGAAAAACACTGGCCGAAGCAGGTGCCTGCGGGCTCCCCGTAGTATGCTACGACATCGGAGGCCCCAGAGACATCGTTGTCGATGGAAAGACAGGCTATAGAACGCCAGTCAATGAAACCAGTGAGTTCATCAAACGGACTCTAGATCTAGCATCTCAACCCGACAAGCGCAAGAAGATGGGCCAGGCAGCCATTCAACACACACATTCCCACTTCAGCTCGAACATTATAGCTCAACAGCACATCGACCTCTACAATGAACTATTGAGCAAGAAAGAACTCTAAAGACACCGATCAATGAGCAACAAATACAACACTGAGGCTGCAAAAATCTCAATCGCAATTTGCACCAGAGAGCGACCAGTCATGCTCACCAATCTCCTCAGAAGTTTTGAGAACCTGAGCCCCCTCAATGAAGTCGAAGTTGAAATCGACATCATTGAGAACCACACGGAACAAAACCTGAAAGACCTAATCGAAAATATCGCGCCCAGCCTTCCATATAAAATAAACTACAACTGGGAACCTCGCCTAGGAATCCCCATCGCTCGAAATCATGCCCTCAGAGCTGCTGAAAACTCTAACGCGACTCATATAATATTTATCGACGACGATGAACGCGTCGCCCCACAGTGGCTAAGAGAACTCTGGTCAGCGTATCTCAAGTTTGATCAAACTAGCATCATTCAAGGTGCTGTCATTTCGGCTCCCGAAACTGAAACCAACAAGGACTTACACCCCTTCTTTCAAAGAAAAATAAGGAACACCGGCGACTACATGGAAACAGGATCCACGAACAACGTGATAATCCCCATTGAGTCCCTAACTCGACATAGTCTTACATTTGACGAAACAAATCCCTTCGCAGGCGGAGAAGACTACATTCTCACGCGAAAAGCCCATCGGCTAAATATCCCCATAAGATACTGCGCAGAAGCCATTGTCTATGAAGACATCCCAGACGAACGGCTCAACCTACGCTGGCTTAGTAAACGAAATTTCAGTTCAGGGATCACAGATGGAGAACAACAACGGGAACTCAACTTCAGGATTTCTTACGTAACAAAAAGACTCTGGAAACTGCTGCTCAATCTATTCAAAGCAGCCATCTTAAGAATTCGCTCAAAGCATCATGATTCTATCAAAAAATGGCTCAAAGCCTGCGTGAACACTGGGCAATTATTTGGATATTTTCACTTCACACTCAGTTCATACAAAACCACCGACGGAAATTAGCCGCCTCGCAAAAAAGACTTCTACAGCAACATGAAAGTTAGCGTTCTGATCAACAATTATAACTATGCCTCATTCATCACCGAATGCCTAGACTCCGTCCGTGCGCAGACACAGGCGACACACGAAGTCATAGTGGTCGATGACGGCTCAACAGATGATTCAGTCGAACGTATCAAAGCGCACCCCTTAAACGTTACCTGCATAGAAAAAGAGAACGGAGGGCAATATTCCGCAATGCAAGCAGCGACCCAGGCTGCAACTGGCGACATTTTCTGTTACCTTGATTCTGATGATACCTGGCACCCTGATTACCTCAACAAAGTTTGCGCCGCGTTCAAGAGCGACCAAAAACCAGACTTCGTCTACACTGGCCTAACAAAATTTGGCAAGGAATGTGGGCCACATCACCTTAGCAGTAAAACTGAATGCCCTCAATTCATCCCGAAGAGCCAACAACTCCTATTGGCAAGGAGAGTATATGTAGGCGGCCCAACGTCCGCGAATTCCATCAAATCAGAATATGCGCGACGGCTCTTTAAAGACGCCTCACCTGAGCGCCTCAAAGACTACCGACTCTGCGCTGATCAAGTTCTCGTCCTCGGGGCCTCGCTCATAGGATGCAGCAAATCACAATTGCCCGCCCGCCTAGTCAACTACCGCGTCCACGGCAGCAATGGCTTCCACAATAAGGAAACCGATAACGCCGAGCAGAATGAAAATCAAGACAGGTTCCTCCGCTTAAAAGACCAGCTATCAAGTGAGCTAAATGTAGACCTAGAACCATCACGACTATTCAGCGAGTTCCATCAATTCCTCAAGTCAGCCGGCCACCAACAGAACATCACTCGCTCCTACCTGAGAGCCCCTAAAGAGATGAATTTAAGCCCTCTCCATAGATCATATTGGAAAGCTCGACTAAATATAATATACCGACTTTCAAAACTAAGATAATTCAAACAAAATTCAGTCCACTACCGTATGAGTAAAAGAAAAAACAGGCCGATCAAAGAGTTCCTAAGAACACTCAAAAAACATCTAAATCCAGACTACTGGCAGACGAAGAAAGACATCGTGCTAGTCTACAACCCAGGGAAAGTCGGTTCAACTTCTGTGACGTATAGCCTTAAAAAGAGCCTCCCTTGGTTACCAGCCACACACATCCACTTCCTAACTCAGTCCAGGCTAGAAGCATGTAAACAAAGCGGAAAATGGCCATTCAACCTAATCATGGCTGATCGCACAAACCTAGTGCTCCAACAACACCCAGATAAAACGATAAAAATAATCACACTGGTCCGAGATCCTATAGGTCGAGACCTATCTGGAATCTTCCAAGGTCCAACTGAATATTTCCCAAACAAAGATGAAAGTAAAATCACGGCCGATGACATTATCGACCTCATCACTCAATTTGACCACTCTTACATCGCAGATTGGTTTGATGGCGAATTCAAAGAATATCTAAACTTCGACATTTACAGCCAGCCATTCGACAAAGAGAAGGGCTATACAATATACCAGCACGAAGGCATAGACATCCTATGCATCAAGCTCGAACGGCTATCAGAGGTTTACCCCGAGGCGGTGTCTAAACTACTAGGAACGAAGCGGAACATCCTGCGAAATAAAAACGAAGGAGACTCCAAAGCTCTTTCAACCCTCTATAGCACAGTCAAAAAACGATTCAAAATAGAGGAGCCAAGGCTTCGAGAGATTTACAATAGCAAGTTCATGCAGACATTTTATACCAACGAAGAAATTGAGTCCTTCATCAGTAAGTGGAAGGCATAAATCATGGCGCACATCAGTAAAGAAGCAGTCGCCATTGTCGAGTGGAACCAAATGGGGCACCACGAAACTTATCTAAGGCATTACACTAACGCATTCCTTAACAGCGGGCATCCCGTGATCGTAATGTGTAAAGATCCAGCCAAACTAACCAATTGGATCGCAAAACACACGAACACTCAACCATCTCAGTTCATTGCAGTCGAACTCCCTGACTTCGCCTGGGACAAGCAACGCATACGTCGAAAACGAAGGAAGCAAGCCTTCGCCTGGTTCAAAAACAAGATATTTGATATTCCTAAACAACGAAAAATCAAACAGGCACTTAGAAATGGCGAATCAGCCCTCAACGTAAAATGCGGCTGGGTTCACTTTGCTTGTTTTTATGAGCACCAAGCATATACAATAAAACAGTTGATCGACACATTCAACCTCCCTTGGACCAGCTTATACTTACTTCCTAACATCTTTTACGCCTGCCCCAACAAAACGACAAAGACATCCACACAAGAAGATATAGCCCAAAAGCTACTACAAGACTCACGTCTCCGCGGCTTACTACTCTTAAATGAACACATTGCCCCCGCCGTCGAACAGTATTGCAACTGTCCAATCATAATTGCCCCTGATTTCGCAGATATCAGCCTCCCCACAATATTAATAAACGAAGATCAGAAGAAACAACAACAGAAGCACAATCCAACCATTGGCCTCCTAGGCTACCTGCTCCCATCAAAAGGAACCATTTCAATCTCCCGCCTGTTATTGCAGAATAAGCTAAAAGGCCATGCTTTGATCTTAGCTGGAGAACTCCCCTGGGATAAATACGACGCAGAGCAACAAATAATCTTACAAAACATCCAACAATGTGAATCAGCTCGAACGCGGTTTGAATGGATCAACGATGAATCTGAGTATAATGCACTCATCCAAGAATGCGATATTCTACTGGCAACCTATACAGACTTCGCACATAGCAGTAACACCTTAACAAAGGCGGCCATCTTCAACAAACCAGTCATCGTCAACGACGGCCACCTAATGGCTCAAAGAGTTCGAGACTATAGACTTGGCGAAATCATTCCAGAGGGAGACTTGAATGCCCTGCGCGACGCGATCCTAAAAATCACCACCAACACAGAGCACTGGATCCAGACGAATCAACCGAGATGGGCAGCGTATCGCACCCGCCATTCAATAGAATCTTTATCCAACTCGATCCAACAACTGGCAGAATAAAGCAACCTCCAGCAGAGCTGCATTTGCATACGAATAAGCTGGGGACTCGAACTACAATAAATCGATCGTATCACCACCATGAGCTCTAGAACCGAAGCGCTCCAAGTATAATCGCATTAGCGTTACTAGATGCGAGCGTAACATAATCCCCGCAGGACAATATCAACCTCATCCATTTATTATAACATACAAAGAAGGTTCTTTAGATTCGCTCGGATGCCCCGAACCTGCACTTCAGTAAAAACGCGAACCTCCCTCAACGGCGGGGTCCAACAAACTCTACATTCGGATAATAATCCCTCATCGAATGCTCAAATATCGCATAGTTTTTGTAGTAACTACCGCCATACAACTGCGTCGGACGACCAGACAATGCTCCAGAAATTGAAACATGAAGACGGTCAGTCTCAACTCGGCGCAGGTGAGATACGTGCGAAAAAAATGCGTTCGCGACCCCAAGACGCCAAGGATGCACCCTCAACTCTCGATATTTCCTCCGTTCTAATGGAGCTTGGATCAACATCGAAAGATCATAATTCCCCTCACCTGGTTCTGCTCGGGCAGACTCAAGATCCGTCCGAAACAAAGTCACATCAGACCCACGTAATTTTCGCCTGAGCTGCCATTGTTCACGAATCCAACGCAGATCCTTCTTAAATTTGACACCTGGCATTCGAAGCCGTTTCCATTGATGTGGTTCAATACAAAATGCTAAATCATGCGTTAAGAACACATGCCCCGTCTCTCCAATAAACTTCCGACAATGAGCTTCACTTCCCGGCTCACGGCAAAACAAAGAAAAGCGATCATCCAGACGAGACAAGAGCAACTCATGACCAGATACCGTATGAGGCAACAAGGTAAATGAATCAAACAAATCAAAATATGTCTCAATAAAATTACTGCAGTTATCATAATAACCAACAAAATTGCCACCACCGCCATAAACAACATGCTTGTTCGTCTGAAAACGTTCTTCGGAAAATTCGTCGAACTCGATCCCGTGACGCTTAAACAACTCACACATCCCGAGGTAAATCAACTGATCTCCGGCATTCCCCATATTGTGATAATATAAGAAACGCGGAAGCCCGCGAAGGTGAGCAATCAGCTCGCTCCATTCATCATCCGAATGCACTCTAATCTCCATATATAAGCCCTGTGATTATCGTTGTAGGTAATTCATCGTATTCCGCAAAACACGACAATATAAGTCTTCAGTGAGACATCGCGTTGATCTCGGAAATAAACGAGAAAATTTAATTCCGTATCGCTCCGAAGACTTCGAACCAAATAAGCGAAGGAGCCGATACATCACAACACAATACCCTGCCTTTATATAACGAGGTCGACGGCGTTCCCCCTTCTCCAATCGACGAATCACACTTTTATACACAGACAAATAAGGCTGCGCAGCTCGAAAGCCACGACACATCTCCTCATGATACGCAACCGTCAGACGATCTGCGGTAATGAAATGTTGATACACTAAAGACTCAGAATACTGCAAACGATAGCCAGCTAAGACAAACCAGTTACACAGTTCGCTATCGTCTCCAGAAAGCAATTCCCCTCCTTTTCGACCAGAACAAAGAAAGGAAAATCCATGGTCAAAAAGGTCAACCAGCACAACACGCCTCAAAACAATCCCTGCGCCCCACACATAGCCACGTGCAGTCACATCGGCATCAACTATCGACTGAACACCCACTGCATAATCATCCTGATAAGTAGTGAACCACGGGGGGAACGCGACATCCGAAACAGCCACCCCACGTCCCCCACAGATCCCCACAGCAGGGTGTGACTCCATTAAATCATATGCAATTTGAATATACTCAGGCGCAAGCCAGTTATCATCATCACAAAAGATCAAATAATCATAAACCGCCGCTCGCGCACCCGCCTCCCGCGCAGATGCTAATCCCGGATTAGGCTCTGAAATCACCCGCAACGATGAATCCACAGATGCAGACTCTGCCCATGCTTGCTCGGCAAGTAATAGCGTATCATCAGAGCAGTTATTATCCACCACGATCACCTCCCATGAGACACCTGAGCGAACCGCCTGCAATGCAAGATGACGCATTGTCTCAACAATCCGATTAGCGCTATTATAACAACATACAACAACTGAAATCCCCGCTAAACCTGATTCACTCATAATCTACTTAACTTCATACGGCAGTCACAAACACTCCCATCCAAACAGACAACAACACTCTAAAATCAACGAAAAATCAAGATCGAAGCCCCAATGCAACCTGACTCCGGTCAATTAGTTTCAACACAGATTGTGCCACACCATTAGGTAAACCAGCGGCATACATTTCTTTATAATATAAAATCGCATGCTCAGGCAAGCATTCCAATGCGTCCAAACTCGCGACAATGCCGATCTCAGGAGGAAAGCACTCTAATTCAACGAACTTTTCTCCATTCAAAAGAGCCACCAACGTTCGGACACATTTCTCGCACTTCCCACAATTCAAGTTAGCGCCATTTGAATCACTCAGAGTCCAGCACACTCGTAAGTATTTCTGAACGATTCGATCTCCTCGAATTAATCGAATTTTATCTGAACGCTCGAAAGACTCCCCATGATGTGCAACCTTCAATCGAACCGATGACCACAACTGATCGAGAAACCATTGAGAGCCTGATGGCCTCAGATCGGATTTACTAAACGAGGAAGCAATCATTACCTTTGTATATTCATCCGGCAACATGTGCGCAATGGATGCCATGGCAGCACCACACCAATTCAACCAATTCGTATTCACATACAGCGGATGACTGCGCAGATTCGTGCGAATTATAATACTTCGTTTCCCCAAGGCCTCTCCTACCAAGCGAACATCCCTCTCCACAAACTCGAACAATGAGTGATTCGCAATATCCACATCAAAGCCATGCACACAAATGAGTGTATCGACATCAGGGCACTCATAAAGAGTATGGAATGAATCCACCCCCAAACTAAAAAACATAGCCGTTCGTCCCTTCGTTGGTTCGCCTCGCCCTCGTAACCAACGACGACGACTCCTAAAGCGATTAATCCCGACGCGTCGTTCTGGCCACCATTCCTTCCATAAATCTCGAATTGAAATTAAATTATGATAGAACTCGGAACACAATCGCGGCTTAACAAAAACGCGTCGAAATGTATACAACGACACGACCATGGCAAGAGATGCAGCGGTCTCTGAGCGACACACTAAATCGACATCATCCGACTCGAAATACAACAACGCGCCATCCAAATCAAAAGAGATACGCCCCGACTCAGTCTGATAATTCAGGTCGCGCGACCTTATCGTTATTTCTTTTTTCATTTAGTATTTTTTTAATTTCAAAGTCGAATTAGCACCTGCCAGCCAAATAGGCACCTAGGCCCTCGTCACAACAAGTCCGATGGTGTCACTGCCCGACATTTAAGCCAATGTTTAATAATTCCTTTCAACACAGGGTCAATCAAGTCCTTTCAGAGTCAAAAACTAACACACAAACAAACCCACACTGTCATATAAACTACACTCCACGCACACCTACGACAGGTAGATCACGCTAGACACAAACCCAATCAACAAACCGTTAGAAGTGTGGCAGATTTTGACAAATCCCACTTCGTCTCTGCATTAAAAACAGGACGATTACCGATATTACTGCTAGCAATGAAGATGACTAAAACGACGCTGTAAGGTCTCTGTTCCGCATTTCTGAGGTAACATAATAATGAGACGATGCTGGTCTGGCATAAGCATACGAACTCACTAAATAGAATAACATAATGACAAGTCTAGATGTATGCCGATTGGAATAAAACCGCTACCGCTCCCCCTTTTCGCATTGCCGCCCCCCCCACACACACGCTCTCATACCTCACAATGAAAATCGGTTTCGTGCTCAATGATTACTATCCCTTCGGCGGCTTACAGGAAGATTGCCTAGCCACCGCGCTGGCGACGCATGCGCGCGGGCACGAAGTCCACATCTTCGCGCGCACTTGGAAAGGCGAACAGCCCGAGGGGATTCATGCACACCTTCTGGGCAAGACAGGCTGGAGCAATATCTCCCGCAACGACCACTTCTTTCGCGCGCTCGAAAGCGAACTGCCTAAACATCAACTGGATGGGGTCGTCGCCTTTAGTCGTATTCCAGGAGCAGACATCTATTTTGCCGCCGACCCTTGCTATGTAGAGCGCGTCAAAAGCAAATCGGCTTTATTCAAATGGAGTCCGCGTCACCGCTATTACAAAGCGCTAGAGCAAACAGTCTTCGGCTCTGCCAATTCCCCCGAAACACTCGTCCTGACCGATCGCGAGATCGACGCTTTCCACCAGCACTACGGAACTGCACGCGAACACTTCCACTTGTTACCGCCGGGCGTCGCTCGAAATACAAATTCCGCGACCGAAGCGGCGAACCACCGCCATGAACTACGCAGCGAACTCGGCACCCCCCAAGACGCGACCGTCGCCCTGTTTGTCGGGTCCGGCTTTCGCATCAAAGGACTCGACCGTGCGCTGCGCGCGATACGTGCGAATCA
>Ga0115568_10000292_pt1 | contig 36536 bp, 29 predicted proteins | sample COGITO_mtgs_1204_FD_87296 | JGI IMG/M metagenome (GOLD analysis project Ga0115568, IMG submission 87296) | Pelagic marine microbial communities from North Sea - COGITO_mtgs_120426 | ecosystem: Environmental > Aquatic > Marine > Epipelagic | place: Germany:Helgoland, sampling site Kabeltonne...
AAATATCGATATGCAAAAATTCCATGGCTGAGATATCTTGAACAGAATTAAATTCTATTCCTTGATAGTTGAAGTTTGGGTAAGCTAGCACTGAGTTTTCAGAACCCTCCAGTTGATAAGTTGAACTTGCTGATTCAAAACCACTTTGATTCCAATCTGGATTATAATTTGCGCCATCTATATTATTATAGGCATCACTAAAAATTGAAATTACATCTGTTGCATTTCTTGTTGGTGGTGCTGGGGCGTTACCCGAGGGCTCATTATTAGAGTTATTAGCATTTAATGGCTGAATAAAATAAAATATAATTAAAGTGAAAAATACTTTTAAAACTTTAGGCATAATAAGTTGTAATTAATTCATTGTTTATTTGCCTATAAATCTAAAAATAATTAATTTGAATGTGACTAGATTATCATGTTATAAAACAATACAAAAACAATACAACAATAATTAAACTGCTAAATCACAATTACATAAATATAAACTAACTAATCATTCACAATACAATCCTATTAAAAAAACCCGTTTAGAAAACTTCTAAACGGGTTATAAAATATATTGTGAATAATTAAATTAATCGAAGTTAGTTTTCATCTTTAAGTAATTCAAAAATTCCTTTTTTGTTTCTTTTTCTTTGAATTTACCACCAAATTCTGCAGTTACCGTAGAACTTTCAATATCTTTAATTCCTCTAGAATTTACACATAAATGTTTTGCATCGATAACACAAGCAACATCTTGCACTCCCAGCGCTTCTTGCATTGCTTGCACAACTTGCATTGTTAAACGCTCTTGTACTTGAGGTCTTTTAGAAAAGTACTCAACAATTCTATTCATTTTAGAAAGTCCAATAACTTTTCCGTCAGAGATATAAGCTACATGTGCTCTACCTATAATTGGTAATAAATGATGCTCGCAAGTAGAATAAACAACAATATTCTTCTCCACTAACATTTCACCATAATTGTAATTATTATCAAACGTAGAGGCTTTAGGCATATTTTTGGGATTTAAACCCATAAAAAGCTCGTTTACAAAAGATTTAGCAACTCTTCTGGGAGTTCCTTGTAAACTATCGTCTGCTAAATCCATTCCTAACGTGTTTAAAATATCTTTAACACTTTCCTGGATTCTTTCAATTTTTTCCTCATCAGAAATATCAAAAGCATCTGCTCTTAATGGAGTTTTTGCTGATGTACCAACATGATTATCTCCTATTTCTTCACTCCTCTCTTCATTCATTTTGCTGCTCAATTCAAACATTTCAATCTATATTAAAATACAAATTTAAGTCTTTGCATCGTATTATTTTAATATTTTAATAAATTAGATTAATAAGTTTATAATTTATTATAAGTTTAACTTATTAACTAACTCTTCCAGAGAACAATCTATTTGTTCACTGGATGTCATATTTTTTAAAGTAAAAACACCATTTTCTACTTTAGAAACTACAAATTCTATTTCTCTAGAAGAAACATATTTCCATTGTCGTTTTTGTTGCTTATTACTTGCACCTAGATCAGGATAAAATTCTGATTTAATATTATTCTCTCTCAAAGTTTTAATTGCACTCATTTTAGCAATATCTGTCGTTGCATCAAAGTTTAAGAAAATAACTTTTGGTTTAGGTAAATCTACAGCTTTAAACAAACCTAATTCTTCTAAAACTAAATAAATTCTATCCAATCCGAATGAGATACCAACTCCAGAAACATCTTTTAAACCAAAGATTCCTGTTAAGTCGTCATATCTTCCACCTCCGCCAATAGAACCCATTTTTACACCTTCTGGCGCAGAGACTTCAAAAATTGCCCCGGTATAATAGTTTAATCCTCTTGCTAAAGTTACATCTAATTCTAATTCTGATGTTTCTAAACCTAATTCTTCAACAGAATTAATTACAAACCTCAATTCTTCCAATCCATTTGTACCTTCTTCAGATGCTGACAGCATACTTTTTAAAGAATCTAACTTATCAAAATTAGATCCCTTAAAGTCAAACAAAGGTTGAACTTTTTCAATAGCATCTTCTGTAATTCCTTTTGATAACATTTCTTTTACAACACCATCTTTACCAATTTTATCTAACTTATCTAGAGCAACTGTAAAATCTATTATTTTATCTTGTGCACCGATAACTTCTGCTATTCCTGATAATATTTTTCTGTTATTTATTTTAATCGTTGTTCCTGCTAAACCTAGTTTAGTAAAAACAGTATCATACAACTGTACAAACTCAACTTCCTGCCATAAAGACTTACTACCCACAACATCTGCGTCACATTGAAAAAACTCTCTAAAACGGCCCTTTTGAGGTCTGTCTGCTCTCCAAACTGGTTGTACTTGATATCGTTTAAAAGGAAATGAAATTTCATTTTGATGTTGTACAACGTATCTTGCAAAAGGTACAGTTAAATCATATCTTAATGCTTTTTCTGATATTTGAGAAGTAACCTTTAAACTGTTCTTTTCTTTTAAAAGGTTTTCGTCTGCCTTCTTTAAAAAGTCCCCAGAATTTAAAATCTTAAAAATCAAGCGGTCTCCTTCTTCACCATATTTACCCATTAAAGTTGATGAATTCTCAAAACTAGGAGTTTCAATTGGCTGAAAACCAAATGTTTCAAAACTAGTTTTAATCGTACTCATTATATATGAACGATTTGATACTTCTGTTGGCGAAAAATCTCTTGTTCCTTTTGGGATGCTTGGTTTCATATAATTAATTATGAATTACTAATTTAAAATTATAATTTCTCTATCAAAATCACAACTGCTTAATCTTTTTACATTCGTTTGTTATAGTTGGAATTTTATTTTTCAAAAAAGTAAAATACCTATCCTAACCTTGATGGCAAATATCGTTAAAAACTTAAACATGTTATAAAGTTGATTCGATTTTATTTCTTTGTCTTAATGCGTGTAAAGAAGCATTTAATTCAAAGCCCAAAAGAAGAATAATTGCATTTAACCAAACAAACAACATCAAAATTAAAAGCGTACCTATAGACCCATATAGTTGATTGTATTGTGCAAATTTCACAACATAAATTCCGAACAAATAAAAAGTACACAAAGAAACTACTGTTGTCAGAATTGCTCCTGCGGAAAAAAACTTCACCTCTTTTCCTTGTTTTGTTCCATATCTAAAAAGTAAAGAAACAATGGTAAAAATCATGACTAAAAAAACAGCATTTTTTCCAATATAAAATAAATTTAAATCACTTGTATTAAACCAACCTTGTTCATCTATTTTTGACAAAGCAACTTGGTAAAGAATAAGCGTTGTTATCGTTACAATTAAGAAAAGGGACATTAACAAAGAAACGCCTAAAGACACAAAATAAGACTTAAAAACATTTCTAACATCAGTAATATGGTAAGAGTATTCAAAACCGCCAAAGATAGCATTTACGCCGTTTGTCATTAATAATATTGATAATAAAAAACCAAAAGACAATAATCCGCCGTATTGATTGTTTATAATATCGCCTAAAACAATATTTACAGCTTCAAAAGTTTGTGGTGGTAAAATTTCTTTAATAAATGAAAATAATCCTTCTTGAAACCCTTCTATTGGAATGTATGGAATTAAAGTTAGAATAAATAGCATAAATGGAAAAACTGCCATAAAAAAACTAAAAGCAATTCCACCTGCCCTTGTCGTTAAAGCACCTTCTACAATACCAATAATATACATTTCTAAAACATCATACAAAGACATACCTTGTAAACCAGGAACTTTTATTTTTTTCCCAAACAATACCAAGAAATTCAAAACTGGTATTTTTTCTAATTTATCTTCTATTTCTTTACTCATAACCTTTTTATCCTGCAGGTATTTCCCAAAAGGAGAAAAACTATTCGATATTAATTTCGTTTAACTGTAAAAATAACTTTCTAAAAATTATTTCTTTTTCTATTTTTGAGATTGAATCTTTTGTAAATAAATAATCTGCTCCGAAACCTAGGTTAGATAAAAGACCATATTTTTCATTAAAAATCAAAGATCGGTTATGACTTTTAACTATTTTTCTTTGATAGAACTTAAATTTTATTTCTTTTGAATTGTATTCCTTTTTAGTGGAATAAAACGTGTCTTTATTTGAAATTAAAAAATCACTTATTTTATTATAATTGAAGTGCAACCTATCAATAGAATCATTCTTGTTTAAATAATCAAAACTAATTATTTTCTCTTTTTTAGTAATATTTAATTTAAAATTTACAACATCATCTTTTAGAAGAGAATAAGAATAAATTGGAATATTAATTTCTTTTTTTTCACAAGAAAAAAGAATTACACTCATTAATAAAGTACAAAAAAATATTTTATTCATTCAACAACAATTTTATATTCTGACAAAAGTCCCAATAAGTTATGCTTACTAAACTTCGCTCCTTTTAAAACATTTTTTTCTGGGTTAATATTAAAATTAAATGCAGTTCTAAAATCTGCTTTCTCAAGATTTGTTCGCTCAAAAATAGCTTCTTTAAAATGACATTGATCAAAAACAGCACATTTTAAAATCGATTCTGTAAAATCTACTTCTTGTAAGTTGCAATTAATGAAATTTGTATTGAATATTTTTAATTGATAAAAAGAAGAAAAGTTTAATTGACAATCTGTAAATGAAAACTGCAATAAAAAAGGATCACATTCATTAAATTTAATTCCTATCATTTTACAATTGATGAAATTGACATCTTTAAAAGCCGTCTCTTTTAAAATTGTATTACTAAAATTACATTCAATAAATTCACATTCTACAAATTGAATATTAGAAGCATGAATTCCTTCAAAATTACAATTTATAAATATACAATTATCATAGTCACCTTTCTTAATATTTGTTTTAGTGAAATCAATTTTTGAATATTCTTTGCTGTCAAAATAATTATCCATTTATTTTAACCCTCTCGCTTTTAACATCGGCGCAGCTTCAGGATTTCTACCTACAAAAGTTTTATACATCTCTGCATAATCCATTGTATTTCCTTTTGATAAAACTTGTTCACGAAATTTTTGTCCGTTTTCTCGAGTTAATAATCCATTATCTTTAAACCAATCATACGCATCATGACTTAACATTTCTGTCCATAAATAAGAGTAATAACCGGCTGCATAACCACCATTAAAAATGTGTGCAAAATAAGTTGAACGATATCTTGGTGGAATTTCATTCACATTTAATTTCATATTTTTTAAAGCTCCTGCTTCAAACTTAGCTACATCTTCAATTTTTTCATTTGCAGAAATTGTATGCCATTTCATGTCTAAACTAGAGGAACATAAGTTCTCAATCATAGAATATCCTTGATTAAATGTACCAGCTTCTTTTATTTTTTTCAATAATTCTGTCGGAATTACTTTTCCCGTTTTATAATGCAAAGCGTAGTTTTTTAATATTTCTGGGTGTGTAGACCAGTTCTCATTAAATTGAGATGGAAATTCTACAAAATCTCTTGCTGTACTTGTTCCTGAAATTGAAGCATATTTTTGATTTCCGAAAAAACCATGCAATGCATGACCAAATTCATGAAACATTGTTTCTACATCATCAAAACTAATTAATGCTGGTTCTCCTACCGCTGGTTTTGGCGAGTTACAAACGTTATAAATTACTGGTTTTTGGTTTCGTATTTTAGATTGTTTTACAAAACTACTCATCCAAGCGCCACCGCGTTTACTATCTCTTGCAAAGAAATCACCAAAGAACAATCCTAATTTACTTCCATCTTCTTCAAACAATTCATAAACAACTACATCTGGATGATATATTGGAATATCTATACGTTTTTTAAAAGTAATTCCGTACAATTTTGTTGCTGCATAAAATACTCCTTTTTCTAAAACATTGGTAAATTCGAAATACTGTTTTACTTCTTCTTCATCTAAATTGTATTTAGATTTACGAACTTTTTCTGCGAAGTAATTCCAATCATAAGGCTCTAATTTAAAGTCATTTCCTTCCTTCTTAATTTGTTCTTGTATTTCTTTTACTTCAGAAGCTGCTTTCTCTAAAGAGCCCGGAATTAAGTTTTTAAACATATTAGAAACTTTATCTGGTGTTGCCGCCATTGTTCCTTGTAAGCTCCAACTTGCAAAATTATCAAAACCTAAAATCTGAGCTTTTCTAGCTCGTAACAAAACCATTTTCTTTACTAAATCACTTGTATTATATTCACCTGCATCAGTTCTATGTATCGACTTTCCGAATAATTTTTTTCTCGTTTCCCTATTTTCTATCGTTTGTAAAGAAGGTTGTTGCGTTGTGTTTATTAACTGAATTATGTAATTTCCATCTTTTTCTAAAGACTTTATTTTTTCTTCAGAAAATCCTTTTAATTCTGCCTTTTCAGAAACTACAACTCCGCCTTTTTTACTTGCGTTTAATAATTTCTTTCCAAAATTGTTAGACAAACTTGCTATTTCAGAATTTATTTCTTTTAGTTTCTCCTTTTTATCTTCGGATAAATTTGCACCAGCTTTAGAGAAATTTTTAAAATATTCTTTTACCAAGTGATACGATTCTGCATCTAAATTAGCTTGAGACAGGTTATTAAAAACCGTTTTAATTTTTCTAAACAACTTTGTGTTTAATAAAATTTCATCACTGTGCTTAGAAAACTTTGGTGCTAATTCTGTTTGAATTGCTTTAATAGTATCATTGGTATGAGCGCCCGAAAGTCCATAAAAAACAGAAGTTACATTATCTAATACCTTACTACTTTCTTCTAGAGCTAAAATGGTATTTTCAAAAGTTGACGCTTCTTTATTTGTGGTAATTTTTTCAATTGCTTCATTTTGTAATTTCATACCTTCTAAAATTGCCGGTAAAAAATGAGCCGTTTTTATTTTAGTGAAATCTGGCGTACCATATTCCAAAGTACTTTTAATTAATAAAGGATTTTTAGAGATATCCATATTATTTTCTTTTTTTGCTTCTTTAGTTTCACAAGAAATTACAAATACTAATGTGGCTAATATTATATATTTTTTCATTTTTATTATTTTGGTAACAAGGCTAAATTTAATTCTAAAGTTGTAAAATAGTACCTTATAAATTAGTAATTTTTAATCCTTTTCAAATTCTAAAAAGCTTTTAAACTCAAATCTAAATTATATACAGAATGCGTTAATGCACCAGATGAAATAAAGTCTACACCACAATCTGCATATTTTCTAATAGTATCTTCATTAATTCCTCCAGAAGATTCTGTTAAACAAGTATTACCAATTAAAGCAACTGCTTTTCTTGTATCTTCATAATTAAAGTTGTCTATTAGAATTCTATAAACTCCTTGATTAGATAGTATTTCTTCAATTTCTTCTAAACTTCTGGCTTCTACAATTATCTTAATATCTAAATTTTTATCAGCTAAATATTTCTTTGTTTTAGTGATTGCTGCTGTAATTCCTCCTGCAAAATCGATATGATTGTCTTTAATCATTACCATATCATATAGAGCAAAACGATGGTTTTCTCCTCCTCCAATTTTTACAGCCCATTTTTCTAAAGCTCTAATTCCTGGAGTTGTTTTTCTTGTGTCTAATACTTTGGTTTTCGTCCCTTTTAATAAATCAGCAAAAACTGCTGTTTTTGTAGCAATTGCAGACATTCTTTGCATCGCATTTAAAACCAAACGTTCTGCCATTAAAATAGATTGAGATTTTCCTGAAACATGAAAAACGACATCTCCATATTTTACTTTTTCTCCATCACTTATTAATATATTTACTTGTAAATCTTTATCTACATAAGAAAAAACTTGTTTTGCAAAGGCGACTCCTGCAATGATTCCATCATCTTTTACCAACAGTTTTGCCTTACCCATCGCATCTTCCGGAATACACGAAAGTGAAGTATGATCTCCATCACCTATATCTTCACGAATTGCATTTATAATTATAAGTTCTAGTTCTTTGTCAAATTGATTTTGTGATATCATATAGTTTTTAATCTAATGTAAAAATAACATTTTAATTAGAATTTATGAATTATCAAATAGAACAAATAATTCGTAATTTTGATGTATGAAAATTAAATTACTTGCAATTGGTAAAACCGACAACAAACAGTTAATTAAATTAATTGATGAATATCAAAATAGATTAAAACATTATATAAAGTTTGAATTAGAGATTATCCCTGATATTAAAAATGTTAAGAATTTAAGTGAAGTGCAGCAAAAGGAAAAAGAAGGTGATTTGATTTTATCAAAACTACAAAACACAGACCAATTGGTTTTGTTAGATGACAAAGGGAAACACTTTACTTCTATTGAATTCTCACAGTATTTACAAAAGAAAATGAATTCTGGCATTAAGCAATTGGTTTTGGTAATTGGCGGTCCTTATGGTTTTTCTGATGCTGTTTATAAAAAATCTATTGGTAAAATATCTTTATCTAGAATGACATTTTCACATCAAATGATTCGTCTTTTTATTGTAGAACAACTGTACAGAGGTTTTACGATTCTTAAAAATGAACCTTATCACCACGAATAATTGACCTCTCAAAAATTTTAATTTATATTCACTGCGCATTTATCAGAAAAACAAATATTAACGATAGTTTTAGCTCACTTAAATCTCGTTATTTATAATATTGTTTTGATTTATTAATCAGTAAAACCGACAATGTAACATCGGCAAAATGATTACATTTGCTTTACACCAATTTCTTATTAAATGAAACTCGTCTTTGCAACCAACAATTTAAATAAACTGAAAGAAGTGCAAGAAATGTTACCTAACTCAATTGAATTGTTAAGTTTAAAAGACATTAATTGTTTTGATGATATTGATGAAACTGAAACTACTTTAGAAGGAAATGCAAAATTAAAAGCTGATTATATTACCAATAAATTTGGTTTTAATTGTTTTGCTGATGATACTGGATTAGAAGTAGAAAGTTTAGACGGTAGACCTGGAGTATATTCTGCTCGTTTTGCGGGCGAACCCGCAAATTCCAAAAATAATATGCAAAAATTATTAGTAGAATTGCAAGATAAGGCAATTAGAAATGCACAATTTAGAACTGCTATTGCTCTAAATATAAAAGATGAGAAATTTCTTTTTGAAGGAATTTGTAAAGGTGAAATTTTAACGAAAAAGCGCGGGGCAAAAGGTTTTGGTTACGATCCTATTTTTAAACCAAACGGTTTTAATCAATCTTTTGCAGAAATGACATCAGAAGAAAAAAACACGATTTCACATAGAGGAATTGCAATTCAAAAACTAGTAGCTTTTCTAAATAATCATTAACTCAAACCTATCTCTAAGAGAGTAATTAAGAGGTTTTAATTGGGTTTTTAACTTTAGCCAACGAGACAATTATAAATGGAACAAAAACATCACACAAAACACTTTATTTTTTTATCAGGTTTACTGATAATTTTGTTTTATTTAAATATTAGTTTTGGGTCTGTTTCTATTCCGTTTAAAGATATATTTAATAGCATTTTTGGAGGTAATGTTTCCAAAGATAGCTGGGAAACAATTATTATCAATTTTAGAATTCCGAAAGCTATTACGGCTATTTTAGTGGGTTCTGGCTTATCTGTTTGTGGTTTGCTAATGCAAACATTATTTAGAAATCCTTTAGCAGGTCCTTTTGTATTAGGAATTTCCTCTGGTGCAAGTTTAGGAGTTGCAGTTTTAATTTTAGGATCTTCTGTGTTCGGTGGAATTTTACTAACTAATTCCCTCTCTCAATGGTCTTTGCCTTTAGCAGCAAGTTTAGGGGCTTTTTTGGTATTATCGGCAGTAATTATTGCAGCAAATAGAGTTAGAAACACGATGTCAATTTTAATAATTGGTTTAATGTTTGGCTCACTAACTTCTGCTGTAATAAGTGTTTTAGCTTATTTTAGTGAAGCTGATAAAATTAAACAATTTTTATTTTGGAGTTTTGGAAGTTTAGGTAATTTATCTTGGAATGAAATTACTGTTTTTAGTATTATTTATGCAATTGGAATAATAGGAACCATTTTTGTATTAAAACCTTTAAATAGTTTTTTATTAGGTGAAAACTACGCAAAAAGCTTAGGTATAAATGTAAAGAAAAGTAAAAACATTATTTTACTAATCACCAGTCTTCTAACAGGTGTTATTACCGCTTTTTCTGGACCGATTGCTTTTGTAGGTTTGGCGGTCCCTCACATTACAAGAATGTTATTTTCTAGCTCAAATCACAAAATATTATTACCTGCAGTTGCAATAATTGGTGCAATTGTTTTATTAATATGCGATATGATTGCACAAGTACCAGCAAGCGAATTTACGCTTCCAATAAATGCAATTACTTCACTATTTGGAGCGCCAGTTGTTATTTGGTTATTAGTAAGAAAAAAGAGAATATTTGTATAAAATATATCAATAAACAGACAAGCTAAACGTTGAAACTAAACAATAAAAAACAAACACCATTAAAAAAACAAACCAAAATATCATTTTAAGAACTGAAAATCTATCTATCGGTTATCAGCAAAAAAAGGAGGATAAAATTGTAGCTTCAGGTATCAATTTAGAAATTAAAAGAGGAAAACTAGTCACTATTTTAGGTAAAAACGGAATAGGCAAATCCACCTTATTAAGAACACTTTCTAAGGTACAAAATCCTATTTCTGGAGATATATTTATCTATCAGAAAAAACTAAACGAATTATCTGAAAAAGAACTTTCTAAACAAGTAAGTCTGGTTTTGACAGAGCGGATACCAGAAAGTCAATTAACGGTTTACGAATTGATTGCTTTGGGAAGACAACCTTATACAAATTGGATTGATAAACTTTCTGAAAAGGACATTGAAAAAATAGAAACCGCCATTCATCAAACAGAAATAACGCATCTTAAAAACAATCTTTTTTACGAATTAAGTGATGGGCAATTGCAAAGAGTTCTTATTGCACGAGCTTTAGCGCAGGACACAGAAATTATTATTTTAGATGAGCCCACAGCACATTTAGATATTCATCACACAATTAAAATATTTTCTTTGCTAAAAAAGTTAGTCAAAGAAACACAAAAAACAGTGATTATCTCCTCACACGAAGTTAACATGTCTATTCAATTAGCAGATGAAATTATTCTCTTAACTGAAAATAAGTTGTACTCAGAAACACCTAAAAAGTTAATTAAAGAAAATGCTTTCGATACATTATTTCCTCAAGAGTTGATATATTTTAATAAGGATTTACATCAATTTGTTGTTCGCAAAAAATAATTAATATTGAGGTGTCTTAAATGCCATTATTTTTAACCTTTTCAAATTAATAAATTTATGAAAATATTTATTTACACTTTTGTTTTTTTCTTTTTTTCAGCCTGTAGCTCTAGTCAGAACACATCTAAAGAAATTAAAAATGCCAATAATGCAGAAAAATATGCAGCAACAATTACAGCGGAAAACTTAAAAACACATTTATATGTTTTTGCTTCAGATGAGTTTGAAGGAAGAAATACAGGAGAACCTGGTCAAAAAAAAGCAGTTCAATATTTAAAAGACTTTTATGTGAGTCAGAAAATAAAATCACCTTTAGGTGCGGATGATTACTACCAAGAAGTACCAGCAGAATTTTTAAATAAAAATTCTAGAAGAGGCGAATTAAAAGCTTCAGAAAACGTTTTGGCCTTTATAAAAGGAACGGAAAAACCAGAGGAAATTATTATTATTTCTGCACATTTAGATCACGAAGGTATTAAAGGTGGTGAAATTTACAATGGAGCTGATGATGATGGCTCTGGTTCTATGGCTATTTTAGAAATTGCTGAAGCTTTTAAAATGGCCGTAAAAGAAGGAAAAGGTCCTAAAAGGTCAATTTTATTTTTACATGTTACAGGAGAAGAAAAAGGTTTATTAGGCTCTAAATATTACACAGAAAACCCAGTTTTTCCATTGTCAAATACAGTTTGTAACTTAAACATAGACATGATTGGTAGAGTTGATGATTTACATAAGAAAGATTCTAATTACGTCTATTTAATTGGTGCAGATAAATTGAGTACAGCACTTCATCAAGTTTCTGATAGTATAAACACAAAATACACAAACATTAATTTAGATTATAGATATAATGATGAAAACGACCCAAATCGTTTTTATTACAGATCTGATCATTATAACTTTGCAAAACAGAATATACCAGTAATCTTTTATTTTAATGGTACACATGAAGACTACCATAGACCATCGGATACAGCAGATAAAATCGAATATGATTTATTAGCAAAAAGAACACGTTTGATCTTTCACACAGCTTGGGAAGTTGCCAACAGAAAAGCAAGGTTGGCTCTAGATAAAATACCAACTAAATAAATTTTAACTATATGTTTTTTTAGCCTCACTTTTTGTGAGGCTTTTTTTATGTAATTAAATGTTACTTTTCATCAAAAATAACGTCAAATTCCTAATAATTAAATTAAGTAAAAAACCCAATGATTTCTCATTGGGTCTTGTATACTTTTTTAAAGAAAAAAACAATTACACGTTAAATCTAAAATGCATTACATCTCCGTCTTTCACAACGTATTCCTTACCTTCTACTCTCATTTTACCAGCTTCTTTCACTTTCGCTTCAGAACCAAAAGCTACATAATCTTCATAAGAAATTGTTTCCGCTCTTATAAAACCTTTTTCAAAATCTGTATGAATTACTCCTGCCGCTTGCGGACCTGTAGCTCCGATAGGAATTGTCCAGGCTCTAACTTCTTTTACACCTGCTGTAAAATACGTTTGTAAGTTTAATAATTTATATGCAGAACGAACCAATCTAGCAACACCTGCTTCTTCTAATCCAATATCGGCTAAAAACATTTGTCTTTCCTCGTAATCATCTAATTCTGTAATATCGGCTTCTGTTCCAACAGCTAAAACAATTACCTCTGCATTCTCATCTTTAACAGCTTCTCTTATTTGCTCTACATATTCATTTCCTGAAACCGCAGAACCTTCATCAACGTTACAAACATAAAGTACGGGTTTTAATGTAATAAACTGTAAAACTTCTACAAATTCCATTTCTTTCTCTGTAAATTCTAATGTTCTTACAGAAGTTCCTTTTAATAAAGTTTCCTTGATTTTTAAAAGTACAACCAATTCTGCTTGCGCTTCTTTATTACCTGTTTTTGCAGTTCTTTTTACACGCTCTAAACGTTTTTCAACTGTTTCTAAGTCTTTTAATTGAAGTTCAAAATCAATTGTTTCCTTATCTCTTACAGGATCTACAGATGCGTCTACATGAATAATATTATCATTATCAAAACAACGAATTACATGCAAAAGTGCGTCCGTTTCTCTAATATTTGCTAAAAACTGATTACCTAAACCCTCTCCTTTACTGGCTCCTTTTACAAGACCAGCAATATCTACAATCTCTACTGTTGCTGGTAAAACTTTCTCTGGGTTCACTAATTCTTCTAACTTCTGTAAACGTATATCTGGTACATTTACGACTCCTAAATTTGGCTCTATCGTGCAAAAAGGAAAGTTTGCACTTTGCGCTTTTGCGTTGGATAAACAGTTAAATAAAGTTGATTTTCCTACATTTGGTAATCCTACAATTCCAGCTTTCATGTAAATAAATTTTGCGATTGCAAATATAGATTAACTTTCACAAAAAGTGAATTAAATCAATAAAGAAAGCATAGATTGATCATTTTTATTTACTTTAGAATAATATTTTAATGTGAATTAAAATTATTTATGGAAAAACTAACGGATAAATTTATTTGGAAATCGCTAAAAGAAGGCGATTTAAATGCCTTTTCTGTGCTTTTTGAAAGTTATTATTCGCAGTTACACAGTTATGGTTTAAAAATATCGAAAAACATTTCTCTAACTGAAGATACGCTGCAAGATTTCTTTTTATACATTTATGAACACAGAGAAAATTTAAGTGATTTAGAAACCATTGCTCCTTACCTATTTACTTCATATAAGCGTTTCTTATTGAAAGTGATGAAAAAAAACGAAAAACTAAAACACACAGATTTTTCAACACAAACCATTGTCGATATTCAGTTTACAGCAGAAGAATTAATTACCAATCAGGAAACAGAAAGATTTAAAAATAAAAACATCTCTAAACTATTAAATAAACTACCAAAAAGACAAAAAGAAGCAATCTATTTAAAGTATTACAGTGGACTTAAAGCCAAAGAGATATCAGAAATTATGGGTATTAATTACCAAAGTGTTGTAAACAATCTGCACAAAGCCATTAAAAGTTTAAAAGAAGAAATTTCTATTATAAAATTATTTCAATAAATTATTGGAAAACAAGGGTATAAAAAAAGAAAAATATCCTTATCTAAATACATTGACATATAATTGAAATGATTAAGAAAGAATACAATACCATAAATAATTTTTTAGATGACGCTTCTTTTAAAAATTGGGCACTCCAAAAAAATGCTACAGATATCAATTTTTGGGACTTTTGGATTGCAAAGAATAGTGATAGAAAAGAAATAGTAAATAAGGCTAGAGATCTTGTCATAGGTATTTATTTTGATAAAAAAATTGTTGATAATGACAAAATTGCTCTCGAGTGGAAAAAGCTAGAAAGTAAAATTAAAGCTAAAAAAATAGCTCCAAAAAAATCCGTAAGAAATTTTAAACCTCTAAGCATTGCGGCTTCTTTGCTTTTTCTAATTTCACTTAGTTATTATTTTATGAATACCACTCCTATGGTAACTCATAAAACTAATTTCGGTGAAATTTTAAATATAAAACTACAAGATGGCAGTAATGTTACATTAAATTCAAACTCTAGTTTATCCTATTACAAAGATGAAAGTAGGAAGGTTTGGCTAACTGGTGAGGCTTTCTTTCAGGTAGATAAAAAAATAGTAACAAATGCAAAGTTCTGGGTTTTAACAAGCAATTTATCTGTAGAGGTTTATGGAACTTCTTTTAATGTAAATACCACAAAAGAAAAAACAGATGTATTTTTAGAGGAAGGAAATATTTGGCTAAAATTAAAAAATGGAGACGATAAAAAAATGATTCCTGGCAATTACATTTCTTATTCTGCGGATAAAAATAAAATATTAGAAGAGATCAATATTTTTAATCCGACTACAAAAACATCATGGAAAGATGGTTCTTTACTTTTTGAAAACCTATCTTTGGAAAAAGCAATGGAAAAAATTGAAAGATCTTATGGTTATTCTATAGTTTTTAAAGATGATAAGAGTAAAAAAATACTCATCACTGGCGCAGTTCCGATCACGAATATTGATATTTGTATAAAAGCCATTGAAAAATCTGTTGATGTAGTAATAACTAAAAAAGATAACAAATTATTTATTAGTAAGAAGTAGTTATAAATTGATAATCCGTAGATGTTTAAAAAGTTAATATTCATAAAACTTATATTATTTATTTTTATAACTTTTACAAATCAAAAAACAATTGCTCAAGAGCATCCAAAAAATACAATTTCTCTAGAAAAACTGCTCGATAAAATTAGTAATGAGTTCAAAATACTCTTCACCTACAATTCTAATTTACTCAATAACATAAAAATTAAGGAAGAAGGTTTTACAAAGTTATCTTTAAAAGAATCTATTTCATTATTAGAAAAACTCACACCGTTTCTTTTTGATGATCTCGGCAATAACTATTATGTTATTTATCCTAAAGAAAGCACCTACAAAAAGAACTATTTTTTAAATGATAATGCCATTTTACGTAATACTAATGATAGTATTTATAAAAAAAATAGATTTATTGCTAGAGGTGTTGTTTTAAGTTCAGATAACGCACCACTTATTGGAGCTACTTTGCAAGAGGATAAATCTTTAGCAGGAACAACTACAAAAAAAGATGGAAGTTTTGAGTTTGAGATTAATGACAGTAGTAATATCACCTTTAGCTTTATAGGTCATAAATCTAAAACGGTAAAACTTATACCGAATATATTTAATGTTATTGTTTTATTATCGGGCCAGGAATTAGAGGAAGTGCAGATTGTAGGTTCTCGAAATAGAAATAGAATTGCAAGTGACACTCCAGTAGCCATTGATTTTATTGATGTAGAAAAAAGTTCAACTAAAAGTAGTCAAATAGAGATAAATCAATTTTTGCAATATGCAATACCATCTTTTAATGCCACAAAACAATCAGGAGCAGATGGCGCAGATCATATAGATCCTGCAACAATTAGGGGTTTAGGACCAGATCAAACACTTGTTTTAATCAATGGTAAAAGAAGACATCAAGCATCTTTAATAAATTTATATGGCACTAGGGGACGAGGTAATTCTGGAACAGATTTAAACGCAATTCCTATTTCTGCTATAAAAAGGATAGAATTATTAAAAGATGGAGCCTCTGCACAATATGGTTCGGATGCCATTGCTGGTGTCTTAAATATTATTTTAAAAGATAATGATAATGAGCTAAATATAAATTCTACTTTAGGTTTTCATAATGCGAATAGTAAAAGTGTTTTACCCAATAAAGTAGATGGTTTTACTTATAAATTAGGTTTAAATTATGGAACAAAAATAAATAAAGGAGGTTTTATCAATTTTTCAACAGAAGCCTTATCAACAGATAATACAATTAGACCTGGGACACTTGCAAGAGAAAAGTATGGACAAGCTGCCGTTAAAAACGTGAGTCTATTTTTAAATTCTGAAGTACCCATTTATAAAAACACAAAATTGTATTTAAATGGAGGTTTTAATTATAAGAATACAGAAGCGTATGCTTTTACAAGAAAACCAAACAGTGAAAGAAATGTTCTTGAAATATATCCAAGTGGATTTAATCCTTTAATTACCTCCAATATTTTAGACAATTCATTATCTGTTGGAATGATTACAATTTTTAAGGAATGGAATGTCGATGTTAACAACACTTTTGGAAGAAATAACTTTCACTATTTTATAAAAAATACAGTAAACGCTACCTTAGAAAAAAACTCTCCTATAGAGTTTGATGCTGGTGGTCATCAATTAATACAAAACACTACGAGTATTGATTTTTCTAAATACTTTAAAACGAATTCTTCCGGATTTAATATTGCCTTAGGATTAGAATACCGGTTAGATAAATATAAAATTTTTGCAGGGGAAGAAGCATCTTATGCAGCTTATGATATTAATGAAAATGTAATAACCCCACAAACCCCTTTATCGGATTACAAATTATACAATGGTATTATTAGACCTGGAGGTTCACAAGGTTTTCCTGGTTATTCATTAGAAAATGAAGTCGACAGAAATAGATCTAATTTTAGTGTTTATGCTGATACTGAAATAGATTTCTCAAAAAACCTTATGCTAGCCGCTGCTTTGCGATACGAATATTACAGTGATTTTGGAAATAGATTAAATTATAAAATAGCTTCAAGATTTAAAATAAATAAAACCGTTAATCTTCGAGGGTCCTTCAGCACAGGCTTTAGAGCTTCTTCATTGGCTCAAAAATATTACAATTTAACTTTTACTAATTTTATTGGTGATCTGCCAACAGAATCCTTATTGGTTGCAAATAATAGTTCAATTGCGAGAATATTTAATATTGACAAATTGAAAGAAGAAACTGCTAAAAATTTTAGTTTGGGCTTTACATCGAAAATAGGGAATAACTTTAGAGCTTCTCTTGATACATATATAGTTTACATTGAGGATCGAATTATTTTAAGCGGTAATTTTGATGCATCAAACATTGATTTCGGAATAGATAATGTACAATTTTTTGCCAATGGGGTAAATACAAAAACAACAGGAGTTGATTTGCTTTTACATTGGCAAAATAAAATTGGTATGGGTACTTTTTCGGTTGATTTTTCTGGAAATATTAACCACATGAGTATATCAGAAATAAAGAACAAAATGTTAGATAAAGAAACTTTTTTTGGAAAAAGAGAGCAACAATTTCTTTTAGCTTCAGCACCAAACAGTAAATTTAACGTTGGTTTAAATTATGATTTCAAAAGATTTAAAACCTCATTAAACTTCACTCGATTTAGTGAAATAAAATTAATCGATTGGCAATTAAGTCAAGATCTTTCTAATTTTAATAACTCTGAACAAGAAAGATTAGAAGCAGCAACAGATATATATCAACCAAAGATAACAACAGATTTACATGTAAGTTATCAAGTAAATACTAAAATTAACGCTCAATTAGGTGTAAACAATTTGTTTAACATCTATCCTACAGAACAAAATAGTTTTACTGATAGTGGTGGTTTATGGGACGCTACACAAATGGGAACAAACGGCTCATTTTACTATTCTAAATTAAATATTAAGCTCTAAATATTAGAGATATATTGATTTTTTATGCTTTTTATTGAAAAAAAATAAATTTTAAGGGTATATTTTATATATTTATAACTTATATACATGAACTCTTATGCTACAAAAGTGAAGAGGCTAAAAACATTTATTAACTAATAATTTATTTATGAAACAAAAGTATCTATTAAAATTTTGTACAATTGCTTTTATGTTTATGTTACCATTAGGTTTAATGGCACAAACAATTAAAGGTAAAGTAACAGATTCATCTGGCGAAGGATTGCCATATATGAATATTGTAGAAAAAGGAAACACTTCTAACGGAGTTGTTTCTGACAATAATGGAGAATTTTCCATCACTGTAGAAAGTTTACCGATGACTTTAATGGTATCTTCTATGGGGTTTGAAACAAAAAAAGTAAAAGTAACTGAGTCTTCTTATCTGACAATTGTTGTTAATGAAGACAACGCTTTAGATGAAGTTGTTGTAACTGGTTCTAGAAACAAGCCAAGAACAATTTTAGATTCTCCTGTGCCAATAGACAATATTGGCGTTGCAGAATTAAAAAACAGTGGACAACCAACATTAGATCTAATGTTAACGTTTAAAGTTCCTTCTTTTAATTCTCAGAATCAAGCGATCTCAGATGCAACTGCCCATTATGACCCGGCAGATCTAAGAGGATTAGGACCAAGTAGAACTTTAGTTTTAATAAACGGAAAACGTAAAAACCAGAGTGCGCAAGTTTATTTGAATAGAACTCCAGGAAAAGGAGAGGTTGGAGTAGATTTAAAAAGTATTCCGACTGCTGCTATTGAAAGAGTTGAGGTTTTAAGAGACGGAGCATCTGCAATTTATGGTTCTGATGCCATTGCCGGTGTAATGAATATTATCCTTAAAAAGGATGTAGCATATTCTTCAATAACATCAAAAGCAGGTATTACATCAGAGCAAGATGGTTTTAATTTTGGAACAGATTACAATACAGCATTCTCGTTTGGAAACGGAGGTTTCGTAAACCTTACTTTAGGATATTACAAACAAGAAATTACCAATAGAGCTGGAACATTATATGCCAGCGAAAGACCATCAGATGCAAGACCTAATGAAAATGCATGGTATGATGCAAATCCAACAGGAAATATGACAGTTGGTCAACCAGAAATGGAGAAGAGAGATTTATTTGTTAACATGGAACACCCTTTAGGTGATAACGCAACATTATACTCTTTTCATGGTTATACTACAAGAACTGGTAAAAGTTTTGCATACTACAGAGCTCCAAACTGGAGAAGAGACGTATCTGATAATAATTTCATCACTTCAAGACCAGAAGATTTTATAGGGTATCAACCAACTTTCGAGACAGCAATTAATGATTATATCAATTCAGGTGGAATTAGATTTTCTTTTGGAGACGAATGGAATGCAGATGCTTCTGTAACTTATGGAGCAAATGATGTCATGTATACAGTAAATAACTCTGTAAATAGAGATTATTTAAATGATACAGGATATTCACCGAGATCTTTTAAACCAGGGGGATATGCTTTTTCTAACCTTGTTGGTAACTTTGATGTTTCAAAAGAATTAAGCGAGCAGGTTAATTTAGCTTTGGGTGTAGAATACAAAAAAGAAACTTTTGAAGCGATTGAAGGAAATCCATTATCCTACTACAAAGCAGGATCAGATTCTTTTGCTGGTGTCAAGCCAGCAGAGGCAGGTGAATGGAATAGAAATAACTTCGGAATCTATTCACAATTAGATTATGATGTTAACGACGCACTACTTTTAGGAGTGGCTGCACGTTACGAAGATTATTCTGATTCTGGTGATAATTTCTCTTACAAAGTAAATGGACGCTATAAACTAGGTTCTAAGGGAGCGTTAAGAGCTTCTTACAGTACTGGATTTAGAGCACCAACTCTTCACCAACGTCACATAACAAACAGTCAATATATTATTGTAGCAGGGTCTTCTGAGCCTGTTTTACAAGGTACTTTAGCTAATAACAATCCGGCCGTAGTTGCTTTAGGAGTTCCAAATCTAACACATGAAATTTCTAAAAATATTGCTGCAGGTTTTACTTATAAGTTTAATAGTAAATTTTCTGCGTCGGTTGATTTTTATCAAATAAAAGTTGAGGATAGAGTATTATTTTCTTCGCAAATTTCTTTTGACGGGGATGATACCACTACAAACCCTGTTGAACAAATCTTAACAGCAAATAATGTTAGAGGGGTTCAGTTTTTTATAAATGCAGGTGATACTAAAAATACAGGAGCAGATATTGTATTAAATTATAGAAGAATTGATTTTGCAGGAGGTCTATTAAATGCAAGTTTTTCTGCTAACTTTAACAATGTTACTATTGATAAAATTAACACTCCAAGTGCTTTAGCTGCAAATGGATATGATATTTTTGATAGAAGAGAGCAAAGTTTAATTACTTCTTCTAGGCCACAATCTAAAATGATTTTAGGGTTAGTATATACAAAAGACAAATGGGATATTTCATTAAATAATTCTCGTTTTGGAGAAGTTACTTTAGCATCTTCAGATCCAACAAAAGATCAAGTATTAAGCGCTAAAATCGCAACAGATTTAGGATTTACCTACCGTTTAACTGATAGAATTAATATTAATGGAAATATTAATAATATTTTTGATGTATATCCGGATGAGTCTAGAGCAGATACTGGAGAAACTGGTGGTGGTCGTTTTAGATATACCTCACAAGTGCAGCAATTAGGACAATTAGGTACTAATTACTCATTAGGTTTTAATTACCAGTTCTAGAAAATAAAAGTAATCTATTTAAAAAAGGCATTCTCCGGAATGCCTTTTTTTTATTTTACAATTTAAAAGGATAATATTATATTGTTTTATGAAAAAGAGAAAACCAAGTTTTTTATTAAGTCTTATTATTATTACAGTTCTTTCAGCTATGATCAGCTTTTCTATGCTATCATTAAAATTGCCAACCATAATATGCCTCTTATTATGTATTTTTTACATAAGTATTATCAGTATTTTTCTTGGTTATTCGAAAGAAAATATTAATAGTTTTATTCTTGACGGAGTAAAAAAAAGTGCGTTTGTTATTGTTATGCTATTAGTTATTGGTTGTTTAATTGGTTCTTGGATTGTTTCAGGAATAATACCAACAATTATTTATTATGGCTTAGAAATTATAAACCCAAGTTATTTTTTGGTTATTGGTTTAATTTCATGTTCAATAATATCGTATTTTACAGGAAGCGCTTATGCGTGTATTGGGACTATTGGAGTCGCTATGATTGGTATTGCAGAAGGCATGGGGCTTTCACTACCAATAACTGCAGGGATGATATTGTCAGGTGCTTTGTTTGGAGATAAAATGTCACCATTTTCTGATACAACAAATATGGCTGCAGCCATAACAAAAACTCCATTATTTGTTCATATTAAATCAATGCTTTACACTACTTTTCCAGCATGGATTATTGCTTTAATCATATATGCTTTTTTAGGAAGTAATTTTAATTCATCGACAATAGATGTTCAACAATTAGAAAACCTCAAAAGTTCAATACAAACAAATTTTCAAATATCGCCATTATTACTAATAGTTCCATTGATTACAATTATACTTGCTATTAAAAAAACACCTCCTGTTTTAGCAATTGGGATTGGAGCTTTTTTAAGTATAATTGTTGGTTTAATTTTTCAAAATCAATTCGACACTTATACAATATTCATAAGTTTGGTGGAAGGTCTACAGTTAGATTTTGATAGTAATTTAACGAACAAATTATTCTCAAATAGAGGTGGAATGGAAAACATGATGCATACAATTTCTATTGTCATTATTGCACTTGTCTTTGGAGAAATAATTACTAGAACAGGTGTTTTAGGAGCTTTAATTAGTGGATTAGAAAAAGTTGTTTACAATAGTGTATCTCTAGTTTTTTTAACAATTATAAGTTGTTTATTAACTACAATGATTAGTAATAGTCAATATTTATCCATTCTTATGCCTGGAGAAGCCTTTTTACCCCTTTACAAAAGAAAGAACATGTCTTCCAGAGTATTGTCTAGAAGTCTAGAAGACGGTGGTACAATGTTTGGAATGTTAGTCCCTTGGACAGGTGACGCAGCATTTGCAGCCTTAACCTTGGGCGTTGCAACCATAGATTATTTGCCTTTTGCGTTTTTTGCATTATTGAGTCCAGTTATTTCTGTAATTTTTGCAACATTTAATTTAGCTTTATGGAAAAATTCTGATGATAATTGGGATACTAAATAATATGTGAACGTTATTATAGATTTAATAAATAAAAATTTAAGTTTTACTCTGAATTGTATTCTTCAGAAGTAATGCAAATAGAATAATTAGGAAGAAATTATATTGTGGGTATCAACTACCAATTTTAAGCACGATAATAAATTCTAAATGTACACAAAAGAACAGCTATATAGTTGCTCTTTTATATTTTTGAAGTCTAAAAGTATTTTCATCAAATTCTCTTTAAGTAAAATACTGAAATCAATCGCCTAAGTTTATATAGGTATTGTTTTTTTGTAGTTGAATTTAAGTATAAGCAAAATAATAGCAATGCTCATCTGTGAGTTTTTATTTGTATTCGAAAACCAGCTACTAATTGTCAATCCCCTTAAAAAATAGCATTATTATCCTGACAAAATATTTTATTTTTCATAGATAGATAACGACTTCGTCGAACTTCAATATCGAACTGTAGACATTTAGAAGTTCAACAATGGTAGCTGATTATAAATGATTTTCTTAAAAAAAATTAAATATTAAAGGGTATATTTTCTACTTTTAACGCTTATATATATGAACTCTTATGCTACAAAAGTGAAGAGGCTAAAAACATTTATTAACTAATAATTTATTTATGAAACAAAAGTATTTATTAAAATTTTGTACAATTGCTTTTATGTTTATGCTACCATTAGGTTTAATGGCACAAACAATTAAAGGTAAAGTAACAGATTCATCTAGCCAAGGATTACCGTTTATGAATGTACTTGTTAAGGGCACATCAAATGGAACTACTACTGATGACAAGGGAGAGTTTAGTATTACTGTAAAGGAATTACCAGTTAATTTAGTAGTTTCTTCAATTGGTTTTAAAACGAAAGTTATTAACGTTTCAAGCTCATCTTATATTACAATTACTATTCAAGATGGCAATGAATCTCTAGAAGAAATTGTAGTAATCGGTTCTAGAAATGCAAAAAGAACAGCCGTTGATACACCTGTTCCTGTAGATATTATAGATGTACAAGATTTAGCTACAAAAAACGGTAAGGTAGAAGTAAATGATATCTTGCAATTTGCAGCACCATCATTTAATGCAACTAAACAGTCTGGTTCTGATGGGGCAGATCATATTGTACCTGCCTCTTTAAGAGGTTTAGGACCGGATCAAACATTAGTTTTAATTAATGGAAAGAGAAGGCATCAATCTTCTTTAGTTAATATTTTTGGTACTAGAGGTCGTGGTAATTCAGGAACAGATTTAAATGCTATACCTGCTTCAGCAATAAAAAGGATAGAAGTTTTAAGAGATGGAGCCTCTGCACAATATGGATCTGATGCTATTGCTGGTGTTATAAATATTGTATTAAAAGATAATACTGATGGTATTTCTGCAGGAATAACTTATGGTGCTTATAGTACAAACGTAGGTACTGGATGGGAAGCAGAAACTGGTGAAACACTATGGAACGTTAATGGTAAAAACAGATTAGACGGTAAAGATAAAAATTTTGATGGTGGTTCTTTTAAATTAGATTTAAACTATGGTGCTAAAATTAATGATAAAGGAGGTTTCATAAACTTTACAACAGAATTTTTATCTAAAGACAATACTTTAAGACCTGGTTTTTCTTGGAGAAAAGGATATGGAAGTGCAGGAATTGATGGATTTAACTTTATGGTAAATTCAATAATTCCTATTTCAGAAACTACAGAAGTATATGCTTTTGGTGGAAGAAACTATAGAGATACAAATGCTTATGCTTTTTCTAGAAGCAGTTTTGCTGATGGAGATAATAGGTCAGTTCCTAGTATTTATCCAAATGGTTTTACGCCAAGAATTACATCAATAATTACAGATGGATCTCTTTCTGCTGGTGTTAAACATGAGTTAGATAATGGATGGAATCTAGATTTTAATAATACTTTTGGAGTAAATAAATTTCATTATTTCATAAAAGACTCAAATAATGCTTCTTTAGGAAGTGCATCTCCAACAGATTTTGATGCTGGAGGTCATAGTCTTTCACAAAATACGACAGGTTTAGATTTCAGTAAATACTTTGAAAATACTGCAGAAGGTTTAAATATTGCTTTTGGACTAGAATACAGAACTGAAAATTTTCAAATTTTTGCAGGTGAAGAAGCTTCTTATGGTTTGTACGATACAAATGGTATCATACTTACTAATCCAGCTTTACAAACTGTAGCTAAAGACTCAAACAACGATGATTTACCTGGTGGTTCACAAGGTTTTCCTGGATATAGTCCAGATAATGAAGTAGACAGAAGTAGAACGAATATTGGTTTATATTTTGATACAGAATTAAACATAAGTGAATCATTTTTAGTTAGCGCAGCTATCCGTTATGAAGATTATAGTGATTTTGGTAATACATTTAATTATAAATTAGCGAGTAGATATAAAGTAAGCGATAATTTATCTTTTAGAGGATCTGTATCTAGTGGATTTAGAGCACCTTCTTTAGCGCAAATATATTACAATCTAAAGTTTACAAATATAGTTGCAGGTAAATCAGTACCATCTTTATTATCAGCAAATAATAGTACCGTTACAAAAGCATTTGGTATTGGAGATTTACAAGAAGAAAAAGCTTTAAATACAAGTATTGGTTTTACTTATAAGACTGGTGGATTTACAGCTACAATAGATGCATATTCTATTTCTGTTGATGATAGAATTATTTTAACTGATAATTTTACAGATCAAACAATATTAGCACCTTTAGGTGTTGATGCTGCTCAATTTTTTGCAAATGGTGTAGATACAAAAACAAGTGGAGTTGATATTGTTTTAAACTACAAAACTACAATTGGAGAAGATCATAAATTAGATGTAGGATTAATAGGTAATCTAAATAAATTAGAGATTAAAGAAGTTCACAATGGATCTTTAAATCCATACACCTTCTTTAGTGGTTTTTCTCAAGCATATTTGGAAGCTGCTGCACCAGATTACAAATTTGGTTTAAATTTAGGATATTCTCACAAAAAATTTGATGCAAACGTTACATTAACACAATTTAGCGAGGTTCAATTACAAGATTTTCAATGGGTGGATTCACCTCCTAGTACAAAGGCAGAAGCAGATGCTTTATATTTATCTGCTACAGATATCTATGAAGCTACATTAACTACAGATGTTAGTTTAGGCTATGAATTAACTGATAAAATAAAATTAACTGTAGGAGCAAATAATTTATTCAATAAATATCCAACTCCACAATTTGATGGTTGGACAGATCAAGGAGGATTAGCTGACTCTGTTCAAATGGGTTCAGATGGAGCCTATTACTTTACAAGAGTTAGTTTTAATTTCTAAGAAATAATACTTACAAATAAAAACACCCAAGTCTATAGACTTGGGTGTTTTTGTTTATAAAAAAATAAAGTTTTACATTTTAGTCATTATGCAAAAAACTTTGTTTCGCTAACAACTCCTCTTCTGTTTCTACAACATCATCATCTGGCACACAACAATCTACAGGACATACTGCTGCACATTGTGGCTCATCATGAAAACCTTTACACTCTGTGCATTTATCTGGCACAATATAATAAATCTCATCAGATATTGGCTCCTGATCTTCATCAGCGTTTATAGACTTGCCACTTGGCAATACTGCATTTCCTGTTAAATCTGTACCCTGTGAGTATTTCCAATCATCTGCTCCCTCATAAATTGCCGTATTAGGACATTCAGGCTCGCAAGCTCCACAATTTATGCATTCATCTGTTATTATAATTGCCATAATTTTCTGTTCTGTTTTTGTACCTTTGCAATTGCAAAAATAAAGCCAAAATCATAGACAACCAAAATAAATGAATAGTATTCAAAATAGAATTACTGCATTCGCAAAATTAGGAGCTTTTTTAAGTCAGTTTTCTGTCGAAAAAACAATAAAAATCGATGGTATTGAATATAATGAAATCTTTTTTGATGGTTTTTTACATCAAATAAAAATTGCGCAAGAAAATAACTCTTGGTTTACTAAAGAAAACATATTATTAGCATTAAACAGCCTAAGTAAATCGCTAACAAACAACAACTTAATATCGTTTACAGAAAACCATAATTTACATATAAACTCAACTAAAAAAGTCGCCATTATTATGGCTGGAAATATTCCTCTGGTTGGGTTTCATGATTTTTTATCAGTCTTAATTTCAGGTCATTCTGTATTAGTAAAGCAATCTTCTAATGACAAACACCTTTTGCCCTTTTTAGCGAAGTATTTAGAGTATGTTGAAAAAGATTTTAAAGGAAAAATCACTTTTACAGAACAAAATCTAACAAATTTTGATGCTATAATCGCTACTGGTAGCGATAATACTGCACGTTATTTTGAATTTTATTTTAAAAATAAACCAAATATTATTAGAAAAAGTAGAAATTCTGTAGCAGTAATAACAGGAAAAGAAACTGAAGAAGATTTTATTGAATTATCAAATGATATATTTCAGTATTTTGGCTTAGGATGTAGAAATGTTTCGAAATTATATGTTCCAAAAAATTATAATTTCGATCAGTTTTTTAAAGGTATGTATGTTAAAAAAGATATCATTAATAACGCAAAATATGCGAATAATTATGATTACAATAAGGCAGTTTATTTAATGAGTTTGTTCGATTTGTTAGAAAACGGTTTTTTAATGATTAAAGAAGATAAAAGCTACTCCTCTCCTATTGCTACTATTTTTTATGAGTATTATGACAATGAAATAGATTTAAAAATAAAATTAAATCAAGATAAAGAGAAAATACAATGTATTGTTTCGAAAGGTTTTTTAGACAGTGAAGTTGCTTTTGGGCAAACACAAAATCCGAAGTTAACAGATTATGCTGATGGGGTAAATACTTTAGATTTTTTATCAAAAATATAAAATAGCTGCTAATTTGTGAATTTGTGGCAAAATAGAATAAAATGAAAAAACATAATTTTAGTGCAGGTCCTTGTATTTTACCACAAGAGGTTTTAAAAAAAGCATCGGAAGCTATCCAAAATTTTAATGATGATGATTTATCATTAATAGAAATTTCTCACAGAAGTAAATCGTTTGTTGATGTAATTGAAAAAGCACGCTCTTTAGCTTTAGAGTTATTAGGTTTAGAAAATAAAGGATACAAAGCATTGTTCTTGCAAGGTGGCGCTAGTTTAGAGTTTTTAATGGTCGCTTATAATTTATTAAATAAAAAAGCAGCATACTTAAACACAGGAACTTGGGCAGATAAAGCCATTAAAGAAGCCAAAGAATTTGGTGAAATAGTAGAAGTTGGCTCTTCTAAAGATAAAGGTTATTCTTACATTCCTAAAGAATTTTCAATTCCTGAAGATGCTGATTATTTCCACTGTACAAGTAATAATACAGTTGCAGGAACCCAAATGAAAGATTTTCCAGAAACAAATATTCCTTTGGTTTGTGATATGAGTTCAGATATTTTTTCTCGTCAATTAGACTTTGAAAAATTTGACTTAATCTATGCTGGTGCTCAAAAAAATATGGGTCCTGCAGGAACAACTTTAGTAATTATAAAAGAAAATATTTTAGGTAAGGTAGAAAGACAGATTCCTTCTATGTTAAATTATCAAATTCATATTGATAAAGACAGTATGTTTAACACGCCTTCTGTATTTGCTGTGTATGTTTCGATGCTAACTTTACAATGGTTAAAAGATTTAGGTGGAATTAAATTTATTGAGGAAGTAAACAATAAAAAAGCTGCTCTTTTGTATAATGAGATTGATAGAAATTCTTTGTTTAAAGGAGTTGTTAACAAAGAAGATAGAAGTACTATGAATGCTACTTTTGTTTTAACTGATGAAGGTTTGACAGAAACTTTTAACAACATGTGGACAGAAGCAGGAATTAATGGAATAAAAGGACATAGAAGTGTTGGTGGCTACAGAGCAAGTATGTACAACGCCTTACCACTTTACAGTGTGCAAGCATTGGTAGATGTAATGCAAGAATTAGAGAGAAAGATAATTACAGAGTAAATTTGTAAGTATAAAACATAATAAATACATCATAAAGTTTTTATGGGGAACTATTAAACCCTTTAACTTTAAACTACTACATAAAAAATTAGAATGAAAATATTAGCAAACGACGGAATATCACAAAGCGGAATTGATGCTTTAGAGAAAAAAGGATTTGAGATAATTACAGTAAAAGTTGCTCAAAATCAATTAGAAAATTACATCAACGAAAACAATATAGATGCAATTATAGTAAAAAGCTCAACACAAGTAAGACAAGAATTAATTGAAGCTTGCCCTAGTTTAAAACTAATTGGATGTGGTAATGGTGATTTAGATAATATTGATATAGATTTTGCAGAAGATAATGGTTTACATGTAATTAATGCGCCTAATGCACCTTCTAGCTCTGTTGCAGAATTGGTTTTTGCACACCTTTTTGGAATGGTTAGATTCCTTCATTCTTCGAACAGAGAAATGCCTTTAGAAGGGGATTCTCGTTTTAATGAGTTAAAAAAAGCATATTCACAAGGTGTAGAGTTAAGAGGAAAAACAATTGGTATAATTGGTTTTGGTAAAGTTGGACAAGAAGTTGCCAAAATTGCTATTGGATTAGGTATGAATGTTTTAGCAAATGATAAACAAGTGATTAGCGCACCTATAACTTTAGAATTTTTTAACGGACAGAAATCTACTTTTACAATTGACACAATTGATAAAGAAGAATTATTAAAAGAATCAGATTTTATTACTTTACATATACCAGAACAAGACGATTACATTATCACCAAAAAAGAATTTGAAAAAATGAAAGATGGTGTTGGAATCATAAATACCGCAAAAGGTGGTATTTTACATGAGGTAGATTTAGTATCCGCTATAAACACTGGTAAAGTGCAATTTGCAGGTTTAGATGTTTTTGAAACAGAACCAGCTCCAGCTGTTCAATTACTAATGAATCCAGAAATTTCTTTAACTCCACATATTGGCGGTGGTACAAAAGAATCTCAAGATAGAGTTAGCCTAGAGTTGGCTGAACAAATCATTGCATTATTGAGCTAATTTATGGCAATTGTAAAACCTTTTAAAGCAGTAAGACCTCATAGAGATAAGGTGGCTTTAGTTTCATCTAAATCCTACGAAATTTATACACCAGAAATGTTAAATTCAAAATTAGCATTTAATCCTTATACATTTTTACATGTTATAAATCCTGGATATAAATATCATAAACAAGACATTTCTGGAGAAGCACGCTTTAAATTGGTGCACAATCGTTATTTAGAATTTAAAGAGGATGCCATTTTTACACAAGATAAATTTCCTGCTTTTTACATTTATCAAAAAACAACGGCTACAAATGTTTTTTGCGGAATAATTTCCGCTACTTCTGTTGACGATTATCATAATAATATCATTAAAAAGCATGAAGGAACTCTAAAAAAAAGAGAACTATTGTTCGAAAATTATCTAAAAAACACAGGTTTTAACGCAGAACCTGTGCTTCTTACCTACCCTGATAATGATATAATTGATCGTTTAATAAATAAATACAAACAGCAAAGAGCAGAGTATGAATTTTCTACAACAGATAAAAACTCTCATTTACTTTGGGTGGTAGATAACGAAAATGATATTCATAAAATAATAGAAACATTTAAAGAAATAGACACATTATATATTGCAGATGGTCATCATAGATCAACATCATCATGCCTATTAGCCAACAACTTAGCAAAAGAGAATCCCGAACATACAGGAAAAGAAGATTACAACTTTTTTATGAGTTATTTACTACCAGAAAGCCAATTGAGTATTTATGAATTTAATAGATTCATAAGAGACTTAAACGGTTATTCGCCAGATGAATTTTTAATTGAATTAGATACATTTTTTATAATTGAAAATCGAGGTCAAGAATTGTATAAACCGAAAGAAAAACATCATTTTTGTATGTATTTAAATAATGAGTTTTATGCTTTATCTCTTAGGAAATCAGTTATAAATTTTACAGATGCTTTAAGTAAATTGGATGCTCAAATTCTATACAATACAGTTTTAAAGCCCATATTAGGTATTAAAGATCTTAGAAATGCTTCTAAAATTGTTTATTCTCAAAATAAATCTGATAGTTTAGAATTAAAAACAAAAGTAGATACAGGTGAGTTTAAAGTATCTTTTGGAATGCTAACAACATCGATTAATGAATTAAAAGAAATTGTAAACGCAGGTTTATTAATGCCTCCAAAAACCACATATATAGAACCAAAACTAAGAAGCGCACTAACGATATATGAATTCTGATATGATTAAAGAAAACTTACTTCACATTAAGAGAAAATTACCAGGAAATGTAACATTAGTAGCAGTTTCTAAAACCAAACCGGTAGCAGATCTGCAAGAAGCTTATGATGCCGGTCAACGTATTTTTGGCGAGAATAAAATCCAAGAAATGGTTGATAAACATGAAGTTTTACCGAAAGACATTCAATGGCACATGATTGGTCACTTACAAAGCAATAAAGTAAAATACATGGCTTCTTTTGTTAACTTAATTCATGGCGTTGATAAATTTAAAACTCTTAAAGAAATTAATAAACAAGCAAAAAAGCATGACAGAGTTATCGATTGCTTATTACAAGTAAAGATCGCTAAAGAAGAAACGAAGTTTGGTTTTTCTGTCGATGAAATTGAAACTATTTTAAGCTCTAAAGAACTAAAAGATTTAGAGTATATAAAGATTGTTGGTTTTATGGGAATGGCTACATTTACAGAAGATAAACAGCAATTAGAAGAAGAGTTTTTATTACTTAAAACCCTTTTTGAGAAACAAAAACAAACAACTGAAACTAAAAACTGTAAACTCCAAATACTATCTATGGGAATGAGTGGAGATTACCCTTTAGCAATTGCTAACGGTAGCACAATGATTAGAGTTGGGAGCTCTATTTTCGGAAATAGAAATTATAAATAGTAAATATAGCTTAAAGAAAAATAATTTGTACGTAATTTTAGATATAGAAACTACTGGAGGTAAATTTAATGAAGAGGGAGTTACGGAAATTGCCATCTACAGATATGATGGACATACTATTGTAGACCAATTTATTAGCCTCGTAAATCCTGAAAAACCAATTCAAGAATTTGTTGTAAAACTAACCGGTATTAACAACAAAATGCTTAAAAATGCACCTAAATTCTATGAGGTTGCAAAACGAATTATAGAAATTACATCAGATTGTATTCTAGTAGCTCACAATACTTCTTTTGATTATAGAATTTTACGCACCGAGTTTGACAGATTAGGATATGAATTTAATAGAAATACTTTATGCACCGTCGAATTAAGTCAGCAGTTAATTTTAGATCAACCTTCATATAGCTTAGGGAAACTTACAAAATCTTTAGGCATACCAATGTCTGATAGACATAGAGCCTCTGGTGATGCTTTAGCAACTGTCCAATTATTTAAATTATTACTTGAAAAAGATACTGAAAAGTCAATTATCCAGAATTCCATAAAATACTTTGATAAAAGAAATAAAACACAAAAACTTAAAAGCTTAATAGAGGAGGTTCCCTCCGTTCAAGGCGTTTTTTATGTACACGATGCTAATGGAAAAGTTATATACTTAGCAAAAGGCAAAAATATAAAATCAGAAGTAAACAAACTCTTTTTAAAAATAACAAAAAGAGCTCTTAAAGTACAAGAAAGAGCAGAAACTATTTCTTTTGATGAAACCGGAAATGAGCTTTTTACACAACTAAAATACGCCATAGAATTAGAGGTATTGTCACCAAAATTCAATTTCAAGAAAAAATATAAAAAAACTGCACAAGATTTTAACAATGAAAATTTCATTATCATTGAAAAAGGAAGAGAGGTTGAAGAACACGGCATCATTTTAGTCGAAAACAATGAAGTGTATGGTTTTGGCTATACCAACCTAAATTATCAAGAAAATAGGTTAGATATTTTAAAATCGGTATTAACCCCAATTGAGAATAAAATTCATACCAAAAATATTATAAAGAATTATATCAATAAAAATAAGGTTCAGAAAATTATTCGATTGTAAAGTAAAAATTGTGCATTTGATTCTACTTTTTTCTTGTATCCTAATTGCTGAAAAAAAGTTTTTTTTACAAATGGGACAAATAATTTTAAAAGCCATAAAAGTGTAAAAAAGTGGATATATCACCTGTTAATAAAATAGAAGATATATTTATATTTGTTATATTGTAAGAAAACATATTGAGTAACATTAAAAAAACATCTTGGAAAAACAGACTTCATGAAATTATTTATGAGGCAGATACTAAACAAGGTAAATTATTTGATATTGTTCTACTTATTGCCATTCTGGCAAGTATTATATTGGTAATGTTAGAAAGTGTTGAATCTATAAATAATAAATATGGACAACTTCTAAATATAGCTGAATGGATAATTACCATACTATTTTCGCTAGAATATATTTTAAGAATAGTTTCTATAAAAAAACCAATACTATATATATTTAGTTTTTATGGCGTAATAGATTTACTATCAACAATACCTAAATATCTATCAATGTTTTTAATAGGCTCATCGCATTTTGCAGCATTAAGAGCTTTACGTTTATTAAGAATTTTTAGAATTTTAAAACTAGCTCGATATATTGGAGCTTCAGAAAAATTATTAGTTGCTTTAAAAGCGAGTAAGGCTAAAATTGCTGTTTTCTTATTTTTTGTAGTTATTTTATGCTTGATACTTGGAACTTTTATGTACATAATAGAAGGTGCTGAAAATGGTTTTACAAGTATTCCAAGAAGTGTATATTGGGCAATCGTAACACTGACTACAGTTGGTTATGGAGACATTGCGCCTCATACTCCTTTTGGTCAATTTATTGCCAGTATTATTATGATACTCGGTTATGGAATTATTGCAATTCCTACAGGAATCGTTAGTTCAGAAATGACAAAAAACACTGATAGCAATGTACATACAAATACGCAATCTTGTAAAAACTGTTCTATTGACAACCATAAAGATGGAGCCGAATTTTGTTACAAATGTGGTAGTAAAATAAACTAAATGACTTCTGATAATTTTCTAATTACCATTGTTGGTCCAACTGCTATAGGCAAAACTGCATTAAGTATACAACTCGCAAAACATTTTAAAGCAGAAATTATTTCTTGTGATTCTAGACAGTTTTATAAAGAAATGACAATAGGAACAGCCGTTCCTGAAACTGATGAATTAGTAGCTGCAAAGCATCATTTTATACAAAACAGAAGTATTTTTGATGATTATAATGTTGGTGAATTTGAAAGAGATGCACTTTCTAAATTAGGTAAACTTTTTATAGAAAACCCAATTCAGATTATGGTTGGAGGTTCTGGATTATATGTAGATGCTGTTTTAAAAGGATTGGATTATTTCCCAGAAGTAGATTATAAAATTAGAGATGAATTAAACCAAAAATTAGAAAGCAAAGGCTTAGAATATCTTCAAAAAAAATTAAAAGAATTAGATTTAGAAACTTACAATACAATTACAATTGATAATCCTAAAAGAGTAATGAGAGCTTTAGAAGTTTGTATTGGTTCTGGCAAACCTTATTCTACTTTTAAAAACAAACCAAAAGCACCTAGAAATTTCACTTCAATTAAAATAGGATTAAATGCCGATAGAGAAATTATCTACTCAAGAATTAATAAACGTGTAGATATTATGATCGAAAATGGTTTGTTAGAAGAAGCCAAAGAACTCTATCAACATAAAAAATTAAATGCACTACAAACTGTGGGTTATAGAGAACTGTTTTCTTATTTTGATGGAAACTTTACAAAAGAATTTGCAATTTCTGAAATCAAAAAAAACACAAGAAGATTTGCAAAGAGACAATTAACTTGGTTTAAAAAAGATGAAAATACATTGTGGTTTAATTATTTAGCAGATATACATACTATTATTGCTAAAGTTTCTGATAAAATTAACATTACAAAACATTAAAAAACTTCTGCAATTCATTCACTTTTATATCTTTGTTTCACACAAAAAAAACAAAAACATGAAATCAAAAATTATATTTATTTGTATCGCTTTATTAAGCACAATCTCTATTGCTCAATCTAAAGTTGGTACTGTAGATAGTGAATATATCATAAAACTAATGCCAGAAACAGCGATTGTTAGTAAAAGGTCTCAGGCCTACGGAGCAAGATTAGATTCTTCTTTTTCAATAAAAGTAAAAGAATATCAAACAAAAATTGATACTTTAAATAAAAATGAAAAGACTATGGAAACTAGCGCGAAAGAGTCGACTTATAAAGAGCTAGCAGAAATGGAAGCTGACATTAAAAAATATCAACTAAATGCTAAGAAATTAATGAAAATTAAAAGTGATGAATTAATGCGACCTTTATATAAAAAATTAAGTGAAGCAATAGCATTAGTTTCAAAATCTGAAAATTACACTCAAATTTTAACAATATCTGGAAATGAGTTTGCTTATCTAGACGTTAACTTTGATATTACAGAATTAGTTATTAAAAGTTTAGGTATTGAAATACCAGTAGCTGAAAAAAAATAACTACCTTAAATTTTACAATAAAAAGCAATTATAAGACGAAATAATTAAGGATTATTCGTTTTAGAATAAAACATTGGTAACAAAAAAAGCATTCAAAATTGAATGCTTTTTTAATATATAACAAGTTTTACTTTTTTATTTATTCAAATACATTTTACGTCTAGAATATAAATCGTAAAATGCATCATCTTTTAAACTATCAATAAACAAAATACTTTCTCCTGTCGATTTCATTTCTGGTCCTAATTTTTTATCAACATTAGGGAATTTGTTAAATGAAAAAACAGGTTGTTTAATTGCATATCCTTCTAATTGAGGATTAAAATTAAAATCTGTTACTTTATTATGACCTAACATCACTTTAGTTGCATAATTTACATAAGGTTCTTTGTATGCCTTTGCAATAAAAGGAACGGTTCTAGAAGCTCTTGGGTTTGCTTCTATAATATAAACAATATCATTTTTAATTGCAAATTGAATATTTATCAAACCAACAGTTTTTAATTCTGTTGCAATTGTACGTGTATGGTCTTTAATTTGTTGCATTACAAATTCACCCAAATTAAAGGCAGGTAATGTTGCATTAGAATCTCCTGAGTGAATTCCACAAGGTTCTATATGCTCCATAATACCAATTATGTAAACATTACCATCTGCATCACAAATTGCATCTGCTTCTGCTTCAATTGCACCATCTAAATAATGATCTAACAATAATTTATTACCAGGCATTCTACCTAATAAATCAACTACATGTTTTACCAATTCTTCTTTATTAATTACAATTTTCATTCCTTGTCCTCCTAAAACATAAGAAGGTCTTACTAAAATTGGAAAATCTAATTTATCAGCTAAAACCAGTGCTTCATCTGCAGTTTCTGCGATACCATATTCGGGAAAAGGAATTTTATTATCTTTTAACATCGCTGAAAACCTTCCTCTATCTTCTGCTATATCTAAAGCTTCAAAAGAAGTACCGATAATTTTAATTCCATATTTCGTTAACTTTTCCGCTAACTTTAATGCTGTTTGCCCACCCAATTGTACAATAACTCCTTCTGGTTTTTCATGACGAATAATGTCATATATATGTTCCCAAAAAACAGGCTCGAAATATAATTTATCTGCAGTATCAAAATCTGTAGAAACCGTTTCTGGATTACAGTTAATCATAATTGTTTCATAACCACATTCTGCAGCTGCTAAAACACCATGCACACAGCAGTAATCAAACTCTATTCCCTGACCAATTCTATTAGGTCCAGAGCCTAAAACAATAATTTTCTTTTTATCAGTTACAACACTTTCGTTTGCAATTGTAATTTCTCCATCTGGAGTTTCAATTTCGTTTTCGAAAGTTGAGTAATAATATGGAGTTTTTGCCTTAAATTCTGCAGCACAAGTATCAACTAA
>Ga0115568_10000293_pt1 | contig 36528 bp, 29 predicted proteins | sample COGITO_mtgs_1204_FD_87296 | JGI IMG/M metagenome (GOLD analysis project Ga0115568, IMG submission 87296) | Pelagic marine microbial communities from North Sea - COGITO_mtgs_120426 | ecosystem: Environmental > Aquatic > Marine > Epipelagic | place: Germany:Helgoland, sampling site Kabeltonne...
CCCTGCCTGAATGAAGCAGCCCATATAGGGGCCTGTCTCGACGCCCTTTCCGCGCAGGAAGGGCTGGACGGCGCCCCCGAGGTGTTTGTGGTCGATGGGGGCAGCGATGATGGGACCCGGGACATTCTGGAGGCGCGCCGCGCACAGGCCCCTTGGCTCCATGTGCTGGACAATCCCGAGCGGATCACGCCCATTGCCATGAACAAGGGCATTGCGGCAGCAACATCTGAGGTGGTGATCATTCTTGGCGCCCACGCAGAGGTGACGCCGGACTTTATTCGGCGCAACCTCGAGGCCTTGAAGGCACACCCCGAATCGGGGTGCGTTGGGGGCGTGGTGGAGCAGGTGCACGGCGATGAATTGAGCCGCCGCATTGGATTGGCATTGACCTCTCCTTTTGGCGTCGGTGATGCGCGATTCAGAACAGGGGGTGTATCCGGACACGTGGATACAGTGGCATTTGGCGCCTATCGAAAGGCGGTGCTCAAGGAATTGGGTGGGTTGGATGAATCGCTGGTCCGAAACCAGGATGACGAATTGAATTACCGGCTCACCGAGGCCGGGTGGCGCATTTGGTTTGATCCAAGGATCCGCTCCCGCTACCATGCGCGGTCCAATTATGCCCAGCTTTTCAGTCAATATCGACAATACGGCTATTGGAAGGTGTTCGTCAACACGAAGCACTTCACCGTCACCACTTGGCGACAGATGGCCCCTGCGGCCTTGTTGATGTCGACCATGCTGCTTTCAGGGCTCGCGCTGGCGGGGCTGTTGCAGCCAGAAGGGGCGGGCTTGTTGTCGCTTGCTGGCCCCGCATTGGGCACGATATGGGGCCTGTGGTTGCTTGGGGCTTTGGGGGCGATGGCTTTGGCGGGGATTGCATTCCGCGATGCCTTTGGGGTATTCCGCACGTTTATGACCCTGCACGTGGCCTATGGATGGGGGTACTGTCAGGGAATCTGGCAATTCGTTTTGCGGCGCAAAGCACCGGCTGCTGAATTCAAGTCGTTGACCCGATGAGGTGGCCAAATTCGGGCACCTTGGAATCTTGGGCCTGGCGCGCGGTCATGCCAGCGTTGCTCCTCGGAGGCAATGCTGCGGGCCTGACGTTGTTTTTTGTGGCTGTTCTGCGCATTGTCTCGTGGCGACAGCATCATAGAGGGCATGCCTGGACATGGAAAAGGGGAGGGATTTGGTGGCTGGCTTATTTCGGTTTGCAGGTCATTGGTGGATGCTGGTCCGATGACTTGGACGCCTGGCGGTTGAGCCTGGAGGTCAAATCTGCGCTGTGGTTTTTTCCTGTGTTGCTGGCCATGCCTGGCCGCAGTGTCCAAAGGGAATTCTGGTGGTCCCTGGGGTGGTCCATTTCTGCCTTTCTGATGTGGCGTATGGTCCGGGCGGGATGGTGCCACGTGGTCTGGGACATGCCTGGAGAATGGCGATACGCCCGGTTTTCAGGGGACGTACACCCCACCTATCTGGGGCTACATGCCGCGGTGGCATTCTTGGGGTTGGGCCAAACGTGGGGGCACACTGTGCCCAAAACATGGCGTTGGGGGATCACGGTCTTGCTGGCACTTTCGTTGGGGTTTTCGGGCTCCAAAGCGGGCATATTGTTTGCTTTGGCGGTGGTGTTGACGCGACTGGCCTTCCACCTGCCAGGGGCGGCATTTCAGGGCGCGCGCGCCCTGTCCCGATCACTGGCTCCTGATGTGATGCGGTGGTGCTTGTTTCTGGTTGTGGTCACGGTCTCGTCTTGGGCTATTTCCAGCGCGCGTTTTGTAGAGATGGGCAGTGCGGCTGCCGTTTTGACTGAGCCCGAAGCGCCCGTTCAAAGCAGTACCACAGGGCGGCTGGCGGTGTGGCGGGGGGCATTGGAAATCGTGGGCCAGCACCCCTTTGGTGTGGGGACCGGAGATGTGGTTTCCGAGCTGATGGCGTTGTATGAGCGGGACGGGGTCGATTATGCGGCAGCGCGCCGGTTGAACCCGCACAACCAGTGGTTACAGGCCGGTGTGGCCTTTGGATGGCCTGGGGTACTCTTGCTCACCTTGGCCTTTGGCAGTGTGTGGTATTGGTCGTGGAAAACGCGCAACGGTTTGGCGTGGTTGTGCATTCTGCTGGTCATGCTGCATGCCGGTGTGGAGTCCGTCCTGGAGGTGCAGCGCGGCGTGGTGTTCATCCTCTGGATGCTCATGGTGCAGGCGCCTGAGCGTTAGCCGGTTGAATCCATCTTGGTTTGCCCTACATTGACCTGCAGGCACCATGACACACCCGGCACCTTTTATTCCTCCACAACCGTCTGACTTGCTGCCGGACGCCATTTTCAATGGAGACAATCCTTTGGTTATGAGGCAGCTGTCCCAAGTTGCGGGGATGGAGGGTCGGATGGAGCGCATGGAGCGTTGGTACCTGTTTGTTCGCGACGCGATTCGCTACGATCCCTTTGCCATCAATTTGGACCCCGAGGAGAATGCCGCTTCGCGCACCTTGGAAAACCAGCGGGGGCATTGTGTGCACAAGTCCGTCCTGCTTGTGGCGGGATTCAGGGCCATGGGCGTCCCCGCCAGGGTGGGGCTGGCCCGTGTGCGCAATCATTTGGCGACAGCGGGTTTGGAGGAAAAATTGGGAACGGATATCCTGACGCCACACGGCTATGCCGCATTCTGGGATGGCGCGCGCTGGGTGAAATGCACACCGGTGTTCAACCGCTCGCTCTGTGAGCGCTTGGGCACGGCGCCATTGGATTGGAATCCCGGCAGCGACATGTTGTTTCAGCCCACGGATGCCGCAGGGGGACGCTTCATGGAGTATCTCGAAGACTATGGACTGCACAGTGCATTGCCGCTGACCTTTATCCGGGAACAGCTCGAGGAAATGTATCCCCACGCTTTTGATTCAGCGGGGAATTGGGACTTGGCCGGTGCGCTGGGCCGTCCTTGATTCAGGCTTCTTTCTCGTTGCTTTTCGGTGTTGAACCGGCAAGAACCTGCGCTTTGGCAGCTTGTACGAACGACTTGAAAAGCGGGTGCGGATTGACGGCTGTGCTCTTGTACTCTGGGTGGAACTGGGCGCCCACAAACCACACGTGATCAGGTATTTCCACGATCTCCACGAGGTTGGAATCGGGATGGGTTCCGGTGGGAATCATGCCCGCTTCGGCAAAGCGCTTGCGGTAAGCGTCGTTGAATTCGTAGCGGTGGCGGTGCCTTTCTTCGGTGGTTTCAGCGTCATAGGCACTGGCCGCCAAAGAGCCTGCGGCGATGTTGCATGGGTAGGCCCCCAGCCTCATGGTGCCCCCCATGTCTGCCAGCCCTTTTTGCTCCGCCATGAGGTCGATGACGGGGTCGGCCGTGTAGTCTTTGATTTCGGTGCTGTGCGCTTCTTCGAGGCCGATCACGTTGCGGGCGAATTCAATGACGGCACACTGCATGCCGAGGCAGATGCCGAAGAACGGGACGTTGTTCTCCCGCGCGTGCCGAATCGCTTCGATTTTTCCGTCGATTCCCCGTGAGCCGAACCCCGGGGCGACCAGGATACCATGGACATCATCGAACAATTCCGAAGTGTTGGCGGCCTGTACCTGTTCGGAGTGAATCCACAACAGATTGACCTTGACGCTACACGCTGCGCCGGCATGGGTAAAGGCTTCAACGATACTCTTGTAGCTGTCCTTTAGCTCCACATATTTCCCGACCAGCGCGATGTTGATGCTCCCTTTCGGGTTTTTGTGTTTGTCGAGGAAGGTCAACCAATCGTTGAGGTCAATTCGGTTGTCGTGCTGTACTCCTAACTTATTGAGGACCACTTCATCAAGGCGCTCCTCTTGCATGAGTAGTGGAACGTCGTAAATGGTGTTGGCATCAATGGATTGGATGACCGCTTCGACGCCTACGTTGCAGAATCGGGCCAACTTGTTGCGGATGCTCTTGGAGAGATTGTGCTCGGTCCGGCATACCAAAATGTCGGGTTGCACCCCGAATTCGAGCAGCTGTTTAACGCTGTGCTGGGTGGGCTTGGTTTTGAGCTCACCAGCGGCTTTCAAATAGGGGACAAGCGTCAGGTGGATGACCAAGGTGTCCTCGGGTTGTTCCCAGCGCATTTGGCGCACCGCTTCGATGTAGGGCAGGGATTCGATGTCGCCCACGGTGCCGCCGATTTCTGTGATCACGAAATCGTAGCGGTCTCCCTCCCCCAAGATTTGGACGCAGCGCTTGATTTCGTCTGTGATGTGCGGAATGACCTGCACGGTGCGGCCCAGGTATTCGCCGCGCCGCTCCTTGTCGATGACGCTCTGGTAAATGCGTCCGGTCGTGATGTTGTTTGCTTGGGAAGTGGTGACGTTGAGAAAGCGCTCGTAATGGCCGAGGTCGAGGTCAGTCTCGGCGCCATCATCTGTCACATAGCATTCGCCATGCTCGTATGGGTTGAGCGTACCGGGGTCGATATTGATGTAGGGATCGAGTTTTTGGATCGTCACTTTCATCCCCCGAGCCTGCAAAAGCTTGGCCAATGAAGCGCTGATTATCCCTTTCCCCAAGCTTGAGGAGACGCCACCTGTGACGAAGATGTATTTGGTGGCCGAGGCCTTTCCCGTAGTCGCATGCATACGGGATTCTAAGGTACAGCTATTCCTCGTGTTGGGCGCTTGAATTATTCACTCTTTTTCACGGGAGCTTTCACAGCTGGTCCGTCAGGGATTGGATCACCTTGAAATCGCTGAGAAACTCCTTGGCGACTACGCGCAACAGCGAATAGGCCGGTATGGCCAGCATCATGCCCGTGATTCCGGCCAAGCTGCCGGCGACGGAGATCAACAGGAAGATTTCCAGCGGGTGCGCTTTGACGCTGCCAGCAAAAATGACGGGTTGGGTAAAGAGGTTGTCGACGAGTTGTGCGAGGAGGAAAACCGCGCCGGCTTTGCCCAATAGGCCCCAGATTTCCGGGTATTGCAAGTGGGTGGTCAGGATGATGCCCAGCCCGAGTCCCGCGCCAATGAGGGGCCCGACGTAGGGGATGAGGTTGAGCAAGCCCGCGAGGAAGCCGATCAGGAAAGCGTTGGGCACCCCAAGGATGAGCAGCCCTCCTGTGATGACCGTGGTGATGATGGCCACTTGTGCGGCGAGGCCGATGAAGTAGCGGGTGAGCAAGGCCGTGGAGTTTTTCAGGATGCGTTGAATGCGATGGGTATACTCATCCGGTGTCAAGGCCTGTATGATGCTTGGAAACAGCTCCCTGTCCTTGAGGAAGAAAAAGGTCATGAAAGCGATGCTGAAGAGGGCGACCACCAGGTTGCCCAGTGCGGAGAAGGCGCTGCCGACTGCCCCTCCGATGCCCGATGGCCCCAAAACGGAGGCGAGGCCTTTGCCCAATGTGGTGCTGTCCACCCACATCATGGGATCGGTTCCCGCGTCTATCAACAGGGGTTCAATTCCCGCAAGCTGTTCTTGAAGCCGTTCGGCGATGCGCTCGAAATCCAGGGCAGCGAGTACCTGTGCCTCAGCCGCAACGAGGGGAATGAACAGATTGATCAGCAATGCAAACCCGCCAAACAGGGAGGCCAAGGCGACCATGGCCCCCATTGCGGGCCCGGGCGAGCGCCCGGCAATCGAGATGCGGTCCACAAGTTTGACCAAAGGGCGCCCCATAAAGCTGAGTGCGATGGAGATGATGAGGTATGCGGTCAAATCCGAGAACCTGACGAGCCCACCGATCAGGATGGCCAGTCCTGCTGCACCTGCGATTCTGCGCAGGGTCCAGAAGTCAGCCTTGAGGGGATGACGCGCTGATGAAGGGGAGGCTTTTTCGGGCTGCTGCATGGCGCAAATTAAGCGCCTCGGCCGGGGTGGTGGAATACCGTGACCCCGGAAGCCGGCGCAATGTGGCTCCAAGATTCAATGTTGAGGTCAATGCGCGCGATGTCGGCCGTGGAGAGGCTGCAATAGTCCCCTGTGAGGTGGACAATCAATTCGCTGATGCCCGGGTTGTGACCAATGATCCAAACGCTGGTGCTGTGGTCGTCGACAAGGGATAGCAGGTCCATCCACAATGCAGCGGGGGCCAAATAGCCTTGATCCAATGACCGATGCTCGGGCAGTCTTTCCTGCCCTTGCGCAGTCCAGGTCTCCATAAGGGCTTGGGCGGTTTGCTGGGTTCTGCGCGCGCTGGAGATCAGCATGGTTTGGCGCATTGCAGGAGGGTGGAGGACGGCTTGATGTTGCGCCGCGGTGATGCCCTCCGGGGTAAGGGGACGGTCGTGATCACCCAAATGAGACGCTTGGTTCGCCGCTTTTCCATGCCGCATGATCAAGAGGGTCCGCATTTTTAGATGATTTTGAAGTTTTGTCTTGGCAAGGTTATAAAAATTTCTAGTCGCAATTTGAAAATTGTTTAGTCTTGCCTAAAAATTTAAATCAGATCATCTAATTTTGGCACATGCCCACGGTTTCAGTTGAGAATTACTTGAAGGCCATCCTGCATTTGGAGGAGGGAGAGGAGGGCCGCGTGAGCACCACCGCGATTGCTGAAAAAGTCGGGGCAACGCCGGCGAGTGCGTCGGCGATGATGTCCCGATTGGGTGACAGGGGTTGGGTAGAGCACGAGCGTTATTACGGTGTCAGCCTGACCGAGAAGGGGCAGCGGATCGCCATGGAAATCTTGCGCCGCCACAGGCTGTGGGAGCGGTTTTTGGTGGATCATTTGGGTTTTGAATGGGACCAGGTGCACGAGATCGCCGAAGAGCTGGAGCATGTCGACAGCAGGGAATTGGTGAACCGCCTGGACGCCTTTCTTGGTTTCCCGAAGCTGGACCCCCATGGCGATGCCATTCCGGGGCCGAATGGGCGTTTTCGATCCGTTGCAGCCAGAACGCTGTTGGCTGAGGCCCCCAGAAATTTGGACTTGGTGGTGGTGGGTGTGGTGGATGGCGGCGATGCTTTTCTGCGCCATTTGGGGGTGTTGGGCATTGAATTGGGCTCCCGTTTGACCGTCATGGAACGGCATTCTTTTGATGGCAGCCTGCACGTTCGGTTTGCCGATGTCGATGAACTTCAGTTGTTGGCGCCCTCTGTATGTGCGCGTTTGTGGGTCGATCAAAGCAACCCGGCCCCGGTTATTGTATTTCCCGAAAACGACCCCCCGTCATGAATGGATTGATTGAATGGTTGATGTCTTTGGACCCGGTGCTGGCCGCATTGGCTGCCACGACGTTTACTTGGTTGATGACCGCAGCCGGCGCCTCTTTGGTGTTCTTTTTCAAGAACATGCACCGGCGCTTGCTGGATGGTATGCTCGGCTTTACGGGCGGTGTGATGGTGGCGGCCAGCTGCTTCGGACTGTTGATTCCCGCCATGGAGATGACGGGAGGAGAGGGGGCGGCAAGTGTCATGCCCGCGGCTGTGGGGTTTGTTGTGGGTGCGCTTTTCCTGTACCTCTTGGACAAGCTGACGCCCCACCTGCACATCAACTTTGACCGCAATGAGGCCGAGGGCCCCAAAACGGATTGGCACCGCACCACGCTCATCGTGCTGGCGATTACCCTGCACAACATTCCCGAAGGTTTGGCGGTAGGCGTATTGTTTGGAGGCGCTGCAGCAGGTCTGGAAGGGGCGACCATCGGTGGGGCCCTCGCCTTGGCGATCGGCATTGGCATTCAGAATTTTCCGGAAGGCCTCGCGGTGAGCATGCCCTTGCGCCGGCAGGGGATTTCTCGGCTGCGGTCATTCTGGTTTGGCCAGCTCAGTGCGGTCGTGGAGCCTGTGGCGGGCGTGATCGGCGCCATCGCGGTGTTGAGCATACAGCCCTTGCTCCCTTACGCCTTGGCATTTGCTGCCGGCGCGATGATTTACGTGGTGGTGGAAGAAGTGATTCCAGAGACCCAGCGCGACAAGTTTACAGACATTGCGACCCTGGGATTCATCGGTGGATTTGTCCTGATGATGGTGCTCGACGTGGTTTTGGGCTGATCGATAAAGAATCCTGAAGCGGCATGGCCCATGAAAGGCTTGTGCCCACTTTGATCAGCTGCCGGCGGCGGTGTCAATCGCGCCGATCAGGTCGGCACCTTCAAAACGCCCGGAACTCATGAGCAGGAATACCGTGTCTGGCGCTGTGGCTCGGGTGACAGCGGTCAATATCTGCTCAGGTGAAGTGCAGACACCGAGGTCCTTGCGCTGAAACGCCCTGTGCACATCGGATGCCGACAACGGGGGCAGCTTTTTGTGTTTCAAGACATCGGGTGACCAGCACACCCACGCTTCATCAGCGGCATCTAAAGCGCCGGCATAGGTGGGCAGGAAGGCGGGGTTGAGGCTTGAAAAGGTGTGCAACTCGAGCACGGCAATGAGCTTACGGCCAGCGAATTGCTGCTTGATTGACGCCGTTGTGGCCTTCACCTTTGACGGGGCGTGGGCGAAATCCCGGAAAATGGTGCAATCCCCGCCTTGCAGCTTGAGGTCGCGCTTGCGTTCGAGCCTGCCTGCGGCTCCGGTGAAGCCCTTGACAGCCTCTAAAAAGTCCTTGCGTGAAATGCCCCATGCCGTGCAAAGGGCGAGGGCGCCGACGGTGTTGAGGGCATTGTGACCGCCGACGGTGCCGAGCGGGAAACGGCCATCAGGGAGGCACAGCATCAGCGTACCATCCTCGACCTCGTGCTCGGGTTCCGCATAGGGGATGGACTTTAAGTCAGGGCGTTTCGGCAGTGCCTCGTCCATGACTTTTTGCAACTCCTCGTCGCCTGAATACCAGACCACGGTGCCGCCAGGCTCCATCTTGAGCAGGTAGGTCACGAACTGCTCCCGGTAGAAATCCGGGTCTGGAAACACATTGATGTGGTCCCAAGCGACCCCCGTCAAAATGGTCAAGTGGGGACGGTACCAATGGAATTTTGGAGTGAGATCAAGAGGAGAGCTCAGGTATTCATCGCCTTCCAGCACAATGTCGTTGGCTCCTGTCAATTGGACCATCCGGTCAAACCCGGCCAATTGGGCGCCCACCATGAAGTCGGTTTTCTTTCCGATGTGGTCCAAGACGTGCAGCAGCATGGCCGTGATGGTGGTTTTTCCGTGGCTTCCTGCGACGACGATGCGCTGCTGGTTTTGGGCCGCCTCGTAGAGGTATTCCGGGTAGCTCACAATGCGCAGACCCAGGTCGTTGGCCTTGTTGAGCTCAGGGTTGTCTGCTCGGGCGTGCATGCCGAGAATGACCACATCCAAGCCGGCGTGGATGCGCTCCGGGTACCAGCCCATGCGGTCGGGAAGCAGTCCGGAAGCGGCCAAGCGGCCTTTGCTCGGGTCGTGGATGGCGTCGTCGGACCCTGTGACGTTGTGGCCGAGGTCGTGCAAGGCCAGGGCCAGGTTGTGCATGGCGGCTCCGCCTATGGCGATGAAATGGATGTGCTGGGGCGTCATGGCGTGGCTTTGGGGCGTGGACTGAAGTAGAGTTGGGCCGCTGCTGTGGTGCAGGGGACAGGCCCAAGCAAGGCCGCGATGTATGGGCCAATGACAGGAATGGCCATCAACAAGGAAAACAGGGCACCGATGCCGAAGAGGTGTCCGCGCTGTTGCCAACCCATGCGCAGGGAATGGCGCCAGCTGAGACCGGCTTGCTCGTAAACGGCATCGTAAACGGCTGCGCCAAAGAAGTAAGCGCCGATGGCCCATGAGAGGCAGAAGAGGACGGGGGCGAGCAACACAGCAAGTGGTGCGGCGAACAGCGCAAGCGCCAATCCGGTCAACCACAATGCGGCGCCGAGCACCAACTCCATCGTGAGGAGCACCAAGGAAATCCTGACACCGCGCAGGATGTCCCGCAGCAGGCCGCCCCAGCTGAAGGGCATGGACTCCCCGGTTTCCAAAGCGCCCACCGCAGCGGCCAAGGCGCTCATGAAAGGTGCCATCAGTGTGATGATCAGGTACTTCACCACTTTTACCTTGAGCCACAGTACGAGCAGGATGACGCCCCATTCGATCAGTGAATCCAGCATGGTTTGTCCCCATTGCATGGCCCCGGACCACACGTCTGAGGCCGTGCCACCTTCTGCTTCCAAAGGCAGCTGTTCGGGCATGAAGCCGTGAACGAAGGCGGTCAATGTGGCGGTCAGCCAGCGGGTGAAGTATATGCTGGCGGCAGCAAGGGCCAGCAGGACTGCAGGGCCAGCAAGGTGGAAGCGCCGCAACCTGTGCCGCCTCAGGTAGGCAAAGCTGCGCCACCACATGGGGATGGCGCGCCAAGCATCGCGCAGGCCAGAAGCAGCAGGTGGGTTGGGGTTGGGCACGGGCCCAATTTCGCAAGGCAGGGCTTACGCTTTGGCGAATGTGGCGCCAACTTCCGACAATGCGTCGAAGAAAGCCGGGTAGCTCTTGGCCACCGCTTCCACGCCTTCGATTTCGATCGGGGCGCCTGCGAGCCCCAAAACAGCGGCGGCCATGACCATGCGGTGGTCTCCACGGCCGTTGAGCACAGCGGGTTGGATGCGGCCAGGAGAGACAATCACCGCGTCATTTTCTGCATCGAGTTGGACGTCGACCCCCGCTTTGGCAAACTCTTCCTTGATGGCCAGGCCACGGTCGCTTTCCTTATGACGCAGGCGGTGCAGGCCGGTGATGGTGGTCTTTCCCTTGCAAAAGGCCGCGTAGGCTGCCAGTGGAGGGAAGAGGTCTGGACAATGGGTGGCGTCAAAGCGAAAGCCCTTTCGTCTGCCGCGGTCTACCCGTATGCCAGTCTCTGTTCGCATCAGTTTGGCGCCGCTCATCAGCAAGGCGCCGGTCACCGCTTGATCGGCTTGGGTGGGGTGGTTGCCGAGGCCATCTACTTCCAGGAAGGGGTCGCCACACAGGGCCGCAAGGATGAGCAGAAAGGCGCCGGCGCTCCAATCCCCGGCCACAGTTTGGTCAAAAGGTTGGTAGGCCTGTCCTCCAGGAATGTTGAAACGGCCGTAATCCTCGTGCTGCAGGGCGATGCCTGCACTGGACATGACTTCCATGGTCATGTCGACATAGGGCCGGCTTTGCAGGCCTTTGACGTGGACGGTGGAATCGGAGGTTGCCATCGGCAGTGCCATGAGCAAGCCCGTGAGGAACTGGCTTGAGAGCGCGCCGTCAAGGGAGATTTCGCCGCCCTGCAGCGGGCCTTGGAGGGTGATGGGGGGGCAGCCGTTGTGCAAGGTGACCTGCACGCCGAGCGGTGCGAGGGTGTCGGCGATGGGCTGCATGGGCCGTTCAAGCAAGGTGCCCTCTGCTTCCAGTGTCAACGGGTGGTCGGACAGGGCGGCGATGGGGGAGAATAGGCGGATGCCGAGGCCGCTTTCTCCGATGGGAAGCCGATCGGTGCGCGGAGTCAACCCACCTTGAATGCGCAAGGCGTCGGGGCCGATTTCGATGTCGGCGCCCAGTCCGGCTGCGGTTTCGGCTGCGGCCAGGCAGTCTGCGGCATCAGAGGGGTTGCGGATCCAGCTTTCTCCTCGGGCCAGCAGTGCCGCCGCCAGCAGGCGCTGCATGTGGCTCTTGGATGCCGGAGCTTGCACCTGCCCGGAGAGGGCAGAGGGGTGGGCGACGAGGTTCATCCCTTTTCGACCACGTACAGGGTGGAAATGCCGCCCGTCAGGGGATGCAGGGTGCATTGGCTGAAGCCGCAGTCCAAGAGGATGTCGCGCATCTGCTGTCCTTCGGGAAAGACCTTGACCGATTCGGGCAGGTAGGTATAGGCTGAGGCGTCTTGCGAGAACCACTTGCCGACAGTGGGCATGATGTACCTGAAATAGAGCCAGAACAGTTGTTTCATGGGAAACCAGCGTGGTTTTGAGAACTCCAGGATATAGCCTTTGCCGCCGGACTTGAGGGTGCGGAGCATTTCTTTCAATCCGGCTTCGAGGTGCTCGAAGTTGCGGACGCCGAAGGCTACGGTAAAGGCGTCAAACCGGCCATCTTCAAAAGGGAGGGCCTCTCCGTCGGCCAACACCAGGTCCACGCGGCCTTCCTGCTTGGCGCGGCGCACCTTGTCGCGGCCGATGTCGAGCATGCCGGCGCTGATGTCTACCCCCACCACCTTGATGTCGGCATCCCGGTGCGCTGTCCCGATGGCGAAATCGGCCGTTCCGGTGGCGACGTCGAGGACTTCTTGCGGGTCGTGAGCGAGCATCATCCGGATGGCCTTTCGGCGCCAAAGCTTGTCTATGCCCAGCGAAAAGAAATGGTTCAAGAAATCGTAGCGGTGTGCGATGTTGTCGAACATCCGCGCCACTTGCGCCTTCTTGGCGGTGTCATCCGCATAAGGTTTGATCGGGGTTCCCATGTCGTGGTGCAAGCTTGTCCTCAGCCGATCATCGTGTGGCCTTCGGGGTATTTGTAGTTCCGGCTCACCACGCTGCGGGAAAAGGCAAAGGCGACGGTGAGGGTGCCGACGCGCCCGATGATCATGCTTGCGATAAGGATGCCCCTACCCAGCGTGCTGATGTCTCCTGTAATGCCTGTGCTCAACCCCACGGTTCCGAGTGCGCTGACTTGCTCAAACAACAACTGCAAGAAGCCCCGGTTCGATTCTGCCAAAATATGCGGCTCGGTGAGGGTCAAGGCCAGCGTGCCGATGAGGTTGAACACGATGAAGAACATGAGGATGCCCCATGCCCGGCCGCGCATGGTGATGCCGATGCTCTTGCGGAACAGCTGGGGGTGCTGGCGACCCCGGATGGTGCCCATCACGTGGGCGATGACGACGGCGAAGGTGCTGGTTTTGATGCCGCCACCTGTTGAAGAGCTCGAGGCCCCGATAAACATCAGAATGATGATCAGGAACAGCATGGGCGTGCCCACTGCACCAATGTCGACGGTGTTGAAACCACTGGTGCGCGTGGCGCTTTGGAATACGGCCGTGGTGATGCGTCCTGTCCAGCCCATGCCGTCGAGTGTGCCGCCTTGGCCGCCTTCGAGGAGGAGGTAGCTGATGGTGCCAAAGGCGACCAGCCCCAAAGAGTAATACAGGGCAATTTTGGTGGCAAATCCGATGCGCTTCCACGGTTTGCGCATGCGATTTCGAAGGTTGTCAGGGCCAAAGAGGTCAAACACAGCCACCATGCCCAGTGCGCCGACAAAGACCAACAGGGTGACGGTCCAGTGTACCAGCCAAGCGCTGCCGACACGGGCGTCCGCCAGCCCACCGCTGAACAGGGAAATGCCGGCATTGTTGAAGGCGCTGATGGACAGGAAAAAGCTGTTGAAGAGGCGATCCCCCGGCCCTTCAAAAAGTTGACCCGGCCAAAAAATGAAGAGCATGAGGGCCCCGATGACTTCGATGCCGATGCTCCAAAGAATGACCCGACCCAACATGCTGCGGCTGCCGAGGATGGAGCCGCGGTTGACGAAATCCTCGATGACCTCGTGCTGGCGCACCCCCACGCCAAAGCGCGCCAGCAGGGCTATGAGCGAGCCGAATGCGATGATGTTCAGTCCGCCCAGCTTGATGAGTACCATGAGCACGACATGGCCTTTGTGTGAGAAGAAGGTCTCGGCGTCCTCGATCATGAGGCCCGTGACGCACGTGGCGCTGGTGGAGGTGAACAGCGCGTCAAAAAAGGGCATGCCCAGTCCATCCATGGTCATTTCCGGCAGCATCAACAGGCCCGTTCCGGAGAGGATGAGGAAGAGAAAGGAAAAGATGAACAGCGTGGCGGGATGGAAGCGAAAGCGGGGCAGTGTGCGCGCCCTGTCCGAGATCTCGATGACGAGCACCACAAGGAAATAGGCCTGGACGAGCCAGACGGTCCAATCTTCGACGGTTTCTATCCCCAGTGGCGACAGTGCCCGCCCCAAGAAGACCTGTCCTGTGAGGATGTCGCTGAGGCCCTCCAGCAGCAGCGTGGCCATCATCAGGGCTTCAAAAGTGTGGGCCTTGAGGAAGCGAACGGGGTGAAAATCAAAGGACCAGCGCACCAAAAAGTGCAGGATGTAAAACCCAAAGCCCGCCTTGATGACGGTGATGAGCCGGTCGGCCATTTCGGAGGCAAACGGGTATCCGTAGTACGCAATCAGGCTGCCGAATGCGAGGAGGGTGACAAAAACATTCAGGGTCCGGAAGGTGCTCAATACCCGCTCTCTCCGAGGGTGGAGGAAGACATTGACCCGTTCCCTGATGTCGTTGAGGGTCATGCTTGGATGGGAAGGCGCCGGACTTCATCCAACAATGCGTGGAGGTCCACAGGGACGACGCCGGGTTTCTCGCAGACGAGCCCGCCCGCGAGGTTGGCCACTTGGGCCATGGTGGCCGCGTCGGTTCCTTGGGCCAGCAGCACCGTGGCGACCGCGATGACCGTATCTCCGGCACCGGATACGTCCAGGATTTCCCTGGGATGTGCGGGCTGCTGTACATCGGCCAATGCCGTTTTGATCCGCACCCCGTGTTCTGACAGGGTCAACAAGACCGCATCGGGGTGCCAATCCGCCATCAACCGGCTGAGGCCTTTGGCCAAGGCGCGTTCCATGGCCTCCGCGTCACCGTCTTCCCATACCAACCCGAGTCCTTCGCGGAACTCTTTGAGGTTGGGCTTGAACAGCGCCACACCGGTATAGCATTGGAAATGGCGGAATTTGGGGTCTACGCTGACTGGAATCGCCTTTTCCTGGGCCATGTGCAGGAGTCCCGAAATCACTTGGGGCGACAGGACGCCTTTGTCGTAATCCTCGATGAGGATAGCGTCAAAAGACTGTTTGCCCATGACCACGGCGAGCCGTTCCAAAAATCGCTGTGCCTGGTCTGCCGACAGGTCCATGTCGTCTTCTTCATCCACGCGCAACATGTGCTGTCCACCACCCATGATGCGGGTTTTGACGGTCGTTCGGCGGTCATCAAAGGCGAGGACGCCGGCCGTATCCATGTCCATGTCCTCCATGGCCTGCCTGAGGTCTTGGCCGTCGGGGTCCGCACCGATCACACCGGCCACGGTCACGGCTGCACCGAGGGCTTTCAAGTTGAGCGCCACGTTGGCGGCACCACCGGGCCTGCGCTCCCTCCGCGAGGCGCTGAGTATGGGCACCGGTGCTTCGGGGCTGATGCGGTTCACCTTGCCCAGCAGGTAGGCGTCCACCATCAAGTCGCCTACGACGAGGATGCGCAAGTTTTTGGCTTGCTCCAAGGCTTGCACTGCGGCGGCGCAATCGTCTCCCTTCCAGGCGTATCCGATGGTGTCTTTGTTGCTCATCCGTTGAGTTTTCCCACGGCTTCGCCGATTCGGCGTATGGCCTCGCGCAATTGGGTTTCGGAGGCAGCATAACTGATGCGGATGCAATTGGGGGAGCCGAATGCGTCCCCGCCGACAGTGGCGACCTCCGCTTCCTCCAAGAGGAACATGGCCAGGTCCTGTCCGGAACGGATTTGATGCTGGCCGAAAGTCCGGCCAAACAAAGCGGACACATCTGGAAAGATGTAGAAGGCGCCTTGGGGCACGTTGACTTCGAAGCCTTCGACGGCACGTAGGCCTTCGATGACCAGGTCCCTGCGCTGTAAGAAGGCCGCCTTCATGGTGGCGGCCAATGCGCCGCCTCCTTGCATGGCTTCAGCCGTGGCTTTTTGTGAAATGCCGCTGGCGCCGCTGGTGAATTGCCCCTGTAGCTTGGTGCAAGCTGCTGCAATCCATTGGGGTGCTGCGATATATCCTATGCGCCACCCTGTCATGGCAAACCCCTTGGAGACGCCATTGACGGTGACGGTGCGGTCCATCATCCCTTCTTGCGCGGCGAAACTGGCGTGCTGCGCGGTGAAGTTGATGTACTCGTAGATCTCATCTGAAATGGCGATGGCCGATGGGTGTTCGCGCAAGACAGCCGCCAGTGCAGCGAGTTCTTCTTGGGTGTAGACGCTCCCGGAAGGGTTGTTGGGAGAATTCAGCATGACCACGCGTGTGCGTTCGCTCAGTGCGCCGCGCAGCTGGTCTGCGGTCATCTTGAAGTCTTGGGCGATGCCGGTGGTCACCTCCACGACTTTGCCTCCGGCCAGGTTGACCATGTCTGCATAGCTGACCCAATAAGGCGTGGCAAGGATCACTTCGTCTCCGGGATCGACCAAACTCAGGACCACGTTCATCAGGCTTTGCTTGGCTCCAGTGGAAATCACCACCTGCTCGGGCTGGTAGGAGAGTCCATTGTCGCGCTCGAGTTTGGCACAAATGGCGGCCCGCACATCCGCAAACCCCGGGACGGGAGGGTAGTGCGTGTGGTTTTCCTCGATGGCGCGGATGCCTGCCGCTTTGATGGCATCGGGGGTGTCAAAGTCGGGTTCCCCGAGGGACAGGCTGATGATGTCTCGGCCGGCGGCTTTGAGCTCGCGCGCTTTGCGGCTCATGGCGATGGTGGCGGATTCGCTAAGCCTGCCGAGCAGATGGGACGTACGGGGTTCCATGGTCTTCGTGTCTGCGGGCAAAATTACGCAGGGGTCCATCCCTTTCGTCCTAAAAAGGCCATCAACCATGCACCGCACCATGTCAAGAAGCCATTGACCGGGAGCAGGGCAAATCCAAAGCTGAACCCTGAAGCGGTGGCCCATTGCTCGAGCGCCCAGCCTGTCAACGGCGCCAAAACGGCGATGGCCGGGACAAACCGATCGGTGAGGGGGTGGGCCCCAGGGTGGGTCAAGGCAAAGGCAAACAGGCCCAATAAGGGGCCGTAGGTGTAGCTGGCGACCTTGAAAAGGGCGGCGATAACAGAGGTGTCGTTGACGGCGTGGAAGGCCAAAATGAGCACCCCTACACCGGCAGAGACCAACAAATGGGTGCGTTGTCTTTGCCGCTTGGATGCCGGTGTGGGCAGGCCGTCGGCATCGTGGCCCAAAAAGTCCACGCACACTGAGGTGGTGAGGGCGGTCAGCGCTGAATCCGCAGAAGACAATGCCGCTGCCACAAGCCCCAGAAGAAAGAGGATGGGCAGTGCCAGCCCCAACGACCCGTCCAATGCAACGCGGGCAAACAGCAGGTCGGGTTTGCCGGGGGCCATGCCCGTCAACTCGCTGTGCATGAGCAGCAGGGCGCCCAGGCCGAGGAACATCAAATTGACAAAGACGAGGACCACCGAGAAGGAGGCCATGTTGATCTGGGCTTCGTGCAAGTTTTTGCAGCTTAGATTTTTCTGCATCATGTCCTGGTCCAGTCCCGTCATGCACAGGGCGATGAAGGCGCCGGCGATGAGCTGCTTGGCCCCGTGATTGCCCGCGCCCCAGTTTTCGAAGAACCACCAGCGGGCATGGCCGGAATCTGCAATGGCCCCGGGTATTTCGGCCACACCCAGGCCCAGTTCCCGTCCGATCAGCCAGACTGCGGCTCCAGCGGCGAGCAGCATGCACGCCGTCTGCAACGTGTCGGTCCATACCACCGTGGAGATGCCGCCCTGTCGGGTGTAGGCCCAGATGACGCCCAGTATCAAGGTCACCAGCAGCGCCAGCCGCAGCCAGCCGCCAGAAGCGGTGGTTTCGGGGAGGAGGGTCTCGTTGAGCACCAATACCACCAGGTAGAGTCTGAAGGCCGCACCAATGCTGCGGGAAAGAAGAAAAAAGGCGGCGCCAGTGCGGTAGGAGCGTGCGCCGATCTTGTCGCCGAGAAAGCGATAGATGCTGGTCAGTTGCAGCCTGTAGTACAGTGGAAGCAGGACGCCGATGATCACGGCGTAGCCGAAGAGGTAGCCGATGACCATCTGCATGTAGCCGAATTGCTGATCGCCCACCCAACCGGGAACGGACAGGAAAGTGACGCCGCTCAGGCTGGTGCCGATCATGCCAAATGCCACGGCCCACCATGGACTGCGTCTTCCGCCCAAGGAGAAGTCTGCCATGGAGTTTCGCTGTCCCGTTTGGCGTCCGATCCACATGAGGAGCGCCAGGTAGCCCAATACGGCCAGACCGGCCCACAATTCAACCTGCATGGGACCAAGCTACATCTGCGGGGTTATTTCCCGATGGCGATTGTCCTTCGGTCCGACAATCAGGCTCAATCCGGGGCTGAAAGCCGGGAGAGCTTTTCGAGGTGCGCCCATTGGCGCGGTTGGGCTTCTTCCGTGCTGGTGGGGGTGATGAACTGCGGTGTGTACCGCTTGTCTTCGTCGTTCAACTGTTTTTCAGCGCAAATGGGGGCGTAACCAAAGGCCTTCATGGCGTCTGCACAGCTGTTTTCTATGATGCGGATCTCCTCTCTGGGGAGCTCGTGTCGCCATGCTCCCAAGTGCTTTTCCACGAGAGACTTGCCTGTCTTCTTGAGCACAAGGCCGTGGTCTTCGAGCATTTCGGCATTGAAGGGGATGTTCAGGAAATGGCAGGCTTGTTTGAGTTGGGTATTGGGCCGCAGGATGAGTTCCTCGTAGTGCACCGTCAGCAGCGGGAATGTGCTGGATAGTTGACGGGCACGGGTATGGAAGTCTGCCCATTGCAATGCGCTTTCATGGGGTGTTTTGGCGCCGTATTTGGTGCCGCGGGTGCAGTTCCAAACGGCGCGGGGGTCGCGCAAGAGGTGGATCAATGAGGTGTCTTTGAATTGGCCTTTGAATTGTTCCACCACGGTGAGGTTGTCTGGAGAAGTGCACAGAATCCGCGCTTCCTTTTGACCTGAGCGTTTGGCATCCAAATGACACATGGCCAGATAGATGCCCAGCGCATTGGCGGGCAGCGCGCGCTCGGCCAATTCACGGTTTACATCCTCGATGTGCAGGCGGGCAACGGTTGAGGACGAGCGGTGCGGATTCAGGTTGGCATTGTGGACCATTGCATCCATCAAGTGTTTGCCCAAGGCCGATTCGAGATTCATGAAGGCCTGTCTTGGGACGGGCGGATGAGGACCATGCAACAAGGGCGTTTTGGCCGCCAACATGGACTGCACTTTACTGGAGCCGTGCCTTCTTGGCGCCAAAATAAAGACGGTGGAAGTGCTGTATTGCGTCATCTTATTGCGGGTTGTAGCGCCCGTTACAGCGCCGTGTTCATGTCCGGTTTTAAACCCCGGTGGCGAAGGACGCTTCGTTTTTTGTCTGCGGAAATGACCGCTGTCATGACAGGCCCTGATGTTGGTCACGCCAGCGGGTGATCCAAACGGGCCTTCCGGGGCCTTCTTCCCCCATCAGTCGCTGTGACCGGTTAACTTCGCGGCTGTGGAAATGCCTTCTCGTCTCATCGACCGCGCAGTGGACCAGATTGCCGGATTGCCCGGTGTGGGTAGGAGGACGGCCTTGCGCCTTGCCTTGCACTTGCTGGGGCGGACGGAAGAGGACGTGCGGCGGTTTACCGAAGCCATACAAGACATGAAGGAGGGGGTGCTCTCCTGCACGACCTGTGGCAACTTGGGAGAGGAGGCGCTGTGCGCGATTTGCACCGACCTCCGCCGGGATGATGCGAGGATTGCGGTAGTGGAGGATTTGCGGGACCTCCTGGCCATTGAGTCTACGGGCCATTTCAAGGGGCGCTACCATGTGCTCGGTGGTGTCATCAGCCCTATGGATGGTGTTGGGCCTGCAGACCTGCGCATCGAGGGATTGCTCGAGCGGGTGACAAAGGCGCAGGTAGAGGAAGTGATTTTTGCGCTACCCACCACGATGGAGGGCGACACCACGGCGTTTTACATCCACAAACGACTGAAAGGGCAAACGGTCAAAGTGACCACTTTGGCCCGGGGTGTAGCGGTTGGAGATGAGCTGCAGTATGCGGACGAATTGACCTTGATCCGCTCATTGCAGCAGCGCCTGCCTTACAACGCCCAAACGGGCGTCAACGACGGTGACCGATGAAGCTATCGGTCATTGTGGTCAGTTACAACGTCAAAGGGTATTTGTCCCTGTGCGTTTCATCGGCACTCAAGGCCATGGAGAGGCTGGGTTCCGGTCAGTCTGAGTTGTTTGTCGTTGACAATGCAAGTACTGATGGGTCAGTGGATTGGGTTTCCTTGTCTCACCCTTCAGTGAAGCTTATCGCCCTGGAGGAGAATCGGGGGTTCAGTGCGGCCAACAATGTGGCTTTGGCCCAGGCCCGGGGAGAATGGGTGTTGTTGCTCAATCCGGACACCATTGTGCCAGAGGATACCTTCGATAAGGTGCTGTCCCATGTGGAAGCCGATCCCGCCATTGGCGGCTTGGGCGTGCCCATGTTTGATGGTGCAGGCGTGTGGCTGCCAGAGAGCAAACGGGGCGTTCCCACGCCTTGGGCTTCATTTTGCCGCCTCAGCGGTGCTTGGCGCTTGGCCCCGCGCAGTCCGCGCTTCAATGGCTATTACCTGGGCCATGTGGCGCAGGACGAGACCGCCAATGTGGAGGTGCTCAGTGGAGCCTTTATGTGGATGCGGCGCGCGGCACTGGAAAAGGTGGGCTTTCTCGATGAATCCTTTTTCATGTATGGAGAGGATATTGATTTGAGCTTGAGGATTTTGAAGGGTGGTTGGGTGAACCGATACTACAGTGAAGCGCCCATTGTTCACTTCAAGGGTGAGAGTACCAAAAAGGGCAGCCTGTCCTATGTGCGTGTCTTTCACGAGGCAATGCGCATTTTCAGCGAAAAGCATTTTGCGGGACGGCAGGCGCTGGCCATGCGTTGGATGATCCGGCTGGGCATACGGTTGCGGTCGGTTTCTGCCTTTTTTCAAGGCTTGGTGCAGCGACACAGTTCCATGGTGCTGGATGTGGTGGTGGCCGCTTTGGGCACATGGGGCATCCTGTCTGTTCACGGTGCCTCTACGGAGATGACGCACCCCTTGATTCCGCAGGTTTCGCTGGTGACCATTGCGGCCATCGCGACCTGGTGTTCGGGTCGGTGGTTTGGTAGCGCGGACCGGCCGTTTCAGCGGTTGCGCGGACTCATGGCCGGGGCCGGGGCATCGGTTGCTCTCATTTTGCTTTACTCTTTATTGCCTGAAACATTGAGGGTGAGCCGTTTATCTGCTCTACTTTCAGCCATTGGTTTGGGGTGTTTGCCTCTGCTGACGCGGTGGTTGTTGGTCTTTTCTTGGCCCGCTGTGCACCGCTGGAAGCCCGCCCGGCCGCGCGTGGGTGTGGTGGCCTCGGAGGAGCGGAAAGCGGCTTTGATGGAATGGGTCGGGTCTTCTTATGGCAGCGCATTGAACCTGTCCTTTGGAGCGGGCACGGGTGCAGAAGCCATGACTGAATTGGCGGACTGTGACATGGTATTGCACGGTGTGGATTGCGGGGGTGCGGCATGCCTGTCTGCTGTGCGAAAGGGCCGTGAATTGGGCCTCGATGTGCGCATCGTGCCTGCGGATTTATTGCTGGCCCTGGGGGGCGATCGACGCGTCGGTGCTGCGGCAGCGCGTTTGTCATGGGGGGCTGATGGATTGGGCAGATTGGGCCGTTTGAGGGTCAAGCGCAGGATGGATATTTTTTGGTCGGTGTTCATTTTGACTGTGGGTCCAGGCCGGGGCCGTCAGGCCGCGGCTTTCTCTCGCAAGAATGCGTGGCAAGTGCTGCGCGGCCGCTTGACGTGGTTGGGCTTCCACCAGGGATGGGAGGGGGCGGATCGCTTGCCCGATGTGCCGCCCGGTGTTCTTTACACCGGTGCAGCTTCCCGCGCGGAGTCTCTACAGGATGCGCGGCGATTGGACTTGCGGTATGCTTCGGATTTCGGGTGGATGCGGGATCTGGAATTGTTGATGAACTTGAGAATGGATTGATGCTCAGTGGTGATGCGGTGTAGGCAGGGTGCGTACCTTTGACACCAGATCATAAACACCCCTCCGGGCAATACATCCATGGAGATCCTGCTACCAAAAATGGGCGAGAGTGTGGCCGAAGCGACCATCATCAGATGGGTCGTCGAAGAAGGTCAGCATGTATCGGCAGACGACCCGATCATCGAGATTGCCACTGACAAAGTGGACTCTGAAGTGCCTGCCCCTGAAGATGGGATAGTGGTCAAACACCTTGTAGCTGAGGGAGATGTGGTAAAAGTGGGCGAGCCTATCGCCAGTTTTGAAGTTGTAGGAGAGGGGGCAGCACCCCCTGCTGCTGCATCCCCTGCACCCGCAGTTGCCCCTGCAGCAGCGGAAGCGGTTCCTCAGCCTGTTGAAACAGCCCCGCAGCCTGCACCTTCGCCAGTGGCTCCCAGTGTGGTGGCTGAGCTTGAAGCGCCCCTTACCGCTTCGGCTGCCAATGGTGCCAATGGATCTTTGGAAGGGCGCCCCGCTCGCATGAGCGGTGGGCGTTTCTACAGCCCGTTGGTGCGCAGCATTGCCGAAAAGGAAGGCATTGGGCAGCAAGCATTGGATGGCATTCCTGGTACAGGCAAAGAAGGCCGCGTCACCAAGCGGGACATTCTCACTTACCTCCAACAGCGCACGGCGCCTTCAGCAGCGCAGGGGCCTGCAGGTGCTTCGGCTACCACGGCCCCGCAACCATTGCAAGTCAAGGTGACAACGCCACCGGTGACTGCACCTGCGCCGACGAGCGGCGAGGACGAAATCGTGGAGATGGACAGGATGCGCAAGCTGATTGCCGATCACATGGTGCGGAGTGTGCAGACGAGCCCTCACGTGACTTCGTTTGTGGAAGCGGATGTCACGCGGATTGTGGATTGGCGCAACCGAAACAAGCAGGCGTTTCAAGAAAAAACCGGGGAAAAGCTCACGTTTACGCCGTTTTTCATCGAGGCAGTGGCCAAGGCGCTCCGGGATTTCCCAGGGGTCAACGCCTCTGTGGATGGAGACCGGATCATCCTCAAAAAGGGGATCCACATTGGCATGGCCGCGGCCACGCCCGAAGGAAACCTGATCGTTCCCGTCATTCGCCATGCGGATCGCTACAACCTCAACGGTTTGGCCGCCATTGTCAATGACCTCGCTGGCCGCGCGCGTCAAGGCGCCTTGAAGCCGGATGAAGTCAGCGGAGGCACCTACACCGTATCCAATGTGGGCACCTTTGGAAATGTATTTGGTACGCCGATCATCAACCAGCCGCAAGTGGGCATCCTGGCGTTGGGTGCCATACGCAAGAAGCCGGCGGTGGTGGAGACGGAGGAGGGCGATGTCATTGCAGTGCGCCACATGATGTTCCTCTCCCACAGCTATGACCACCGCGTCGTCGATGGGCAGCTGGGCGGCAGTTTTGTGCGCAGGGTGGGCGATTATTTGGAATCGTTTGACCCGAACCGCAGCCCTGTATGAGGAAAACTTGTGGAATTGTAGGTGTTTTCCTGCTACAATCACAGCCCTAAGTTGACGGTTTAATCGAACTGAAGACGCTATTTTGCCGCTCAGATGATGCGTCTCACTTCACTGGCAACTGCCCTTCTACTTGTTGTTTCCGTTTATGGCCAGATGGAAAATGCGCCCCATTGGCCGAGCCCTGAATCGTTGACGGACTGGGCGGCGGATGAGGTCTTCAAAGTGGAGATGAATGTGGCCGAGACCTACGTGGAGGCCAACCGCCTGATCATCGAGGAAAATTGGGTAGAGGCGGAGGCGCTGATGGCCGTGCTGTTCGAAGGCTCGCCTGCCAACCGGAATTTTGCCTACAAGTGGGCTTTGTGTCTCCGGGCCATCCCTGGAAGGTTGGCTGAGGCCGTTCCGCTGGTGAGTCTTGCCGTGGATGGGGAGTTTGCGAAGCGCTACAATGCCTTTTCCATAGATGAAACCCTCCCTCCAGAAGAGGCGCTCGAGCTGGGACTTGATGTGTTGCAGCAGGCTTATCACTTCTCTGAGGCTCAGGCGCTTGCAGAGGTGTTGGTCGCCCGTTATTCCAAGCGGGATTTCCGGCATTTGCGGGCTTTGGAGGTGATGGAGGAATGCGATTTTGCGATGGAATGCACCCGCTATCCGATACCGATGTCCATCTATCCTGAGACGGCATTGAACAGCACGAGTTCGGATTACGCTCCGGTGGTGACCCCCGATGGTCAGACCATGTATTTCACTTCGAACAGGGAGAAAGCAGAGCGACAGGATGAATTGGGGCAGATCTACCGCTCTATGAAAACGGACGGCCGATGGTCCAACCCTGTGCGGTTGGACATTGGGATGCCGGGCCGCGATGTGACGACGGTAGGCATCATTGGCGATGACGAGGCCCTGTTGGCGTACCAAGGATTTCGCAACGAGGGCAGCGTATGGAAGTTGATGCGGGATGACATCGGTGGTTGGACGATTGAAGAAAAGCTGGGTTTCCCCATAGACTCGCGCCATTGGGAAACGTCCATGTCGGAACGGTTTGATGGTTGGGAGCGGATTTTCGTTTCGGATCGTCCTGGCGGAGAAGGCGGCCGGGATTTGTATCGAACCGTGCGCCTGCCGGATGGCACTTGGTCTGAGCCCCTCAACTTGGGCAGGCGGATCAACACCACCGGAGACGAGGAAAGTCCCATTTTGAGTGCCGATGGACAGATGCTGGTTTTTGCGTCCAAGGGGCATCCGGGCATGGGTGGATTTGATTTGTTCCGCTGCCGGCGTTTGGACAACGGCAGTTGGAGTGACCCTGAACACTTGGGGCACCCATTGAATACGCCGGGTGATGAGGCCGTTTTGTCATTGGACGCTTCAGGCAGTGCAGGCTACATCTCAAGCACACGAGGTGGGGGGTATGACCTGGACATCTACCGGGTTGAATTCTTGGACGATCCGGGTGAGGAGTTGGCAGTGATGATTGGTGAAGTCATGGCTTGGAGAAAAGGAGATGTGATGGAGGTGAAGTCGGTGGACGGCGGACCGGCCATCTTTAGGGTGTTCCGTGCGCGGAAGGGGTCAGGAAAATTCTTGGCTGCGTTGCCTCCTTGCAGGGAATATGAGTTCAGCTGGGTCCGCGGGGGAGAAACCTTGATGGAGCGCCGTGAGAATATTGGATGTGATGCGGCTTATGGTGCTGATAATGTCGTGCTCAGGCTTGATCCGTTCACGTGGGGTGACAATGTTGAACCCGCGTTGCCTGAGGTGAGTGCTGAAGAGAACGCCGCCACCGCAGACGGCCAGACGGCCCCTTCTGTTGGGGGAGGCGAGATGACGGAAAGTGCGGTTGTTTCTGATGAGAACACCGCCAGCACAGCGGCACAGCCTGTTGACGCGGCGGGCAGCGGTTCCGAAACTGCAGCTGCGGCACCTGAAAGCATGACCGGAGCGGGCGCTTCGGGAGGTGCTGCTGATCCGTCGGGCGTGGCTGAGACGGCTGCAGCTCCAGAGGATCCGGCTGAGGTGGCTGCAGCTCCGGCGGCTGCGCCTGTCACGATGATTGAATTCAGTGCGGTAACCGAACAGGTTGATTTCGGCTACGGCAAGTATGTGCCCCAGGCCGGATCGCGTTCCTTGGTGAGCATGGCACTGAGTATCATCGAGCGGAACCAAGCGGGTGAGGTGCCTGTGCTGCAAATCGCGGGGTCGGCATCCTTTGTCCCAGTGAAAAACAAGCGGGCTTACGCTTCCAATGAACAGTTGGCCAAGATGCGGGCAGAGCATGCGCGTGACGCGATGATTACGGAATTGGCCAAGCGCGGTTTGCAGGTCGGAGTGGACTACCAAATTGTCTTGGAGTGGAGCGTTGCAGGCCCTGATTACCGCGGGGACGCGGTCACTTCGGCGGACACCTATCGCAACTACCAATACGCGAAATTTTCGCTGTCCAGAACTTTGGTGGAGAAACGGGGCTGATCCTGTGCCATCTTCGCCAGATGGAGCGTGTGGACATACCTATTCAACTGGAAAGGCCGCTGGTCTTTTTCGATTTGGAAACGACGGGCACGGATGTGGCCAAGGACAGGATCATCGAGATGGCCTTCATCAAGGTCATGCCTGATGGCCAATGGCAGGTCCGTCCGGACAAGGCCCAAGGCCAAGACCGATTGTTGATTAATCCGGAGATGGCGATTCCGCCAGAGTCGACGGAGGTGCATGGCATTTCTGATGCCGATGTTGCCGAGGCACCCACGTTTGAGTCGATCGCCACGCGGTTGTTTCGGTGGTTGGAGGGCTGCGATTTGGCCGGGTTCAATTCCAATCGGTTCGATGTCCCATTGTTGGCTGAGGAGTTTCTCCGGTGCAACATCGCGTTTAAGGTCGATGACCGGAGCCTCGTTGATGTGCAGAATATCTTTCACAAGATGGAGCCGCGCACCCTGCGCGCAGCGTTGAAGTTCTATTGCGATGATGCATTGGATGACGCGCACGAAGCCTTGCCGGATACGCTGGCGACCCTGCGGATTTTTGCCAATCAAGTGGTCCGTTACAAAGAGCACACGCTGCTGGACTCCCTGGGAGAAACGGTGGGGCCCCTGCCGATGGACGTGCCGGGTATTGCCGCATTTGCCCAGCGCGGGCGCAATGCCGACTTGGTGGGCCGTTTTGTCTTCAACGACGAGGACCAGGTCGTGTTCAACTTCGGGAAGTACCGCGGCGTATTGCTCCGCGATGTCCTGCAACGTGATCCAGGTTACTACGGCTGGATGATGAATGGCGATTTCCCGCGGTACACCAAACTCGTATTGCAGGAGGAGATGGCCGCCATGAAGGCCAGCCAATGAGCCACGGCCGCATTGCCGTATTGGTCTCCAACGACCTTGAATTTGACCAGCGGGTGCGCAAGACGTGCGGCACCTTGGCGGAAGCGGGGTGGGAGCCCGTGTTGATTGGTCGCCGCATGCGTTTTGCGGATCCGCGTGCATTGGACCGTCCGGGCGTCAGCCGCAGGATGTGGTTGGGCGTTCGCTCAGGACCGCTGTTTTATTTGGCTTTGCAATGGGGCATGGTCAGGGCATTGCGCCGCTGCCAGCGAGAAGGGGGATACAAGGCAATTTGGGCCAATGACCTCGACACGTTGTGGCCTGCCGTTTGGGCTGCCCGAAAGTGGGGTTGGGCATTGGCTTATGACAGCCACGAGTGGTTTACCGAAGCCGAAGGGTTGAAGGGCAAGCCCGTCCGCAAGGCCATTTGGAAGTGGTGGGAGCGCCGTTGCTTTGCCCCGCTTTCCAAGATGCTCACGGTGAATGAGGCCATCGCCAATGCCTACCGCAAGGAATACGGGTTGGAAGTGGGGGTGGTGCCCAATGTTTCCGAGCGCATGGACCCCGCGATGCCCATGCCGCGCAGTGGGCTGGGCTGGCCAGAGGAGCGCACGGTGCTGTTGATCCAAGGCGCATTCATGGACCGCGACCGTGGCGCCTTGGATGCGGTACGTGCTTTGGTGCATTTACCCGACTGTCATTTGGCACTGATCGGTGCGGGGCCTGAGCATGCCCAGGCGGCAGACGTGGCCGCGCAGTGCGGGGTGGCGGACCGGGTGCATGTGCACGACCGCATGCCGTTTGCATCGCTTCGCCGGTGCACGGCTGCAGCAGACATTGGGCTTTCTCTGGACCGGCCCACAGTGGACAATTTCAGGTTCAGCTTGCCCAACAAGTTGTTTGACTACTTGCACGCCGGCTTGCCCGTGGTGTGCAGTGACTTGCCCGTGGCGGGCAAGTTTGTGCAAGAGGAAGGCATCGGAGCGGTGGCAAAGAATGCCGACAATGCGGCCGACATCGCAAGGGCGGTTTCTGCAGCGGTGGAGCAAGTATTGAGCACACCTCCGGCAAAGGCACATTTGGCCGCCGTGGCCCGGCGGCACCATTGGGAAGCCCACAAGGAAACGTTGCTCGCTGCGATTCACCCGTTGGACTGATTCGAGGATCACTGCATCCCACCGCATCCGATTCCACCGCGCCTGTCTGGGCCGAGGGCTCACCTTTTTTTCCAACGCGCCTTGGCCCTGATCCAGAGGGGCTGAATTGTCCGCGCCAAGCCAGGGCGCAGCAGGGACCGCTTCATTTGTAGCTCTTCGGCGTACAATGCGGCGTTGAATTTTCTGGAAACACCTCCGGGTGCAGCACTCACCCAATCTTCGCCATGGCTCCAGCGCGCCTTGACGCCTTCTTGCCACATTTCCAGGTTGAGTGCGTAATCCGCGAGGACGGGAAATTCGACAGGGAAACCGCCCAAGGTGCGCAGCAAGGAGAGGGGATAGGCCATGCCTTGGTGGTGCGCCACATTGCGCCAACGCAGTTGGCGGTCCCATTGGGGGGCGTAGTGGCGCGGGACCCTCAGCTCTGCGTTGGGGATGCGCACACCTCCCAATTCCAGGGCTTCGTCTACGGCAGACCACCGTTCCATGGCCCTTGCGAGGCCGGCGAGCGGAATGTCGCCGGCACCGAGAAACAGTATGCGGTCCCCTGTGGCCCGGTTCATCAAGACGTTCATGGCGTCATAGATGCCGTGGTCCACTTGGGCTTGAAGGCGGGGTGAGGTGGGGTGATTGGAAATGGAGCGGCACCACTGATCTGAGGCGGTGTCGCCTGCCTGCACCAACACTTCAATGTCTGTTCCGGACAGCACATGGTGAATGCCGTCCAGCGTCCGTTCCAATGCCACGGTGTCGCGCTCGCCCCGGACAGGAATGGCCAAGGTGAGCATGGGACCCTCGCTCATTGGACAGAGGAATAGGAAGTCAGCTCTTCGAGTTTTCCGTTGGCACAGCGCAGCACCCTGCCGGGGTGGCGTTCGAGGATGCCATGATTGTGTGTCGCCATGAGTACACAACGTCCTTCTCGCGCCAAATTGTGCAACAGCTCCAAAATGCCTTCTGCCGTTTCTGGGTCCAGGTTTCCTGTGGGCTCATCAGCGAGAATAAGCTCGGGTGAATTCAACAAGGCGCGGGCGATGGAGAGCCGTTGGCGCTCGCCTCCGCTCAATTCATACGGCCGCTTGTAGCCCTTGTTTTCCAGACTGACCGCCTGCAATACCTCTGCGATGCGGTGTTCGCGTTTGCCTGCATCTTTCCAATCGGTCACCTTGAGGACAAATTGGAGGTTGTCCTCTGCTGTGCGGTCAGTGAGCAACTCGAAATCTTGGAAGACGATGCCCAATTTCCTGCGCAGCAGGTGCACTTTCTTCTGCTTCAATTTCCGCAAATCCACCCCGCAGACACTGCCGGTTCCGCTGGTCAAGGGAAGTTCGCCGTACAGTGTCTTGAGCAGACTGCTCTTGCCGGAACCCGTGCGCCCGATGAGGTAGATGAATTCGCTTGCCCGCGCCTCCAATTCAACGCCCTGAAGCACGACGTGTTCTTCCTGAAGCAGGTCCGCACCGGACAGGGAAATGAGGGAGGCTTGGTCCACAGGCGATCAGTCCACAGCGAAGTCCTTGGCGTCAATTTTGGGATTGACGTCGACTTCAGTGATGGTCATCTTCATTTCTTGGCCGTTGTTCTTCATGGTGATTTCACCTTCGAAGAGCACACCCTTGGCCTCGGTCATCGGGCCATAGTCCAAAGAAATGGTCATGTCTCCACGCGGGGAACTTTCGGTCTGCATGGTGCGCGTGCGCAGCCCGGTTTCCACGTTGAACCAATGCGACTCAATCATCCTTCCATCGCGGCGCATTTCCACGCAGTACTGAGGGACTTCGTCGATCTTGTCAATGCCCAAGAGCTCGGCCGAAATGCCATATTTCTCCAGGTGGAGGAACTCGAGCAAATCGTGGTTCCGTCTGGTGTCCATGATCTTGCTGTCGTCCATGGGCGTGGTTTGGCCCATTGCGATTTCTGCGCCTTTGGTTCCGTCGAAGCGGGTTTCTTGCATCACGTTGCCTCCGGCGCTGATGCGGCTGTAGCCGGCGCCACCATTTTCGTGGGCCTGCTCCATGACCAATTCCATGGCACCTGCCGCCATGCTGCCCGTGGTGCGGAGGCCTTTCATTTTCTCCAGTTTTCCTGCGCCGCCCCTTGCCGTGTAGTAGGCATTGAAGACGTCCAGTGCGGTCATGCCTTCTGGCGCGGGTTCGAGGTCCTTGAGCGGTTCGCCAAAGGGATCAAACAATTCCACTTGACCAGAAGCGGCAAATTTGGCGAGGCCATCGGCCACATCGCGGTTTCCTGCGATGGTGATGTTCATGTTGTCCGGACGCAAGTATGTGCGTGCGACGCGCTGTACATCTTCCACCGTGACGGCTTCCAAACGGGCGAGGTAAGTGGCGTAGTAGTCAGCCGGGAATTTGTAGCGCTCAATGTTGCGCGCAAAGCGCGCGATGGTCTCGGGCCGCTCGAGCGAGAGGGCAAAGCTGCCGTTGAGGTAATTCTTGACGAACTGCAGGGTGCTGTCCGGGGCAGGGGTTTCCACCATGGTCCGGATTTCGGAGAGAAACTCCACGAGTGAGCTGTCCGTGACTTCGTTGCGCACGCTGGCGCGGGCACTGAAGCTGGCCACGTACTTGTCTGGTCCAATGGAGCTGCGCGCCCCATAAGTGTAGGCCTTGTCCTCTCGGAGGTTCTGGTTCAAGCGGCTGCCAAAGAAACCGCCGAGCATGGTGTTCATCACGGAAACGGCTACCACATCGGGGTGTCCGGGCTTCAGGTAGACGGGAAAGGTGATGTTGATCACACTTTGCACAGCACCGGGAACCGGCGCAAAGCAGACGCGGTTGCCTTTTGGAGGAACGGGACGGGGGAAGCGCTGCGCGGCCACCTCGTTGGGGCGCCAATCGCCGAAGTATTGCTCGGCTTGCTCTTTGGCTTTGGCAGGGGTGATGTCACCGACGACGACCAAGTAAGCGACGTTGGGCTTCCAGATGGTCGCGTAGTGCTCCATTAAATCCTTGCGGGTAATGGAATTGACTGTGGTTTCATTGGAGCTCTCACCGTATGGGTGGGAGAGGCCGTAGCACATCGCGCTGGACAGGCGACCGGAAATCTGATTGGCATCCGTTGAACTGCTGGCGAATCCGCTCAGTGTTTGCTTGCGCTCTTTTTCCAACTCTTCTTCGGGGAAGGTGGGGTTCATGAGCACATCCGACATGATTTCCAGCAGGGTCTGGCTGTGCTGCACCAGGCAGCGGCCGTTCATGCCAAAGCCTGAGGTGCCAAAGCTCGCGCCGATGCGGTCGACGGATTCGTCAATTTCAGCCTTGGAGCGGTTGGTGGTGCCCGCACGCATGAGCGACCCCGCCATGGCGGTATATCCGGCGCGTCCCCCTTCGAAGATGGGGTCCACGTCCAGGGACAGGCGATAGCTGACGCGCGGCAGTTTGTGGTTTTCGACCACGATGAGGGTGAGGCCGTTTTCGAGCTTGTCTACCGTGTAGTCACCGAGGATGATTTCGGGAGCAGGTCCTGGCTCGGGCGCTTGTGAGCGGTCGATTTGTCCAAACGACAGCGCGGGAACGAGGGCCGAGGTGGCGACCAAAAGAGAAGTGAAGCGGTTCATTGTGCGTTCTCGTTCATGAAGTAAAGCACGACGCGGCGGTCGTGGTTGTAGTACTTGACTGCGGCCGCTTGGATGTCTTCGGCCGTGACCGACATGTAGCGGTCGATTTCGTTGTTGATGAGATTGGCGTCGCCGTAATACATGTGATAGTTGGCGAGCGATTCGGCGATGCCGCGCATGGTGCTGTTGCCTTGCACAAAGCTGCTTTCGACCTGGTTTTTGAGCTTTTCGAGCTCGGCGTCCGTGATGCCCTTGGCCTTGACCTTGTTGATCTCCGTCATCATGGCGGTTTCGACTTCGGCAGGGTCGGTTCCAATGTTGGCGACGGCGTATGCGATGGTCTGCCCCGGATCTTCCAGCCCAAAGCTGAAGGCACCACAGAAGACGGCGAGTTCCTGCTCGTCGACCACCGCGCGATTGAGGCGGCTGGATTGCCCGCCACTCAAGGCTGTATTGAGCAGGTCAACAGCGTAATAATCAGGGGTGCCTTCCGCCGGAATGGGGTAGGCCATCAACACCAAGGGGAGCTGGTCATCGCCCCAAATGGTGTCGCGCACTTCTTTCATTTTGAAGGGCTCGTCGATGTCCGGGCGTGGGATGTCGACGGTGCCTTTGGGAATCGGACCGAAGTAGTCGTCGATCATGCGCTTCAGCGCCTTGCGGTCAAAGTCGCCTGCGATGGAGAGCACGGCGTTGTTGGGCACGTAGAACGTTTCGTAAAACGCAGTGAACTCTTCGTCTTCGGCGGCATTGAGGTGGTCCATGGATCCAATGACGGGCCAGCGGTAGGGGTGCTGGCGATAGGCGCGCTTCATCGTTTCTTCGATCAGGTTGCCGTAGGGCTGGTTGTCCACCCGTTGGCGGCGCTCCTCTTTCACTACTTCGCGCTGGGTTTCGATGCCGATGGTTTCTACCCGGGCCTGGAACATGCGTTCCGACTCGAGCCACAACCCGAGTTCGAGTTGGTTGGACGGCAGCACCTCGTAATAGAAGGTGCGGTCATTGGACGTGTTGGCGTTGTTCTGACCTCCCGCATTTTGGATGTACTTGAAGAATTCTCCCCGCCCGATGTTTTCGGAGCCTTCGAAGAGCAAGTGCTCAAAGAAGTGGGCCATGCCCGTGCGGGTGGGGTCTTCGTTTTTGGATCCCACGTGATACATCACGGAAACCATCGCTACGGGGGCGGTGTGGTCTTCGTGAAGGATGACGTGAAGTCCGTTGTCGAGGTCGTACTCCTCAAATTCGATGGGGGCGCGCTGGGCAGCGGCAGCACCGATGACTGCCGAGAGGCAGAGTGTCAAAATGAATCGCATGTTCCGGTATTCGGATTGGGAGGGGCAAGATAGTCCGCGCGTCGGGTAAATTCGTGACCGCCATGGACCATCTCCTTCAACCCGGCCACACCCGTTGGCCAAATCTGCAAGCCCTGTATGCCGCTGACCGCATTGCGTTGTCAGACGAAGCCAAAGCCAATGTGGCCCGGGCCCACGATTTTCTCCAAGAAGTCGTGGCCTCGGGCAAGACCGTCTACGGCGTCAATACCGGTTTTGGAGAACTCGCCCGCGTCAGGGTAGGAGACGATGCGCTGCATCAACTCCAGGAAAACATCTTGCGCAGCCACGCTGCCGGACTCGGAGATCCACTTCCACCAGAGATTGTCCGTTGGATGCTGCTGTTCAAAGTCTGCGGCCTCATCCGGGGGCACAGCGGGGTCCAATCACAGACGGTGGACCGCCTTGTCGACTTTTACAATGCGGGTTTGATGCCCGTGGTTCCGCGCCAAGGCTCACTGGGAGCCAGCGGAGACCTCGCCCCGTTGAGCCACATGTGTCTGCCGCTCCTTGGCGAAGGCGAATTGATGGAGCAAGACGGTCAGGGCCAATGGACCGCACGTCCAGCCGCTGCAGTGCTCCAAGAAAAAGGGTGGTCGCCCATCGCTTTGGGACCCAAGGAAGGGCTCGCCTTGATCAACGGCACACAAATGATGTCGGCGTTGCTCGCGCACAGCCTGCAACAGATGGAGCATCTGTGGGAACTGGCCCATGGCATTTCCAGCCTGAGCTTGGCCGCCTTTGAAGGATTGGATGCGCCCTATCATTCTGAGGTCCATGTTTTGCGGCAGCACACAGGTCAGCAGGCGAGTGCAGCCCGCATGCGTGATTGGCTGGGTGGTGCGGCCTTCCTGCGTGAGACCCACGAGTGGGTGCAAGACCCGTATAGCTTTCGCTGCATTCCACAGGTTTATGGGGCGGTGCGCACCGCCATGGATGCTGGTATTGCCACGTTGGAAGGGGAGGCCACGGCTGTGACCGACAACCCCATTTTGCTCCCCGAGACCGGGGAGGTAATCAGCGCAGGCAATTTCCACGGGGAGCCTCTCGCGGTCATCCTTGACCACCTCAAGGTGGCCGCCAGCGAACTGGGTACCATGTCCGAGCGCCGCATCTTCAAGCTTCTCAGCGGAACGCGCGGTCTGCCGCCTTTCCTCGCGACGGACCCCGGACTCGACAGCGGCCTCATGATTGTCCAGTATACCGCAGCCAGCATCGTGGCCCGAAACAAGATGCGCGCCATGCCTTCCAGCGTCGACACCATCGACAGCAGCAATGGACAGGAAGACCACGTGAGCATGGGCGCCAACGCGGGCCTCCAACTCCTGGCCGTCATCGATGGCACCCACGAGATCTTGGGTTGCGAACTCCTCACAGCCAGTCAAGCCTTGCATTTCCGTCCCAACCCGGGCCTGTCCGCCAAGCAGCAGTCCCATTTGGATCGTTTCAGGCAATCCGTGCCTCCCCAGCAAGGCGATGTAGAGCAGTCGTCGCGCATGAGGGCGGCCAAGTCTTTCCTCCAGCACCGTAAGGATTGAAATATCCAAGTTCCAAAAGCAACTCGCATACAAATTAGGCTTTAGTTATACAAGCGTCTCTGCACGGAGAATGTTACTTTCAGTGAACCAATCCAAATGCTCATGCGCTTTTTCGCACTCTTGCTTGCTTGCCCGCTTGTTTCATTTGGCGCCATGGTGCCATGCATTCCGGTATCTGAAACCCCGGTGAATCCTGTGGTGGACTGCGCGGCCTTGGCCACCTTTCTGGAGGATGAGGTCATGGCCCTGAGTTACACCGCTTCGGTGGGTGCGTCCTGTTTCACCATTGAAACCACCATTTACTTCGATGCCAGCGGCACGGCCAGTGAATGGGATGCCAACGGCAACGTCCTTGCCAGTTTTCCTTACACGGTGATGGAATCGGGAGGCCAATGCGTGCTGGCTTCAACGGCTGCCACCTGCGCAGAACAGATTTTGGCATTCAATGCAGACGAGAGCGGCATCGACATGACCCTCGACGGGATGGTGGCGAGCATGCTGCCCATTACCTGCGCGGTGCTCGGCCCGGAACTCTCGTCGTTGGAAACCACCGCGATCCCAACCGGCCCCGCCATAGCGGATGGTGAGATCGAGGTGACCATCGCTTCCGGAACGCCCAATGCCCTCTCGCTCGCTGGCCAGAATGGCAGCAGCGACTACAGCTTTGTCCTGCCCGGCCTGCTTCAAGGCATCGCGCCCGGCAACTACAGCGTGACGGCCACGGATGCGGACGATTGCACGAGCGACGCCCTGACCCTCATCGTCCCCTACGCCCAATGCTGCATTGGTTGTGGTGTTTACGACGCTGACGCCGATGGCATTTGCGACGACAGCGACAACTGCACCGACCGCACCGCCAGCAACTACGCCGACCCCGCCAACGGCACCTGCACCTTCGACTGATTCCCGTGCAGAGGGTTTCCATCCTTTTGATCGTCAGCGCCATGCTGACCACCACTGCTGTCTCACAAGGCGACTGCACAACCCTCAATGTCCAACAGCTTGCGAGTGACTACCTGAGTTTCGGAGTGGACACCGTCATCCTCCAGCCTGACGGTTCCTACGAAGTGCAGTTGAGCAACGGCACGACAGCCTCCATCACGCTCGGTTGCACCGATCCGGCCTACGTCGAGTACGACGCGACGGCCAATACGGACGACGGCAGTTGCGCGACGCTACCTTCGACTTGTGTGAGCCCGACGATGGACGGCTACAGCTACAGCGTGGTGGAGATCGGCGACCAATGCTGGTTTGCGGAGAATCTGAGAACAGAGAATTACACCAATGGGGATGCAATTCCCACGGGACTGTCTGGTAGTGACTGGTCTGCGACTCAGAATGGAGCCGTGGCCGTGTACGGCGAAGGCAATACGAGTTGCTATGATGCGACTTCTTTGTTCGAAGTATGTGACGAGACCGTCTCGCTCGATTTGTACGGGAGGATGTACAACTGGCACGCAGTCAATGACACGCGTGGACTATGCCCTAATGGCTGGCATGTCCCAACCGATGAAGAATGGACCCAGCTTGGCAATCAGGTGGCGTCCATTTCAACCAACTCGATTGGCATTGCCCTCAAAGCCGAATCTGGCTGGTGGAACGACGGCAACGGCACAGACGAGTTTGGATTTTCCGCACTCCCTGCGGGCGCGCGCAATGATGACAGCTCCCCAGGTGCATTCGTGCACACGGGGACTGGCGCAGCGTTCTGGAGCTCGACGAGCTCAGGCGGAGGCGCATGGTATCGTGGGTTCGACTGGGGCTCTGGAACCTTCTTTCGCACGGCTTACCCTTCAAAAAACGGCTACTCCGTACGGTGTCTCAGGGATGCCGACTGAACGGAGCGAAGGCGGATTGACACTTTGAAACTTTGGAGGCCGCAGGCCGACCCTTTCTATTGTCCATTTAAAATCATCGAAAAGCCCCGCCACTGAGCGGGGCTTTTTTCATTTACAAATTTATACCTGCAATAAAAAGATTTTCATTGATATTATAATGTAATACGGGGTAAATTATATTAAACTGAACGGGTGTTTGCTGCTTTGAATATCACTGCTGTGCCTCGCCGGGCCCTTGATGTGCTGGCCCGATGTGGGCTCCTCGTACTTGTGGTAGCTGCGGTTTATGACCTCGCCGCGCAGACGACGCCGGGCCGCCTATTTCGCACGGCGGTCAACAATACCCAGCTCGACCCCAACGGCGACGGCTGGGTCTCGGCCACCACCAATGGATTCAGCAACTTTCCAGATATTCTCGATGAGTCGCAGGAGTTCGAGACGGAGTGGGAACCCCTGTGGCACTACGAGATGGAGCCCAATTCCGACCTGCAGACGGGCAGCGACTGCGGCCCGACGGAAATCGTGGACAACCCCAACCTCTTGGAGCGCGCAGGCTACTGGAAGGTGATCGACCCTGATGGGACCGCCGCCACAGGTGATGAACTCCTGCTGTTCCGGATCCGCATCAACAGCGACCCCAACAATGCGGCATAC
>Ga0115568_10000294_pt1 | contig 36493 bp, 22 predicted proteins | sample COGITO_mtgs_1204_FD_87296 | JGI IMG/M metagenome (GOLD analysis project Ga0115568, IMG submission 87296) | Pelagic marine microbial communities from North Sea - COGITO_mtgs_120426 | ecosystem: Environmental > Aquatic > Marine > Epipelagic | place: Germany:Helgoland, sampling site Kabeltonne...
AGGGGATACGGTTCAGGTAGCAGTTACTGGTGAAGATGGTAGCTATTCTTTTAGCGTTGAGGCTGATCAATCATGGACTCTTGCTGGTTCAAAAGAAAATTATTTTAAAGGAACGGTTCAAACTAGTTCTGCTGTTAATGATGATGTCATTGTTGCCAATTTAGAATTAGAAAAAGATCCAGGAATTTCTTTAATAGCAGTGATAACGGATTCAAAATCTTCAGAACCGGTAAAGGGTGTGGCTATTAAACTCATAGATAATTTTGATGGATCGATCGAAAGGTACACAACGGATTCTGTGGGCTCTATTTTCAAGCCACTTGTTGGACGAAAAATAGATGACCGAGGAAGTTTTAATTTAGAATTATCAAAGGTTGGGTATTTTACAAAAACAGTTACTTATAATGCGCTTTTCGATAAGGAAGGGGTGTATGAGGTGCATAAATCACTTGATTTAACACTAGATCCAGAAGTGAAAGATTTAACACAACTTGTAGAGCTTAACCCCATTAATTTTGATTTAGGTAAACATAATATTCGAACAGATGCGGCGCTGGAATTAGATAAAATAGTATTGATTTTAAATAAGTATCCCAATATGGTTGTAGAACTTGGCGCTCATACAGATTGTCGAGGAAGTATTAGGTCTAATAAAAGTCTCTCTGGTAGAAGGGCTGTCTCCTCTGCTCGATATATCAAAGAGCGCATTACAAATCCTGATAGAATATCTGGAAGAGGGTACGGAGAGTCAACTTTATTAAACGATTGTGCTTGTGAAGGAAGAACTAAATCTTCTTGTGATGAAGAGAGGCATGCTGTAAATCGAAGAACAGAATTTACAGTAATCAGTACGGGTGCCGAAAATGTAAAAGTCAAAGAATAAATCTATTCAAGGCCTTTATTGAATTGGCGGATATGCATTTCAATAAATAGTCTCATTTTTGCTAAATGATAATTAGATATATACTGTGTACAACGTTCTTACTATGTGTTTATCAAAGTAGTTTTGGACAGGTAGATAAAGGAACAGGATACTTAGCTGTAAAAGGTGGGTATCTGAACGTTAACGATTACGCGCCCAGAGGGTATGGTGGATTGGAATTGGATATTTTGGCAGGGGAGAAGGTAGGTATTCATTACAGTATATTGTTTGGTGAAAAATATTTTCATATGCCTTTAGCACCATTTGGAGGCGTTTTTGTTGGATTGGCAATTGCCAACAATACAAAGGAGGATTCTACTTCTACAGGTAAAATTGGTTTAGGGGCTTTGATTGGTATTTTGACAGCAATAATTCCAGAAGGAATTAGCTACAAGATCGAACTCAATGATCATGCTGGTTTAGCACCTTATATAAGTCCATTACAGTTTGAATACATCAAAAGTTCGGGTCAGGATTCATTTGCTGGTGGTGCGATTGGAATTCGTTATCATCAATATGTAAATGACAATACCATGCGGATTTCTCCATCCGTTGAATATAAGATACATTACCATAACCCTGCTCATGGCGGAATTTCAGCAGGGATTAATTTTGCATATCGAATCAAGGAAAAATCAGATTAACTTGAAGTAAAGGAGTTAGGAGCATTCTGAAGCAGGGATTGGCGTAAAATGGAAAAGCCAAATGTTACAGATGCTTGATTTTAATGTGAAAAAGAAAACTAATTTGATTTCTTATGTATTTTTTATCATCTTAGTGTAAAATTTACAATAACAAACTATTGAATGAAATTATTGCTGGCAAATTGATTTGCATTTTGCAGAAATAACAGGTTTTTCAAATGAAATTTATATTTCAATTTTTGTTAATCATCTGGGTGCTTTGTTTAAGTTTAGAATACAATACGGATACATTATGAATATTGGTAAACGCTATTTAATTATTGCTCAGATATTTCTGTTTATAGTTTCTTGTAGCAATGGATCGGTTAATCAAATTAGTGAGACGCGCGACCAAGAAATGGACTATGGTCAGGATATTGAAGAGATTATTGCTAAAATGTCGATCGAGGAGAAGGTGGGTCAAATGACGCAAATTAATCTAGATGTGATTTCTAAGGGAGAAGTTTTTAATCTGACCGTACCTCATGAATTGGATTTAATAAAACTCGATTCGGCTATCAATCATTATTTTGTTGGATCAATTTTAAATGTAGGAGGCCATACCTATGCTCGTTCTCATTGGGAGGAAATTATTACGACGATTCAAAACAAGGCTGTTACCGAGGGAAATCATGTGCCAATCATTTATGGCATTGATGCTATTCATGGCGTTAATTATACCAACGATGCAACGTTATTTCCGCAACAAATTGGACAGGCTGCAACATGGAATCCAAAATTAGTTAATAGGGCTGCGTCCATTACTGCATATGAATGTCGTGCGTCCGGAATTCCATGGAATTTTTCTCCCGTTTTAGATATTGCCAGACAGCCATTGTGGTCTAGGTTTTTCGAAACTTATGGTGAAGATGTTTTCTTGGCTAAGGCTATGACAAAAGCGTGTATCAGTGGATATCAGGGAACAGACCCTTCGAATGTCAATAAAGTGGCGGCATGTATGAAACATTTTCTTGGCTACAGCATGCCTTTATCGGGAAAAGACAGAACGCCCGCCTGGATACCTGAACGACAACTACGAGAATATTTTTTACCCACTTTTGAAACAGCCATAGAAAACAACGCACTAACAGTAATGATTAACTCTGGAGAAATGAATGGCATTCCAGTGCATGCCAATCATGCCATTCTTACTACGTTGCTAAGAGGAGAGTTAAATTTTAAAGGATTGGCAGTAACCGACTGGGAGGACATTATAAAACTGCACAAAGAGCACAAAGTTGCCAAGGACATGCGAGACGCAGTTAAGCTTGCTGTACTCGCAGGAATAGATATGAGTATGACACCAAATGATTATTCATTCAATCATGCCTTGATTGATTTGGTGAAAAAGAATGAAATTCCTGAGAGTAGGTTGGATCTGTCGTGCAGAAGAATATTATGGGTTAAAAAACAATTGGGTATTTTAAATAATCCTATACCGGCATTTGATAATTATAAATTGTTTGGTGCTGCTGAGCATAAAGATGCCGCGACACGCACTGCGATGGAATCGATAACCCTTTTGAAAAACAGAAACGATGTTTTACCGCTTTCTGCGGGTACAAATGTTTTAGTTTGCGGTCCGGCCGCCCAATCTCTTAATGTACAGAACGGAGCATGGACACATACTTGGCAAGGGATTGATGAACAATACAATACGAAAGGCGCAAATACGATTTATGAAGCAATAGCTAAAGAAGCAGATGGTAAGATTGAATATGAGCCAGGTGCTGGTTTAAGCGGTTTAAAGGACATTTCAGCAACCATCGAAAAAGCCCGAAAAGCAGATGTAATTGTAGTTTGCCTTGGGGAAATACCATCAACCGAGAAACCCGGGGATATTGAAGATTTAAATTTACATGAAGCACAAAAACAATTGGTTAAATCTTTGAGTGCTACAGGTAAACCAATTATTTTGGCATTGGTCTTTAATCGGCCTTTAATTGTTCGAGAAGTAGAAGATCAAGCCGATGCTATTTTACATTGCTACTTGCCCGGTGATTACGGCGGCGATGCATTGGCTCAAATTCTATTTGGTAAAATTAATCCATCCGGTAAATTGCCATTTACTTATCCAAGACATACTGGATCACTGGTTCCTTATGATCACAAGCATACAGAAAAATTAGATAAGAATTTTGGATACGAAGCATTTCATCCTCAGTGGGAATTTGGCTTTGGATTGAGCTATTCTAAATTTGAATACAGCGACATTAAGTTGAATAAAACTGTTTTTAAAGAAGGCGATACATTGCTTGTATCGATGAAGGTATTGAACCGTTCTAATCGGGATGGTAAAGAAGTAGTTCAGGTTTATATCAGTGACCAAGTAGCTTCTATAACGCCCTCAGTAAAGCGATTACGAGGATTTGATAAAGTTGAAATTGCTGCTCAAGAAACTGCTGTTGTTGAAATAGCGATTCCGATAGCTGAATTGTCATTTGTTAACGTAAAGAATATATGGTTTGTAGAGCCTGGAGAATTCGTGCTCTCTGTAGATGAAATTAAACTTGGATTCCAGGTTCAATAATTTTGTATTACTGATTATTTCTTTTATTTTAGTTTTGGTAATTGTAAAAAAAACAATAACTAAATAATAATTCTTGTTGCCTACGTTTTATAACGTTAGAGCTAGCATTGGATTTATTAAGGCGTTAAACCTTTTGGATAAAAGAGATAAAGCTTACTTTTTGGCTTCGTTAACTGGAAATTTATATACACATCAAAAACAATGGTTTTTGATTTTTTAAGGTGTTAATTTTTACGAATCATACGATACAAACAGTAGCATTTAAAGACAATAGATGAGTAAATACGAAATTATTGCCGACAGTGGTTCAACAAAAACGGATTGGGTTATCGTTGATGAAAATGCCAAGACGGTTGACAAAATTCGAACGATTGGTTTTAATCCTTACTTTCACTCAACAGAGTTTATTTTTAATGAGATTTTCTCCGGATTTTCAAAAATAAACATTGTACTCGAGGATGTTGAAAATGTAAATTTTTATGGTGCTGGTTGTTCGTCAAAAGCTAAAAATCAAACCGTGGAAAAAGCATTGGCTAGAATGTTTTCCAATGCAAAAATTCATGTTGACCATGATTTAATTGCTGCAGCTAGAGCAAGTCTTGGCAATAAAGATGGTATCGCTTGTATCATAGGGACTGGATCCAACTCTTGTGTTTGGGAAAATGGAGTTGTTACTAAGAACATTCCTTCTCATGGTTACATCTATGGCGATGAAGGAAGTGGATCTTACCTGGGAATAGAACTGGTGAAGCTCTATTTGGAGGATCGGCTAGGTGAGAAACTTCGTTTAGCGTTCAAAAAAGAATTCAAGCTATCGAAAGAGCAGATTCTTAATTCAACTTACAAAGAAAAAGACCCCAACGTTTTCTTGGCGCATTTTGCCTCTTTTTACAGGCCACATTTACAAAATGAATTTCTTAAAGAAATTGTGTACAAAGGATTTGATGACTTTTTTCAAAAGCGTGTCATTCCTTATGATAATTATAAGAATTATGAGTTGGGCTTTATTGGTTCCATCGCATATTTTCACAAAGAGATTTTAAGTGAGGTTGCAAAAAAATATGGTGTGAGTATTGCGAATGTGAATAGGTGCCCAATTGATGCATTAGTGGAGTTTCATAGTTTGAAGTTAAACATGAAAATGACCTGATAAGTAGGAATATCTTAATGGACAATCTATAATTTCCTACTCAAGTCTAAATAGGTTACTGTTGATTAGAACTCCTGTACCAACCAAATAAAATAAGGTCATTTTTTTCTATTTATTTAGAAAAAGGTGATTCAATGAAAAGAATTTTACCCCTACTACTTTTATTTACTCCACTGTTTTCAATCGCTCAGCAACCTAACTTTGATTGGGCAGAGAAACCAATTTTAAACCCAACACACCACTCATTTATCAGTACGATGATGGAAGTGTGGAGAAGGTGATGGAGGTTTGGTAACTCTTACTGATGAATCAATTTTTTAATAGCTATAATATTTCCATCTGCATTCAACACTTTTGCAAAATAAGTGCCCTTAGCATTTAATTTATTCAAATCTAGTTCTACCAAGTTCGAAGTGAAATTCTTTCTTAGTACTTCTTTACCAAGCACATCCGTAAGTATTACTTGGCCAATCTTTGTATTGGATAAACTAAGAGTAACCCATCCATTGGTTGGGTTGGGGTAGATTTTCACAGTTGTGTTATCGTACTCATTTATTGAATTGCCTGATGATACAGTAAGGATCGCCACATCCGTTGTGTCCATGCAGCTTGATGAATCTGTAAGAATACACCTGTAATTTGAGTTGTTGTTGCCTATGGTAACAGCAGATACCGTTAATGTTTTAGTATCTGTGCCACTAAATTGTCCAGTATTGCTCAAATTGGAGTAGCCGCTTCCATCATCCATTTGCCATTGGTAACTGGCAATTGTTAGATTATCAGTAAAATCAAATGTAGCATCATTACCAACATTCACAGTTTGATCCATAGGCTGTGACGTAATGTTGATTTCAACGATGGATAAGTTGAGCGTTGCAGTGCTATCACATCCCAGACTATTGGTTATGATCGCAGTGTATTGTCCGGTTTGATTGAAGGTTTGACCGTTAGCACTCCAGTTGTAATTATTGCAAGCAACAACTGTTTCGGATCCGGCACTAGAATAGCTCATTGTCAGATCCAGTGTAACCAAACTATCACATCCTTGCGCATTGGTTAGCGTCCAGGTAGCTGAGTTGTTGTTTACCGTATAGGTTTGCCCGTTGATCCATGTGTAGGTATCACAAGCGGTTTGAATATCTGTATCACTATTCGAATTAGTAATCGTCAGATCCAGCGTAACCAAACTATCACATCCTTGCGCATTGGTTAGCGTCCAGGTAGCTGAGTTGTTGTTTGCCGTATAGGTTTGCCCGTTGATCCAGGTGTAGGTATCACAAGCGGTTTGAATATCTGTACCACTATTCGAATTAGTAATCGTCAGATCCAGTGTAACCAAACTATCACATCCTTGCGAACTGATTAGCGTCCAGGTAGCCGAATTGTTGTTTGTCGTATAGGTTTGCCCATTGATCCAGGTGTAGTTATCACAAGCGGTTTGAACATCTGTACCGCTGGCAGAGCATAGACTAGGTATTGGATAAGAAAAGTATATGTGTCCAGTTTCATCTAATCCACTTCCTGAAGGGTTGATATCGGATATGACGGCGGCTATTTCGTAACCTTGGGATGTTTCCAACAAGTTATTTGCACAATGGAGAAATACGATTTTGCCAGGGTCCAAGCTACATATGTCTGCTGTAGCCAGTGCTGAATAAACATCTGTCACTGAATTATACGAGACTATGTTTAAAAATGGTAAACTATTATCTCCTCCTGTGAGAAATGAATCCGAATCTGTCCAAGAAAAAGCCATAATATTTCCAGTGTCAGATAATGAAATATTTGGAGTGTTGTCCATAGACGATCCATCTGCTAACGTATACCTCAATGTTTGAATATCTTCTAATATGTCTGCTTCCCAATTTAACCCGTTATGGTGCAGATGACAGGCGCCCATCCATTCATTTGTGAAGATTGAATAATTGGTGTTGCCTCCTGAACAAACGTTGAATAATGTATGAGGATTTCCATTAACGTCAACTACAAGATCAATATCAAATGCGGTTGAAACAACTCCTCCACCGGTAATGTTTGATGTTATGCTCGGAAAAGTTGATAGATCAATTTCAATAGGTCCTGACCAAGTATTTCCTCCGTCAGTTGTTTGGTAAAAGATTGGGTAGTACTGATAATTACTGATTGTACCATTTAAGTGAGAAAGAAATACAATCCATCCATTTTGGCCTGTTGGATCAAAAGCAACATTGAATGAATTCCACCCAATTGATGGAGCACCATCAACATCTGTGTTAAAATTTGGGGTAAATGTTTGTTGCACAGACCAAACGACATTTGAGCTGTTCCACGTGCCCTTTAACAGTTGTAAGCCTGTGAGGTTAGTTCCATCATAAAGTCCATCTAACGTCCAATATACTCCGGGAGCTCCCTTTGTTAAACTTCCTGGAATGTAGGTGTTTGTAGGAAATCCTTCATTATAATTTTCAGAGAATGATCCTGATCCTATTAACCCATCACCCGATACGTATCCGTTCCAAGTTGTTCCTATTGTTGGACCATGATAAAATAAGCTTGCATTTGACGGGTTTGTATTTCCCGATGGATTGTGAATACCTACTTGAGGATACCTTCCGTCGTTTGTTCCACCTGCGGCTGAAGGGTTTAAAACTCCATTGTTCAAAGACCAGGTTTGTCCGTCATCTGTTGAATAATCATACCGATACATACCTACCGTTCCACTGAATTCGTTGGTATTTTGTCTATGTAAGAAAATGACAGTATTAATATCATTATCAACAACTACAGATTCGGTGTGGTTTGCCATATTGGTATAGACATTTGAAGCATTTCCCACAGTAATTGTTCCTAGTAAATTACCTTCAACTTCTATGTAGTTGGATATTTCAAGAGTGTCTGAACCATTTATATTGTTGGCAATGAGTACGACGTTATGAAATCCAGGTGTATTGTAGGTGACAGAAGGGTTTATATCTGTTGAAGTTGAAGGTGTACCTCCAGGAAATGTCCATAAATAATCGTCAGCCTGAAAAGAATTATTTGTAAAAAACACATCATCTCCTTCACAAATAGCCGCAGGGCTTGCACTAAAATCAGCTATCGGAGGACTTGCCGTCGTAATTGGAATTTCCCAAACACCTCTACCATAAGTTGCTGCACGCAGAACACTTTGTCCATATTGAATGTCAAGATCGCTAATGATTACATTTGGTAAATTGATGCCATAAATATCCCATACTGAGTTATTAGGATCCCACCAGTAAACACCAACATCTGTACCTGCATATAATAAACCACCTGCACCATTTTGATAAATTAAAATATTCACTGGTAAATTCGGGAGCGTTCCACTCTGATTGGTCCAAGAAAAGGCTCCATCATCAGTTCTAAACACTTTCTCGCCAGCAGAATACCCTGAGAACGTAATCCAAACGCTGTTCTCATCAGTAGGGTCAATACAAATGGAACTAATAGATGCACTTCCAACTGGCAAAGTTCCAGTCACATCTGTAAAATTGTTTCCACCATCAGTTGATTTGAAGAGTTGGTCGTAAGATGAACAATAGATTACATTTCCGTTGGTTTTTGATATTTGAATATGCCTAAGTAATCCAGTGCTCAAACCTGATGTTGTTTGTGTCCAACTTATTCCATTATCGGTTGACTTGTGCATGTCATAATAGCCGCAATACATGATCATATGATTAGTTGGATCCATTTCATATGGTGTGATCCAAGCGCCGTTTCCGGGGTCTGGGCTAACGTTTGTATAGTTGTATCCTCCATCATTTGATCGATAAATATTACCGAACTGAGTAGCACTAAAAACCACATTAGGATCAGTATAATCAATTAGACATTGCATTCCATCGCCGCCATTTACATCATACCAAACACCTCCAGCTAATAGATCAGAACCATTGTCTTGGGCCCCCGCGATTAATTTATTATTCGTGTTTTGGTCATTTGAAATACGATAATATTGAGAGATGACAAGACCATTAGAGTATTCATTAAAAGAATTAGCACCATCATAAGAGACATACAAACCACCATCATTACAAACGAACAGTCCGCCATTATGAAATGAAAACCAGTGTTGATCTGCATGTATAACGGTTGTTCCATCGTTATACCAGTGTGTCATTTTAGTTAAGTTGGAACCTCCATTGGTAGATTTCCACATATTTACTCCGCCGACATAGACTTCATTCGCGTTTGTAGGCGAAACAGCCAATGATAGGTCATACCAACCTTGACCATTAGTACCTGTTCCGTCTCCATTGTGCAGTACATTAGGAGAAGAAGCCATTAAGCTAAAAGACGATCCGGCATCAGTAGACCTATAAAATCCTTCCATCCCATTATTGTTGTCAGAAGCGATCAGGTATACATAATTTGAATTTGCTGGCGTAACACCAATATGAATTCTTCGGCAGTTGGAGGTCGGTAATCCGGTTGTAATAGGTGACCAGTTTTGTCCATTGTCTAGAGATTTATAGAAAGTTGCTTGTTCATTCCAATAGTCATACTGACCTGAATATACTATGTTGGGATTAGCTGGGTTGAACTCCATACAAATGAAATGTCCACCCGTTTGGACTTGCGTAAAAGATGCTCCGGCGTTGGTACTTCGATAAATACCATCACCTGTTGCTACGATCAAAATATTTTCATTGGATGGATTGATCAGTATTCTATTCGTTGTCCATCTGTTTTGCACTATTGATGAAAGCCCTGTATAGTTCCAGGTATTTCCTCCATCAATGGATTTCAATATACCAAAGGAATAAGTATCTCTAGCATCTCTATCACCAGTCGCAATATATATAGTGTTCGGATTGCTTGAAGAGATTGCAATATCAGATATGCCTAGATTGGTCAAGAAATCGGTTAATGGCGTCCAAGAAGATCCTCCATTTGTTGTTTTCCATAATCCTCCACCTGGGGTGCCAACAAACCAAGTATTAGGGTCGGTAGGGTGAAATGCAATCGTGTTGAGCCTTCCTATGCCATCGTATCCTCCGTTAGAGATATATGGTCCCATAACTGTCCAGGGAGATGTTGGTGACTTCAATAGACTTTTTGAATCTTGAAGATTTAAATGCTGTTCAATTCCATCACTTGGATTAACTTCTGAAATTTCACCGGATGGAAACGTTCTCGGTGCCCAAAAATTATACCAGCGCATAAATGGCTTGTAGCCAGTACCTTTTTCAATGGTTTTATTTTCCCAATAGGTATCAAATTCTTGTTTTGCTTCAAAAACATTTTCACTGGTTTGCATTTTTTGAAGCCAGGTTTGACATTCGCTAGATAAGGCTATCAAAATTAATGATGAAATAAAAATACTTTTCATAATGCACGAAGAGACTAGCATGTTTTTCATTATTGATTTTTTGAATAAGATGAAAAATAACTCGTTTTTAAGAGATTACAAAATTTAACCAAATCGGGTGGTGATTTTATCTCGCGACTAGTACGAGAATAGATAAAATGATTTATACCTATTCTATAGACTAATGGATAGGTATTGTCTTTTTTAATCTTAGGCTTATCAAGGGTAAGTTTTAATTGAATCAAGTACGACTGATTTGTAGCTCTGTGTCACAAAAAATTTGCATGCAATTTGCACGCAAATCACATCAAAACCCTGTTTTTTGAAAGACATTGGCTTGGAGGCACAAAAACAAAAAACCCAGCAATACCGGAGTACTGCTGGGTTAATGTTGTGGGCGATGTAGGATTCGAACCTACGACCCCCTGCTTGTAAGGCAGGTGCTCTGAACCAACTGAGCTAATCGCCCTTCCTTTTGAGGACTGCAAATATAATTGTTTTGCGTATTCTGCCAAATAATAAGCATCAAAATTCTTTCAGGGCATCCGCAACGATAAATGTACTACCAGTAATTAAAATTACGTCATTGGGTTGACTTGTGTCTATTGCTTCTTGAACTGCAGCCGAAACCGTTGGATAACTATTTCCTGGTAAGTTATGGAATCCTGCTGCTGTCTGTAGCTGATCTGCTGGCATGCCTCTGTGGTTGCTTGGACAACAAAAGTAGTACGGTGTATCTTTTGGCAATAGACCTAAAATTGCGCCGTGATCCTTGTCTTTTACCGTGCCAAACACGATGCGCTTTTTGCCTTTAAATTGATTTAATTCGGCTATGCATGCTTCAATACCTTCGGCATTATGACCACAGTCTAAAATGATTTTAGGTGTATCTGAAACTACTTGCCAACGACCATAAAATTTGGTAGCATTCACTATGTTTTTAATCCCCTTTTTAAAATCGTTAGAATACCCCATTTGAATCAATAGCTTGCATGCTTCAAATGCCAGGTTTAAGTTGTTTTTTTGATAAGCCGGTTTTAAGTCACTGTGCGTTCTAAAATCCATAGTTTCCGTTGCGAAAGAAATGGGAGCATTTAATTCCGTTGCTTTTTTTTCGAAAATAGAGTGGAGGGATGGTGTCAAAAAACCAATCAAAACGGGTGTTTTGGGTTTAATTATTCCGGCTTTTTCAAATGCTATTTCTTCTAATGATGTTCCGAGAATAGGAGTATGGTCTAATCCAATAGAGGTAATTATGGATAAAATTGGACGAAGAACATTAGTCGAATCCAATCGACCACCAAGACCAGTTTCGATAATGGCAAAATCTACCTTTTCGGCAGAAAAGTATGCAAATGCTAAAGCAGTTGTCCATTCAAAAAAGCTGATCTGATTCGTTTCGCAATAGGGAGTATTTTCTTGCACAAACTGAGTCACCGTTTCCTCAGAAATATATTTGCCATTAATCTTAATTCTTTCTCTGAAATCAATGAGATGCGGAGATGAATAAATCCCAACCTTATAACCGCTTTTTTGCAGTACAGCTGCGATAATGTGTGCAGTAGAACCTTTGCCATTAGTTCCTGCTAGATGTATGCTTTTAAAAGTGTCTTGGGGGTTGCCCAGGTGATTGCAGAAGCTTTTTATATGGTTAAGTCCGGGTTTGTAGGCTTCGGTTCCTTGTTGCTGGTAATTAGGAAGTTGCTTGAACAGGTAGTCAATAGCGGTCTCGTAAGTCATCCACTAGTAAAGGTTATTTTAATAGTAGTGTATTCTAACTTTTTACCAGCACTTATCTTTTCAAATTTATATTTATTGGCTGTTTTCTTTGCCAGCGTCCAATGCTCTTGATAGGTTGAGGTAGTTTTGGGATGATCGTGTAATACTTGTGTTCTGGCAGGATCTACCGTGCCGTCTTTTTTAACAAAAATTTTAACCATTACCACTCCAATTGCAGTGATGGGGTTCTTGGGTTCTTTTGGTGTCTCTAATAAGTCTCTACCTGAACCCATTTTGCCTGTTCCCGAACCAATATTTGGTCCTGAACCTGTACCTGATCCATTGTCCCCAGCATTATCATTGCCATTTCCAGAATTGCTAGAGCCATTACCAAAAATATTACTGAAATCGTTCGAAGGATTGTTGCTTTGGTCTTCCGTTTCCTGATCAGAAGTACCATCAGAAACGGGCTCGTCTGGCTTCTCTACGGGCGATTCTGGGTCTTCGTGGGTTTCAACAGGATCTTCGGGTTGGTCTAAGGAGCTATTGTTCTCTTCAGAGGTTGATTCACTTACAGCTCCTTCACTACCTCCACCTCCAGAAAAGTCAAGCTCAACCATTTCAAGCTGTTCACTAGAAAATGGCGGATCGGCTTTTACAAAACTCATCAGAAGTAGCATAAGCAATACAAGCAAGAAAAAGATCAGTGCTAGGATCAATGCCGTTCTTTTGTATTCTTTTTGAGTTGTGTCCATTTACCATTAATTGGTTCTGTATATCAATACGATGGTCCATTTGTTTTGTTTCACCACATCAATTACTTGCGCTGGCCAAATGTAGGCCACGTCTTCAGCGGCTTTTAGCTCAACTACATGGTCTTCACTCATGTTTTCTGCTATGGCTTGCGTGAGTTTAGCTGCATCGATTTCATTACTGTTTCGATTTACGTAGGTAAATTCTCTATCGTCTACATAAAGTCTGGTTGTACCGTTTTCTAGTTTAATAGAAACCGTTACATTATCTGAAGGCACATTATTCTGGTTTTTACCACGAGGAACTTTCACTTCAATGCCAGTTGAAGCCATAGTAGACAGAATAATGAAGAAAATCAGTAACAAGAAAACCAAGTCAGTCATGGATGACATAGCCCCTTCTGATTTGATCGTATTTTGCCTTTTTATTGCCATAATAAATTATTTACCGGGTTCTTCTAAAATATCTAGAAAGGAGATAGATGTGTGCTCCATTTTGTGAATGACCTGACCCATCTTACTAACGAGAAAATTGTACGATGCGTATGCTATTATTCCAACAATTAGTCCTGCGACAGTGGTTACCATGGCTTCCATCATTCCGCCAGACATTTTATTCAAATCTACACCGAATGCCCGCATGTCGTTAAATGTTCTCATCATACCAATCACAGTTCCTAAAAACCCGAGCATAGGAGCTGCACCAGCAATGGTGGCTAAAACGGATATTCGATTTTCCAGCTTGTGTACTTCTAAGTCCGCGACATTCTCTATGGACGCCTTGATGTCACCAACCGGTTTCCCAACACGCATAACGCCTTTTTCTACCATTCTAGCCATTGGATTATCCGTAGTGGTGCACAAGTTTTTGGCACCATCTAAATTGCCGTCCGTCATGTAGCTCTTAATTTGGACCATGAAGCTTTGCTCTTCTTTTAGTGCTTTGCGAATATTTAAGTAGCGCTCAATGAAAATATATATGGCCATCACAGATAAAAACAACAGCAATGAAACGATCACAACACTGGTCATACTGTAATAGCCAGCCTCAATAATTTCATTGGTTGCTTCGTCAATTACAGGAGGCGTCCAACCAAACACTAAATCCCAAAGAGATTGTGTATTGTTTTCCAAATCGCTCAGACCCGTTCCATTTTCAGCCCCTTCTTGTATAAAAAAAATAATTTTAGCTAACATAATTTCTTATCGTTTTGGGAATTTAAATTCCACTTATTACATAATAAACACCTGCTCCGGCTAAGTAACCAATTAAAGCCAACCAAGCAATTTTTTTCAGGTACCAAAAGAAGGAAATTTTTTCCATCCCCATAGCAACAACACCGGCAGCTGACCCAATAATTAACATAGAACCACCTGTACCAGCAGCATATGCAATAAAATGCCATACTGAATGATCGGCTACAAATTCGTTCGGATCAAACATACCCATACTTGCAGCTACAAGTGGTACATTATCTATAACTGCAGAACCTGCTCCAAGTAACAAAACAAATAAGTTTGTGTCCATTGTAGCTTGAACATCTTGGCCAAATACAAAAATTAAACCAAGAGATTCTAATGCAGCTACTGTCATTAATATTCCCAAGAAAAATAAGATAGAAGGCATTTCAATTTTTGAAAGCGCCCTAAATGTTGGGCTGGAGGCGTGTCCAGAATGTGGGTCTGCAGCTGCAGATTGATCGGTTAGACTGAATTGTCTTGCACTTATGAACTCCGCGACTAGGGCAACCAAACCTAACGACATCATCATACCAACGTAGGGTGGAAGGTGTGTGACGGTTTTAAAAATAGGTACAAAAACGATTAATCCTAACCCAAGATACAGCATCAATGGACCTCTTTTATTTATTTCACCTTGATCTTCCATGGGCTCAAAATTCCCTTTAAACGCTGGTAAAAAGGTGGCGAGAATTGTTGGAATAATCATACAGACGAGAGAAGGAAGAATCAAGTATTCAATTAATTTAACTGTTGTCACCCTTTCGCCCATCCACAGCATGGTTGTTGTAACATCTCCAATTGGGGACCAGGCACCACCGGCATTGGCCGCAATGATGATTAAGCCAGCAAACCAAATACGGTCTTTGTTACTTGGTATGAGTTTTCTTAAAATGGTAATCAACACTATGGTTGCAGTCAGGTTGTCAATAATGGCTGAAAGTATAAATGCCAATACACAGATAATCCACAGTAGAACACTTTTTTTGTTGGTTTTAATGAAGCCTTTAATCGTACTAAAGCCATTAAAATGGTCAATGATTTCCACGATAGTCATGGCGCCCACAAGAAAAATTAATATTTCACAAGTTTTACCAAAATGATGCAATAGTGTGTGCTCTAACCAGCTGCTTTTGCTTGCAAGACCGTGTCCGTGATCGGAAGCATGCAATGGCAGATCAGCGAAATTCTGGAATCCATCTTTTCCATTGAGTAGGTGACTGGATCCTGAGTCAAACCAATTTTCAAATCCATCAATGCCAAATGCAACCAGTGCCCAGGCTACCGCCATCATTAAAAGAGCGGGAACGAGTTTGTCTATCTTTAAACTATGCTCTATAGTTATTGCGAAATAACCCAGAATAAATACAATTACAATTGCCGTTGCCATATTTTTAAATTAATTGATTTAACGCGATTTCAAAGGCCGTTTTTGCAATGTGCTTTTTTGAATCATTGACCTTGTAAGATTCCTCCAAAGCTTGCTTTATTGTGTTTGATGTGTCCTGAAAAATATTGGAATCTGTCAATTCATTTAAATCATTTTCCATCAGGTAAGCAAAAACTCTCGCCATCCCACAATTAGAAATAAAATCAGGAATAATACTAATTTGACTATCCGTATAGTCTGCAATGGGTCCAAAGAAAATTTCTGGATCTGCAAATGGAACATTGGCTCCAGCTGCAATTACTTCAATGCCATTTGTAACCATTCTGTCTACCTGGTCTCTTGTAATAAGCCGAGATGCCGCACAAGGTAAAAATACTTCAGCATTTAAGTCCCAAATTCGGTTGTTGACCTCATCGAATGAAAGCATTTGGTCAGCAGAAAGCTGGTTTCCATCTTTGCTCAGGAATAATTCTTTGATTTCAGATAGGGCATACCCCTCTTGATTAATCAAACCACCATTTCTATCAATGATACCAACTATTTTTGCACCATCCTGAGCCATGTAATAGGCTGCTGCCGAACCTACATTGCCCCATCCCTGGACGACTACTCTTTTGTTTTTTACATTTCCGCCGTAAATATTGTAATAATGTTTAACAGATTCGGCAACGCCATAACCAGTTATCATGTCCGCAATAACATATTTATTGGCAACTTCAGGACTATATTGATTGTCTTCTATAACTTTAAGAACACCTTGTCTAAGCTGTCCGATTCGATTAATTTTCTGCGCTTCCCTGGGTTGAAAATGACCGTTGAACACACCTTCTTGAGGGTGCCAAACTCCGCAATCTTCAGTAATCGGAATTACTTCGTGGATTTCATCAACATTCAAATCACCACCAGTTCCGTAATAATGCTTAAGAAGGGGAGTAACAGCTGCATACCACCTTCTAAGAACTCCTTCTTTTCTAGGGTCATTAGGGTCGAAATTAATACCTGATTTTGCTCCACCAATCGGCGGACCTGCTACTGTAAACTTAACCTCCATTGTCTTGGCCAGAGATTCTACTTCTCGTTTATCCAATCCAACCCTCATTCTTGTACCACCACCGGCTGCGCCTCCGCGCAATGAATTGATTACTACCCATCCTTCTGCCTCTGTTTCTGCATCTTTCCACTCAAAAACAATTTCTGGGCGTTTATTTTCAAATCGCTCTAAAAGTTCCTTCATCAGTGTTTTCTTAATCTCTGTTTGTTCTGTATACACGTTACTTAATTTCAGCTACAAATGTAGCAAAATATTGCCCTTGAAATAGCACTGTTAAAAAGTTGTTGCTCAAGGGGTTTAAGAATAAACAAACTCGGTCAGTTAGCCGTAGATGCATCCGCCAATTGAATCCCGATTAGCACCAGTCACTGACGAAAGTGTATTTATACGATTAGTTAATCGCAACATTCCTAAATAAGCAAATACCAGTGCTTCTTTATAATCAACCATGTTGTTGTTAGGAATTTCTAATGTACTTTGGGTATGCTTCTTAAGCGCATTAATTAAGCTCTTATTGAATACACCTCCACCAGTCAAAAGACAATTTCCTTTCGGAATAAGTTTACCAATTTGCATACCAATATGTTCTGCAGTTGTAGCCATCATGTCAGGGACAGATATACTTGAATTTTCTAGAAGCGGTATATACCAATCGTCAAATTGTTCTCTTCCCAACGATTTGGGCGGTTCGCTTGAGAAATAATGGAACTGATTAAGCTCGTTTAATAGTTTTAAATTGATTTGACCTGAGCTGGCAATGTTTCCATTTTTGTCATAGCTGTGGCCGAGTTTTAAAGCCAAGAAGTTTAGTGCCATATTACAGATGCAGATATCATAGGCGATTCTCTTATGTTGCTGGTCGAATGATATGTTTGCGATTCCTCCAAGGTTAAGGCAGGAAGAATAATTGCTGAATAGAAATTGATCTCCAATCGGAACCAAAGGGGCGCCTTGACCACCCAAAGCCACGTCAACTGATCGAAAATCAGCAATTGTTTTGATGTCCGTAATGGCATGAATTTGTGCAGGACTGCCGATTTGGGTGGAGAAGTGATTTTTAGGATTATGAAAAATAGTATGACCATGACTTGCAATAGCATCGATTTGCTGAATGTCATTTTCCTGGATGAATAATTTAATTTGTTCTCCGAAATAAATTCCCAAGTCAGCATCTATTTGCATCAGCTCTATTGCGGTGCATTGATCTGCTTTTAAAAGAAGCTTTTGAATTTCAGAGGTGTATTTAATTGTTTTACCATTTAGTAACTCATAGCGGTCTGTTCCATTGTTGTAAAATTGAGCATAGCAAAGATCAATTCCATCGAGCGATGTGCCAGACATTAAGCCAATAATATAGTATGCTTGCATAATATGTCTGCTAAAATCAGTGGGCTTTGAATATAATCATATAAATTTGAAGCCTACTCAATAAATAGGGGTTTAAGCAATTATGAATTTTGATTTAACAGAAGAACAAAAGGCAGTTAGAGATGCTGCAAGAGATTTTGCAAAAAACGTTTGTCTGCCGGGAGTTATCGATCGGGATCGTGAAATGAAATTTCCGGAAGAGCAGGTAAAGCAACTAGGTGAGCTTGGATTTCTTGGAATGATGGTGGATCCGAAGTACGGCGGTGGTGGAATGGATACGGTGTCTTATGTCTTGGCGATGGAAGAAATTTCTAAGATAGATGCGTCGACTTCGGTATGCATGTCTGTTAATAATTCGCTGGTTTGTTGGGGATTGGAAACATATGGATCAGAAGATCAAAAGCAAAAATACCTTGTGCCACTTGCAAAAGGAGAGAAGTTAGGCGCTTTTTGCTTAAGTGAGCCTGAGGCTGGTTCTGATGCTACTTCCCAAAGAACAACTGCAATTGAAAAAGAAGATCACTATTTGCTGAATGGTACTAAAAACTGGATTACCAATGGGGGAACTGCATCAGTTTATTTGGTCATTGCTCAAACTAATCCTGATCTTGGACATAGAGGAATTAACGTCTTCATTGTAGAAAGAGGAATGGATGGATTTATTGTGGGAGCGAAAGAGGATAAACTGGGCATACGTGCTTCTGACACACATACTTTGTTGTTTAATGATGTTAAAGTGCCGAAAGAAAATCGAATAGGAGAGGATGGCTTTGGGTTTAAATTTGCGATGAAAACATTGGCAGGAGGAAGAATAGGAATAGCATCCCAAGCTTTAGGTATTGCTTCTGGAGCACTTGAACTTGCAATGGCTTATGCTAAAGAAAGAAAAGCATTCGGTGTTGAAATTGCAAAACATCAAGCAATACAATTTAAAATTGCAGACATGGCTACTGAGATTGAGGCAGCTAGAAATTTATGCCTTAAAGCGGCCGTGGATAAGGACAATGGTTTAAATTATGACCAATCTAGCGCGATGGCAAAATTATATGCTTCAAAAGTAGCGATGGAACAGACCGTTGAAGCGGTTCAAATACATGGTGGTTATGGTTTTGTTAAAGAATATCATGTAGAAAGGTTAATGCGCGATGCTAAAATCACTCAAATTTATGAGGGAACGTCAGAAATTCAAAAGATCGTTATTGCTCGAAACGTATTGAAAGATTAAAGAGCAGAAAGTACCAATTCTAATTGAATTCCTCTGCTGCCTTTAATAAGTATAGCTGTTTCAGACACCTTATTCTTTTGAAGATAGGCCAACGCGGCAGCCGCATTTTCAAAACAAATAAATTGATTTTGCTGTAATTTCATAAACGCCTCACCAACAAGAATCCCTTCTAAATCGAGCTTAATTAATCGCTGAAAAATAGATTCATGCTCTAAACTACTATCGGAACCTAATTCGAGCATATCGCCTAAGATAACCAGTTTATTGGTTTCCTTTCTTTGAGAAAAATTGAGTAGTGCAGCTTCGACACTGCTAGGATTGGCGTTATAGGCATCCAGAATTATCTGATTTTTTTCTGTTTCTATAAATTGTGACCGATGATTATCAGGTACATAATTTTCTAATCCTAATTTAATTTCAGCAAGATTAACCTTGAAATGATTGCCAATACAAGCTGCAGCCAAAATATTATTCAGATTATAGCTGCCAACTAATTTAGTTTTTATGGTTGATTGCGTGTTGTTGATAGTAATGATTACATTAAGTAATTCTGAATTCGAAAGAATCTCCCCGGAAATGGGAGAATTCCCGCCATAGTAATGATTCGTGGTTTTCTGGGGCTCAATTCCTGTTAAAATAGCGTCAGTTTGATTAATAAAGACAGAGCCCTTAACTTCTTCTAAGTAGTCATAGAGTTCTTTTTTGCCTTTTAGTACGCCTTTGATTCCTCCAAACCCTTCTAGGTGAGCTCTTCCTATATTGGTTATCATACCGTAATTGGGCTTTGCTAATGCCGCTAGAAATTCGATTTCTTTTTGATGATTGGCTCCCATCTCGATTATAGCAATTTCATGTTTTTGATTGATGGAGAGCAGTGACAAGGGAACACCAATGTGGTTGTTTAAATTGCCCGTCGTAGCAAATACATGATATTTTGTGCTTAAGACAGCAGCGATAAGCTCTTTGGTAGTCGTTTTCCCATTACTTCCTGTTAAACCTATAATTGGAATTGTCAATGAATTTCGATGGAGTTTAGCCAAATCTTGTAGACTATTCAGGCAGTCCTTTACTAGAATAGTTTTGCCTGGAATTTGGGCTTTTTCTTCATCAACAATTGCGATACGAGCACCTCGTTCTAGCGCTTGTTCTACAAAATGGTTTCCGTTAAAGTTATCACCTTTCAGCGCAAAGAACATGCAGTCTCGCACGATAGCTCTGGTGTCAGTGCATACTTGACTGGAGCTCAAGTATTCTTCGTAAATATTTTGCATAAAAAATCCCGTTTCGGTTAATCGAAACGGGAATTTATTAAATATTCTTTTAATTATCTATATCCTAGACCTTTCGGTGAACCAACTCGATCCATAGCACATCTAAACCCAACATAAGCATTAGATACATTACTATCCATAAATCTTCTTGTTCCTGGATTCATCCAGTACGCTCTATCTCTCCAAGAACCACCTTTGTAAACCATGGAATGATCCGAAATCAGTGAAGTTGGAGCACCCACTTGTTTAATGCCTGATAATTTCGTTTGATCTCCAGATTGGTACATTACCCAATCTTCATTCCGCTCTTTGGCATTAATTTGTTCAATTACGTTATCATCTTGATAGCTGATAGATGATTTTAAATCACCATCTAGGTAGTCAATATTGTCTGCCTGACGGTAATTTCTTCTATGTAGGTTCTCTTCATCGGTAACGTTTCTCATTTTTATATTACCAGGTGTATTGATAATATATTCAGCTATACCTTTTCTAAGCATAGGTGAGATTTCGATTTGATACTCTGCATATTTGGGATCACCTGTAACTTGTAAATCAAAATCATCAAAAACTTGGTCGTAAATCTCTCTCACTTTTCTAGAAGCTTCAACAGGCTGACGCAAATTATTGATAACAATTGCTTCATCAACATACTCATTGATTACTTTCAATAATTCAATTTCAATAGAGTCTAGCCTCTTATTTGCAATTCTTTCAGCTTCAAATAAGGCTAAATATTCTTTAATTCCGTCAACGTCGTAGATGGTCTCATCGTGTTTTTCATCAATTTGGCCAGCAGAATTTAAACGTTTCGTTTTAAATACATTACCCCTATACGGTCTAAATTCATCGTAGTCTACAGAAGAAAGTGGTCGGTAGACATCCATGACCCATTCCGAAACATTGCCAGCCATGTTGTACAGGCCATAATCGTTTGGCCAATAAGAATAAACTGGCGCCGTCACATCGGCATTGTCATTTAAGTGACCAGCTACACCCATATAATCTCCTCTTCCTCTCACAAAATTAGCCATCATATCTCCTTGCCATTTGTCGTCAGGATTTCTCACCCAATGACCATTCCAAGGATAGATCCTTCGTTCTACAATACGCTCGTCAATGGTGTTTCCAATTAAACCATACGCTGCGTACTCCCATTCAGCTTCTGTCGGCAGTCGATATCGAGGAAGTAAAATACCATCAGACATTTTCACGATTCTAACACCTAAGTTTTTTGTTTTTACTTTTCCGCTTGACGCATCTCCACCACCTTTAGAAGGGTCAAGGTCTGGAATTTGACCTCTAGGATTGTCTGAGTCATGAAACTGATTCGTATAATAAGCATCGGTTGTAAACGGATTATTCTGTTGGTTTGGATTTGGAATAATAATTCCTTCTCTAATTAAAATTTGCTCGTTTACTCGATCTGTTCTCCAAGCACAAAAATTAGTTGCTTGGAGCCAATTAACACCAACAACCGGATAATCTCTGTACGACGGGTGTCTCAAGTAATAATCTACATAGGGCTCATTGTAAGCTAATTTCTCTCTCCAACAAACCGTGTCTGGTAGTGCTTTTTGATGTATCATTGGGAAATCAGTATACGTTCTTCCTACCCAATAAAGGTATTCACACCAATCCATATTTTTCACTTCTGTCTCATCCAAATAAAAGGAAGAAACCGTTACTCTTCTTGGAATATTGTCACCATTTTGAGCTACTTCTTGCTCTACTCTACCCATGGTAAATGTTCCTCCTTCAATTAGAATTAAACCAGGGCCGGTTTCTTGTTCTTCATAAGGAACTTTCTGAAAACCTCCATATGCTGGGTTGTTGTAATCCCATCCAGTGACAGAGCTTTTTTCATAGCTACAAGAGGCCACAAGCCCTGATATCACTGCGATAAGCGCTATTAACCTAATTTTTAAATAGTTCATTAGTACTAGTTTTTCAAAATCAAATTTACCTCTATAACCTGTCATATAAAAATTGGTTACGGTTTTTTTTTGTTTTCAGACCAATTTTATTCTTAAAATTGCATTCATAAAGCCAACATCCAACTTGATTAAATGCGGGATTTAGCTTGAATTAGCAACTGGTTTAACCTTATTTTGGTCAAGAAATTAAAATTGCTCAAACCTATTTGTAAACCCCCCTTAACGAAATATTTACATCTTTGTTACGTGCTGCAGTAATAAAGAGTAAATATGCAAGTCTATTTTGTTGAACCGCTTGTGCAATTATTCGTAGGACAATAATTTTTTCGTTAAAACATTATTTTTAATGTGTTGTTAGTAATAAATCGATTATTTGTAGCGTTTGCTGAAGAATGTTAATTATGAAAACGAACCAGACTTACAGAGAGACTCACTTCTTGAAAATTTTTGTTTTAAGTATTACCTTGTTTTCTTTGGTGTTGTCTGTTAGTGGCCAAACAAAGAGGGGTACCCGCATCGATTGGGAAGATCCTGCTTTTACGAATCAAGGGTCGTTTTTACAATGCATAGGTTGTCAACAATCTAACGAAGTTGAGCCTTTGTTATTTAGCGAAGTAAAAAAGAATTTGATACCCAGAGAAATAGAAAGAGTTAGTATTGAATCATTTGAAACTACTGAATTGAGTGAGTTGGAAAAATCAGTTCCATTATTATTTTCCAATTTGATTAAGGCGACTCCAGAAATTTTATTCAAAAACACGTCACAACGGAAAGAATCATACCTAGTATACTCGTTTATTCCTTTAGTTAAAGAGCGCGGAGAAATAAGAAAAATCACCAGTTTTAAGCTTCGTTTCGAATACGCTGGTAAGGCAACGACTAAAAATAAGGGTAAATCTTATGTGAACAATTCTGTTCTTTCTTCTGGCGAATGGTACAAAATGGGCATTGTCAGCGACGGTGTCTATAAGGTAGACTACAATCTTTTAGCTGGCTTGGGTATTGATATGGATTCGTTGGATCCCAGGTCGATTCACATTTACGGAAATGGGGCAGGCTTGTTAGGCGAAAACAATGCAAGTTTTAGGCCTGACGATTTAATGAAAAATGCGTCTTCATTTATTGGAAACGATGTAGACGGTTCCTTTGATTTAGATGATTATTTGTTGTTTTATGGTAATGGACCGCATCGAATTGAACAGACTGGTTCTGAACTACACCATGTATTAAATCATTTCTCGGACACTAGTTTTTATTTCATACACGTAGATGCGTCCGAGTCTCCAAAAAGAGTAATGAGCCAAGCACAAAGCACGAGCCTCGCAAATCAAATAGTAACGTCGTTTGATGACTACATGTACAATGAGGCTGAACGCATTAATTTTTGGGAATCTGGAAGAGAATGGTATGGAGATCGTTACAATTCATTGGTTGACTCTTATACGTACAACTTTTCGGTTCCGAATATTACAGCAGACTCAATTAAACTTGTAACAAAGCTGGCAAGTAGGTCTACTACCAATTGCAATTTCACTGTTTCGATCTCTGGTGTTTCTGAAACCATAACGCTTGGTTCAATACCTCCTTCATCGTATGATTACGCTACGCTCCGAACATCTACCATTTATTTGGAAAATGCACCTTCATCTATTTTGGTTAATGTCAATTACGGACACGCAGGATCAATTACTGCTGAAGGGTTTATGGATGTACTTGAACTTAACGTGAGAAGAAAACTGATTATGGTTGGTAATAGTATGAAGTTTCAAGACATTAATTCTATTGGTACTGGGCAAGTTTCGGAATTTCAGCTGACAAATGCCGCTCAAGTAACAGCAATTTGGGACATTACCAATCACCACGAAGTTTCAAGTATAGATTTTACTGACATATCCTCTACCAAGACTTTTGTCGTAAATACGGATTCGTTACGACAATTTATCGCCATAACCGATAATGGGGGGAAATCTCCTATTGCTTATGGTCAGGTCGTCAATCAAAATTTACATGCCCTAGGTTATGCAGATTTAATTTTGATTTCACCGCCATTATTACTTTCCCAAGCCAATGATTTAGCAACCTTTCACAGAGACAGAGGCACTAGCGTAAATGTGGTTACGCCGGAGGAGATATTTAATGAGTTTTCTTCAGGTATGCGTGACGGAACGGCGATTCGACATTTCTTAAGAATGTTTTACCAAAGAGCAGGAACAGACCCTACTTTAATTCCGAAACATCTTTTGCTTTTTGGAGATGGGTCATATGACAACAAAGGAAAAATCAATGCCAATGAAAACCTAATTCCCACATATCAGAGCCTAGCCCACACCGATAAAACGAAAACCTTTACTTCGGATGATTATTTTGTGATTTTAGCTGATAATGCTGCATTTACGGCTTATGATTTATTGGATATGTCGGTGGGTAGACTGCCAATTACTACCACTACAGAGGCATCGGCGGTGGTTACTAAAATTAAGAGGTATGTCGAAAAATCAGCTTCATGGACTGGAGAAATAGCCAGTTGTAATGCTCAAAATTCTTCTTCTACCTTCGGCCGATGGAAAAACAACCTGGTTATGGTTTCTGATGACGAAGATGGAGGAACATATTTCCTCCATACTGAACAAGTGGCTAATAGGATTGAAAACGATTACCCATGGATTAACATTAACAAAGTGCATAGCGATGCTTACGTTCAAGAATCTACTCCCGGAGGAGAGCGTTTTTACGGGGTATATAACGAGTTAAAGAACAAGGTTCAAGAAGGAGTGATTGGTGTCAATTATATTGGGCATGGAGGAGAGGTTGGCTGGGCCACAGAACGGATATTGGATATTTCTATGATTAACGGTTGGTCTAATTCCTATCGTTTGCCATTTTTTATGACTGCTACCTGCGAGTTCAGCCGTTTTGATGATCCTGATAGAACATCCGCTGGAGAGCTACTCATTTTAAGTAAGGATGGAGGTGCAATTGCTATGTTTACAACTTGGCGTTTAGTTTTTGCGGGTCCCAATCTAACTATGAATAAAAAGTTTTATGATACGGTCTTTAAGCGAGACGCTGATGGAAAGGGTCAAACATTTGGCAGTATTTACATGGGGACTAAAAATTCATATGCAAGTGTCAGTGCATCTGAAAATGGACGAAAGTTCGGATTTCTGGGCGATCCAGCTTTGCAATTGGCATTGCCAGAATACAATATAGTAACTGATAAAATCAACGATAGTTTGATTGGTTCTGAATCATTAGATACATTGAATGCATTGGGTAAAGTTAAGATAGAAGGACACATAGAGGATTGGACAGGAAACTTGCTAAACACCTTTAATGGTGTCGTTTATTTAACGGTTTACGATAAGCCTCAAGAATTTCAAACTTTAGGAAATAACGCCTCTAGCGGTACGTACACCTTTAATGAGCAAAACAGTACGATTTATTCGGGAAAATCTACGGTTACTAATGGTGAATTTAGCTTTACTTTTGTAGCTCCAAAAGATGTGAATTTGCAATATGGAAACGGAAAACTCAGCTACTATGCAGATGATGGATCCTTAGATGCAACTGGCTTTAGCGATAGTTTAGTTGTAGGTGGTGTTAATTTATTAGCTGCTACCGACAATGAAGGTCCGCAGATTCAATTGTTTATGAATGATACGAATTTTGTATTTGGCGGACTAACAGACGAATCACCAACAATACTTGGCTTACTTTCAGATTCAAATGGAATCAATACTACGGGAAATTCGATTGGTCATGATTTGACAGCCATAATTGACGGTAATTCTGCGCAATCAATTGTTCTCAATGATTATTATGAGTCTGGTTTAGACACCTATCAATCGGGTTCCGTAGCGTATCAATTGGAAGACTTATCTGAAGGTGTGCATACCCTAGAGCTTAAGGCTTGGGATGTTTATAACAACTCAAGTTCGGTTCAAACTGAATTTGTGGTTTCAGTTTCAGCCGAAATGGCATTAGACCATGTTCTCAATTATCCAAATCCTTTTACCACGAGTACAGAATTTATGTTAGAACACAACCAAATTTGTACTCAAGTTGAAGTTCAGATACAAATTTTCACTGTTTCAGGTCGTCTAGTAAAGACATTGAATCGCTCTTTATATTCAGATGGATTTCGCATCAGTGGAATAGACTGGAATGGTACGGATGAATTCGGCGATCGTCTAGGGCGTGGTACTTATTTTTATCGAGTAAAGGTAGAAACCAATAATGGTGCTAAGGCTGAGAAGTTTGAGCGTCTAGTTATTTTAAAATAAACACAATAAAGCCGCCACAATTCCGTATATTTGTTAGCAATTTTTTATAAAAATGACAAAACATCTTTTAACTAGTTTTTTCACGTTCGTCTTTGCTTATAGCTCTTTGGGACAGACAACAACTTCTGGAGGTCAAGACTTTTCGTTACAGCTGAATACGATTACGACTGCAGTGCCTTTTCTGTTAATTGCACCGGACTCGAGATCTGGCGCAATGGGTGATGTGGGTGTAGCTTTATCACCTGACGCGAATTCTGTGCATTGGAACTTGTCAAAGCTGGCATGGATTAATGACAATGATTATGTGAAGGCCAGAGGTGGGAACAAACAAGAGTTTGGCATGTCTTTGGGATATTCACCATGGTTAAAAGCATTGGTTCCAGACATCAATCTTGCTTATCTTTCTGCGTACAAAACCATAGGTAGAAATCAAGCTTTTGCTGGTTCATTACGATACTTTTCTTTGGGTAACATTACCTTCACTAATGACGTAGGTGATGTTATTCGAGACTTCAAACCGAATGAGTTTGCTGTCGATCTCGGTTATACCAGAATGCTTTCTGAGCGTTTCTCTGGTGGAGTGGCCATTAGGTATGTTTTTTCAAACCTTACAGGCGGTACAACAACTCAAGGAGGAGGCACTACGAAGCCTGGTCAGAGTGTAGCTGCAGATATATCTGGTTTTTGGAGAAGTCAAGCAATGGATTTGAAAGGAAAAGAAGCACACGTAGCCTTTGGGTTCAATGTTTCTAATATTGGTGCGAAAATGTCTTACACTTCTACCCAGATAAGAGATTTTATACCCGCTAATTTAAGGCTAGGTTCTGCCTTAGACATTAATATAGATGAAATGAATCTTTTCACATTTAGTGTTGATTTGAATAAATTACTTGTTCCAACTCCGCCACTTTACCAAAAAATAAATGGAGTGACGCAACAAGATGTGAATGGAAATTACATTATCGAATCCGGTCGGAATCCTGACGTAGGAGTTGCTTCTGGAATTTTCGGTTCTTTCACGGATGCTCCTGGAGCTTATTATGATGAAAGTCAAAATCTGCAAGAAATTGGAAAATTTAAGGAAGAAATGCGAGAAGTTAATATTTCCGCAGGTTTGGAGTATTGGTACGCGCATCGATTTGCACTAAGGGGAGGATTTTTCTATGAGCACTATACGAAAGGTAATAGACAATATGCTGCTATTGGTGCAGGCATGAAGTACAAGACATTGGAAATAGATCTTTCCTATTTAATTCCAACTTCCCAACAACATCCATTGGCAAAAACTTTACGATTTACGCTCAAGTTTAACTTCGGAGAAGCCAACGAGGGAGAAACGGGCAAAGGGTAGAAAATTTAGTGTCTACTTATTATTGAGTGTGTTTGAAATTCCTTCGTCTTGAAAATGAGTTGCTTGTTCACTCTCGTAGTAGTAAACAAAAACTTGCGCAGTATCTTTTAGGAAATCAATTTTTCCAATTTGTATTCTGCTAATACTAATTCCAATTCTATTTTCAAGATCCGTTCTCAATTGTTCTGCATTCTCAGGTTTTATGAGCTCAATTTTCTCATAGGTAACTACTTTTCTTGATTCGTGTTTTAGGAGCCATAAGCGTTCTAAGCTATAGGTAGCTGTGATGATAGCAAGATTAACAAATCCTAGTTCAGCGTAACTCATTTTTTTATTCGCCAAAGAATTAATAACGGATACGCCTATTACGATAAATAAGTACGTCATTTCTTTGATCGGAATGGGATCGGTTCGGTATCTGATAATTCCGAAAATAGCAAATAGTCCTAAGGCCATTCCGAGTCCTAAGTCGAATTTTTTCAGTGTAAAACAGATGGAAAAAATGATAATACTTAAAAGGAAGTAGGTAAAAAGATAATCTTTGCGTTTAGCAATTGGATAATAGATCATTCTGATAATTACGAAGAGTACCGCAAAATTCATGAAAAATCGAAAAAGTAATTTCCAAAAATCCATGTCGAAAATTTGTAGACCAAGCCAAGTTTTTGGTTGTTGCTCTGAGTCTGAAATGCTCTTCTTAATAGCCTTCCCAGCCTCTTGAATTGCATCACCTTGTTCTTTAAGATGGTCTAATAATTCCCCGGATTCCTGTTGTACAAAAAAATTGAATATCCAGTCTGATATACTTATTACTGTTTCCATTATGCAGTTAATTTGTTAATCGTAAGCATTTTTTCTTTGAACGAATTGTACTTTAAATCGTCCTTCAAAAATACACATCCGATGCAATATTTACTCATTCTAGTTGGCCTAATTTGCCTGGCCTTCAGTTTTGATACTAAAGGAGTATTTCTACTGACACGTTCTTGTTTTACTTCTGCAATAACAAGGTTTGGTAAATTTTTCGACTTGCCATTAATCTCAAAAGTTAAATCTGTATCAATAGTTAAGCGTTCTTTGAGTACCTGGTTAACCAAGGTAATTCTCGAAAAAGAATTCCATAAAGAAGGATACAATTCTTTTTTTTCATTTAAGCACTGGGATATAAAAGCACAAGACTCTTTATCAAGATCGGTCTGAAAATCAGAAATAGCAATTCTTTTTTTCAGGGTTCTGCCCTTTTTTTTATTCTTGACTTCTAAAAAACAAAGAGAGCTTTCGATGTACTTCCTGATTCTTACTTTAAATCTATTTTCCTTGCCTTTTTGATGATTTAAATAAAACTCATAGTCAGCGGTATCAAAATAGAGTGTTTTATAAGTGCTGTAGCGCTGATTGTTGATGGTTAATACTTTATAATCCTTTGTCGAATCTTTGAGCAAACTGGCAAGCTCACTTTTTGTGAAAACGAATTTAGTATCCGTTCTGTTAAGAAGTTTAACCTCGTCCATTTCTTGTAAAGAGATGGATTGAAAATCTGCAATAACGTTATTAAGTTCCTGATTCATTTCAGGTAAAAGTAGTTACTTTCTTCCGTCAAATCGAGTATTTATAAACGTACTTTCACATCTATGTGTTAATTTAGTTCGATAAGAACATGGAGAAAGTGTGTTTTAAAGTTAAATAGAGTTAACGAAAAGATGAAAAATAATCAAGTATTGCATATTAATGTAGAGGTTTATGAGGATTTGAAGTTTTTAGTTGATTCAGATCGTTCATTGCTTTTAAAGGCAATTGAGATTAGTGAGAGTGCGTATGCGCCATATTCTAATTTTTTGGTCGGTGCGGCTTTGGAATTAAGTAGTGGTGAAATAATTACCGGTTCGAATCAAGAAAACGTTGCTTTTCCGTCTGGGATATGTGCTGAGCGCACCGCATTTTACTATGCAGGTTCTAAGTATCCTGATTCAAAAATCGTTAAAGTTGCAGTTACTGCTCGTTCAAAACAATTTGAAGTAAATTATCCTGTAAGTCCCTGCGGTGCTTGTCGTCAGGTGATGTATGAATATGAAAGTAAACAAGATTCACCAATCAAAGTCATTATGATGGGCGCATCGGGTCAAGTAAGAGTAATGCAGTCAATTGCCGATTTGCTTCCTTTTACCTTTAATGAATCAAGTTTGAAAAAGTATTAATTCTATATTTGCTAATTATTATTTAACAAAGTATTTATGGCATCTGTATCTGTGAAAAATAAGAATGCGAAAAGCACCAAGGCTTTGAAGACGAAATATTCGAAAAAGCAGTACTTAAAATGGTACGAAGATATGTTGGTGATGAGAAAGATCGAGGAAAAGACTGGTCAGCTTTATATTCAACAAAAGTTTGGTGGATTTTGTCACTTATACATCGGCCAAGAGGCTGTAGTTGCGGGGACAGCTTCGGGTTGTGAGCCGGGAGATAAGCACATTACGGCATACAGAGACCATGCTCATCCTATTGCCCTTGGTGTTCACCCGAAAGAAATGATGGCCGAACTTTACGGTAAAACCAATGGAATGACTAAAGGAAAAGGTGGATCCATGCATATGTTTAAAAAGGAAGTTAATTTAATGGGCGGCCACGGTATTGTTGGCGCGCAAATTCCAATGGGTGCAGGTATCGCTTTTGCAGAGAAGTACAAAAAAACGGGTAATGTTTGTTTTACTTCTTTCGGAGATGGAGCAGCCAGACAGGGCGCACTTCATGAGACCTTCAATATGGCTATGAAATGGATGCTACCTTGTGTATTCATTATTGAGAATAATAACTATGCAATGGGTACATCTGTCGAGCGAACTACTAATGTGATGGATTTAGAAGAGATTGGAAGGTCATACAGAATGCCTTCTAAAGCAGTAGACGGAATGAGTGTAGAGGCAGTTCATGAGGCAATAATGGAGGCTGCTGCATTAGCTCGCAATGGTGGCGGGCCATCTTTATTGGACATTAGAACATATAGGTACAAAGGGCATTCAATGTCTGATCCACAAAAGTACCGCACGAAACAAGAAGTGGAAGACTATAAAAACGAAGACCCTATTGAAAAAGTGTTGGAAACGATTCTTAAGAATAAATTAGCTACTCAGAATCAAATTGATAAAATTCAAGAAAAAGTAAAGGCATTAGTAGTTGAGTCTGTGGAGTATGCAGAAAATGGATCGGCTCCAGCAAGCACAGCCCTTTATGAAGACGTTTACTCATCGGATTATCCATTTATAATCGAATAATTACAGTACAAATGGCGGAAATTGTAAGAATGCCCAAATTAAGTGACACCATGGTAGAGGGAGTGGTGGCTGAGTGGCACAAGAGTATTGGAGATGCTGTGTCATCTGGAGATTTATTAGCAGAAATTGAGACCGATAAGGCCACAATGGAATTTGAATCATTTTATGATGGTGTTCTTTTGCATATAGGCGTTGATAAAGGTGCCACTGCGCCCGTCAATGATATATTAGCTATAATTGGGGAAAAGGATGAAGACGTTAAAAAAATATTAGCAGAAGAAGTTGCTAATATTCCTGAAGAGGTATCGGAGAGCAGTAAAGAGGAAGTCAAAGCCGAATCTAAACCGGAATTGAAAAATCCTGAACCCATTAGCACCAAAGTGGAAATAGCTGCGAAAATAACTCCTACTTTTTCAGATTCTAGTACAAACGAAATTGTAAAAGCCTCTCCACTGGCTAAGAAACTAGCGGAAGATAGAGGTATCAATCTAAATCAAATCAAAGGAAGCGGTGAAGGTGGAAGAATAATTAAACGAGACATTGATAATTACCAAGGCGGCTCGACCTCATTCATTGGTGTGGAGACTTACACCGAGGAGCCCGTATCTCAAATGAGAAAAATTATTGCTCAAAGATTAGGAGAAAGTAAATTTTCAGCACCACATTTTTACTTGACTATAGAAGTAGATATGGACAATGCTATATCAGCAAGGAATTCCATCAATAGTGCCATTGCGCCTCAAAAAATATCATTCAATGATATGGTTGTAAAGGCTTCTGCTGCTGCCTTAAAAAAGCATCCAAAAGTAAATTCATCATGGCTTGGAGATAAGATACGTTACAACAGTCATGTTCATATTGGTGTCGCAGTAGCTGTTGATGAAGGATTGCTTGTTCCTGTGGTTCGTTTTGCAGATGGAAAGTCGTTGACTCAAATTGGTACTGAAGTGAAGGATTTTGCAGGCAAGGCTAGAGATAAAAAACTGCAACCTGAAGATTGGGAAGGTAATACTTTCACAATTTCTAATCTAGGTATGTTTGGAATCGAGGAGTTTACGGCTATTATTAATCCTCCAGATGCATGTATTCTTGCTATTGGAGGCATTGTTCAAAAACCAGTTGTAAAGAACAATCAAGTTGTAATCGGAAATACAATGAAAGTTACGCTCTCTTGTGATCACCGAGTTGTTGATGGAGTTGTTGGGTCTTCATTCCTTCAAACTTTCAAAAATTATCTTGAGAATCCGGTAGTCTTTCTTGCTGCGAACAATATTTAGTCGTTACTAGGTAATTATTTTTTCATACAACTTTCTGCAAAGAATCCATTCGTTCAGATAAGATGAGTGGACAAATTTGTGCTTCAAATTATAGTAAGTGTAAAAAATACATTAAGTAAATGTAAAAAATACAATAACATTTGTATCTTTAGGATAACTACATTCTAAAGATGCCTCGTTTACTGACCTTATGTACACTGATTTTTCTATGTATTCCTTTACATGGACAGATAATTTCCACCAACGGAATTGCATTGGTTCAAACCGGTGGTGCTCCAAGTAGTTGTTTATCAAATGGATTCAAAACCCTATCGCCTGCTAATGCAAATGGAAGTTGTATTGACCTAACTACAGGTGGAAATAATTTTGAGAGTAGCGCTGTTTGGGCTTGTGATCCGATTAATTTGGGTCAGAATTTTAAAATATCATTTACGGGTAATTTTGGCTCAACGGTTGGCGCTGGCGATGGAATAGCTTTTGTTTTGCAGACCGAGGGTGTTCCTCAAGTGAAAGGTGGGCAGGGAGGTGGAATAGGTTACTCATATGGCAATGGTGCCGCTTGCCTTTCTGGTACATGTCCAATTTCACCGTCGGTAATTATTGAATTTGATACATACGATCATTCGTCTGCTCCTTTAACTCCGCCAATAAACGATATCGCTTGCAGTCACATGTCCATTCAAAAAAATGGACTGATGGATGCTTTTAATTCTTCGCTCAGTCCTCTATGTCTCAATGGTGGAGGAACAGTAATTGATGGGTTGGATCATAATATTTGTATTTCTTGGGACAGAACGTTATTGGAATTAGAAGTTTATTTTGATGGCGTTTCAATTGGAATTTTGAATGACAATATTGCTGCACCATTCTCGTATTTTTTTAACCCGGCATCTGTATACTGGGGATTCACTTCTGCGAAAGGTCCAGCACCGCAGGAACAGAAAATTTGCAATGTAGAAATGCAGACAAATATTGCTTCTCCTTCATGTGCTATTGCCTTGCCAATTGGTTCAATTTCGCTAGTATCTTCCCAAGAATATGATAATTATAGTAGTGAACCGATTGTTGAATTATCTTGGACGGCCATTAGTGGTAATCATGTTCAGTTGTTTGAGTTGCAAAAATCAATTGATGGATTAAATTTTGAAACCTTAGGAATTATTAATTCAACATCAATTGAAAAAGACCAGATTTATGATTTTGTAGATGATTCTCCAGTATATGGAATGAATTATTACAGAGTTATGAGTGTAGATGATCAGAATAAAACGATATTTTCAAATATAAATGCGGTCAAAATTGAGGACGTATTAGGTTCTGTCCATTTATTTCCAAATCCCGTTAGGGATGAATTAACCGTTGGATTTGATTTGCTCAAAAAAAGCAAAATTTCAATTTTAATTTATGATGCTTTAGGCCAATTAATTTTTGATAGAACGGAAGTAAGAAGCGGTGGTGAAAATCGCTTCATTGTAAATACATCTTGTTATCAGCCTGGAATCTATTATGCAGTAATTAAAAACTATGCTGGTTTATTTACAGAACGGTTTGCAGTAGAATAGTACGTCGAAACACAAATCAACATCGAAATTATCTCATTTATTGGTGGGTAAACGTAAAAAATACAATAACATTTGTTAGATTTAACATTGCCAAACATCTTACCATGAACAAATTAGTACTTGCAATTGCATTTATTTTACTTTTTGATTTCGTATCAGCGCAAATTTCGACTAATGGTGCTTCACTTACAGACCTTAGCTCGACTCCGGGCACCTGCGCGGCCGGAGGATTTCAAACGGTGAACTTCGCAAGCACTTCGGCATCATGCATTAACCTTACAACGAATGGAACTACGTTCGAAAACGGTGCGGTTTGGGCTTGTGACCCGATAGATCTCAATCAAACATTTAAAGTTTCGTTTACTGCCAATTTTGGAAGCGATATTACAACTGGAGATGGAATTGCTTTTCTACTTCAAATAGAAGGAGTGCCAAATGTGATTGGTGGAGCAGGAGGAGGTATCGGATATGGAATTGGAACTAGTACCAATTGTCTTCCACTTTTTTCTACAAATTGTGAAATCACACCATCATTGGCGATTGAATTTGATACTTATGATCATTCGACTTTTTCTATAAATGACTTAGTATGTGATCACATGTCTATGCAGGTTAATGGAGACCAGACTTTGAGTGGAACTATAAATGGTCCTAACTGTTTACTTTCTGGTGGGGCAACAATAAAAGATGGCCTTGATCATGATATTTGTATTGCTTGGGACCCATCCTCTTTTGGTTCATTACAAGTATATTTTGACGGGCTCTTGGTTAGTACGTATGCAGGCAATATTCGATCATTTTTTGGTTTGTCTGCAGCTACTGTTTCGTGGGGTTTCACAAGTGCTAAAGGTCCTGCGCCACAGATTCATACCATTTGCAATGTCAATATGGAAACAAATATTGCCAGTCCTTCCTGCTCATGTATTACTGAAGATGCATCGTTTTCCGTTACAGATTTTTGTTCTGGTTCTGCGAATGCTGCATCTGGAATCGCAACATCTGGAGGAACTTTTAGTTTTAATCCTGCACCGGGTGATGGTGCACTAATAAACCCTTCTACTGGAGAAGTTATTAATGGTATAGCCGGTACCACCTACACGGTCCAATATGTGACCTCTGGTTTGTGCCCGGGTACAAGCACTCAAAATGTGACGGTGATTGCTTTGGACGATCCCACATATGTTCTTTCAGATTTTTGTGAAGGTGCTTCAAATTCCGCAACAGGAATTGTTACAACAGGAGGTGTATTTTCTTTTTCTCCAGACCCGGGAGATGGCTCAACCATTAACGCTTCAACCGGTGAGATTACGAATGGTGTTGGAGGTGCAACTTATACGATTGAATACCTAACAAATGGTGTTTGTCCTGCCTCATTACGACTTAATGTTACCGTGAGTCCGTCAGACGACCCAGCTTTTACTTTAACGGATTACTGTGAGGGCGGCACGAATGCAGCTGCGGGAATTGCTACCGTTGGAGGAGTATTCAGTTTTGATCCTGATTTAGGCGACGGTTCAACCGTTGACGCATCCACAGGTTCGATAACTTCCGGAATAGGAGGAACGACTTACACATTAGAATACGTAACTGCGGGAGCTTGTCCAGATAGCAGTACGCAAACGGTCACGGTTACGACCAACGACGACCCAGCTTTTACTTTAACGGATTACTGTGTGGGTGGTACGAACGCAGCTACGGGTATTGCCACCGTTGGAGGAGTATTCAGTTTTGATCCTGATTTAGGCGACGGTTCAACCGTTGACGCATCTACAGGTTCGATAACTTCAGGAATAGGAGGAACGACTTACACATTAGAATACGTAACTGCGGGAGTTTGTTCGGATAGCAGTACGCAAACGGTCACGGTTACGACCAACGACGACCCAGCGTTTATCTTAACGGATTACTGTGAGGGAAGCGCTAATTCAGCTACGGGAATTGCTACCGTTGTTGGAGTATTCAGTTTTGATCCTGATTTAGGCGACGGTTCAACCGTTGATGCATCTACTGGTTCGATAACTTCAGGAATAGGAGGAACGACTTATACATTAGAATACGTAACTGCGGGAGTTTGTCCGGATAGCAGTACGCAAACGGTCACCACGTTAGCAATAGATGACCCTTCTTTTTCTTATTCCAGTGCTACCTTTTGTTTAACAGGCGGAAATCAGCTGCCCACTACTTTGGCAACAGCAGG
>Ga0115568_10000295_pt1 | contig 36485 bp, 32 predicted proteins | sample COGITO_mtgs_1204_FD_87296 | JGI IMG/M metagenome (GOLD analysis project Ga0115568, IMG submission 87296) | Pelagic marine microbial communities from North Sea - COGITO_mtgs_120426 | ecosystem: Environmental > Aquatic > Marine > Epipelagic | place: Germany:Helgoland, sampling site Kabeltonne...
ATCGCGATGGTGCAGGCGATACCGCGATCCGCCGACTTGCCGCCCGCGTCAAACGCGTCGACCGTCTCACCCGCGTGGCCTTTGCCGACAAGTTAGGCCGCCCGCCGATCGTGGTTGATGACTTCCCTGAAGGCGATTGGCTGCTCAAAAAGGCCACCGAACTGGCGATTGAAGACAGCGCCCCGAAACCAATTCTACTCGGACGGCATTTAATCGAGCTCGGCATCAAGCCCGGGCCAAACTTCGGCAAGATTCTCGACCGCGCCTATGAAGCACAACTCGAGGGCGAATTTACCGATGAAGCCAGCGCGCGCAGTTACTTGGAAGCCATCATCGAAGCATAGGGCGACACTAACGAAGGCCTGACTACTGCGATGTTAGAATCTGTACGTCCTGCATCATCAGATCCTCGATATTCCCGCCGAAGTCATCCACTTGAATCAGTTCAAACAACTCAGATTGATCAAACAATCGAGGCTCAATAATGAATAGCTGCTCTATGCCGTGATGCACGAATTTATGAATTTCACGCCATTTCGAGGTGCGGGTAGTCAACCCATAAGGTTGCTCAATCAGATACTCATCCTCAGCAATACGATACACCTCGCGGAAACCTAGAAACGGATGAATCGCCAGATAATGCTCACTATCTTTGGTACCCATATACTTCCAAGGCTCATGAAACTTGCAGCCATACTGCATGTTCATTCGCCACAAATCCGACTTCGTCACCTTTTCTGAATACCACTCCTTCGATCTGCCCACTTCAATTGATGGACCTTGCGCTAAAAAATCAGCTCCATCCGCGACCACATACGAACTACCCAAAGGTGCTACAACCACGGCAGTCGAACTTGCTGTCACTGAGTCTCCAGTGTCCGAATGACGACATCCCATCAACAACATTACGCACAGACTAAACAGCAGTAGGCAGTTTAAAGTGAACTCTCTAACTTTCATCTATCATCCGATATCGGTAATACGCCTCGAATCCGCATTCCTAATCTGCTTCAAATAATCAGGACACCGGCACCCGTCAGATTGATCCTCCAGAATCAGTTTCACACAGCAAGCAAACGCTTTGCCAGCGGAGAGACACGGAGTGAATGCGTTACGTTGCGTCATTTGAACCAACTTCGCACGCCTCTAACAACCACTCGGCAGCACTGACGTCACTGCCGGCATGCAACAGACTGCGGAGCTCGGCAGCACCCGCGGCAGCCGCGTGGCCAGCTTGCGGATCGTCGAGCGCAATTAGAATCTGCTCAGCTAAGCGTTTCGGCTTGGCGGCGCCTTGAATGAATTCGGGATGCAACGGACGCTTAAGCAGCAGATTCGCAATGCCAATATACGGGATCTTCACCAATATGCGCCCCAGCCAATAACTGATCGGATTAAGGCGATACACGATTGCGCCAGGAAGACCTGACAGCGCACAGGCCAGCGACATGGTGCCAGAGCTCATCAACACAGCGCTCGCCGGCAAGCCGTTTTCCTCATTACGCACCAACTCAATCGAGCGCTGCAATGCAGGATATTCCTGTAACACTGCCTCCAAAACAGCGCGAATACGTTGGCTTGGGTAAACAACTTTGGCGTTTAGTTCTGGCTTCGTTTTTTGCGCCAATTGAAAGCCCTGTAACAATAGCGGAAAGATGCGACCCACAGCAGCGGTGCGACTTCCCGGCAGCAACAGCATCGATGCCGACGCATCGTAACTAAATGGCAATTGATGACTTTCGCGCACAAACGGATGACCGACAAACTCCGTCGGCAGATCGGTATCGGCAAAGCATTCCACTTCGAATGGAAAAATCACCCCGAGGCGATCGAGCGTGCGCGCCATCTTAAAGCGACGCTTCGCTTTCCATGCCCAGACCTGTGGGCCTATGTAATAGCTAATGCCGATATCGCCACCGCCTTTTTTGCTCAAGCCACGTTCGAGTAATTGCTCAGCAATGCGCAGATTGAAGCCAGGATAATCAACGAAACAAATATGCTTCGGTCGATAGCGTGCGATCCAATCCAGCGTGCGATCAAACAGCGCCTTAAAGAAACCATAATGCCTGACTACCTCAGCAAAGCCGACAATCGACATCGCAGTTAAATCGTAAAGCAGTTGTGCGCCTTCGGCCTGGAGATTAACGCCACCGAGACAGGCGACCTTCATATCAGGATGCTTCAATCGGATATCAGCGACAATTTGTGCCGCATGTTCATCACCAGAATGCTCACCAGCAATGAAGAGTAAGTCCGGCTGACCATTGATTGGCGCGGCGAAATCGGCAGGTACTGGAAGCTGTTCAGACATTAATGCGAAACCAGAAAATTTATTTATCGGCGTGAATCAATTCCGTGATCTGAATCGCCAGTTCAAGTGCCGATTTGCCGAGTTCGGCACCGACTTTTGGTTGCCCAGCGTCTTTGACGACTTGCAGGAAAGAAGCGAGCTCAAGCTTAAGCGGCTCGTCCTTCTCGATTGGGATTTCTTCACGTACGAGTTCTGGACCTTCCTTACGTAGAAAATGACCACTCTGATTCATAAAGTCCAGCGATAGATAGTTCGCGGGTTGGAACACACGGATCTCACGAACTTTCTTCATACTCACACGACTGGTGTTGATATTTGCGACACAGCCGTTTTCAAAAGTGATTCTTGCATTGGCGATATCTTCACTATTGGAGAGGACATTCACGCCGACTGCATCAACCTGTTTAATCGGCGAACGCACAAGTGCCAAGATCACACCAAGATCGTGGATCATCAAGTCAAGCACCACGCCGACCTCGGTACCACGTGGATTAAAAGGAGCCAAGCGGTCGGCTGTAATAAATTGTGGCTTGGTAACCGCATTTTCAAGGTAGCCCATCACTGGATTGTAATGCTCGATGTGCCCGACCTGAACGATGCGACCAGCAGCCTTCGCCGCGGAAAGAATATCCTCAGCCTCTTCAAGGCTGGTACAGAGCGGCTTTTCGATTAACAAATGGCAGCCACCCTCAAGCAACGGCACCGCCACATTTCGATGATGATCGGTCGGCACTACGACGCTTACAGCATCGCACGCTTCAGCCAATGCTTCGAGCGACTCGAAGCGAGCGCAACTGTGTGCCTCACATATTTCTGCCGCGCGCGCGTCGTCGGACTCGACGATCCCCACCAAGTCACACGCTTCGAGCGCAGCATAGATACGAGCATGGTGTTGGCCCAGATAACCAGTACCTACGACACCGCAACGAATTTTTGAGTCTTCAGACATGCGGGCATGAAGTGGTAATCTAGAGCCGATGACAAGACGAGATTCAGCTTAAGCGATCACTGCACTAAAGTCGAGTCAAGCTCTACTCCGCCTCTGGCAGGGGCTCCGGTTGATCACGCTTAGCGCATGCACGATAAGTGCGCAGCATATGTTTAACCACTTCAGGAATGGTGCGACCATCAGTGGAAATGCAGGCACCTGATTCCATATAGACCGGCTCGCGCGCAGCCAATAACTCACGAATACGTGCCTCAGGATCGGCCACATTCAGCAGCGGCCGGTTATTATTTCGACTTGTGCGCTCGATGATGCTCTCGACTGAGGCGAATAAGCAGATCACCACTCCTTTTGACTTCAGCAGTGCCGACATACCCTCTTGCACGACCAGGCCACCGCCACAAGAAACGACACAGCCCTGCGTCGGATGACCTGTTTCGATAAACTCGCGCTCGTAGGCCCGAAATTGCGCTTCACCCTCAGCAGCGAAAATCGCCGCAATCTTTTTACCTACCTGCTTTTCGATACGATCATCCGAATCGAGAAATTTATAGCCGAGCTCACGCGCGACACGCCGTCCGATGGCGGACTTCCCGACGCCCATAAATCCGACTAAATACAGATTTGGCTTGGTTGTCTGTCTGTTTTGATTCACTGCCTTGGATTTTAGAACAGCTCGCGCGCGGTGCGACACTATTTTCAATACATTTTCACTCAGCCTATACACTTGAAGCCATACCGCTTCCAAGCATACTTAGTAATTATATGGATAACAGCGTCGTCGAAGTCAGCGTAAAAGGAGTCATGCCCACATCAAATGGATGTGCCGTTTTCTTGGGAAACGACACCAAAACCTTTGTTATTTACATGGATCGCGCTATCGGCGAAGCGATTCAACGTGCTGTGAATGGAGAGCAGGCAGAGCGCCCAATGACCCACAATCTAATGACCACTCTGCTTGACGGTCTCGGTGCCGAAGTGGAGCGCGTCGTAATCAACGATGTCAAAGAGGGCACCTTCTTTGCCCGCCTTATCGTATCGATGGAGAATGAACTCGGGCACAAGATCGTCGAAGTCGACGCGCGCCCCAGCGATTCCATCGTTCTTGCTCTCACCTGCGACAAGCCCTTGTATGTAGCCCAACAAGTGCTCGACTCGGTCGAGGACATGGCCGAGATCCTCGCTAAGATCCTCAAAGAAGATGAATAGTGGAGTTTGGCACTGTTTTAAATAAAATGAAATTAATACTCGCACTTTTTATTTTTTTTGCAGCAGGCTGCACCTCACTTTTGGTAGAAGAACCGATCGGCAGCGATTTTACGCCCGAACAACTCAGTGACTTCGAAGGCTCTTGGTTCATTTCAAATAAAGGCGATATTAGTCTAATCATTGATCTGAAAAAAATAGATAATATCGGAACGTTTAAAACCGCTAGCATCGAATGGAACGATGATGAAAAGACTTTCGATTTAGACGAAGGAAAGGTCATTCTAAAAAAAGGAAATAAATATGGAATTCTCCATATTATGGACGACGAATTTCAAAAATCGGAACGAAAATACCTGCTAATCACGTTGTTTAAGACCCGGGAGGACCAAAAAATCGAAAGTTGGTTGCCCTCCAATAAATCAATCAAAGAATTTTTAAGCAGCGGCGCCCTAAAGACTGAGAATGTTGATGGGGACATCGTCATCACTGACAAGCCTCAACGAATAATTGATCAACTAGAATCGAACTTTCAGCTAATATTCGACCAAGAATCGAGTGTCATATTAACTAAAATTAAATAGTTAAGCCCGAAAGATATCATCTCGATGCAGCCACTCCCTGACACACTAGTTCCTGGCCAACCATGGACTGCACTGGCTCCGATGCAGGACGTCACCAATTTGCCGTTCATGCAATTGCTGGGTAAATACGGCGCACCCGACCTACTGTTTACCGAGTTCTTCCGCGTGCATTGCCACTCGCGACTGGAGCAACCGATCATCGACTCGATCTGCGAGCATGGCACTGGCCGCCCGGTCTTCATCCAGTTGATCGGCGAAAGCCTGCCCGATCTGGAACGCACGGTGCAGGAGATCGAAACACTGCAACTACCAGTCGCAGGCATCGACTTGAACATGGGCTGCCCCGCGCCTAAGGTATATAAGAAGAAAGTCGGCGGTGGACTGCTACGAGATCCCGCAAAAATCGATGGCATTCTAGGTTGCTTACGCGCAGCGATCAAGGGACGCTTTACCGTAAAGATGCGCATCGGCTTCGACGGCGACGAACATTTCGACGCCATCCTCGATCTGGTTGAAAAGCACGACGTAGATCTCCTTAGCCTGCACGCCCGCACCGTCAAAGAAGCGTACCGCAGCGAGGTGCACTACGAATATATTAAACGCGCAGCCGAACGCCTTACCTGCCCGGTGCTCGCCAATGGCAACGTCACCTCAGTAGCAAAAGGACAGTGGGTGCTGAATGAAACCCACAGCGCAGGCTTGATGGTCGGCCGTTCTTGCATTCGCAACCCTTGGATCTTCCGCCAACTGCGCGAGCATTTCGCCAAGCAACCCATCTTTCGCCCTACGCTGGCCGATGTGCGCGACTATGTCGAAGACCTATTTATCGCTACCAGCCATAGGCAACGCCACGAACTCAGCCACATCAATCATATGAAAAAGTTCCTCAACTTCGTTGGTCTCGGCGTCGATATGGACGGGCAATTCCTGCATGATATGCGCCGCACCCGCTGCAAGGACGACTTGGACGCCGTCTGCCAAAAGCACCTAATCGACGATGGCCGCGCCGAACAACTTTTCCCCGAAGAGCCAATCAAAGGTCTGATCGCCCGCCCCAATTGCGAAACGCCACAAGGCTGCGAACTGTAAGACTGCATCTCGCTGCTGCTCAATCGCGGCATCAACCCGCTCGCTATAATCAACCGCAGCGACTCGGCTCAATCCATCAGATCGAATATAGGCAGAGCAATTTACGACTCAACGCCGATATTTCCAGTCAATGGCGAGTCAAGCTATTCGCGATAAATCCTTAGGCGAGGCGGCCACGCCCCATTTTGAAAGCCAGCAATCCAATAATACTTGGTATCAAGCGATTAAACTTAAGTGACCCACTCGCAAATGAATCCAATTCATTCGAAACCGTTTTTTCTTCTTCGAAATACCTATAAAATAGGTTGCGCCGCCCAATCAACCTTGGCATCTAGCAAGCTTCCTTTTTGTGCCTAGAACACTAACCAACAACAGATGAACATTCACGAGTATCAAGCAAAAGAGCTCCTTCACAACTACGGCGTCCCGGTCCCACGCGGATATTCAGCGACAAATGCCGAAGAAGTAGACACCGCCATCTCCAAGATTGAAGGCGATCTAATCGTTGTTAAATCGCAAATTCACGCAGGTGGACGCGGCAAGGGAACGTTCAACGATGGCTACCAAGGTGGGGTTAAGGTCGTCAAAAGCAGCGAAGCCGCAAAAACAGCCGCCATGGCGATGCTCAACAACACACTAGTGACCGCACAGACTGGCCCAGCTGGGCGCAAGGTGCAGACACTCTACGTCACTGAAGGGTGCGACATTGCACACGAGTATTACCTCGCGATCGTGCTCGATCGTGACACCGCTCAAGCAGTCATCATCGCCTCGACTGAAGGTGGCATGGACATTGAAGCAGTCGCCGAGTCCACTCCAGAGAAGATCACTCGCGTCGCAGTTTCGCCTTCTACAGGCCTGCGCCCCTTTCATTGCCGTGAAGTCGCTTACGCACTTGGCTTCGAAGGCGATCAGGTCAAGCAACTCAGTAAAATCCTCAGCGGCACCTACAAGATGTTCTGGGAAAAGAATGCCGAGCTAGTAGAGATCAACCCACTGGTCACCACACCGGAAGGTCAAGTCGTCGCCCTTGACGCCAAAGTATCCTTCGATGGCAATGCGCTGTTCAAGCACCCTGACATCCAAGCGCTCCGCGACTTGAACGAAGAAGACCCGAAAGAGATCGAAGCATCTAAGTTTGACCTAGCCTACATCGCACTGGACGGCAATATCGCCTGCCTCGTCAACGGCGCAGGACTTGCCATGGCGACGATGGACATCATCAAGACCTTCGGCGGCGAACCGGCCAACTTCCTCGATGTCGGCGGAGGTGCCAACGAGGAGAAGGTCACTGCCGCCTTCAAGATCATCCTGTCCGACCCGAATGTTAAAGGTATTTTAGTCAACATCTTCGGCGGCATTATGAAGTGCGACGTCATTGCACGCGGCATCGTTGCTGCAGCCAATAACATCGAGCTGAACGTGCCACTCGTCGTCCGCCTCGAAGGCACCAACGTCGAAGCTGGTAAGAAGATCCTCCGCGAAAGCGGCATCGCACTAACCCCAGCCGACAGCCTTGTCCAAGCTGCTGAAATCATCACTAGCCAAGTCGCCAGCGCCTAAGCGCATTGACACGATAACTTTTAATATAAGATCCAATGAGTATTCTCGTTAACAAAGATACACGTCTCGTCGTTCAGGGACTTACTGGTAAAACTGCCACCTTCCACACTTTACAATGCATTGATTATGGAACGAATGTCGTCGCTGGAGTCACACCCGGCAAAGGCGGTCAGCTATGGGAAGGCAAAGTGCCTGTCCTGAATACGGTTTCCGAAGCAGTGAAGCAATACGGAGCCAATGTTTCCGTCATCTATGTCCCGCCTCCATTCGCGGCCGACTCAATCCTGGAAGCGATTGCAGCCGAGATCCCACTCGTCATCTGCATCACCGAAGGTGTGCCAGTGCGCGACATGGCTGAAGTGCGCAAAGCACTGGATGCAACAAACGGTAAAACTCGTTTGATCGGGCCAAACTGCCCAGGTATCATCACACCCGGCGAATGTAAGATCGGCATCATGCCAGGCTACATCCACAAGCCAGGTCGCGTCGGTGTAGTCTCTCGCTCCGGCACACTGACTTACGAAGCCGTTTACCAACTCACACAGCGCGGTCACGGTCAATCGACTTGCATCGGTATCGGTGGTGACCCAATCAACGGCACCTCTCAACTCGATGCTGTGCGCTTGCTCAACGAAGACCCTGACACGGACGCGATCATCATGATCGGTGAAATTGGTGGCAGCGCCGAAGAAGAAGCGTGCGCCTACATCAAGGAGCACGTCACTAAGCCAGTCGCTGGATTCATCGCAGGCGCTTCTGCACCCAAAGGCCGCACCATGGGCCACGCTGGTGCAATCGTTTCTGCAAACGGATCTGGCACAGCCGAAGCGAAGTTCGCCGCCATGGAAGATGCAGGTGTTTCCATCGCCCGCAACCCATCGGAAATCGCCGACGCCCTGCTGAAGATCTACCAGGGCTAATTTGCCTAGAGTCGATCCATCCTTTCAAAATCCGCCTGCGGCCTCCTGCACAGGCGGCTTTTTTGTGCCCTCAAACAATGCAGACCCACAAATGAGAAATTATTGGTTTTTTTTGAAACTTTTGAGCTGTAAACTACATATACTAATGAGTGCGATTCCAGCAGGAATTTTAGTCCACGATTCGTATCCAAATTGAATACCAATTGACAGGTCGGCCTTAAAAAACACTAACTTCCCCACTACTACCCCCAGCTACACTGCAAACCAGAAAGGATCGAACCATTCGCTTACCAACCAAAATACTGCTCAAAATCGGCGCCTGCCTATTACTGGCCACCTCGCTTTCCACTAGCGCCTACGCCAGAATCTTCACCAATGTCGCAGGTAAAACAATTGAAGCTGACTTGGTCTCGATGCATCGAGACCAAGTCACCTTTCGACGCACTGTAGATCGGAAAGTAGTCTCCCTAGCACTCAACCAGTTCTCGGCCAAAGACCGTAGTTATATACTCGCTCAAAAAGAGGCGGGCCTACTCAGCGCCACGGCCTACAAGCAAGGGCAACCCGATGTCGCCCGAGTCGTGAAACGACAAGACCACTTCGGCGCCAGTCAGCAAATCGATAAATTTCTTGCTAAGTACTGGGAAGCGCAAGGCGTCGAACCCGCCCCGATCATCGACGATGCCACCTACCTGCGTCGAGCTTATCTCAAAATTATCGGCCGCATTCCAACCTACGCCGAAGCAGTCCACTTCCTCAACGATAACACCCCACGCAAGCGCTCCGAGCTAATCGATAGCCTTTTGGACTCGGCCGGTTACGTTAGCCATAACTTCAATCTCTGGGCTGACATCCTACGCGCAAAAACTACTGGCCGTGAAGGCAGTCGCTACGGCGGCATCTACTATATCCCTTGGCTCAAAGAACAGATCCGCCGCAACGTCCCATACGACGACTTTGTCGAGTCGCTACTCACCGCCAACGGCTACCCGTGGGATAATCCGGCAGTCGCCTACTATCTGCGCGACTTTGGCATGCCACTGGATAACATGTCCATGACTGCACAAGTTTTTCTCGGCACACAAATGCAATGCGCACAATGCCACGACCATCCCACCGATGTGTGGAGCCAAAAAGACTTCTACGAATTCGCCGCCTACACCTACGGCCTAAAAACTGGGGTCAACATCCAGAACGACGACCCTAAGCTCAAAGAGGTCATGCACCGCCTGCGAGAAACTACCAAGAAACAGAATAAAGGCAAAATACCAGGCAACCAGAAAGCCTCCCCGATGAGTGCTGGGCGAGAGTTCTTCGACCCCCTCAAATGGGGCGTCGTGCATACCGAACGCCCGCTCAAACTACCGCAAGACTATCAATACGACGACGCTAAGCCAAAAGACATCGTCGAGCCCAAGGTCCTTTTCGGCAACCAATCCGATGCCAAACTACACGATTCCAGTGAGCGCGTGGACAGCTACGCCGATTGGCTCGTGTCGAAAAACAACGAACGCTTCACACTCGTCATCGCCAACCGCATGTGGAAACACGTCATGGGTAAAGGCCTCATCGAGCCCGTCGACGAACTCACCGACGAATCCGCAGCCGATGACCCGGAGCTCATGGCATACCTAGAGTCGATAATGATTGCGCTCGACTACGACCTAAAGCAATACCTGCGCGTGCTCTACAATACTCAGTATTTTCAGCGCCAAGCCGTGATCGACAACCCCGACCTAGCGGATGACTACCATCTCGAAGGCCCGATCTTCCAACGCATGAGCTCGGAGCAGATTTGGGACTCCATTGCCACACTGATGACTCCGGACATCGACCAAATCCTCAATACCAGCTACAAGGGCAACAACGGCGGCATCCAATACGTAACAGGACAGAAGCCAGCCGCAGCAGTCTACCTTGATGAATGGTCTGCTCAGAAGATCGCCAGTCATATCACCAAGATGAGCGATGTCTATGCAGCCTATTTCGCGGCGCGCACCAAACAAAATAAAGCCAACCAAGACCCCACCCTTAAAGGAACTCCAGAGCTTGCAGCCATCCGAAATGAATTCCAAAACACTCGTAGAGCTTGGAACCAAATGCTCAACCCTGACCTCAGCGAATCAGACGCTGGTGCATCGATGGAAATGAGTATGATGGCAGCAAACTTCCCTAGCACAAAAGGGAAGGGCAAAAGTAACAAAGCCGACGAGAAGTGGATCAAAAACATTCGCCGCGCTTCCGAACTGCAATCCCCTCAAAGCAACGGCCACCTACTCGAAGTCTTCGGTCAATCCGACCGCATGCTAATCGAGAATAGCGACGAAAAGGGCAACGTCCTGCAAGCCCTGTTCCTGATGAATTCGAACCAAACCAATTGGCTGCTCGCGCAGCGATCTGCTCCAGTGCTGGAAGCACGCCAAGCCCAGACCCCAAAAGCCAAACTCGAAACTCTCTATCTTGGATTCTTAGCTCGCAAACCCTCGGAAGCCGAAATGGAAGCCCTACTGCCCTACTTCAATGGAGACCCCGAGAAGGCCCGCCAACGCATCATTTGGGCGATGCTCAACACCCAGCAATTCCTGTTCATCCAGTAATCACAAACTCCCACGTACTATGTATGACGAACTAAACAAACTGGACGAACTCTCACGCCGTAAATTCATACAATACTCGGCCAAGGCACTGCTCGGCGTCGGTCTATCTGCGAGTACCACTCCCCTCTGGGCCTCGCAAACCATCAAGAAGCCGACCGCGCGCAACGTCATCTACATTTACCTCAGCGGTGGCATGAGCCACATCGACACCTTCGACCCCAAATCTAGCTGGAAAGATCAAGGGCCGGTGCAAACAATCGATACTAACGTGGCTGGGATTCAGATTAGCGAATACTTACCCAGCCTAGCACGCCGCATGGACAAGATCGCGATCATCCGCTCCATGAATTCAACCCAAGGCGCGCATGAACCAGGTAATTACTTCATGCACACCAGTTACGCGCAGCGCGGGACGATTAAGCACCCTGGACTCGGCGCATGGCTCAACAGCATGTCCGGCAAGACCAATTCCACCCTACCGGGAAACGTTCGTATCGGCGGCAGTAATAACGCCACCGGCGGCGCAGGCTTTCTCGATTCGAAATACGAGCCACTCCACCTCGGCAGCCCCGACGATGGACTGCCCTACGTCGATCGACACCAAAGTGTCGACGAAGCCGAACTACGGGAACGCTTGGCACTCGCGCAGATGATGGATCTCTCCTTCCATAAAAAGTATCCTTCCAAGCAAGTGCGTGCCTATGGCGATGTTTACGAACAGGCAATCAAGCTGATGAACAGTAAAGACCTCGCCGCTTTCGACCTTAGCCAAGAGCCGAAGCTCACACGCGATGTTTACGGCGATTCTCGCTTCGGCAAAAGTTGCTTACTCGCGCGTCGACTCGTCGAGCACGGCGTGCGCTTTGTCGAACTCACCCTTGGCGGTTGGGATACACACAACGACAATCACGATCAAGTCGCTGGACTCACTAGCCCTCTCGATCAATCTGTCTCCGCTCTACTCGACGACCTCCACTACCGCGGTCTCCTCGACGAGACGCTCGTCGTGATCGGCACCGAGTTTGGTCGATCCCCCGAAATCAACAGCAACGCTGGCCGAAATCACCACCCTTCCGCCTTTAGCTGCGTGCTAGCTGGCGGCGGTATCAAAGGTGGTCAAGTTTACGGCTCGACCGACGCCAGTGGCCACTCCGTCGCCGACAACGGTGTCAGCGTGCCAGACTTCAATGCGACCATCGCCTACGCCCTCGGCTTGCCGATTGATAAAGTGGTGCACTCCCCTAGTGGCCGCCCCTTCCGCGTCGCCGATAAAGGTCGCCCCATCACCGCACTGTTTTAAAAAGAGGAGTTAGAATTCAGGAGTCGAAGTTAGCGTCTCTCCTAATCTTAATCTTATTCTTAATCTTAATCCCACTTCACGCCTCTAGCATGCCCGATTTCTTGATCCCCTTTGGCCCTTTTCACATGGTCATACTTCATTTGCCGATCGGAGCACTCACCGCGATCTGGTTTCTAGAATTTCTACTCGAAAAAAACGACGAAAAACATAAGAACCAAGCCACCGGCTTGCTGCACTTGTTACTCCTAATATCTTGCGGCCTAACCGTCGTACTTGGCCTCAGCTACGAAGAGTTCGGCCAATACGGCGACGAAATCGAACAACACAGATTCTGGGGCCTCATCTTTGCCGGCTGTATCGTCGCCACTTACCTTTGTTATTGGATTCATCGCAAACTAGGCAAACGTAGCAGCAAATCGGTCTACATGCTGGCACTCCTCGCCGCCACTATCACAATGGTCATGACCGCCCATCAGGGCGGTGAGCTGGTACACGGCAAAGGTTTCCTCTCCAAACCATTCCAGGAAGAAAAGCGCCAAGCCGTCGCACCTGCTCCATTCGTCGATGAAAGCAGCAAAGAAAGTACGGACCAAGCGCGCATAGTTACTCAACCAACCAGCACCTCGGCTCTCGACGCCCCGATGGACGATGTAATGAACGGCACAGATCAGTTCGATCCGATAACAGCGCCAATCGCTATGCTAGAACAGAAACCTCAAGTTTTAGACCCCAGAATCGCGCTCTTTGAAACGTCTCAAACCATCTTCGAGCGCAACTGCTACAAGTGCCACGGTGCGACCAAACAAAAAGGAGGTTATCGATTAGATGAGCAGCATTCGATTAACCTAGGCGGCAAGAGTAAGCTACCCGCGATCGTGCCTGGCAACGTCGAGCAGAGCGAGCTGATGTATCGCATGTTACTCCCACACGACGATGACGACGCCATGCCTCCAGCAGAGAAAGATCCAGTCTCCTCTGAAGATATCGATCTCGTGCGCCAATGGATCGAGGCTGGCGCCTACTGGCCGGACGAAGCGGAGCTCAGTGCGGCAGCAAGCGACACCGTCAAACTTGGCGACGCCGACACCGACCAATTGATCGAGCAAATCAGTCGCACTGGCGTGAAGGCCGAATACAACGCATGGGGCGACGAAAGCATCCGGATCGACCTCGGCGTGGTCGGGCCCGGACAGCTGAACGAAGCCATCCAGCAGCTCAGCGGGTTTCGCAACAAACTCACTTGGCTCGATTGCAGCCTACTCGAACTACCCACAAACTTTTTTACTCAGCTACAACTATTTAAAAACTTAGAACGACTGCACCTCGATGGCAGCAACGTGACAGATGCACAGCTCACACCACTCAGTAAACTCCCCAAGCTCAGCTATCTCAACCTTTACAATACCAAAGTCAGTGATACAGGCCTCAAAGCATTACAACGCTGCACCAGCCTACAAAAAGTTTTTTTGAATCATACCCTAGTCACGCCCGCAGGAATCAACGAATTAAAGAATACCCTGCCAGGCATGGAAGTAATTCATTCGTCTTCTTCGATGAATTGAAGTTAATCAACTGAATGAACCCATTGATTTATACTATCATTCAGACAACACGCAGAGGCATGATCCAATGCAAACGCCTCGGCACATACCTCATATTACCAGTACTCGTATCCCTACTGACCGCATGCAAAACGATTGAGCCTTTAATCGATCAACAACCAGCCAAGGTTGCCCACAAGTCTCAGGCTCTGAAGACTGCGATCACTACGCAGGCACTACAACAGGCAGTCGATCGTGCCTATGCTAAATATAAAGACCTGCAAGACGGTGAGAATGCGGATTACATCCCCATTCTCACCACGATTCCTAGCGATCTATTTGGCATCGTGATTGCAAACAAAGAGGGGCAACTTTTCACCGCGGGTGACGTCGACTATCAATTTTCCATTCAGTCGATTTCAAAGCCATTTACTGCTGCCCTAATCATGCAGCAATATAGCCCACAAGTACTACTCGATAAAATCGGAGTGGAACCCACAGGCCTACCCTTCAATTCCAAAATGGCATTGGAATTATATACTGACCGTTCAGTCAACCCGCTCGTCAATGCAGGTGCCATCGCGGCAGTCAGCTTAGTGAACGCAGCCTCTGAGGACCAACGCTGGTCGCAAATACTACAAAACATCAAGGACTTTGCTGGCACTGAACTCACGGTCATAGAAGACGTTTTTACTTCTGAATATGAAACTGCGTGGAGTAACCGCGGAATTGCCAATCTACTTTACAACTACGATCGATTATACTGCGATCCAGAGGAAGCACTACAGACCTACACCAAGCAATGCTCGATTGGAGTCAGTACCAAAGACCTCGCCATTATGGGTGCGACACTCGCAAACAGTGGTACAAATCCACTCACAGGAAAATTGGTCATTGACGCCAATCATGTCCCTGAACTCCTCGCCGTGATGGCAACTGCTGGATTTTATGACGAATCTGGGAAATGGATGTTCTCCGCTGGCTTACCAGCGAAGACTGGTGTGGGCGGTGGCATCGTTGCCATCGTGCCAGGTCAATTCGCGATTGCTGCATTTTCGCCGCGTTTGAATGAAGCTGGCAACTCAATCAAAGCAATGAACGCGATCCGAGACATTGCAGGTGAACTTGGTGTTGGAATATATGGGAGAAATCCTGCAGAATAACTATTCTGCTGCTTCAATTTATCAGCAATCGAGATAGGCAATTGCACTAATAAATCGTGCCTTTCTCACATGCAAAAAGTTACGCATACTAAGGGTTAGCTCTAAAACTCTTAAAGAAGAAAAATGATTTTTCGATCTATTACCTGGCGCTTTTTCCTGATGCCCCTACTAATTAGTTTGTGTGCATTGCTTGGCAGTGCGGCGGTCGCTTTAATTCCCATCTGGCTTGCGGCGATCTTTGCCCTAGTGTTTGGACTGGGCTTGTTATTTTTCCTAGTGAGCGCGATCAGATGGTTCATACAAAAAAAGTGAAGTGGGGCCTAGCGGCGCTTGGATGTCTGCTGTGCTGTCTTCTGGCTCTGTACCCCGCGGTGATGGTGGTGGTCTTTGGTTCGATGTTGGCTGAAGACCTGGACAATTTTGCTGACGAACTCACATTGCCAGAAAACGTAGTCCTGTTGGATCCAACCAGCCAGCCGCCTCATCCGAGCGAGCCGGAGTGGAGCGAACCAGATTCTTTTCAGGCGGCGCTGATCGCTACGCTGGAAACGACCGGAACCTCGGATGCGTCCTTCCTCCCCTCAATTCCCGCGCTGGGGATCTTACACCGTGATTACCCCGAATTACTAAAGTGGTACCTGTCCGCCTCTCCGGCTTGGTGGCGACATCAAATGAATGGTAAAGAATTGGCGACGCGGAGGTGGCTTCTAAAAGGAGAATGGCAAACGCGTAACAACGGCAATTTTTCCTCACTTCACCCACCTGAGTCCCAAAACTACCAGACCCGAACTTGCATCGGCCTGTCTGGAAAAACCTGGAGGAGGGGAGCAGATCCAGTACCCTCGGGAAAAGAACTTATTCTGCCAATTAAACAAGGGTATAAGCTGAAGGAAAGTTACGTCGTTTGGCAGGAGCAAGGGGTGACAGTGGCGATCATGGAACAGGCGGAAACGGAAGAACGGCGGATGAGTAAGGCTGCGGTCCGAGAATTGCAGGTTGAGTTCGAGGCTCTGCTTAAAGATCCGACCCTGGAATCCGCGCGGGCCCTGCTTCCCACAGGAGCGATTATACGAGGTGAGCCTTCCATCTCCCTCGCCGGGGGGTATGGGCGCTATACTGCAGTTATCCGGTGTAATCCCGGCGAGCCCGGCAATCTTCACCTGAAGGCCTACGAAATCACCGGGGAAGTTCCTCTCTCAAAGTCCCGCTTAAAACAAAGCTCGGCCGAACTCATCGGCTGGTCGGACGAGCCAGATGAGTTGTTTCGCGCAAGCTTCGATTTTACTATCTACGAGGGCAATTGGGATCAGTACTACGGAGCTCGCTTTGAGGTTTGGTTCACTCCAGAACAGGGTGGCAGTGACCGTAAGCTCATGGAGTCAAATTGGAAGATCGACGGCTGGTCAAGATGAGGCCAGATGGAGCCACACATTCCATCACTTCAGTTCACGGGCAATTGCCTTAGACAATTGAACCAGCAGCTTAGTCTCAGCAGTCACCAATGCTTCGTAACCAACTCCGCGAGAGGCCTAGTCTCAGCAAACTGATACTCATGACGCTGCTGCTGCACCGGCCGAGACTTCAGATAGCAAGCAAGACAGCATAACCCTACGCAGGCGCAGCGGCTCTCCGAGAGGACTATACCTCTCTACGATTTTGCCAAGGCATTGCCTGCAGTCAGGGCATTCATTTTCGACGTCAATGCCGACTCAATCGCAGCCGAAGCACCGAGATTATCTGCAATGCAGTTTACAATCGCACTGCCAACTACGATGCCGTCGGCTGCCTGTGCGACCGTCTGGACATGATCGGCATTGGAAATACCGAAGCCAACCACGACTGGTAGATCGGTGTACTGCTTAATCACATCAACGCGTGCCTTAATACCATCCGACATCGCAGCTTGCTCACCAGTCACACCTTCACGTGATACGTAATAAACAAATCCAGTAGCTGCCTTACAGATCGTTTCTAAGCGCGAGTCTGGAGTGGTTGGTGCGACGATAAATACAGTTTGCAACCCATGCTTCTCACACGCGACTAAATGATCGCCAGCTTCTTCCGGCGGCAGATCTAAAGTGAGTATACCATCGACCCCCGCAGCTTTTGCTTGCTTAGCATACGCTTCACTACCCCAAGCGAAGACCAGATTGTAATAGGTATAGAAAACAATCGGTACGTCGCTAAATGCACGCACCGCTTTGACTAACTCCAGCACACGGGTGCTGGTACTTCCACTTTCAAGGGAACGTTGCGCGGCCAGTTGATTGGTCGATCCATCCGCGAGCGGATCCGAAAATGGCACGCCCAACTCCAGTACATCGACGCCTGCATCAATCACCGCACGGCATGCTTTGACAGATGTTTCAAAGTCAGGGTCGCCAGCACACAAATAGCCGACAAAAGCGGCACGATTTTCGGCACGGGCAGTAGCGAAAGCTTTTTCAATACGAGACATAGAGGGCAGTTGTTTGTGGAAAGCTGTTTGTTGGCGAACTGAAAATCAGTTCTTTAGCTGAATTCAGCAAAATGTTGGAGGCACCATTAATCTTCTACTATCAACTATTACGCACTAGCGCTTTTTCAATCAACGGCAACATCTCGCCGCGTCGGAAAAGTGTGACCTGCCCGGTGCTGCCAGAAACGACAACACACAGACAATCTTCGACTTGAGTGATCGACGCAGCCGCGGCATGACGACTACCCAAGCCACTGGGCAAATTATGAGTATAATCTGGCGCATGAATCAATGAACCTGCGGAAATTAATACCCCATCACCACGAATAATAAATGCACCATCAATCGAAGATAACTCTTTAACTGTTTCGTCCATGAACGGGTTCAGGATGTTCCGATCCTCATCCTTATATCCATAAAATGGATTCAAAATAAGCGGCTTGGTGTATTCAATGATTTCTTCTGAATTACCTAATACAAATAAGCACCCAACAGGATGCCCCTCACGGCCTTCAACAGCTAGCTCGGTGGCAATGGCGAGCACGCGCTCAACCACCTCAGCCTTGACTCCCGCAGGCAGCATATCGGACTTCTGCATCAGCATCGTCTGAAACTCACGCTCCACATCGACCACCGTAATACTGTCGAATTGATTACTTTGCGGCAACCCACCCACACAGCATAAGCGCTCAGTGCTCGAAAAAATACCGCGCGTCAGGCCAATCAATACCGCACTACGCAATTGAGAAAAGCGATGATTACTAAACGAACGTATCGGTAAGACCGCATCAATATCTTTACGCTCTGTCACTGAATCTGATGTACCATGTGCGATTAGCACTGTTTTAAACCCCTTAAACATCCGTCCTACTTCGACTCCACCGCCAAAAGTATCACCAAAAACCAACACCGAAGTGCAGTTCGCGCCCTTGGCAATCTTTGCCGCTTCCTTCAAAATTAAATTATTAAACCGATCATGACGCCGACGCGGCTGGACGCCATCCCCACCAAAAACTGACTTCAGCTCACGGCGAAAGTCTGGCAACGACTCGGCTGCCGCCAAGCGCTCCATGTGCGAATCATCCTGAAACACACGAGCCAGCGACGCTAAGCTATACAAATAACTTCGCGCTTTTTCTGATGCGAGTAATAGAAAGACGTAGCGGATCCCTTGATACTCAGTTTGCCCATCGTAGCGCAACCCATTCGGACAACGCCCCACAGCGATCATATAGTTGCGCTTCATCGACACCCGCGCATGAGGCAGACACACACCGCTGCCAAGATAAGTTGTCATCTGTTTTTCCCGATCCAACAGATCCTTTAGCAGCCCCTTTTTTGTCAGCTTTCTATCTTTCGATAAATCGAAAACGTTCAGCAGTTCCGACAATGCACCCTTGAAGTCGGTGCTCTTGAGATCGATCACACGATTTTGAGCGATGTAGCGGTCAATACGCATAGCTTATATGTGAAATGGGAGCGTCTATTGTCAAAGGGTTTGAATAAATAACAGAATAAATAACAGTGCCGGATGAGCCCAGAGGCCCAGGCAACAAAACGAGAACATTATAAACAAGCCCAGCCGGGCCAGGTTTACTGATCCCACTCAATCGCACCCTTCTTCAACTCGTAGAAAAGTCCGAGGACCATCACAAAGAGGAAGAAGAAAATCGGCAATAAAATCGGCAAGCTTACAGCCAGGAACTCGCGAAAGACTAGCACCCAGGGCATCAGAAAGATGACTTCGATATCAAACAGGATGAAAAGCATCGCTGTGACATAGAATTTCACCGCAAACCGCGCATGGCCCGAGCCTTCAGCCAACATGCCACACTCGTAAGGCGTATCCTTAAGGCCAACCGAAGTGCCGCGCTGCCCAAAAATATGCGACGCTACCAGAACGACCGCACCGATACTGGCTGCGATAGAAAATTGAATAAGAATCGGATAATAGTCCGCGATCTGCATAAGAAGGAAAGAACGAGGCTTTTCGTCTCAGTTCAAGGTGTTTCTTCGCACATCGGTAATTATTCTAACTCAAAGTCGCCATTCGACGGGATCGCCTCGTCCTCCTCTGAAAATGATTGGTCGTTTTTTGCTGGAGCAACCAATGCTAAACGCTGCAGCCGAATGCGTGATTTATCAAACACTCCCAAGCCCAGACTGGCGGCAAAGGGCAACTGACGCGGCAGCGGCGAAATCTCTGGGAAACCGTCCAACCGCCGGTGCTTATTGATCTTATCGCACAACAAGCGATCAATGGCGACTGGATCCGAACTCATCCATAACAACGGCTCCGATCGAGAATAGCGGGAGTTAAAAAGCGGCCCACCAATATACTGATAGCGATCCAACGAAATAAAATGCAGCACCATACGCTCGTTTAGCTCCGGAATCGCTGCGATCTCTGCAACGGCGGACGAAGCAGTCGCCTCATTACCAAGAAAGCGCTGACTGTTACTCACATTCCACAAGGTCGCATTCGCCAAGGCACCATCCACGCCCAGTGCGGCATCATCCACGCCGACTGCCAAATTCAACCAAAAATCCACTTCAAACAATAGCGGCGCGGCTAAAAAACTTTTTCGCTCCTTCGCACCTACTTTCAGAGATCTACTGCCCCGCCCCAAGCTACCAAATAACTGCGGCTCTTGATTTAAGCTCGGCGGCAGCGGACTATCATAAAACCAATCCAGATCATAATGCTGCTCACTATCGAGCGCATACACTGGACAACCCTCAAAATCGCCCTGATCTGAGCTGATCGAAGGCATGATACCAGCCTGCCTCAACTGATACGCTGAATAGTCCACAATCAAGATCGAATCCCGTGCAAAGCCGCGTGCTTCTAGTACCTCGATCACAGCTCGAAGCAATTGTAGCGGCGTGCTCAAACCACGACCACTTCGTGTGTTTACTTTAATGCCCACCTTGCCACGCTTACTCGGGGCCAAAGAAGTGCCCACCTTAGCTTCATAGGTCTCAACCATAGCCGTCACTGCAGAGTAATAAAGTTCCCCCTTTAGCACTGGCGCCTCCCAGACCAAGCCCAATGGCGCACGTGGCGGCAAGCCCTCCTGCGCACTCGCAGCCGACGGCACCAAAAAAACACCCAAGGAAAGCAACGCCCCGCAAATCCAACGAAACAGCATCAAATCAAGGCACAACGCCCGCCAATCCACTTGACACCCAAACAAGGGAAACGAAAGTGACGGTAACACTGTGGTCTTATCTCCAGTAATACACACCCTTCGCAACAAATTGCTGCTTATGCTAAAAGCAAACACCAAAAAAGTAATCTTCATTCTCATCCCTCTGACACTCGCGATTTTCGCAGGTTGCAGCGGACCAGAAGAAAAGAGAGCCAACGGCCTCAATCAGGCCGCGCAACAACGCGGCGCTGGCGATGAGATCGCAGCACTCGCCACACTCGAAATACTTGCTCAAGCATACCCCAACGATCCCGAAATCCTTCAAAAGATCGGTGACATCCACCACGCGCTTGGCAATACCACTGAAGCTGCCTTCTACCTTAGCGCCGCTTATGCGCTGGCACCGAGCGACCTAGAACTGCTCTTCCAAACCTACCGCGCTCAAGAAAATGCGAATCTACCCGCCGCCGCTTACGAGCTACTCGAAGCGCTCGTCGCGGTGGATCCCGACGCCATCAACGCCGAGCTATGGCGACGCCTTGGCGAATTTCGCGCAAAGGCACAGCTGACTCAGCCAGCCCTCAACGCTTATTTAAAAGGCGTCGATCCAGAAAATAGTACACCCTCCGCAGAAACTGCAGTCGCAATCGGTACACTTTTTAAGCAACTCGACAACCTACCACAGGCCGAACGTTGGCTAAACATCGCTGCCAACAGCGACGACCCCAATGCTCTTCCCGCACTCTTCGGCATTCTTGAGATCCACCTTCGCAACAATAACTGGACCGCCGCCGAAACAGCCATCACTCAACTCGACAAACAATTCCCTGGTGCTCTCGATGCCAGTGAATGGGCCAGCGCCCGCGGCGAGCTTGAAGGTTGGCGCAGTGCTCAAATAGCCTTACAAGCAGAACTGATCAAATCTAACGCCGCCAAAGAAGCGGCCGCCAAACTCGTAGCCGACACCTCAGCAACAGCAGTCACCGACCTAACAATTATTGACGCTGGTGATCCCTCAACTGGGAAGGCACAAGTCATCGCAGACATGGAGCGCGCCGAAGCCATGGCCAACACACCCGCATTAGAAGTCGAACCCGCCGAAGCAGCCCTCCAGGCAATTCCCGCAATTCGCCCGGCCCTGGCACCACGCAGCTTAGAACAGCTACTGGCAGATGCCGAAAGCGAGTCCATGGAGCACGATTACAAACAAGCCATCCAGCTCTACTGGCAAGCACTCGGCCGTGCCAACGCCCGCGCCGACATTTGGAATCAACTCTCACTCGCATACCGACTCGACGGACAAGCTAAGAACGCCGAGACCACTGCACTGGAGGCCACACGACTCGCACCACAAGAGATCAGCTACACCCTCGACTATCTACGCGTGATTCAACGCACAAAAAAGCCAGAAGACTTCCTCGCGGAATTAGAAAATGCCTACGACCGGTTTCCCCGCAGCCCCGAGATCGCCCTCTCACTCGCCCGCGGCTATGAGCGAATTAGCGGGAACAATTCCTCCGCAATCGTGCTCTATGAACTCTTCATCCAGCTCGCACCGAATCACCCGCTTCGCAACGAGGCTGAAACTTCAATCACCCAACTCCGCTGAGCCTCAAACAGGCTATTTTTTAGCACCACCCGCATCCTACATATATAATACGTGGCCCGCATTGCGCAAAAATCAGTCGAAACGATCAAACACCAAGTGAATTTGGTGGATCTCGTGTCTCCCTACGTCGAACTCAAGCGAGCTGGCAGCTCATGGAAAGGCCTAAGCCCGTTTACTCAGGAGAAGACCCCGTCGTTTTATGTCCACCCCGACCGTGGCTTCTATAAATGCTTCAGTACTGGCGAAGGCGGCGACTGCTTCACTTTTATCATGAAGGTCGAGAACCTCGAATTTCCTGAAGCCATCGAGTTCATTGCTAAGAAGTTTAACATCACTCTCGAATACGAAGCCGGTGGCCCATCACGCGAAGAAATGTCGCTGCGCAAGCAAATCTTCGAAATCCATGAACTCGCCACGACTTGGTTTCACCAGCAATTTATTGAGTCCGAAGAAGCCGCACCCGTGCGTAAATATTGGCAAGATCAACGCGGCTTCACGATCGAGACCGCAGATGAAGTCAAAATAGGCTATGCGCCCGTCGCGCGAAATGCACTCGCGCTCTATTTTAAAGAGCGTGGCATCCCCGCCGCCGCGATGCGTCAAAGCGGATTGTTCTTTGCCCGCGACAACGAGAACTTTCAAGACAATTTCAAATCACGCTTCCGCGGCCGCCTGATGGTGCCGATTCGCGATGTGCAAGGACGCGTCGTCGCCTTTACCGCACGTCAACTGGAGCAAACCCCCGCAGACGATCCAGCCCGCGAAGCCAAATACGTCAACTCACCCGAAACGCAGATTTTCCACAAAGGCCGCATTCTGTTCGGGATGGATCACGCCCGCACCCATCTTAAAGAAGGCGGCAGCTTCCTCCTCGTTGAAGGTCAACTCGACGCTATCCGCTGCTGGTCTGTCGGCCTGCACACTGCGGTCGCGCCACAGGGCACCGCAATCACTGACGATCAACTCCATCTGATGCGGCGCTACCAGCCCAATACCGTCGAATGTTTATTGGATGGCGACAAAGCAGGTCGCAAAGCGGCCCTGCGCGCTCTTCCACTAGCCTTCAAGGCCGGCCTCGAGTTCCGCTATCTATTGCTGCCAGAAAAAGCCGACCCCGACGACTTACTGCGTCAGCACGGCGCCGGCGCACTCGAACCGCTCCGCGCAAACTCAAAAAGTGCTATCGAGCTAGCCATCTGCGAGAGCCTGCCCGAAGACCGCGCCCCCAGTACCAACGAGAAAACCACTGCCCTACGTAACATCTTCGATCTATTACAGCACGTCCCTTCCGAAGTTGCCCGCGAAGATTACATACAGACCGCCTCAAAGCTTCTAAATGTCGATTCCCAAGCGGCACTGGTTGATTTCAAAAAATCCCCTAAGCCTCAGGCGTACCACTCAGGTCAGAATCAGCAAAAAGCCACCCCAAAAGTCAGTACAGACACGCTATTGACAGACGGGACATGGGAGCTACTTTGGCTCGTTCTACACTTTCCCGAACACAGCGCAGCAATCTCAGAAATAATTGATTACGATTGGATTAATAGCACATCGCCAGCCGGCCGTCTCCTCAAACGCATCCTCGCCGAACTACGCGAAGGATTGATTGAAAATACTTCAAATATCGAAAATCTCATCGACACGATTGAAGACCGCCAACTAATCGCCGACCTACACTCTAGAGACCTAGATGTTGAAGCCGACTTAGCGGAGTATCAAATCAACAATTATCTCAACTTCCTTTACAACAATTACTTAAAAACTCGACTTAATACTCTAAGGCAAAAAGTCGCCAACGCATCGCCCGAAGATCAGCTAGGTCTCATGCGCAAAGTAAAAGCCGCTAGCAAGGAACTTGCCGCACCACACCAACTCAAAATTTAAACAAAGTCGTCTCCTTTCCAAGCAACCACACCACATTATGTCCGCAGCGAAAAAAACTACCGCAAAAAAAACAGTGACCAAGAAAGCCGCCGCAAAAAAAGCGCCGGTCAAGAAAGTCGCGAAGAAAAAGGCACCTATTAAGAAAGCGCCGGCCAAGAAGAGCGTGACTAAAAAAGTGCCAGCTAAGAAGGTTGCCAAGAAAGCGCCGGCCAAGAAGTGCGTCACCAAAAAAGTGCCAGCTAAGAAAGCAGCTAAGAAACAGACGCCGGCCAAGAAGAGCGTCACCAAAAAAGTGCCAGCTAAGAAACAGACGCCGGTCAAGAAGAGCGTCACTAAAAAAGTGCCAGCCAAGAAAGCAGCTAAAAAACAGTCGCTAGCCAAGAAGGGAGCTAAGAAAGCGCCGGCCAAGAAGAGTGTGACTAAAAAAGTGCCAGCTAAGAAGGTTGCCAAGAAGAGCGTCACCAAAAAAGTGCCAGCCAAGAAAGCAGCTAAAAAACAGTCGCCAGCCAAGAAGGTAGCCAAAAAGGTTGCAGCAAAAAAGACTCCTGCCAGTAAAACAGGCGAAAAGAAGGTGGTCACAGCAGAAGAGATTAAGAGGGAGATCGAAAAAGCTGTACCTAAAAAACGCAAACTCTCCGTAAAAGCACAGGAGAAGTTGAATGAGCGCATCCGCAACCTGATACGACTTTCAAAAGAGCAGAGCTTTCTTACCTTTAAGGACATCAACGAAGCCTTGCCCGATAGCGTCAACAATCCTGACGAAATCGAAAACATCATTTCCATTCTTCAAAACCTCGAAGTCGAAATCCTAGACGGCACCGAAGTCGAAGCCTTCAAGGCCCGCCAGGAAGAGACCGAAGAAAAGGAAGTCCGCACCTCTCAAAACGATATTCTCGACGATCCTGTTCGGATGTATCTCAAGCAAATGGGCCAAGTGCCATTGCTGACCCGAGAGGAAGAAGTCGCCATCTCCAAGCGTATTGAGAAGGCCGAACTGCGTGCACAAGATGCCCTCTTCTCCACAGCACTGACGCTCGAGTTCCAAAACAACATCGTCCAGAAGCTACTCAATCGCGAAGAACGCTTCGACCGCGTCGTGCTCGATAAAAAGATTGAGAGTCGTGAAATCTATTTCAACAGCCTACCAAAACTACTCGAACAAGCACACAAACTCGGCGAGCGCATCTACGCCGCATGGGATAGCCAGCTTACAGCAACCAAGTCCGGCAACAGCTCGAATGAGAAGCGCTCTCGCACTCGCATGAAAAAATACGAGACCGAGCTGCGCCTCGTGCTGCGCAAATACTGCCTCAAGCTGAAGGTCTTTGAAGATTTCCTGAGTAATCTGACTCCAGTTTATCGCGAAATTTCCGACCTCTACGACGATCTCGAATCCGCCGGCAAAGTTGCCACTCGCCGCAAGAAGAAAGTCGACATCAAAGCCACCAAAAAACGCCTAGGGGAGCTCACACTTGAGTTCAAAATGGATGCGCACGAATTTATGGAGATCATCCGCGAAGTGCGTGTTGGTATGCGTCAAGCGCACAAAGCCAAGACTGAGATGGTCGAAGCCAACCTTCGCCTCGTCATCTCGATTGCGAAGAAATACACTAACCGTGGCCTCTCCTTCCTCGACTTGATTCAAGAAGGTAACATGGGCCTAATGAAAGCGGTTGAGAAATTTGAATACCGCCGTGGCTACAAATTCTCGACTTATGCAACATGGTGGATTCGCCAAGCGATCACTCGCTCCATCGCCGACCAAGCCCGCACCATTCGGATCCCGGTGCACATGATCGAAACGCTTAATAAAGTCATGCAGGTGCAGAAGCAACTTCTCCAAGAGCTGGGCCACGAGCCCACCGCCGAGGAAGTCGCCGACGAAATGAACCTTCCGATCGAGCGTGTGCAGTCTATCATGAAGATGGCGCAACAGCCGATCTCTCTACAAAGCCCAGTGGGTGACTCCGACGACACCAACTTCGGTGACTTCATCGAAGATAAGGGAGCCGAGAATCCTTACGACATGACAGCGTATAGCTTATTACGCGAAAAAATCACCGACGTCCTCGACAGCTTGACCGAGCGGGAGCGCAAGGTGCTCTCACTCCGCTTCGGCCTCGCCGATGGCTACTCACGAACACTCGAAGAGGTTGGCCGCCAGTTTAAGGTGACTCGTGAACGTATTCGTCAGATCGAAGCCAAAGCGCTTCGTAAGATGCGTCACCCGACTCGTATTCGCCAACTGCATGGTTTCTTCGAAGGCGACATCAATCTCGAAAAACCAGGCATGGACAGTCTCAAACGCGAGAACGCAACGAAATAAACAACCCACCGAACTAACTCTCCTTTTTCATTAAAGCCATCTATGCGTTTACATTCTTTACTTCTCACCGCCTTTAGTTGTGCGCTTGCCTTGATCCTTGCGGGTTGCGGCGGCCCGAATGGCGTCCGCGTCACCGAAGGTCAAAGGCGCGAAACCGCGCCTTTGATCACTGACAAAGAACCGATGATCGTACACATCGATCTGTTTGAGCGTATCGCGACGATCCGGAATGGCATGGCTCTCGGCGATGAATTCCTCATCACTTCCAACCATGCAGGTGTGGAAACTGCGGTACTTAAAGCACGCCCCAGTAGTTTAAGCGAAACACTGTTAACCGCCGACATCCTCGAAGGGGACCCGAAAATCAACAATACAGTCAAGACCGCTGACAGCGCTCGAACACTGGAGCTCGCAAAAATCTATCGCAATCTTGACCAAGAAAACTAATAAATAGTTAATCCAGTTAACTCATGAACATTCAACTCTTAGCATTTATCCAGAATCTCCGTGCACCGGAGCTGATTCTCATTTTCCTAGTCGTCCTGCTTCTCTTTGGAGCAAAACGCCTACCTGAACTCTTCAAGTCTTTCGGTAAATCGATTAAAGAATTCAAAAAAGCGACCTCTGACATCGAAAATGATGTTCGCAATGCGATGGACGCCGAAGATCAACCAACGCAGAGCCCACAGGCAGAAAGCAAACAAGTCGAAGCCAGCACCACAGCAGTCGAAGCCTCGCAGAGCGACGAAACAACTGAGAGTAAAAAAGAAGACGCTTAACACGAATACACTTTAGCAAACGAAAAATCGCATCATTATTGGTGCGATTTTTTTACCTTTAGATCTACGCTCACGAATCTACCCCCTTTCGCTAATATGCTACGTCTCCTCACTTACCTGCACCTTCTTCCTTTTTTGCCGCTACTTGTCAGTACCGCTCATGCCAGTGAGGAGAATCTCGACTACAGGATCAATAACGCCGTCGCTCCTTGGACTGAGAAGATCTTTGAAATTATCTTTTTCAAACCATTCACCATCGTGGGATAAGAGATCCCGTTCATACTCATTTGGCTCGCAGGTTCTGCGATTTTCCTGACGGTATACTTTAAATTCATCAATTTCAGATTTCTTGGATTAGCCCTACGCACGGTTAGCGGCAAATACTCAAAACCGTCTGACCCTGGTGAAATTAGTCATTTCCAGGCACTCACAGCAGCGCTCTCGGCCACCGTCGGTCTGGGCAACATCGCTGGGGTTGCGATTGCGATCTCTAAGGGAGGCCCAGGGGCAGCCTTCTGGATGGTCGTGATTGGCCTAGTAGGCATGACGACCAAATTTGCTGAATGCACATTGGGGGTACGCTATCGTGATATTGATGCCAATGGCACAGTGAGCGGCGGCGCGATGAAATATCTAAAAAAGGGTTTAGCCGAACGCGGCCAAGCGATGGGAGTCGTAGGCTCGGTGCTCGCGGTCATATTTGCGATCTTATGCGTGGGTGCATCCCTCGGCGGTGGCAACATGTTTCAGATCAACCAAGTATGCGCACAATTTGTTGAAATCAGCGGCGGCAGTGAGAGCATATTAGCCGAACACCACTGGGTCTTTGGAGTAGTCATCGCCCTCTTAGTAGGCGTAGTGATTATTGGCGGCATTACTCGTATTGCAAGTGTCACAGCCAAACTCGTGCCCTTAATGTGCATAATCTACATTTTTGGTGCGCTGACCGTTTTATTCACCCATTTTGCCGAGGTCCCTCAAGCGATTGCGTTGATAGTGAGTCAAGCGTTCACTCCAGATGCCTACGTGGGAGGCCTGATTGGAGCGATGTTGGTTGGCATTCAGCGCGGCACTTTTTCGAATGAAGCTGGCATCGGCTCCGCCCCGATTGCACACGCGGCAGTCAAGACAAGCAAACCCGCGAGTGAAGGGATCGTCGCGCTCCTTGAACCATTCATCGATACCGTCGTGGTTTGTTCGCTAACCGCACTAGTGATTGTCATCACCGGTAATTACGGCGAAGCGCTGGGTAGTGCCGGCAATGGCATTGCAATCACCTCCAAATCCTTTGGATCCGTCATTTCATGGTTCCCTTTTGTGCTGTTTGTCGCTGTCACACTATTCGCGTTTTCGACCATGATCTCGTGGTCTTATTATGGGCAACAAGCATGGGCGAGCCTTTTTGGGAGCAGTAAAATAGTGAAGGTTTCTTACCAACTCCTGTTTTGTCTCTGCATCGTACTCGGTGCGTCGATGTCGCTCGGAGCCGTCACAGACTTCTCAGACGGTATGCTTCTGGGGATGTGCTTCCCGAATCTAATCGGCGTCTATCTACTTCTCCCTGTGATTAAAGAAGAGTTGCTCTCTTTCCGTAAGCACGCCGCCGAAATTGACAGCGCTACTCGACCTGCAAAATAAGTCCCTTTAAAATGTTTCCTTCAGGGAAATTCAGCAGTGTCGGAAAGTCAAACGGCTGCCCTGTACGTGCGAAAATTCGACCTTCGCGGCCGACTTCAGTAGCGGCAGTCGACACCAGACGCTCGAATGCTTCGAGTTTTATCGACTCTGACCGGCAATAAGTCGCCAACACCCCGCCTGCCGGTAAGCAACGAAATGCGCTGACGTGCAACTGCTTCAAGGCATCAAGATCTGCTACCATTTCACTCGGCGGATCAAGTATAATACAGTCGAAATCCCCAACCGTGCGCTCCGCCAAAAATGCCGCAGCGTCACAATCAATCGTTTCGATGCAGCACGCATTACGCTGCGCATTGGCGCCGATAGCTTTCATACAGGTCTCCGAAAGATCGGTGGCGACCACATGCTCGGCGCCCGCACGTAGCGCTTGCATAGCGAAGGCTCCGGAGTGCGAAAATGCATCGAGCACAACACGCCCCTCACAGAGACTACCAACGAGCGAATGTTGTTCGCGTTGATCTAAAAAAAATCGTGGCTTCTGCGGCTGCATCAAATCAAGTCGATAACTGAGCTCATCAATTTCAACCCAACGGCCCTTTAAATTATTACCACTTAATGTACGTACGTCACGCTCGAGGCCATAAACAGCTCGGCTTTCGCAATCATTGAGGAAAACAATTTCCTGAGGTGCGAGCTGCTCTTTCAAAAGTTTTGCGATCATATCGAGGTGCGCATCCGCCGCCGCGGTCTGAGCAGTAATAGTTAATACGTCTGCATATTTCTCCACAATCAACCCGGGCAAATAATCCGCATCCGAACTGATGAGTCGCTGACAGTTGCTTTCACCGCGACGGGTCAGCGCTTCTTGAATCGTATCAGCGATATAACTCTCATCAAACGCCACCGCTTCGGCCCAGCTGAAACGCCGCCACGCTGCTGCCAGATTGCGACGATCGAAAATGCCGCTGCCAAGCGCATGACCATTAGCTGTAATCAAAGTCGCCGCGCTGCCATCAATCAGTATACAATCTGTCAGATCCAAATCGTCTAATCGAACCCAAGGATGTCCAAACGCTCCCTCCCGTGCGGTGCGCTTCAAACGCAGCACGTTATCCTTAGAAATATCCATAAATACTAAGCCACTAGCGCGCTTGTCGAAAGAGCCAGGCTCCAGCTCCAAACATTACCAGGTTCGGCAACCAAGCTGCCAACAGTGCCGGTATGATCTGTCGATCCCCCAAGATCGTCGCAACACTGATCAATACATAAAAAATCAGGAAATAGCCCATGCACTTAGAAATCCCGATCATTGGATTGGTCCGCACGCCAGAGACAGCAAACGGCACCGCTAATCCCACGACGACCAAGCAACTAAAAGGCGCGGCTAATAGCGAAAAATAACGCACCAAATACGCGTGCACGACAGGATTTTCTTCAGGCGGCACGGTCTCGATAATTCGGCGCAATTCAAATAACGACAGCCCCTTTGGATCTTTATGCAACGCCAGCATTAAACTAGGATCTTCGTGAAACTCCTCAAAGCTCCTTTGCTTGAAAGGAATGGTGCGCATCGGATCGCCGGTCTCGGGATCAAGCATGAGCTCGCGTCCATTGAGAAACACCCAATACCCCTGCGTATCATCGAAATACGCCTCACTGGCCGAGATTCGGTTTAACTCCTGACCCTCGTCGTCTCGCGTGTGGACATTCACACCGAGCCCAAGCCAAGCACGCTCACTAAAGCGATTCATGAACCACAGACGTCCGTCCTTACGATTATCAAACCCCAAATTATAGACTAGGCCCTGCTGCTTAATCGCACTAACATTTTGCTCCACTGCCGCATATTCTAGGTTGTCAAAAAATGTACGCGCACGCTCTACCGAGTATGGCACGACTGACGCGGTTAGATAAAACAGCAATCCGGAGAGCATAAATCCCGCCAACCATAGCGAACGACTGATACGAAACAGTCCTGCTCCAGAAGCACGCATCGCGGTAATCTCATTATTACGATGCAAGGTGCCGAGCGAAAACAACAGTGATACCAAGAACGCAATCGGCAAGACCGAAGGCAAATAGGTCGGCAGAGCTAGCATGTAATAAAACACCACCTCACCAAAACTCGCCCCCATCTCTAAGAGATCCGGCAGGCTGTCGTACATATTTTGAAGAATCAAGATGCCGACAATCACACTGAGTGTCAGTACAAAGCCGACCGCCCATTCCTTTAAAACATATCGATCAATCAAAGACATCCTCTATGTTCTACGACAGATTGCCTCGTAAAGTCACTCCGTTTGACGATATATTTTCCAACAACCCAGTCACCATACGATAAAATCTACAACGAGGCTAAAATCACACACTAAACTCTGCAGCAAAGGCTTCGCATGCTTCGCGAAACGCAGTTTGGATTGGCGCCGCGCATTGAGTCAAATCTGTCAGCTTGCCGTGATCGATCGCTTGTTCGATCCCGCGATAAAAACCTGACAAACGTGCAAGACCAAGGTTACCAGCACTGCCTGCGACGAAATGTACTATCTTTCGCAGCGCTTGTATATCATTCGCCGCACAGACGACATCTAAGTTCTTGAACTTATCCGAACCTTCACTTTGAAAGAGCCCGAACAATTCCTGCACCAAGGTAGCTGAATCGTCATCGCCATCGTCAATCATCAGCAACATGTCAATTTGCTCTCGATCCATCACTGGAATCGACTGATCAAAATTAACACCGGATATAAAAAATTGCTGGGACATAATTAGATGTGCGCCTCAAGATTGAATCGAAGCAGAGAGAAAAGCTTCGATTTGAGGCACAACAGTGTCGAGAGAATGCTGCACTTGCAATCTTTCCATACATTTCTTTGCCATAGCGGAACCGCCATCTTCAAGATTCATCATTCGCACTATTGCATCTGCCAATGCCTCGGCATCGCCGGCGTCATAGAGCAGTGCGATCTCACCATCGTTGGCGATTTCTTCGATGCCACCATCTCGTGCCAGAATACTCGGCAATCCAGAGAGCATTGCTTCTAGTGGAGTAATTGGAAACGGATCATTACAGCAACTGGTAAAAAGTAAGGCATCGTATTCGGGATATTTCGAAACCAGCTCTCCCGGACGAATCATCAGCATCCGCACTGAATTACTTAAGCCCGCACGATCAATCAAGTTACGCATTGCTTTACGCTCGGAGGGCATTCCCATTCCATAAAAATCGAGTGAGATGTTTATGCCACGGCCCTTCAATATTTCAACTGATCTCAGCGCCATCCCAGGAGCCTTGCCGGCATGTAACCGCCCTGCCCACATAAACTTCCGAGCTGGATGATAGGAGATTTTGGACAACAAGGCCTCCGTATTTAAAGCAGGATATATCACTGGCAGTGTGGCCGCTTGTGCCACACCAGCAGCCACTAGATCAGCGCGCAGGCTCTCACTGCAAACATATCCATTCGATATATCCAAATCCCTAACCGTACCGACTGGAAAGTACTTTAAGCGCCGTCGCGCTAAACCGCTTAATTTCAAATAGAACTGATAGCACTTCGAACGTAAGCTTTGGTTGCGTTGCCACCAAGTAAACCACGGGTCTAGCTCAAATAGATGCGGGCTTAACCAGTTGCTATGCAAATCATAAGCAATGGGTGTGTCTTGATTCTGAAGGTTAAACAATAGCGACTTCGAGACTCCCTGCATGTTCCAAACATAGACGACATCAGGCTGAAAATGATCCAGCCGATTATACAGCATCCGCGCTTGTATCAGCTCTTGCTCATAAGTGGCTGCATATGAAACACCCAACCTGCATTCAATGCCTTCAGAATCATGCAGCTGCAAGTGGCGGTATACCCCCTTCTGCCCGGGAAACCCCATCGCCGGGACGCGGTAATTGGAAGTCAATACCTGCAGCTGATGGCCACGCCTTGACAAGGCATCCACAACCTGTCGGCAACGATCATCCTGTCCATTCGCACCTAGCGGTGGATATAAAGCTGTTAAAATTAGAATCTTCATGAAAAGGAAATTGATAGTAAACACTGGAAGGCTGAAATCGCCACTAACCATCAACTCTCTGATTTAAAACGTTAGACAGATACCAAGTTCGCAAGTTCACTCGAGCAAAAAGTCGGAATAACCCGATTTTAAATTAAAACCCATATGCAACTAAGTTTTATGCATATATCGCCATTGCTAAGAGACGCAAATCGTCGTCTTTTCACCCCAAAATTAGATATTACCCGGAAACGACATTCACAGGATGCCCCGCAATAAATTGCCGTAAGTTATCTACTGATGTGGCTAACAACCGGCGACGTGCTGGCTCACTCGCCCAGGCAATGTGCGGCGTGATCAAACAATTTGGCGCACCCAACAACGGGCAGTCGGCAGCCATTGGCTCTTGACGCACCACATCGACCGCAGCACCGCCAAGAGTACCACTGCGCAAAGCCGCCCCCAGCGAAACTTCGCAAACGAGGCCCCCCCGTGCAGTATTGACCAATAATGCCCCTGGCTTCATCGTCGCCAGCAAGGCTGCATTGACAAAACCACTGGTCTCCGACGTTTCGGGGCAATGTAAACTCACAGATCCGCTCGCGCAAAGATCATTTCGTTCGAGGCCCAATCAAAACCATCATAGTCTGGCGGATTACGTTCAGTGCGTGCCGAAGCGAGAACCTTAGCCCCCATCATATTCAGCGCTGCGGCTACACGGCGCCCGATCGTGCCGAAACCAATGATTCCAACAGTCATCGCTGCCAGCTCGCGCGGCGCCTGCTGCCAATAAGCAAAAAGTTCACTGCGCACCCAATCGCCCGCATGCACTGATGCGCTATGCTGCCCGACTTGATTGCATAACTCTAGGATTAGAGCGACCGTATGCTGCGCAGTCGTCGCCGACCCATAGGTTGGTACATTACAGACCGTTTGCCCAAACCGAGCAGCGGCCGCCATATCAACCACATTATATCCCGTGGCCAGCACGCCAATAAACTTCAAGTTCGGTAGCGCCTGCAACACATCTGCCGAAAGTGGCACTTTGTTGGTAAAGACAACTTCGGCCTCACCGATACATTGCGTAATCGCCAGCGTATTTGTAGCAGTCGACCTATACAGCTGCACATTCCCCAGCTCGCGAAGTGCTGCCCATGCAGAATCATCAAAATCTAAAGTTCCAGCATCCAGCACTATAATTTGCATGCGCTTAAAACAATAAAACGCACGTTTAGATGCAATATTCTTTGCTGAGAAAATAATGCGCTAGAGGGCAAGCTATCGCTTTCCGATAGTTTCGACCCGAAAATCCTCTAAGCGCTTAACCACCGCGACTGGATCATTTACCTTTAATACTTCCTCAACCAGCGCACGTGCGTCAGTGATGTTTATGTTACGAATAAAATACTTCAACTCTGGCAGCATCGACGACGTCAGGCTCAGCGAAGTCGCACCCATTCCGAGCAGTAACCCCGCGTAGATAGGATCGCCGGCGATCTCGCCGCACACACTCACGGGTTTACCCAAACGATTCGCCTCGTCGATAATCACCTTGAGAGTGCGCAGCACCGCTGGGTGTGCGGGCTCATATAGATGCGCGACACGATCGTTTAGACGATCCACCGCCATTAGGTATTGGATCAAATCATTCGTGCCGATACTAAAGAAATCTGCTTCCGCCGCCAATAGATCAATAATCGCAGCCGCACTAGGGATCTCGACCATGGCCCCGACTTCGATCCCTTCATTAAATGCCATATTTTCAGCGCGAAGATCTACTTTTACTTCTTCTAAAATTTGATTCGCATGTCGCAGCTCAGCTACACCGCTGATCATCGGATACATAATCTTAACGTTTCCCTTGGCGCTTGCTCGAAGAATCGCTCGCAGTTGAGTCTTAAAAATATCCTGATTCCCAAGGCAAAAACGAATCGCTCGGAAGCCCATAAAAGAATTATCTTCCTGCGTACTACCATCCCCCAAAGTCTTATCGCCACCGATATCCAAGGTGCGGATAATCACGGGCTCATCTCCAGCAGCAGCTACAACAGCCGCATATTCATCATACTGTACAGATTCCGGCGGATAGCCATGATGCCTAAGGAAGATCCCTTCGGTGCGGAATAGGCCGACTCCGTTTGAACGCATCGCAATGACCTGCTCCATCTCATGAGCCCCCTCGATGTTAGACATCAGCCCAATCGGCGACCCATCCTTGGTCTCGCTCGGCTCAGAAATGACCGAAATATAAATCTCATCCAGCTTGCGACGTTCACTGGCGAGCTTGCCATACTTAAACAGGCGTTCCTCGGACGGGTTGATCACTACGATGCCATCATACCCATCGACCAGAATCTGATCGCCACTCTGAATCGTCTTTGTCGCATTATGTAGCCCGACCACTGCCGGAATCCGCATCGAACGGGCCATAATTACCGAGTGACTAGTTTGGCCGCCCGCATCCGTGATAAACCCAAGCAACTTACTACGATCCATATCCGCAGTATCAGACGGCGTAATGTCTTCTGAGACGATAATGCTATGCGCCGCCAATTCTCCGAGATTGGACTTATTCATGCCAATTAAGTTCTGTAATAAGCGCCGCGACACATCTTGAATATCAGTCACACGTTCTTTCAAATACTCATCTTCCATCGAGCTGAAGAACGAAATATAACGCTGCGCGATCTGATGATAGCAGCTCTCAACATTTTTATTCGTCGACCGCAGCTCCGAGTTGACCTCGTCCAGCAGTGCGCTATCCTCCAGCACCATCAAATGCGCATCAAAAATTCGCGCCTCGCCTTCGCCCAACGAAGCAGCGACCTTATGCCGTACCGCCGTAATCTCTTCACGCGTCTGTAAGATCGCCTGATCAAAACGCTCGATCTCAGAATCGATAGCTTCCGGCGGCAGATCGTAGCTTGGCACGTCTAATTCCTTTTGAAGATACAAAAGCGCAGTTCCGTGCGCAACTCCAGGAGACGCAGCAATGCCCTCAAGGATGATTTCTTCTTTGGAAGTTTGTTCGGACACTAGTGTTATCGATGATCGAGTTCAGGAGAAATAGCAGTGCTAACGCTTACAGCATCAACTCAACAAATTGAAGTTTCAACCCAAAACACCTCCTCGCCCCATGCCTCGTGAACAATACCTTTAATTTGACCAACATCAGCACTGTTTTCTTCCAATAAAGCGAAGCAACAACTGCCACTGCCACTCATTAAACACTCCACGCCTGCTGCCCGAAGTTGCGCTAACAAAGTCGAAATCGCCAAATATTTACTGCCGACCGGATCCTCAAATGAATTAAACAGCAATTCGCCCAACGCGCCACTTTCGATAAAACGCTCGATTCGAGCCACGCCCTCTGCTTCCGGCTCATAACTGTCTGGGGCACCTACCGCTAAACGGTCA